>Ga0207420_1000104_pt1 | contig 184241 bp, 166 predicted proteins | sample ThiBio_inoc_biof_FD_183941 | JGI IMG/M metagenome (GOLD analysis project Ga0207420, IMG submission 183941) | Wastewater bioreactor microbial communities from Cape Town, South Africa - Thiocy_inoc_biof (SPAdes) | ecosystem: Engineered > Bioremediation > Thiocyanate > Unclassified | place: South...
CATTAGATTGTTGGGCACTCAGCAAATGAGTAGTAAGGTTGGTAGTGTTGGTTTTGCTAACAATGGTAATGATTCCCCTGACTTGCCCAACTTACAAATACATTTCAACGATCCAATCACGTATTCGAGGAGAGATTTCCCGCGTAGGTTGGGCATGTACGACTTGTCATTTGCATCGCTACGCTCAAATCAATGACGTGACATACAAAGAAAGCTGAGTGCCCAACAATTCTCTATAACCCATACTTCGTGGTCAACAGGAGCAGCCCATGCGAGCATATGCGGGAGTTGATACCCATTTTCACCCATCTTTTGAAGATTTGATGAAGATTGAACTCAAATCCGGTGAAGAAATACTTTTTACCATCACGATTGTCTATAATAGAGACATGCAAAATATTTTAATTATCGAAGATGAGCGCGAACTGGTGAAAGTGCTCACTTCCTATCTCGAAAAGGCAGGCTACAGCGTCATCAGCGCCACCCGAGGCGACACTGGTCTGACACTCTGGCAGCAGAAGAAACCTGATTTGATTCTGCTGGATCTTAATCTGCCGGGTCTGGATGGGCTCGATCTTGCACGCGAGGTGCGGCGGCAATCACAGGTTCCGATCATTATGGTGACCGCACGCATAGATGAAATTGACAGGTTGATCGGGCTTGAGATTGGTGCGGATGACTACATCACCAAGCCTTTTTCCCCACGAGAAGTGGTCGCACGGGTCAAGGCTGTGCTGCGGCGCGTAGATGCCGCTCAATACAGCGCCCAAATCCTGCGCATTGCCGATCTCGAAATTGATTTGGATGCCCATGCTGTTCAACGGGCTGGCCAGGAAATCGAATTGACACCGACAGAATACAATGTATTGGTTACTCTGGCGCAGCAGCCAGGCCGGGTTTTCAGTCGTTCCCAAATTTTGCAAGCCGTGCAGCCAGAGAGCGTTGTCTTTGAAGGCTTTGAACGCAGTGTAGATGCGCATATAAAAAACCTGCGTCAGAAAATTGAACAGAACCCAAAAGAACCGCAATACATTGAAACCGTCTTTGGGGTCGGCTATCGTTTCAGCAGGGCGGGGTAATAGGTTGCGAACCAGATTTTTAATCTCATTTGCGGTTATTATTGTCGTCAGCCTGACATCAGTCTCCCTGTTCGCCCAGCAGGCGACATCACAAGAAGTACGCTCTTTTATGGGGCGGGGCGGTTGGATGGGAGCCGAGGATCTGGTGCAATCCCTGGAAGCTTATTATCAGCAAAATGGAAGCTGGATTGGGGCGGATAGCCTGTTGGCAGCACGCGGGCATGGACATAATCTGGGGGCTGGCCATGGGGCAAACCCTGGCAGTAATGCCATGGCAAGTTTACGTTTGGCCGATCAGGATGGCATCATTCTTGTCAGCAATTCCCCCGATGAAATTGGCATGAAGGCATCACAGGCTGAATTGGATGCCGCTACCTTGTTAGAGGTAAATGGCACAACCCGCGGCTTTCTGTTGGCACAGGCTGGCAACACCTTTCAGACTGTTCTGTTTGAACAAATTCTTTTAACCCGCATCCGAAGCGCTTCAATGCAGGCAGCTCTGCTCGCAGGTGTAATTGCTCTTTTGTTAGCTTTACTGTTAACTGGGATCCTCATCAAGCCGTTGCGTACTTTAACGCAGGCTGCCAGTGAGTTGGCAGACGGCAATTTTAGCCACCGCGTTCATGTGAAACAGCCAAAGGAACTGGCCGCACTCGGCGATGCTTTTAATCAGATGGCAGGTTCAATCGAACAGGCCGGTCAGAATCGCAAAGCAATGACGGCCGATATCGCCCACGAGTTGCGCACCCCATTGGCCGTGCAGCGAGCTCATTTGGAAGCTTTGCAAGACGAGGTCTACCCATTAACGCATCAAGATCTTGAGCCGGTATTAGCACAAAACCTGCTGCTAACCCGCCTTGTGGATGATTTGCGCCTGCTTGCTCTGGCAGATTCCGGTGCATTGCAATTAACCTTCGAATCGGTCGACTTCGTGGCGGTTGTCAGTGATATGCTCACCCGCTTTCAGGCACAAGCCGATAATCTTCAGATTACTTTTGAAACGAAAATTAATGCTGAAAAGCGTTTTATCAAAGCAGATACCGAGCGAATCCAACAAGTTTTGCACAATCTATTACAAAACGGCATGCGTTACACGCCACCAGGCGGAAGCTTGTGGTTAAGTCTATTCAATCAAGATGACAACATCGTGCTGGAACTGCGTGATAATGGAGAAGGTATTGCGCCGGAAGCATTGCCCTACGTATTTGATCGCTTCTATCGCTCCGATAAAGCGCGCGATCGCGAGCAAGGTGGCAGCGGGTTGGGATTGGCGATTGCCCGGCAATTGGTTCTGGCCCATGGCGGCAGTTTGCAGGCGGAAAATCATCCCCAGGGGGGTGCTTTATTTCGTTTGATACTGCCTTTGAGCGAGCCGGGTGAAAGCCATTGAGTAGAGTGCGTACGCGTGTTTCGCTCGTACAAACGTCGGGCATATTCCCAACTTCATCATGAGTCCGCTCAGATTTTGTGAGCTGCCAATAAATGATTGTCCTCTCTTGAGGTATTAAATCTAAGAGCACGTGGTAACGCCGAGATACCACGTGCTCTCTTCAAGGAGGAGAAAAATTTTGTTGTTATTGCAGCTCTGAAACTCATGTACTGTACAACGGTGCAAATTATACTCGATTGTGAAACATGGCACATGGTCATTCGTCATGATCAGGGTGGACAAAACACATTTTAGAAAACTGACGAAATGGATATTTCACCTCGCCTTTGGTTGAAGTGTTAATTTTCCTTTTCTTAATACAAAAGATTAATTTGGATGGGCATAAGGACTTTGATAAACGGAACCCAAATCCTGCATCGAGCCTGGGGAAGAATAAACATTCCAATCAATGTATTCAAAACCGAACGCATCCTCCAAGTTGCTATCGCCAAAAGAATTGAAATATTAGGAAAAGTGCTACACTAATTAAGATTATTAATACCCAATTCATCACCCATTCTGAATAAAAACATAGTCGAATCGATTGCAATGCGCCATTTGGGTAATCAGACAATCCTAAAGAGGTATCTAATGAAAAACCGTGTTTACAAAGTATTTTTGGTAGCCGCAACGATCGTCATATTGGCATTCGGGTTTGCACAGTTAAAAACTGATAACGTCGAGGCAGCCCTGGGTAACCAGGGAATTCCGGTGGCCTGCTACGATGCTGGTGGCCGTCAAAACCCGGGGACTACCACAATCTTGGGTTGCTATACACCAGTCAGTCCTGGCTTTATCGACGATCTAAAGGTTCCGAGCGGGTATTATTTTTTGGTGACGGACGTATTCGTCACCCCGGATTCCAGTGCAACGACCCCTCTCCCCTCACTTTTTCTCCTGAGTGATGATGGGACTGCGGCTTATTACAAATTCCGCATTCTCGATAGTGCCTCTCACGGCGAGCATTTTAATATGCCACTGCTGGTTTTACCCGCCGAGCATACTTTGCATGTATCTGGAAAAATCACTAATACAGGGTTTGTTGACGTCCGAGTTACCGGAATGCTGGTCACCAACGCCACCTATGTACCCGCAATATTTTCCAATCCTTAGAACCTAACCGGGTTCACTTTTGAGTTAGTATTTTGTTTTTTTAGGCCCATCTGCTTCCGGATTGGGCGCTGTTTAACAAATGTAAGGAACGGCAAGATTGCCTTCCGTTCCGGTATTGGTTTCGGTTTTTGCGCGTCAGGTGCTCGTTCTGGCAAGAATTATGGTTTGAACTGTAGATTTGAATTTCAGCGCCGCTCTGAATGAACATGAGCAATTTCTGGCACTAATAACCTGAAGGGTTATTCAATCATCATGCAGCTTCAACCCCTATAGTATTAGCACAAATTTACAGGTTTTGGTTGCTCATAATTAGCTGTACATAAAAAAAGTGTTGTACAATAATTAATATACCTGATTTTCTTTAAACACCATTGGAGGATCTTTATGTATCAAAAAATCATAATTATTGGCAATCTTGGCAAAGACCCTGAAATGCGCTATACCCCATCCGGGCAGGCAGTCACCAGTTTCCCGATTGCCACCAACCGCTCCTATACCGGCTCGGACGGCCAGAAAGTGAAAGAGACGACCTGGTTCCGCGCTTCAGCGTGGGGAAAACAGGCTGAGGTCTGCAACAATTATCTGCACAAAGGTTCAAAAGTCTACATTGAAGGGCGCCTCGTACCTGATGCAACCACCGGAGGGCCACGGTTGTGGACCAGGCAAGATGGTACCAGTGGAGCAAGCTTTGAAATCTCTGTCACCACAGTTCAATTTCTGGATAGCCGTGCCGAAAGCGAATCAGCCCCCGGTGGAGAAGATTTTGTCGCTTCTGATGACGAAATACCCTTCTAAAGCCAGAATATATGGATGATAAAAAAGTTGTGCCAGGCCTTCCGCCCCTGCTCATGCCGGAAGACCTGGCCGTTCACTATAGCAACCTGACCCGAATCAGCCATACCCCATCTGAGTTTGTGTTCGATTTTGCAGCCATGCTGCCCGGCGCACAGCCTAAAATTTTGGCTCGCATTCTTATGTCACCAATTGCAGCCAAACTATTTTTACAGGCTATGACTGAAAACCTGGCTCGTTACGAAAACAATTTTGGTCCGATTGAAATTCCATCCGGTCAACCCAACCTGGCTAATACCCTCTTTCGGAATATTCACCCGCCTGAAAATCCTGATAAAGCCCCTGAACCCCCAGAGAGTGAGATCTAGTGGATCGTTTTTTATTAATTTCTGAATTTGCGCACAAATCTTTTGACGTGCGTAACCAGGCCCGCGATATGGCGCTCACCCAAGCGCGGCAGGTCATTCGCAATTCATCTCAGGCAATTCGTGCCATTCACCGTCTTGAAATTGACCTGGCGAATGAGCACCTCAGTCAAGCTCGCACTTTGGTGGAAAAACTGAAAACAGACCTTGTAGATCACCCTGATCTTTTTTATGCCGGATATACCCAGGATGCGCTCAAAGAATATGTGGAAGCCATGGTAACCTGCGCGCTCATCCAGAAACAAGATATCCCGTTGCCGGAGGAATTGGATGTGGAAGCTGCCGTTTACTTAAACGGCCTGGCTGAAGTAACTGGTGAATTACGGCGGCGCTGTCTGGATATTCTGCGGCAGGGATATTCGGATGAAAGTGAGCGATTGTTGGGTATTATGGATGAAATTTATTCGCTGTTAATCACGGTAGATTATCCTGATGCCCTTACCAATGGGCTTCGCCGCCAAACCGACCTGGCGCGTGGAATCGTGGAGCGCACTCGTGGAGACATCACCATCAGCATACGTGAACAGCGACTCACCAGCGCGATGAAAAATCTTTCTAAGCAGCTCTTACAGGAGGATTTAGTCCCTAATACAACTGAATTTTCCACAGAGGATGGTGATTGAGAAAACGTACCATTCGCGCTTCTGAAATTAGCACCTATTTGTACTGTAAACGAGCCTGGTCCTACCAAAGGGAAGGCAGAGAAAGCCAGAATCTAACCGAAATGGCGGCAGGAACAGAATATCATCACCGGCATGGAAAAGCGCTTCTTCATACCCTGTTACTGCGCAGCACAGCCTGGTTATGCTTAATCTCTGCTCTGACTTTAGCGGTGATTTGGCTGATACAGCGGGTTTACCCTTGAATCCTCTCATTCTCCTGGCACTGCTATTACTGCTGCTGGCAGTCTTTTTCTTCTGGCGCAGTCATTTCCAACGCGTACAGAGTGGGGTACCGGACGGGCGTATCATTTATTCCGATCCGCAGTTGTGGGGCAAAGTTGAGAAACCTTTCTTTGACGCCGACGCAATGTTAACCGGCAAGCCGGATTATTTAGTGAAACAAGGGGATTGTTTTATACCGGTCGAAGTGAAAAGCAGCTTTAGCCGCGTTGAACCTTATGGCAGCCATGTATTTCAATTGCTGGCTTATTGTCTTTTAGTGGATCGTTCAACCGGCATGCGCCCCCCATACGGGATTTTAAAATATCGTAACCGTACCTTCGCCATTGATTACACACCAGCCCAGGAGGAAGCTTTACTGGATCTGCTGACGGACATTCGCGCAGATGAAGGTTCCTCTTATTGTGATCGATCACATAATGATCCTGCCCGCTGCAGTCGCTGCGGTTTTCGCTCGATCTGCGATCAGAAGCTGTAAAAGAAGGGCGACTCGATGCTTGGATGGTTTGGAAATTGGTGGGCGGCTGTTTAACGAACCGGATTCACAACAAATATAGTCGGTTTAAGATAAATACTCCGTCTTTCAAAAAATGACAGAACTGTGAAACAATTCTCTATCTTACGAGCATTCTCATTTGAGAAGATTCCCGCGCCACTGAAGACAAGATCGGCGGATAGCAATGACAGGACAAAGCAGGCACGATTTTTCCTACAGCATGTGGGATCTTTCGTAAGGGCGAAGCCTCCGGGAAACCATTTTATCTTGTAAAAACGCACCCGTCGCGGATGCTTCGCCCATGAGCTGACTTAGACGAGGATTGTCCAAGCATTGCCAATACATCCCAGGCAAGCCTGCTGGTATAATTAAACAACTATGTCCGGCACAATGCGCCCTCCCCGAAAGTTCGCTGTTGTCACCCATCCATCACAGCCTGAAGTGGCTGGTGACGCGCAGGATATTGCCGCTTTACTATTGGCTCTTGGGGCAGAGAAAGCCCAAACTTACACAATCTATGAACCTCAATTAAACGAAGTTTTAGACAATGGTCAAATAGATATGTTGATCGCCCTGGGTGGGGATGGCACCATGCTGCGTGGCAGTCATTTGGTGGCACCGCGAGCTATTCCTTTATTGGGAATTAACCGCGGCCGCTTCGGGTTCCTGATGGAGATATCACAGGAAGATTGTGCACATAGGTTTGAGCAGCTTATGGCTGGAAATTTCTGGTTGGAAGAACGCATGCTTTTAAGGGGTGAGTTATTCCGTAATGGAGCTTCCAAAGGTGTATGGCATGTTCTAAATGAAATTGTCGTGTGCCGAGGCGAATATGTACGTCCAATTTTATTGACTGCCCGCCTGGATGGTTATGTATTGGGTTCATATAATGCTGATGGTCTGATTGCTTCCACCCCGACAGGATCGACTGCTTATGCGTTGGCGGTCGGCGGCCCAATTATGCCCCCAACTTTAAGGAACATTCTAATTGTCCCGGTAGCACCACACCTCTCGGCTAATCGGTCGATCATTCTGGCTGAAGGGTCAACCGTGACAATCGAAGTTGAGACCACCCATCAGGCGGTTTTGAGTGCAGATGGCCAGGCACCGATCAGCGTTGAGGATGGTGACACTGTAGATGTAAGCGCCAGCAACGATTCAGTGTCTTTTGTGCGCTTTGAGGATGCTGGCTATTTTTACCGCAATTTGAACAAATATATGGAACAAAACCCCATTGTAGGTAGCCGCATATGAGTGAGGCTGAAAAGCCAGTATCGGTATGCTACCGCCATCCCGATCGCGAAACCTTTCTGCGCTGCAATCGTTGTGAGAGATTAATCTGCAGCGAATGTGCGGTGTTAACGCCAACAGGTTATCGTTGCAAAGAGTGCGTACGCGGGCAGCAAAAGGTTTTCAATACCGCCAAAGCACAGGATTTCATACTTGGGTCTCTGACAGCCCTTATCCTGGGCTATATTGGTGGAGTCATCGCGCGATATATTGGCTTTTTCATTATCTTTATAGCCCCGTTAATGGGCGTTGTCATCGCTGAAGCAGTTCGAAAGTTGATCAAGAAGCGGCGTTCAACGGCACTTTATCGTGCGGTCACCGTGGCTGCCGTCATTGGTGCGCTATTAAGTGCCCTCCCCCTGGTGCTCTCAATTTTTTTTGGCAATCTCAACCTTTTTGGACTGATTTGGGCAGGAGTATATGTGGCCTTTATGACCAGTTCGCTCTTTTATCGCCTCTCAGGAATCGAGATTCGCCGCTAGAAAGAGGATCGTGAATCCATGCTCACCGAGCTGCACATCCAAAATTTTGCCATTATTGACAATCTTGAAATTAATTTTGAGAAAGGGTTGGCTATTTTTACCGGCGAGACGGGGGCCGGCAAGTCAATCATTTTAGATGCAATTGAAGCGCTGGTGGGGGCTCGCAGCGATGCAAATAGCATCCGGGCAGAAGAAGATCGCGCTCAATTGGAAGCAGTTTTTCGTATCAACAATAAAAACCGGGCAGCTGTTCTGGCCATATTGGAACGGGAAGAGTTGCTGGAAGACGATCAATTCTTAACCATTACGCGTGATCTGCGCCGTGAAGGACGCACAGTTGCCCGAATTAATGGCCACACCGTTAACCTTGGTTTACTGCGTGAATTGGGCAGCCATCTGGTCGATATTCATGGGCAATCGGAACACCTTTCCCTTCTGAATGTGCATAACCACCTTGGATTAATCGATCGCTTTGGCGAGCACGGTCAACTTTTAAACCATTATAAAACCATCTATCGTCAACTGCGTAAAGTGCAGCGTGAATTGGAAACACTCTACCAGCAGGCGCGTGATGCGGACCGCCGTAAAGAGTTACTCGGTTTTCAGGTAGAAGAAATCAACACAGCCAGACCCATCCCCGGGGAAGAAGTTGATCTTAAAGATGAGCGCAACCGGCTGGCAAACGCTGAAAGCCTGGCGGAAATGAGCCGCACTGCGCTGGCATTGCTAGAGGAAGGTGAATCCGAAATGCCCACTATCAGCGATTTGAGTGGGCAGATCGTTAACACCCTGGCAAGCCTGGCGAAGATTGATGCGAACCAGCAGTCTTTGCTGGATCAAGCTGAAAATATCGCAGTATTGCTGCAGGATCTAAGCAGTAACCTGCGTGATTATGCCGATCAAATTGAGTACAACCCTCGCCGCTTGGAAGTAATTGAACAACGCCTGGAACTCCTGCGAAACCTGGAGCGAAAATATGGCGGCAGTCTTGAGAGCGTCCTAACATACGCTCGTCAAGCCAGTCAGGAACTCGAACAAATTGAACATTCTTCTGAGCGCATTGAAGAATTAACCGCGGAGGAGAACAAATTGCGCTCAGAGTTGCTTGATATTGCCTTACAGCTATCCACCCTGCGTAAAAAATCCGCAAAAGATCTGGCGGCCGCAGTGGAAGCAGAACTAAGCGATTTAAGTATGCCGGGCGCCCAATTCGAGGTCGGCTTTGCCATCGTTCCAGATCCAAACGGTTTAAAACTAACGGATGGAAGTAGTGTGCGGTTTGACGAAACAGGTATTGATCAAGCAGAGTTCCTGATTGCTCCCAACCCGGGTGAAGGTCTCAAACCAATGGTTAAAATTGCTTCAGGCGGTGAAACTGCCCGCTTGATGTTGGCCCTTAAAAAGGTGCTTGCCGAAGCTGATGAAATTCCGACGCTAATCTTTGATGAAATCGATCAAGGGATTGGCGGACGGGTTGGCTTTGTGGTTGGTGAGAAATTATGGCAGCTTGCCCGTGACCATCAGGTACTGTGTGTTACCCACTTACCCCAATTAGCCGCCTTCGGTGATCAGCATTTTCGAGTGGAAAAGCAAGTGTCACATGGTCGTACTCAAACAATTGTAACCCCACTCAAAGGCGATGCACGCCGCGAGGAGCTGGCCCAAATGCTGGGCGCTACCAGCGAAACCCACCTGATCACAGCTGAAGAAACCTTGCGGACTGCCCAGGAAAGAACCCGTTTGCAGCAAACCAAAAAATAATCTTCTTATTACCGAAAGACCATTGTATGTCAAGTAAGAAACGTCTCAAAATACAATTGTTGGGGCCACCAAAATTATTTTGGGATGGGAAGCCATTAGAAATCCAAAGACGCATGACTCGCTTTCTGCTGTATTTTTTAGCTGTGCATAAAGAAGTTCTCGGTCGCGATAAAATCATGGAGGCTTTTTGGCCCACCTATGACAACCAGCGCCAAAAACTGCGCGATATGCTCAGTAAGCTGCGCACAGAGCTGCCGGATCCGGACCTGCTGATTATTGATCGTGATATGGTAGGCCTGGATCACGAGCGTTGTGAAGTTGACGTGCTCGAATTTGAAGATCTTTATCACCAAACTACCTTACCTTTTCTTTCAGTCGAAAATCGACCCTTGCCTGAACCGATCTACCAGCGCATGATTCAGGCTGTCGACCTGTGGCAACCACCTACCTTCATTGCAAGCATGGGTTTGTTGGAAAACGATGATGTCGAAAATTGGACTCACCTTACCAACCGACGTTTACAAGGAATGCGTCTTGATCTGATGATGCGCATCAGCATTCACCTGATCAACAGTTATGATTTCGATGTGGCACTGAAATGGTTAGAGCAGGTAATTGCGCTTGACCTCGATTACAATTTACCTCAAGCTGTGTTTTTAAAGGTGGATGTTCTCTTTCGTCTTCAACGTTGGCGCGAAGCACATGAGTATGCAGTTCAGGCCATTGACGAGTTAGGGCTGGATTGGTTCGCGGGTTATGCCTTACAGCTTAAATCGTTGCTAGACCAATTGGATAGTTTAAAGCGACGTACGCCTGAAATTACGCCCATATCCACGGTTCCATTAAGCGGCCAACATATCGCTCTTGATAGCCAGGAGGGCTTGATTCAACAACTTAATCAGCTAGTCCTGCGAGGAGGCATCATCTGCCTGCAAGGCGAAACCGGCAGCGGTAAGACTCACATATTAGAACGTGCAGCCTCCCAAGACAGAAAAAAATACCGCTGGTTATCCCTTACCGCAAATTTTTTTCAAAAAGATCAAGCATTTTTCTCGCTGTTGGATTGCTTACGCAAGCAATTAAAAGAAGAAGACTGGCGCAGCCTGGAATCCATTTGGGGCGCCCAGCTCATTACCCTTCTTCCTGAATTGCAGCAATTCTGGAACCTTTCACCCAGTGGTGAGTTCTTCCAGAGTGAATATCAAATTTCCACCTTTGAGGCCATTTATCATTTGTTTTTAAAATTGGCTGGGAGTGGAAGAGTGGGGATCATTTTAGATGATGCTCATTGGTCTGACCCGGAAACACTTAATCTGCTGGTTTATATAGCACAGCGAGGTTTCTTTAAAGAGCACGGATTCCTCATTCTTTCTGCTAATCCAGAGATTGAGAACCCCCAATTGCAACGCTTAGTTCTTCACCAGCATGAAATAGAACCATTTTCAATTTTACAAGTTGAGCCTTTAAATAACGTTGATATTGCCCAAATTGGATTCAGCATATTTGGAAAAAAAATTAACGAAAGTTTGATTCAACGCATCAATAAGGCTTGTGGAGGAAATACTTTATTTATCATTGAGACCATTCGGGCGATAATCGCATTATACGGCGTGCACGATGAAAACCAAATTAAACGGATGCCCATCCCGGGCACTACCCATGCAATTTTACGGAACCGTTTTTTTGCTCTACCGGAAAAATCACGCCTCGTCATGGAATGCGCCACGGTGATTGGCGAGCCGTTCACTTATCAAAACATTTTGTCAGCCCTGGAAATTGACGAGCTCTCGCTTGTGGTGGCATTGGAAGAGCTGCAACAAAAAGAATTTATTGTGGTCGATTCATCGCCGTTTGTTAGCGACAAATATTTCTTTAAGCTTGGCTTTCTTAGCGAAACGATAAGTTTTGAGACTAGTTTACCTCGTAAACAATTATTTCATTTGCGTTTGGCCAAAGAATTTGAAAAAGAATATAAAAAAACAAATGATAGTGCCTTACTCCCCAAAATTGCTCTCCATTTCTCGGAAGCAGGTGAAACTACCCTGGCCTTCGATTATTGGATTCAACTGGCACAGCACCAGTACATTCAGGAACATGAATATTCTACGCAAGACGCCTATCAAAATGCCAGTTTAATCGCAAATTCACACAAAGATCAGCTTTCCACAAAGCAGTTGTGCGCCTTGTATATTGGTTGGGGAGAACAAGCTATATTTCAACGCGAACTTGCCATCGCGGACAATTGTTTTAAACAGGCTGTTATTATCGGTCAAAAACGAAACGATGCCCTCATTTTGGGTGCCGGTTACAGTGGGCTTGGCGCAATCTCTTCTCTCAATGGGTTGCCGTCGCAAGCACAACAATATTTGGATAAGGCTGAAAATTTTCTCCAAAATGACGACCTGGGTGAACAAATACGCCTACAAACTCGCAAAGCAGATCTTATGATTAAAAATAGTATGTTGAGAGAAGGCATCAAAAAGCTGGAAAGCCTTAACAATTATTTTCAAAAAGCCTCCACTCTTTCTGAGCGTTTTATCGTTATCGAGGCGCAGCTGACTCTGGCAATGGGTTATGTTGTTGCAGGCGAATTTGAAGCAGCTGAAAAGCTTGCCAGAGAAATTCAGGAGGAACTTAAAGCCTATCGCAACCTGCCATTACAAGCCCGATTAGGTTTGTTAATGGGACGCATCGCTTATTTGCGCGGTCAGTACAGCCATGCTGCGGAACAATTTGGCTTAAGCATCCAAATTGCAGAGCTTTATTCCGCCTGGGATCTGGCCTTAAAATCTGCAACATACGCCAGCCAGGTTTCTTTAAACCAGGGAAACATTTTTCATTGCCTGGAACAGATTAAAAACAGCCTGCATCTTTCGGATCTCTATCATTACTTGGGATTATCGGGAGCGCTTAAAAACACACAAGCTCGTGTTTATCTTTTTTTGGGTTTGTTCTCAGAAGCCCGTAGTTGTTTTGAAAAAGGTTTTACTTTTAAAGAAGGCAAATATGAAACCCTCACCAATTTAATGGGCCTGGCGACTGTTCAATTCTTAAGTGGCGAGCAGGAGAAGGGGTTACAGAATTTTAACGAAGTCATTCAAACAAGCCAGATATACGGATATAAAATGATTACACATATGGCTAAAACCCGCTTGCTCTTGTTGCAATACGATGCAGGAGTGCTGGATTCTATCTCCGATCAACTGCAAATGCTGGAAGATGATACTACGGTGCAATCCTATGCTGGTAGGGGGAGTGCTCTAGCGTATGTCACTGCTTTGGAAGCGATAGCAGCGCATCAACACGCTCGAGCTGAAAAAGCAATTAAAAAACTTCTTCAGGAAGAATCCTTTTGGTTAACCTGGCATGCACACGATTTACGGCGGAAGAATTTGCTGGCGCAAGGCATAGATCGTCTCGAAGACCGGCTAGCTTGCGAGGATTATATTCAAAAAATACGCCAGATGGTTCCCAAAGAGATGCGAAAGTTGATTGTCATCCAAAGTCCACCCCTGGTAGCGCTGGTGTAGACAACCTAAACGGTTGTTAGTAAAATTATGTCTACGTTACGTCTACGTTTCAAGTGTATAATAAGTTCATAGAGAGCAAGAATGCGGGGGCTGAATGACAAGGGGACTCAGCCCACAGAAGATCGGTAGTGAAAAGGGGATACCACTATCGATCTTTTCGTTTATGAGATTTAAAAGGTGCCGCTTTTTACTTTTTAGCGTGCTGTCGCCTTTTATGGTAAACTCGCAAAGATAATGGATCAAAAAACTTTAAATTTACTCGAATTTGATAAGGTTCTGGAAAAATTGGCTTCCTATGCAGCCTTCAGCGCTTCTGCTGATCTGGCCAGAAATTTACGGCCAAGCAATGAGCTGCCGGAAGCCGTTCAGCGTTTGAAACTTACCAGTGAAGCACGCCTGCTGCTCAGTATTGCAGCTGATAATACAGTTGGCGGCAGCCGCGATATCCGGCCGCTGGTTAATCGTGCCGCCCAGCACGGATTGTTGGAACCTGAAGAGCTCTTGAACATAAAGCAAACTCTGATCGCCGCCCGCAACCTCAACCGCAGCCTGACTTCGGATCAGGGGCAAAAAATGCCGCTCTTGGCACAGCTGGGTAGCGAACTTCCTCCTCCGCCCGGGTTGATCGAGGCAATTTCGCGCACGATTTCTGAGCGTGGAGAGGTGCTGGATAATGCCTCACCAAAGCTTTCCAGCCTGCGTAGTGAAATTAAGGTGGCACATGAACGCTTGATGACACGCTTACAACAGATGATTAACGACCCGCATAAAAGTACCCTGCTGCAGGATCCAATTATTACCCAGCGCAATGGCCGTTACGTCATTCCCTTGAAGTCAGAGTTTAAAGGTCGCATCAAAGCCATCATTCACGATCAATCCGCCTCAGGCGCCACCCTGTTTGTTGAACCTTTGGCGACTGTAGAACTCAATAATCGTTGGCAAGAGCTACAATTATCCGAACGGGATGAGATTCGGCGTATTTTACTGGAACTGTCCGTTCAGATCGGAGCACATGCAGCCGCAATCCGCCAAATTGTTTTCAACCTGGCGCGCTTTGATCTGGCTTTGATGCTGGCAAAATATAGCGAAGCTCTGGATGCAATTGAACCAGAATTGGTCGAATTTATAGAGCGTGCTGATCAGCACCCCGGCTCAACGATCCAACTCCGTGAGGCGCGCCATCCATTGCTTGATCCTAAAAAAGTTGTGCCGATTGACCTTGCGCTGGACGAAAACACCTTCAGCCTGGTGATCACCGGGCCAAATACAGGCGGAAAAACAGTCAGTCTGAAAACTGTAGGCCTGCTGGTATTAATGGCACAAAGCGGTATGCATATTCCCGCGCTATCCGGAACGCGTTTGAGTGTTTTCAAAGACGTCTACGCCGATATCGGTGATGAACAATCCATTGAACAATCGCTTTCCACTTTTTCTGGTCACATTACCAATATCTCCCGCATTCTCAAACGTGCCAATAAACACAGCCTGGTCCTGCTGGATGAGCTTGGTTCCGGAACTGACCCGCAGGAAGGTTCCGCTTTGGCGCGCGCATTGCTTTCATTTTTAGTCCGCAACAAAATCACCAGCCTGGTTGCCACTCATTATCCAGAATTGAAAGCCTTTGCGCATAACACCGCCGGGGTCGTCAACGCCAGCATGGAATTTAATTTACATAATTTAAAACCAACCTATCATTTGATGGTTGGTTTGCCCGGGAGGTCGAACGCGCTTGCCATTAGTGAAAAGTTAGGCCTTCCAGCTGAAATCATCGAGGATGCGCGCACACTGGTCGATCCGGACGAACTGCGGGCAGAGGATTTGCTGGATGAAATTCACCGCCAGACGCGGGTGGCACGTAAAGAGCGCCGCAACGCAGAGAAATCACGCATGCAGGCTCGCAAACTTGAACGCGAATTGAATGCCCGGTTGGAAGCAATTGAAAACGAACGCTTGGCTGTGCTTGAAGAGGCGCGCCGCCAATCTGAAGAACAAACGCAAGCCTTTCAGGAGGAAATACAAACTCTACGGAAGGAACTCGAACGCTCCCGCCTACCGTTGGATGCACTCAAGGAAATCACTGAAAGGGTTGAGGAGCTGGCAGCAGAAGTCGAGCTGCCTGCCTTACGGCAAACTGCGAACGCGGTTCAATCGCGTAAAGCTCTGGCGATTGGTGAAAAGGTGCTGGTGCGCACTCTTGGCTTAAAAGGAATTATCACTGCGATTGGTGAAAACGAAGCAGAAGTGCAGGTTGGCAATTTGCGTATGCGTGTTGGGTTCGAAGATATCGCACGTGCAGGCGAAGAAACAAATGAAGAAACAATATCCAATCAGGCCAAGCCAAGGATGAACACCCGTGTCCGCAAGGCATTGGCTAACAGTGCACAAACCCAATCCGGTCTGGTAGTGATTCATCCCTCACCTGGTTTGGAGTTGGATATCCGCGGAGAAATGGCCGAAGAGGGTCTGGAAAAGATGGAAAATTTCGTAGAATCAGCTTATCTGGCCGGAATGCCCTTCATCCGCATCATCCATGGCAAAGGCACCGGCCGTTTGCGTCAGGTGGTACGGGAAGCCCTCAGCAAGAACAGCTATATTGACCGCTGGGAAAGCGGCACCGACAGTGAGGGCGGAGAAGGGGTTACCAACGCCTTTTTATTGCAGGATTAAATGTCATTTCGTGCACGATGCAGACGTACTGCATCAGCAGTGTAATTAATCCCGAATTACACGAATTGGCGAATGAAGTGAATAATTTGGTTTTTTGCATTCAGTTTTCTGCTGCTCTTTGTCTTCGAGAGTGTAGGTTTATTTGCCAGGAGAATCGCGTGTTTCCGGCTACATACTGCTCCTAACAAAAAGCAGTGATATTTTGGTGCGTTACAAACTTACTAAAGAAAAAAGGTCAAAAGGCTTTCTTTACGAGGGGTATTATGTCTCTTTCACGTGAGATCTTTCGTAAGGGCGAAGCATCCGGGAAACCATTCCATCCTGTAAATACATACCCATCGCGGATGCTTCGCCCATCAGCCGGCATGCGATAACGGAGCAGAGCAGTTTCTAAATTCGTCTGTTTAAACCGGAAGAAATCAAACGCTTGCTAAAACAATTGGATATAAAATAAAAAGAGATGGGGGTTACCATTCCGGCAACTCCCATCTCAAAATTAATTTTTAGCGTTTAGTTGGTTCTTTTTACGGAACGCCGATCTCGAGTGATTCAAACTCCACATTAATCGGTACCACGTTGTAAGAGGAGGCCGATATGCCAATCAGACCTTCCTTGAAGGAATTATCTCTGACTGAATTGGTCTGAACTCCATTGATCCATAACGTCAATGTATTACCTTTGCACGAAAGCGTATATTCATTGTATTCTTTACCAGTCCGAATATTATTCGACCCACCGCTGGCTAACATCTGATATCCACCATTATCAAGCGTCCCATCAAATCGCAAAATATCATAAAGGCCATCACTGCCGATATTGGCTTCATACCAGCCTTTGTTTTCATCATATCGGCATAACAAGCTGACACTATTACTATTTTTCCCACGATTCTCCACGAGGGCATGCAAGTAAACATCATCGTAGATATACTCGCCGTACACCAGGTAGGCATAAATGTTTGTGTCGGTTAAGTCGAACTTCATGCGGCCCTGATCAAAGTAAATATCCGTGTAATCCGGATCGCCATTGGTTAAGAACCAGGTCCACCAATCGGAATAATTATCGAATTCTTCAACTCGGAAAGGTTCACTGCTGTCTGTGCTGGTTTGTGTACCATTATCAGTTCCGCCGCCTGTAGAGGCGTTCGAGAGACCGGCGTATCCGGTTACTTCGATAGGTTCGCTATTCAAGGTGCCTTTCAAAATTTCATCGGTACCATAGCGGTAAACCACTACCTTCAAAGGATCACTCTCTTCATGACTGCGCAGGATCTCACAATATTCCCGCATGGTTCCATCCATGGCAACCAGAATATCTTCAACTTCATGGATAATATCCCCAGGCTCAATGCCGGCCTTGTCAACTACACCGCCAGTGGTTGTGGATTCCACCCAAATACCCGGATATTCGCCGTTTGGCCCAAAGACAATCGCTTTGCCAGACATTCCCAGCGAGGCTACATTTTGACGTCCCTGTAATTTTAAAACGATCGGTTTTGCCAGTTGCGCCGGGATTGCAAACTGTTGATCCACGGAAGCACGCGACATGTAATTAATTCCAACCACTTTACCGTCGGTCGTCACCAATGGGCCACCCGAGTTACCGCCGTTGATCTTGGCGTCGTGTCCATAAATATAAGGAAGGGAAGACCAATAAGTTTCACCATCGGCGTTAGTTTTGGAAACAATCCCTTTGGTCAGATTGTATTGCGGCTCCACCAGAGGGAACCCGGCGGCGTATACGTCCAGACCAGTTTTTACTGTACCGTCATACCACTCTAAATAAGGGAAATTGTCCCCTTCCACTTTAACTACGGCCAAGTCGGCGCATTCAGAAGTACCCAATACACGAATACTGCGTGGAGTCGTTTCGCCGTTGACATAGGCTTTCAACAAAGCAGCCCCGGCCACCACATGGTTGTTGGTAACGCCGATCCCGCTTGAATCAATGAAGAATCCGGATCCACCCCATTGTGCGTTCAGCATTTCACCTTCATCGACATCATTGATTGTACCTGTGCCAATAATTTGAAACACAGCTTTTTCGACATCATCAATATTATCCACCGCCCCAGATGTCGGTGCAGCGTTGACAGGGGTGTTTTCCACCACCTGTGTATTCACGGGTTCAACAGTAGCCTTATCTGGTACATCCGTGGTCTTACTATTACCAGTTAAGTTACACGCCAGTGCGGCTAACATAAGAATCAAAACAGGAATTATTAACTTTCGCTTCATTTCTCCTCCGAGGCATTTTCAAAATATAATAAGACAAAAGAGCAACCGGGAAATACAGGAATATCAATACACGCAGAAATACAAAACAATCAAACTTGCCCCATCTAGTAAATGTAATATTATTTCAGGTGAATGTCAAGAACTTTTTCACTTGCAAATAAGTAAACCATATACATTTTTTTTAGTGCGTACGAAAATATAAAAATGGATGACAATCTGCTGCTGATGAGACTATAAACGGAACACTGCATCATTGGCGAATTGCAATACCAGGCAATGGCAGGGCAAGTAACCATTGTTGACCGGTCAGGAAAATTCTGTTCCACGTTCACGGTTATATAGCCAACCTGATAACCCGTTTTCCCTGCTGATGTGGTGGCAAAATTCGTAGATCTTCTAACCAGACCTGTGCACTTAAATATCTTCACGTGATTTGCGCGCAGCATTCATGGTTAATTAATAACAACCATATTTTTTCTGATAAGCTGGTGGCGCCATTGCAGGTCACGTAAAATGACGTGCGGATGAATGGCAGTTATCCATCAGTTGCCATCAGCTTCCAATAAAGTATCAAAATAGAATATGCTTGTGAAACAAATTCCAATTTTGTGCGTATTTATTGTCGAAAAGGGTTGCCATACCATCCAAGAACAAGGACGACGGTGCAGAATGCCATGGCTGACCAGTATTCCCAAATTTTCCTTAATTTCTTTGGAAATAGCGGATTAATTGCATATCAGTCGGACTATCCGGTAAATTCGGCGGTTGTGACTCGATATTGTTGGCGATTTGATGGATATGGAGTTGAATTCTCTCCCATTCAAAGAGGTACTCAGCAGGAGTCTTATAGGGAGAAAAAATGTTTCGAATAAAGCTGTTGTAATCCGAGATAGCAAAGGCTATGTAGTTAGCAATGGCCAGACTGCCTTTGAATGTGCTCTTTTCTCGATACAACTGTAAATAACGGAGGATGGATGCTCTGCGTTTTTCAATATCTTTTTTACCTTGTTCGAGACGAAAATGCCCGCCAGCAGAATTATTCTTAAGGCTTAAATTGCGTGGATTTGCTCCCTGATAAAACGTCAGGTTGGTTAAAGGCAATAAAGGTTGATGCATTGTTTTTGTCTCCATTTGTCGAATATGTGTTCTAATTATAGAACATGTATTCGATAATGTCAAGGCTATTCTCTTTTTTTCGTAACTGAACAAACCTGTCACTGCGAGAGTCGGCTATACCGCCGAAAGGTGGTATTAGAGGATGAAATAAAGTAGCTCAATGCAAGCCAGTCGTAGGGTGTGTTTGTAACGCGCCACACCTTTATGTTATCTATAATTGGCGCATGGGCGAAGCATCCGTGATGGGTGTGCTTTTAGAGGATGGAAGGGTTTCCCGGATGCTTTACGCTTACAAAAGATCTCTCGTGAAAGAATCATCATACCCCTCGGAAGGAAAGCTTTTTGACTTTTTTTCTACATTTACCTTTTATTCTTTCCACACATAAACCAAGCGCAGACTTTTTTTGGTAAAAAGCCATTGGTACATTTGCCTTCAGTTCGTATTTTTGGCTATTGACATTTTCTTTTTTTGTTATATTATTAGATTTATCTTATATAGGATAAGTCTAATATGTCTCTTGATTACGCAATTTTAGGATTCCTGAATTATCACCCCTATAGCGGCTATGATTTAAAAAAAGTTCTGGATGTTTCCGTACGCCATTTCTGGAACGCAGATCAGAGTCAAATCTACCGCACCCTGGCACGCCTGACTGATGCGGGATATGTCAACATGGAAATGGTGGAGCAATCCCAGAGGCCTGACCGTAAGGTTTATCACATCACCAGCACCGGCCATTCAGCCTTGTTGCAATGGTTGAGCGGACCGCCACCATTGGGCTCCACACACAGCGGCCCGATGGTACAGGTATTTTTTATGAGTGCCCTCAGTGATGCAGAAATTTTGCGCCAATTTGAAGGGTATGCTCATATCATGCGTTCGGTTTTAGCCCAATATGACCAGGTCCCGCAACAGGTGGAAAACGTCTATCAGGATGTTCAATCCCCGCGCGAGCGTTTCTTCTGGCTATTGACGCTCGATAGCGGGCTACGTACAATGCGGGCTAACCTGGAATGGGCGGAAGCTGCTATTAAGAAAATGAAGGCAGGGCAGATCCCGGTTGACAAGGAGCAAAAATGAATCGCCAATTACCCCGTCGCCAACGCTTGCGAAAAGGGCTGCTCTTGATTGCCTTCCTGACCTTTCCGATTACTATGAATTATTTTTCTCCTTACGTCATCGTTGAAGGAGCCTCTCAAGGCATTATCAACGGCAGCCTGATTGTCTTTATCGGCATGTTCGTTTTTTCGCTATTTTTAGGTCGTTTGTGGTGCGGTTGGATTTGCCCGGCAGCCGGCCTGCAAGAAATGATGGAATCCGTCAATACAAAATCTATTAATCACCGCCAGGTTGACTGGATCAAATGGGCCATCTGGGTACCCTGGATCTCCTTAATCGCATGGCTGGCAGTACGCGCGGGCGGATATCGGGTGATCAATTTTTTCCTTGATACCCAAAATGGTATTTCCGTGGCAGGTGACGCCGAACGCCCGATCCTGTATGCCTATATCATTTATTTCGGAGTTATTGCGCTCATCTTTGGATTGTCTGCGCTGTTGGGCAGGCGCGGCTTTTGCCACAGCGTTTGCTGGATGGCTCCCTTTATGATCATTGGCCGCTGGCTGCGCAATCGTCTGGCCTGGCCTGCTCTACGCTTAAAAGCAGACAACAGTTCCTGCACCGATTGTAAAACCTGTACGCGCAACTGCCCGATGAGCCTGGACGTCCATGCCATGGTGCAGGCGGAACATATGGAGAATTACGAGTGTATCCTGTGTGGTATGTGCATTGACAATTGCAACGGCCAGGCTATTCGCTTCGGTTTCAGTGCCGGCAAATAAGAAAGCTTTTTCCGGAGCGAGTAAACGTGTTGAGCATTTGTGCATACTGTGCTTTTGTTTCTCCTAAAGGATGGCAAATAATGGCCCTTGCCAGGCGGACATGCCCAACCCACATTCGTTACAAGAACCGATAAGCCGCGCTCATGCGCTTACTCCCAAGTCAAGCTGTTCTCCTTGACGAAGATACCCTAATGGTGTATATTTTTAGCCACAAATCAAGCGCCCCGGTAGCTCAATTGGACAGAGTACCTGCTTGCGGAGCAGATGGTTGCAGATTCGAGTTCTGCCCGGGGCACCTTCAGACGACCTGATATCAGGTCGTTTTTTGATTGAGCATGCTACGTGCTGGTCAGCCTGGACAGGTCGTAGCTTGCTGTTACAAAATCCTTTTAATAGGAAAAATGCTCTTCAACTAATTTGCCAAGCTGATCTCACCGTATTTGTTCTCTTTGGTCTGACCGGCTCCTGCGGAGTCATGACCCCTTTAACCATGCCATTAGCACATTTCTAATTTGCATTTGCAAGGCACATTCGCTTCTGAACATACCCTACATTTAAAATTACCTGCGAATTCCCTTGGTAATTAACGTCTGCGTTTCCTTTCCTTCCGCATGAGCTGCCCTTATTACAATGAATTATGAACACCTTACCTGGTCACACAATGTTACAATTCACGCATGGCCAGCCTCGAAATCAATGAAATCATCCGCACACGGCGCAAATCGATCGCACTGATTGTGTTGCGTGACGGACGTTTAATCGTGCGGGCTCCTCTACGTACCAGCCAGCGCAGCATCATGGATTTCGTCCAGCAGAATAGCGCCTGGGTTGAAAAACAACGCCAAAAAATGAAAGCCCTGCCGCCTGCCAATATGGTTCACCACTTCACGGAGGGAGAGAAATTTCTTTACTTAGGGCAGACTTTCTGCTTACAACTCACGCAGAAACAACACCCCGCTCTGGTGTTAAATAGCCATTTTCTATTGAATAAAGACAAACAAGTAACGGCGAAAACAGTTTTTGAAAAGTGGTACAAAGCCCGGGCAGCCAACCTGTTTTCAGAACGAGCTCTTCAGCTGGCGCAACAGCATAACTTTTCTTTCAAAAAGCTGCGCATCACCTCAGCCAAAACCCGCTGGGGTTCGTGCAGCTCAAGGGGATCGATTAACTTCAGCTGGCGTCTGGTGATGGCACCCTTGGAAATTATTGAGTACGTCATCATTCATGAACTGGTTCACACCGTGATACCCAATCACAGCCAGACCTTTTGGAAACGGGTTGAAGAGATCGTTCCGGATTATAAACTGCGGCGCAAATGGCTCAAGCAAAATGGACATTTGCTCAATCTGGAATAGATCCACACGAATTTTTCTGTTCTTGTGGTTTTATACCCACAATTAATAAGCCTTACTCTGTTTCCTTATCGAAAGACTATTTCTTTTTTCTGTTTTCTAGGCTTTAATTAGCCTATATTTATTGAAGCGGAGAACGAAGATGAAAAAATATATAGCGGTAGCCGGTAACATTGGGGTTGGCAAATCGACGTTGGTTCAAAAAATATGCACTTACATGAATTGGGAGCCCTTCTATGAACCTGTCACAGAGAACCCTTACATTTCCGACTTTTATGAAAACATGAATGCCTGGAGTTTTCACTCACAGATTTTTTTCCTGACCCACCGCCTGCGTATTCACCAGGAATTGATTCGCTTTAATGGTTCCGTAATTCAGGATCGCAGTATTTACGAGGATGCCGAAATCTTTGCGCGTAACCTTTTTCTGCAAGGCAAGATGAGCAGCCGTGATTATCAAACCTATCACTCACTCTATGAGACTCTGGCCGATTTTCTACCACCACCCGATCTGGTTATCTATTTACGTGCATCAGAAGACACATTAATCAGTCGTATTCGTATTCGAAATCGCAGTTACGAGCGTTCTATTAAGCGGGAATACCTGGCACAATTAAATGTTCTTTACGAAGAATGGATTTCAAATTTTCGGTTCTGTCCGGTATTAACGATACCAGCCGATGCGTTGGATTTTGTGGCTCACCCCCGTCATCTGGCTCTTATTTTGAAAAAAGTGCAGGAAAAACTAACCGGTAAAGAAGAAGTAATCTTTGCCCCCATTGAACTGTTGGATTCGAGTGAAGATATAGAAATCTAGCGCGGTTCTACAATTAACTTAATGGCAGTTCGTACTTTTCCATCAATATCAACATCCACAAATTGTGGAATACAAACGACATTGATTCCGTCTTCCGCCAGATACCCGGTGGCCAAAACCAGAGCTTTGACCGATTGATTTATTGCTCCTGCCCCAATTGCCTGTACCTCAGCACGATTATGTTCACGGACGACACCGGCTATTGCTCCTGCGACAGCAGCTGTGCGGGAAGTGGCTTTAACTTTGATTACATCCATTGAAGCTCTCCCTTGTTAATTCCCTTTCCATGTCTATCTGTACTACGGTTAATGAATGGTTTTCTCTGCTATTCTTTTTTATTATATAAGGGGTTTTTTCTTTTTATTTTCAATATAAATTGTACAAGAATAAACGACAAAAAACAAGCAAGCAGGCTTTTTTTTTAATGACAAAAAAAAAGTGAAACCACAGGTTTTGTTAAGAGGAGATCAATAATCCTTACATATCACCATTGATGTTAATGGAATAGTATTCGTAGTAGGGGCTGTGGAAAGGTGGATAAAGCGGTTTTGTTGTTAAGAAAACGCTATATGTGGCGGGATTTGAATAATTCCTTCCTCTATATAGGTATCAAAACAATTTTATTCTCCAGCCAGCTCTGTGTAGAAAAAAAGGATATATTTTATAATTTATCCACAGTTTTTCAGGTATTTTGGGGGAAACCCTATATGTGGTATGTTTTAAAAAACTACCCCTGCATGTTCGGTGAAGGTACCTAAAGATATACTTTTACTTTCCCCAATTTAGATTATTTTACCCACAGATTTTTAGACTTTATCCACAAATTCAGAGTACTTCTTGAACCAAATTGAGGTCCAGTCCATTAATTTCAGCCCATTTCTCAATAATTACTTCGACCTGGTCGAGAAAAAGATCGAGGGCATTCAGACGGGTTTGAAAAGCGCTTCCCATCAAACCCAGCTGTGCAAAACTTTTCTCCCAGACCTCTATGGAGGGTTTCATTTTTGGGGAAGATAAAATAGCCTGTGTCCAGGTCCTCTGCATGATCCACAGGGCGGCTGCCGGTTGATCATGTGCCAATGCTTCAACCGCCCTAAAAAAATAAGGGTGACGGATAGGGTTAAGATTGATGGGGCAATCGGGAAGGGAGCCGGCCTGTTGCATTGCTTTCTGCCAATCGCTCTGCCATTGTTGCAGTACAGACTCATCGGGAAGGGAGTCTCCTAAAAGGTCAACCAGCCCGGCAGCCAGACCCGGGTAGCCCAATTCACTCATCCGCTCCGGAAATTGCAGCAGAAAACGCCGCTCAGTTAGTGGAGGACCATTCAATAATGCTACAGCGTTGGCTGCGTTCTCCAAAGCCTGCAAATAAAGCCAGATTCGATCCGCACCCGGTTCCTGAGGATCAAGTTGGAAATCCAGCCAGGTTTGGCGGGCTTTATCAGCCAGCGGCTGTGCACGACCTATGACGCTCTCCGGCTGGTAAAAGCGGGAGAAGACGGTCGCCTGAACAAACTCAAACCAGTGCTGGGTGCCATGCAGAACAATTGGATCCTTGACAAGATAGGATCCAACCCATGGGTTCAGACGCAATTCACGCGGCTGGTTATAAAGGCGCTGGTCATGATGGGCAAGATCAAGGTGAACATCAGGGGTCAGCCGGACAACCTCACGTGGTTTTGCGGGTGGGCTGTCATGCACAAAAACGAGATCAATATCCGCTGTGCCGCCCAGCAAAGGCAGATCATCGATCAATGATCCAGTCAGGTATGCACAGACGATGCGTTTATCGCGCAAGGTGCGCTGTTGAACGGCAGTGCGGGCTGCTTTGAGGAGAAGGTCGCGGGTTACTCTCATCTCTTTATTTCCTTTTGCCTGACGTGGTTACATGGGTAATGCTGGTTGGTAAGGAGGTAGTTGTAGCATTTGGCGAATACGGTTCTCGATCCAGGATAGATCATCAGGATTGCGAACAAAGTCTAGATTGTTACTATCAACAATCAGCACGGGCATGTTTAGTTTCTGGTTGATAAAGTAATCATCGTAGGCTTCATTCAGCTCTTGAATATAATTTTGTTCCATTGAACGCTCGTATGGACGATCACGCATGGCGATGCGCTGCATCAAAGTGCGGGTTTCAGCACGTAGATAGACCATCAAGTCAGGAGTGGGAATTTTTTCAGCCAGGGCTTCATGCAACCGAAAATACATTTCAAGTTCATCACCCTTCATATTGATGCGCGCAAAGAGAGAATCCTTGGCAAAAGTATAGTCGCTGATCAGGTGGTGGGGCTCTTTTAATAAGGTTGGAACAGCATTATTTTGTTGGCGGTAGCGCGAAAGCAGGAAAAACATCTGAGTCTGGAAGGCGTACAATGCCCGATCGCCATAAAAGCTACTTAGAAAGGGGTTTTCTTCGAAAACTTCCAACAAAAGATTTGCCTCAAATGCCGGCTGCAACAAACGCGCAAGCGTAGTTTTTCCAACGCCGATAACACCTTCGATTGCAAAATACATGTATTCTCCGCTAATTTGGTCCCCATAGTTGACTTGACAGGGAAAATATATTAAATAAACTAAACTTTGTAGTAAAAAGCAGTGAGAAATGCGGGTGTGGAAAGAAGAAAAGCAGATTCACTGCTCCCCACAAAGCTTGCGTTCAATCATCTTAATATACCATAATAATATTTGTTAGGAGGCTGTGATGGCGTCACTGAATAAAGTTCAACTTATTGGTCGTTTGGGGAAAGACCCTGAAGTGCGCACGACATCGGGCGGCTCAAAGGTCTGTAATTTTTCACTGGCCGTAGATCATCGTTGGCGGGCTGCCGATGGAACCCCGCAGCATGAAACCGACTGGTTTCAGGTTGAGAGCTGGGGCAGGTTGGCCGATATTTGTCAGAAGTACGCCCATAAAGGACAACTGGTGTATTTGGAAGGCCGCTTGAAAACAGACCGCTACGAAAGTCAGGGAGAAACACGCTACTTTACCAAGGTAGTCACCAGCAATATCCAGATACTTGAATTTCGCGGAGAAGAATCCGAAAGCGAGATTGTTGAGGAAGCTGCGGACGTGTAGAATATAAACTGACCTGTTGGGGTCAATGAAGACGCTTATATTGCTTGTTCAACAATAACCAGCTTTTTTCTGAAAGTTGAATTAAATGCGCCGTCTTGTGCTCTTTTGGATTTCTTTGGCATTCATCACCGGTATCATTGGAGCGGGATGGCTGGGTTTGCGTGGTACGGCATTCGGCTGGCTGGTAATTGTTGCATTCCTGTTGGTGGGGTTGGATTTTGTTCTGAACAGGTGCTTTACCGCTTACTTCAATTTGCGGGGTAAGCTGCCGATAAATGTGGTTTTATTGCTCAGCTGCCTGCTACTGGGTGCTGCCCGTTATTCGCTGGCCACCCGGACAGCCGGAGAAAACGAACTCGCCTATTATAACAATCGCGGCGTGGTCAACATCGAAGGCGTGATCTGTCAGGATCCTCAGCTTAAAGAAAAGAGTATCACCCTGATCGTTTGTTCACGTGCCATCCAGGGCAATGGGATCGATCGAAATGTCACCGGTAAAGTAATCATACACACCCAGCCTTCCAACTGGCAGTACGGAGACCTGGTGCGCATACGCGGCAGCCTCAGCCAGCCTGAAGATCAACCAGCGTTCTCGTACCGGGATTACCTGGCTCAGCGTAAAATTTATTCAATGATGACCTTTCCCTACATTAAGCTGGTTGAAGGAGAACACGGCAGCCGCCTTCTGGCCGGGATTTATAGCCTGCGTAAAAAGGCTTATGACCTGATCAATCAGTTTTTGCCGCAGCCTTCTGCCGGTTTGTTGAGCGGCATATTGTTAGGGATTGAGAATGATATCCCCGCCTCACTCGAACTTGCTTTTCAAAAGACAGGAACCGCTCATATTGTGGCCATCTCGGGCTACAACATGACCCTGCTGGCCGGGTTGACTTTACAACTCTTACGTAAACGGTTTTCACTCTGGTGGGCATTGCTGCTGGCAATCATCACCATATCGTTATACACCATCCTGGTGGGGGCAGCCCCGGGTGTCATACGGGCTGCACTGATGAGCAGTCTGGCCATGACAGCCCATTTGATCGGGCGAAAACAGGCGGGACCCTTCACCCTGGTGGTGACAGTCGCCATTCTGTGCGTCTTTAATCCGCTTTATCTATGGGATGCCGGCTTTCAATTATCGGTGGCGGCTACGTTTGGGTTGGTTTTATATGCCGATCGAATGGCCGAATGGTTTACCCGTGTTGCCCGGCAACATTTACCCGACACGCTAGTGGAAAAGACAAAAGGACCGGTCGGCGAGTATTTTCTTTTCACATTGGCAGCCCAGGTAACCACACTGCCGGTGATCCTCTATCACTTTGAACGCATCTCCATCTCAGCATTTCTGGCCAATCCGCTTATTTTGCCAGTGCAGCCATTGATTATGATGCTGGGGGGACTGGCAGTCTTCGCAGGCCTGCTCTGGCACCCCATCGGGCAGTTGTTGGCATACCTGGTCTGGGTACCTCTGGCGTATACCATTCGGATGGTTTCCTTGCTTGGGAGAATTGATGTCGGCACGTTAATAAGTGGCCGAATCAGCGTAATTTTTGTGATTTTCTTTTACGTGCTCTTACTGCTTTTCACCGTCAGACAGATACGCTTACCTCAATGGACAGCTCTAAAAAAAGCCTCGGCAGCCTTGCTGATTCTCACGACTGTGGCTATCCTGGCCTGGCAGGCGGTATTGACCGGAGCGGATGGGTACTTGCGGGTGATTCTGTTGGGAAAACCTGACGACAGTGTTCAGCTCGTTATCACGCCTTCCGGTGAGCGTATTGTGCTGGGCTGTAGCAGGGATGTTAACCAGCTCAGTGACCACCTGGCAACCTTGCTGCCGGTTTTCGATCGCCATCTGGATCTCGTGATTGTTAATTGCGAAAAGAATGCAGGTCTTGAGGGGTTGCCCCTGCTTTTGCAGCGCTTTCCTCCACAGCGGGTGGCCTGGCTGGCTAACCAAACCGATAGCAAGACTTCTCAGAAAGTTGTCAACCAGCTTCAGCAGCAACAGATTCCAATGGTGCAAATTAACCCTGGTGCTGCCTTTCTTCTGGATGATGAGGTGCGCCTGACGCAAGCAAACAACGACGAGGGTGCCGGCACATTCTTATTAGCGTACGGTAACTTTCAGATCGTATTGGGCAGACATCCTGATCCAGACTGGCAGCTGGTTGGAACCATTATGGTGGGCTCTGAAGATGGATCGTTGTTCATGGACGAGACTTATCGACTAATCCCCACCCAGGAAATGAGCGACCAGATTGTGTTGCTTAGTGATGGAAAGCAGCTCTGGTATAAGGGCAGCAAGTAAGTACCGTACCGAAGGGGGAACTTCGCGGTACGTTTTGCCGTCTTGATATAATGGCTGGTAGGCCATCAATCGATATCTACCAGGGAAACTATCAGTAAAAATTTGGTTCCTTGAATGTTGGCTGGGATATAAGAGCTTCTTTGATTCCTTGACCTGGCTTAAAATTCGAACAGAAAGGTGTTCCACCATACACAGTTGAAAAGTAATCGCGAGTTGTCACCAGTAATAAAAGAGCGCAAAATAAGCATGCCGGATCTAAACTTATGGTGGCTAGTTGTGTTGTTGTTTGGATTGGTACTGCTGGGGCCGCTGCTGGCAGTGAGTGGAACAGCGCTTTATTACAAAGAAACTGAACGAATATTTCCCGGAGTACGTTCGGGTGCGGTGCTGTTGGATAACCAGAGGGTAAGTTCTGCAGCCGGGCAGCTGGATTTGTTCTGGAATCAAACTCCCAATTTTGTTCTCAGCAATGGCGGAAAAACCTGGCCGGTGCCGCCATCCAGCCTTGGTTTGTGGATTGACCCTGGTGCAACCGCTCAGAAAGCCTATCAAGTCGGTCGGGGAGAAGATGGAATCGTTGAATTGCTGCGTTTGTTTCGGCGCAAGCAGATCGAGGTAGAACCGGTCGTCGTATTTAATGCACAACTGGCTAGAGATGCCTTAACGCAAATTTCCCAGTCCTTGAGCAGTGCTCCTCAGGATTCGCGCCTGGTTCTGGGGCAGGATGGCCGCTGGATAGCCACCCGGGCACAAGCCGGCATGACACTGGACGTAGCGGACGCGTTGGCTCAGATCAGCGCTGATCCACAGGCAACCTTACGGCAAGGTTATTTCGAACTTAAAATCATGTCAGTGCCAGCGCGGATATCGGATTGGTCAGCAGAACTGGCGCACATCAACACATTTTACGAAAGACCGTTAAAAATGTTTGCATATGATGCCATTAACGATGAACGAATTTTTTGGAATGTACCTCAAAATTTAGTGGCTGACTGGGTTCGTCTCGACGACCCGCAGGGTCAACCCTATTTACAAGTGGATGTGGAGCAATTTCAAAACTATTTAATTGAATGGCAGACCGGCATAGGTAATCGCGAGATAGAAAGTACACAGGCATTAGAGAGTTTGTCTGCAAAATGGCAAAGCGGGGAAACCTTTGAAATACTATTACGCCATCGTGCCAGCACCTATACCGTTCAAACAGGCGATAATCTGGTGGGAATTGGATTCAAGGTTGGATTGCCATACTGGAAAATTCAAGAAGCCAACCCGGGCACCAGCATCATCGGAGTTGGACGCGGCCAGGTTCTGACTATTCCTTCACCAAACGAAATGCTACCTTACCCGGTGGTGCCCAATAAACGGGTGGTGGTCAGCATCACTCAACAACATATGTGGATCTATGAGAACTGGGAGCTGCGTTCTGAATATAAAATCAGCACCGGCATGGACAAATCGCCCACGCTGCCAGGCGTTTTTCAGATCCAGACACACGAGTTGAATGCGTACGCAGCGATTTGGGATCTTTGGATGCCGCATTTTATGGGCATTTATGAAGCTGTCCCAGGGTTTATGAATGGAATTCATGGTTTGCCCCTGCTTTCCAGCGGAAAGCGATTGTGGGGAAATGTGCTTGGATCAAAAGCTTCCTACGGCTGTATCATCATGGATTTGCAGGCCGCAGATGATCTTTACAACTGGGCTGAAAATGGTGTGGTGGTCGAAATTCAACCCTGAGAATGGCTGCGACTGATAGAATAAAGAAAAACCATTTTGTGGAGAAAAGCATGCAACCGGTGCTTGTGATTTTTTCGGCGAATAGTGAATGGCTGGCAGCGCGACAATATTTTCCTGCCCTGCAGATTGCACAAACCCCTTTTGGCGAGTGTATGCACCTGTCACTCAACCAACAGCCCATCATTTTACTGCAAGGTGGCTGGGGCAAGGTCTCGGCGGCAGCCAGTTGTCAATATGGCTTGCAGCGTTGGGAACCACGAATGGTCATTAACCTGGGCACCTGTGGTGGCTTTGAAGGGCGGGTTGCACGCGGAACAACCCTGCTGGTAGAAGAAACCCTCATTTATGATATTTACGAACAAATGGGCGATACGCAGACTGCACTGCAGTTTTATCACAGCCAGCTTGATTTAAGTTGGCTAAAAGAACCTTTTCCGCAGTCGGTAAAGCGCGCCAGACTGATTTCTGCGGATCGCGATATATTAACACATGAAGTGGAAGCGTTGGTAAGAGATTATGATGCCATTGCCGCTGATTGGGAATCCGGCGCTATTGCCTGGGTGTGTCAACGCAACCAGGTGCGCTGTCTGATTTTACGCGGCGTATCGGATCTGGTCAGCATACAAGGGGGCGAAGCGTACGGCAATGAGGAGCTGTTCCACCAATCAAGTGCCGAGATTGTGACCGGCTTGCTGGATCACATGGCTGGATGGTTGCGGTGTGCCAGCGCTGGCTTGTAACATAGTGGCTTGTGGCTGCTTGCCCTCTGGACGGATTTGGCGTTTCAGAATGGACCATACATGTAGAATTGGAACTGGCCGCACTAGGCGTGCATCTTGCCCTGTTGATTATTCTTTTGGATAGCCTGCACAATTGGCTGAAGGCGTTAGATCATTGGCGAATGCAACCATGCGATTGGCAAGTGGCGCATGCCCAACCTACAACCTGCGCGCGTTCACATTCACTCATGCCTCACCCTTGACAACTAAAAATTTTCAATTAAAATATAATCAATGATACAATAATACATTGATACAATATTAATAATGGAGGCATTATTCACTTTCAGATTGATTTTCGCTCCGGGATCAACATTACCAACCAGATCTTCACCCAAGTGGTTGATATGTTAATGCGTGGAATTTTAAAACCCGAAGACCAGCTCCCAACTGTGCGGCAGCTGGCGAAAGAGTTAAAAGTTAATTTTAACACGGTAGCGCGCGCTTACCGACTGCTGGATGAAGCCGGCATCATTTCGACCCAACAGGGTCGCGGCACATATATCTTGCCGTTGAAAGAAACCCTCTCTCCCGAGCGAATGCAACAAATTGATCAAATAACCTTTCAATATTTACAGACTGCCGGTTCTTTGGGTTTCAGCCCAGATCAATTGCTGGCAATTTTCCATCATCATTTTCGGAATTGGAAACAGGGATTATCAGAATATGATAAAGAAAGATTCAGCCCGAACATAAATGTTTCACGTGAAACAAATTAGAAAGAGAAACAAAGATGAAATCTAAAACTGTATTGATTGTGAATTTAATTCTGTCTGCTGCTCTTCTGATGGCCGGCTTATTGCTGGAACCGAGTTTTCCGGAACAGATGGCGGTTCACTGGGGCGCTGATGGAAATGTGAATGGCTATGGATCACACTTTATCGGCATATGGCTATTGCCTCTAATGGTGGCTGGTCTTACGCTGTTGCTGATGGGTCTGCCTTATATTGACCCAAAACGTAAGAATATTGAGCAGTTTCGTCCCTTCTATAACCTTTTTATTTTTTTGTTCGCTATATACATGCTTTATATTCACGTTCTGACATTGGTTTGGAATCTTGGATATACTTTTAATTTCAATACCTTTATTATTCCATCTTTTGGATTCTTCACCATTTTAATCGGTCAGTTACTCAGACATGCGCGCCAAAACTATTTCATCGGAATACGCACACCCTGGACGCTGCAAGACGAACGTGTATGGAACGAAACTCACCGCCAGGCCGGCATTGTCTTCATGGTTAGCGGGGTGATTACACTAGCAGGGCTGTTGTTGCCTGAGCTGGCCATCTGGTTATTAATGATTCCATTATTTGTGGCAGCCATCTATTCGATTGTGCTTTCCTACTTCTTATATCGCAAATATCATCCAGTTAACCAGGAATAAATTGTTTCACGTGAAACAGTTGGGAGATAAAATGCAATGAAGCCGATTATTGAGGTGCAGCAACTTTCGCATTCATATGGGGAAAATGTAGCCATAAATCAACTCTCGTTTAAAGTAAATCAGGGAGAAGTGTTCGGATTACTGGGGCCGAATGGTGCCGGAAAAACCACTACAATCCGCCTATTAAATGGGATGTTTGAACCGAGCGCTGGTGAATTACAGGTTCTAGGCTACGATCCTCGTCGAGACGGTGCCAGTATCCGCAAGGTGGCAGGAGTTTTGACTGAGACACCGGCCCTGTATGAACGCTTGACTGCCCGCCAAAACCTGAAGTTTTTTGGAACCTTGGCTGGGTTAACCCCCTCAAAAATCATGGAACGTACGGAAGAACTACTGCATTTGTTTGACCTGACACAGCGCGCGAATGACCGCACTGGTTCTTATAGCAAGGGCATGAAACAACGCCTGGCGATTGCCCGCGCCTGGATGAACCATCCCAAACTACTTTTTTTGGATGAACCTACCTCCGGATTGGACCCGGAAGCAGCTGTTCAGGTGCGAGAGTTAATAGTCGATGTGCGCCAAAAGGAAGGAACTACGGTATTGATCTGTACGCATAACCTGGACGAAGCACAGCGCCTCTGCGATCGATTGCTGATACTGCGTAAAGGGGCAGCGCTCGCGCAGGGTTCTTTGGCAGATCTGCGCCGAATAATCTCTCCAGGCCTTTGGTTGGAAATCAGCTTGTTTGAACCTTTCACGAAAATTAATGATGAATGGTTGCAAGGTATGGCAGGATTGTTGAAGATTGATGTTCTCAGTAATCAAACCTTGCGCCTGGAAGTTGAATCTCAAGCGGTGATTCCTGAAGCAGTCAGTCGGTTGGCGGCTGCTGGTGCACGTATATTAAGAGTGCAACCGCAGGAAATTTCCTTGGAAGAAGTGTACCTGCGCTTACAATCCAATCATTTGGTGCAAGCGGAAAAGGAAGGAGCGGCATATGCTCAACTTTCGTAATATTAAAATCATTGTCTGGAAAGATTTGCTGGAAGTCAAGCAAAATAAATCAGTTATCATTTCGTTGGCAATGGTACCGCTAATCATTATGGTGATCTTGCCTTTAGTTTTTCTTATTTTGGCAAACCAGCCCGGGGCAGCCCAATCCTTCAACGACCCGGATCTGGCAACGTTCTTTGCAAACCTGCCGGCCAGTATGACTGCACCAATGAGGGGAATGAATGAGATTCAGCTCACTCTGGCGCTATTGCTAGGCTATATGTTCGCGCCGATGTTCCTCATTTTGCCAATTATGACATCTGCCAGCATTGCCTCCGAATCGTTTGCAGGCGAACGTGAACGAAAAACACTGGAAGCGCTGCTTTACACACCAGCCAGCGATGCTGAGTTGTTCCTTGGGAAAGCGTTAGCAGCCTTTATTCCATCTATTTTGGTTTCGTTATTAAGTTTTGTTTTATATACCGTTGTGTTAAATGTGGGCGGATTCCCTCTATTCGGGCAGATCTGGTTTCCATTTTCTCCCTGGTATCTCCTGGTTTTTTGGATTTCTCCAGGGTTGGCTGCCTTTGCAGTTGGGTTAACGGTATTAATTTCGAGCAAGGTGCAGACTTTTATGGGTGCATACCAAACCAGCTCTGCGATGGTGGTGCTGGTGCTCGGCCTGGTAGCTGGTCAGGCTGCTGGCGTGTTGTATTTGAGTAATGCTGTCAGCTTTTTAATTGGTTTTATTGTCTGGTTAGCCGCTGCGATTCTGATTTTCTTTGCCATCCAGCAGTTCAACCGCAAATCCTTGTTGGTCCAACAGGCAAATTAACATAATTATTATTCCTGATAAGCTAGTCGCGCAGTTGCGGGTCAAGCAAAATGATCTACGGATGAATGGTGGTGATTTTTCCATGATCGTTCTGGTTTTACAAGGTTATTTTTCACCGTCAAAACATTCAAGCTATTCTGTATTCTTACAAACCTTTGCTGATTGGGTTATCAATGCGAGCGCAGTGAAGTAATCCTTTCATCCATCAGTTGCCATTGGTTTCAATTAAAGTATCAAAATAGAAAGAGAACAAAGAATGAACGAATCCCCAACTCTATTAATTGCAACATTTGTCCTGGCAGGTACATTTAATGTCGTATTCCCCATTCTTCTCGGTTGGTACATTATTCGCAAAAGACGCACCAGCTGGAAATTGTTTGGGATAGGTATATTAACCTTTATTGGGTCACAGGTTTTTCACATCCCGCTATTGGCTGCTTTGACCAATGGGTTTAAGAATGGCAGTTTACCTGCAATTTCCGTGAGCTTTGCACCTTATTTTAATGCGATCCTGTTAGGTTTGTTGGCAGGATTGTTTGAAGAGACTGCCCGCTGGGTTGGTTACAAGCTTCTCAAACAAAAAGGCAACTCGTTAGGGGTAGCATTGACTTTAGGTGCCGGGCATGGCGGCATCGAAGCCATCACCATTGGTGTTGTGGTCCTGTTTACTCTGGTTTCAATGCTTTCACTACGGTCAATTGATAGCAGCAGCCTGCCACTGGCGGCGGATCAGCTTGCGGCTGCCCAGCAACAAATGCAGACCTATTTTGCAACGCCCTGGCACCTGCCGCTGGCGGGGGCGGTGGAACGAATTTCAGCTCTGGCATTGCACATCAGCCTTTCAATCATGGTCTGGTTATCCTTTGCCGCTCGAAAGGCACTCTGGTTCTGGGGTGCCGTCCTATATCATGCTGAGGTGGATGGCTTGACGGTTTTGGCAGTATCATTCGGAATGGCAACCTGGACGTTGGAAGGGCTGCTGGTTTTGGTCAGTTTTGTGATGCTTTATCTGATCTACCGCATTGCCAGCCGGGTTGAGCGACAACGCCAGGAAAAAGAGCAGGAAATGGAACACGCTCCCAGTAGCAATGAAATCCATAAGCAAGAAGTGATTGAATATTAATTATATAATTTATGTAAAAAGATGGCAGGACCCAATCGAACGGGCATATTCTTTAATTCCTGTGGTTTCCTGCAAAGAATCGCTTGTGTTTAATTCCTTTATAGTATAAAATCGCGGGATGATATCAGATGGCGATATAATAATACGACTATTGGTGGCTGCCGTGCTGGGTGGCATTATCGGCTTCGAACGTGAATATGAAAATCAGCCAGCAGGTTTGCGAACCAACTTAATTTTGGTCATGGGTGCCGCCCTGGCCATGATCCTTTCCATTCAAATTTCTCAACAGTTTATTGCCTTTGATATCAAGGGCGACCCTGCGCGGTTGGCGGCTCAGGTAATTTCTGGGATCGGTTTTTTAGGGGCCGGCGCAATTTTACACTCCGGAGTCAATATTCGTGGTTTAACAACAGCGGCTTCGATGTGGACAATGGCTGTTGTTGGCCTGGCTGTCGGTGCTGGACACTTTGTGGCAGCCGCGTCAGTTACGCTGGTGGTGTTTATTGCCCTCTCCATCGTGAACCGGGTGGAAGATAAGCTTATTCGGCCATTGCAGGTCATCCCGGTGGTGTTGTGGATGCGCTCGGAAGAAAATAGCCTCAGTAATATTCGGGATGTTTTTCATAAGGCAGGTCTGCGGATGGATAAATTTGCTTACCAGCTTGAATTGGACTCCCAGGAGATAAAAGTTCAGCTGGTTTACCATTCACGTGATGACGCATTAATCGAATCTGTGCAAAAAGAGCTGGCAAAAATTTCTGGCCTCAAGAAAATTAAAATAGGTTGGAGCTTAAGCCACTAGGTGTGGGAAGTGATCAATTGAATTTTCAATGCGAATGATTATCATTTGCAAATAGGATGGCGTAAGATTGTTCTGAGCCGCGCAGGGCGGCGCGATTGAAAGCATTCAAATAGCTCTCGTGGTGTTTCCCGTACAGCTTGTAGCCCGAATCAAAAGCCAATTGGTTCATGCGCAAGATCTAGGTCTCTACCTGCTCATAACAAAACTCAAACGTCGCAACTTAACCACTCTCGCAAATGGGCTTTCTCGCTCCAATTCACTCCGGTCTTTTCGACTTGGTGTAGCCCACCCATTTTACCAGTTTGTTATTTCTGCCCTTGATGACGCTCTGCGCCATTGGATGGTCTGCTCATAACAAAAAGGAGTGATAGCTTAGTGCGTTATGAACTAACTTGAGAAATAAAATTCGCAGTTGTATTATGTCTCCTTCACGTGAGGTCTTTTGTAAGGGCGAAGCATCCGGGAAACTATTCTATCCTCTAAAAACACACCCATCGCGGATGCTTCGCCCATCCGCCGACTACTCCAGCTCATACCATAAATATGTGGTGGTTTGGCGCGTTACAATCACACCCTACGACTGGCCTGCATTGAGCAATGTTATATCATCCTCGAATACCACCTTTCGGCGGTATAGCCGAATTTCACAATGACATGGCTATGCAGGTACGAATCTCTGCTTCCTTCACCCATGAGCTGATTTAGGCTGGCTGCCTGTTCAGGCATTCTATTAATTCCAAAATGAAATTCAAAGACCTTTCGGAAAACCCAATCTTTCAGAAGACGGTGTCGATGCGAAGCAATTCTCGTTTTATGAGCCTTCAACTCTTAAAGAGTAGCCACGCCACCAAAGAAAAAGAACGGTGGCTACTAAGCAACCATTTGCTGAGAGAGGGCTTTATAGCACCATTGTTCCTACGGCTTTTTTGACTGGATTTGTCAATTCAAACAAATCCATCCGATTTCTTCTATCATAAAAAGCGTTCTTTAGCACACCTAAATGAACTCGCAATACATAGCTGTGTTGTTACAAAAAGTGTTGAATATTAGTCTAAGAAAAATCTGCTGATTAATTGGGTTGAAAGACTATTGTTAACGTGCATGTTTTACAGCGATACGATGCAGGCAGGGGATGGCAGTATACTTAACCCTATGACAGAGCGTAGAAATTTCAGCCTCACCCCCAATTCGGAATTAATCACCGATAGCTTTCTGGATCAAATTCGGCAGCAATACCGGCTAAACTGGCATGGCATTCACGGGATTGCGCATTGGCAGCGGGTTCGTGAAAATGGGCTGCGTCTGGCGAGTTTGAATGGGGCCAACCCAAAAATAATTGAATATTTTGCCTTTACGCACGATTCGCAACGCCAAAACGATGGTTATGATCCCCAGCATGGAGCACGCGCCAGCCAATGGATTGGTGAACAGCCAGCCGGTTATTTTAAACTCTCTCAGGAAGAAATGAAACTACTGCAAGACGCCTGCCGGCAGCACACCGGCGGCGTTTCCCACCCGAATCTGAGTGTGATGACCTGCTGGGACGCTGACCGTTTGGATTTAATGCGGGTGGGTATTCGCCCAAACCCGTTTTATTTATGTACCAGTGCAGCCAAAAATCCACAAATAATCGAATGGGCCATTGCCAGGTCGATATCGGGAAAAGCACAAGGCTTTTAAGCCATGTATCTAATTCACTCATTTGTGAATTGGATACAATGTTAAGTATCTGGCTATCCGCCGAAACACCTGAAAAAAGGAAGCCATTACGAGCCATTGCGAGACCTTCCAATGACGGAATAATAAGATTAGCATGGTTTTAGAATAGGTAATTTGCTTATCTATTTTTTCAGCATTTACATTTTGATCGACCAAGGTGACATAAAAATGGTGGGTTCTGACAGCCTAAGTTGGCGCATGGGCGAAGCATCCGCGATGGGTATGTTTTTACAGGATAGTCTGTATTCCCGGATGCTTCGCCCTTACGAGAGATCTCACGTGAAAGAATCATCATACCCTGCGGAAGGAAAGCATTTTGCCATTTTTTAAGTAAGTTCGTAACACACCAAACTATCACTGCTTTTTGTTATGATCAGCAGCACGCTTTGATCGCGTAAAACTTTTTTTGCTTGCTGCTGAGCTTCTTGCTATTGCTTTCCTAGATTCTATCAGGGGATAATTACTTAAAACAACCGCCTTCTTCTTCAGAACCGCGTGGAATGCGGACTCCCCAGCTGGCTGCCGGTGAATTGGCCGGAATCTGCCACTTGTCAGCATCGAAAATGCCTTCATAAATCGTTTCACCGCTGTCGACAGAAATGACATAGAATCTGTGCTCCCGATCAGTAGTATCCACCAGTGCCAGTTGGCTGCCATCCGGTTTCCAGATGATCGGCCAGACACTCAGTGCGGCGGAAGATAAGAATCGTACATCATTTGTGGTTGTGTCAACCAGGTACAACCCGCATTGGCTGCCATCCTGCAGGCAGCCAGTGAAGACGAATAGCGGTGCAACCGGCGACCAGAACAAGGTTATGCTATGTACGTCTACTTGAGATGCCGGTTGGAAAATAGTTTCGAGATCGGAGAGATCGGCCCAGCGTGCTTCGGATGAGTAATTCTCCCCATTGGATTGGGTGTCATATAAGAAGGCAATGCGGCTGCCATCGCTGGAGCGTTGGCAGCGGCCTCCGGGCACCCAGCCGAAATTGATGCGCCCGAGCAGGTAGTCTCCGGCGTAGACGTCTCCGACCCAATAAGTCGGCAATTTAAAATCATCACCCGGATTGTAACGCAAGCGAAGCGCTGCCGTGGCAGGATCAAAACCAAGGGGTGGCGGATTTCCAACTGCTGCCGGAGGAGAATAGGGCTTGGGCTCCTGAGAGAAAAGTGCCATTATTGCTGCCGGGGGTTCTTCAATTCGTTCGGTGACCTGGTTAATATTCCGGCGGCTGAGTATTTCCTGTCCTCCGGCCGTGAAAATATAAGTCTCATGACCCAGATAGGCGCCTGTCAATGGATCAACATAATCACGACCTTCGACTGCAATTACTTCCTGCTGGTCATCGAGCTTGGCTGGTGATGCGAAGGTATCTTTGTTGGTAAACACCCAGGCATTTTGGCCCTGCCATGTTATCTCTTCCAGCTGGAAATCTGCGCCTGTTCGTGCCCGGGATGTCAGCCAGATCAGCAGACTCCCGATGAAATCCAAAGCAAAAGGTTCATTTTCATAAGTGTTGCCGATAGTAAGGTCGCGGCCAACTCCATTCTGGTAGACATTTTGACTCAGAACGCTGCCATCCAGGGCTGTGGTCTGGTTAATGGAAGCGACAGCGCGGCTTTGTTCATCCAGCAGGTACCAGCTTTCATCTGTGTAAGCGTCAGCGCCACCGTAGAGGGTGTTTCCCTGATGGGGGGATTGCACACCTGTTTTGACGTAAACCCAGCCAGGTTGGCCAATGAGGGAGTTTTGCCAGGCCACCAATTTCTCGCGCACGGCTGCTATTTTTGGGTATTGATCTATCGGTGAGCGGGTGACGAAAGGCAGCTGTGATGGGTCCTGGTTTTCAATATTAACCAGCTCACTGGCAGAGAGCGCCCTGACCTGGATATCGATCGGACGATATCCATCGGCTTCACGCTGTAGAACAAAGCTCAGGGTTGCACCGTAACGCTCACCTCCTGGCAGTTGGCCAAAGTAAACGAAGCGCAAGGCGGTGTCCTGCCTGCTAAAATCCGGGACAATTTCCCCTGAAAATTGAATACCGTGCTCAACATAAGTCTCCATTGAACTGCCGACGGGCGAAGCGCCACTCTTTTGGCGCACAAAGGGTTCAAATCCGGCGTAATCCCACAGGGTACCATCAGCTTTAGGGCCGTTGTAGTGGTAACCAACCACAAGCCCAAGGCCGTTCAACTCACTGAAATCATCGCTGCCTGGATACAAATCACTGGTGTAACGCGCATCACAAGCCAGCCACAGGTCAAACTTAAAATCACCGCTTTCCACCATTCCGCCGCCAGCAAAGGTTTTGGGGATATTTGTGTTTATCAAGCCCTCACCCAGAAAAGTCCCCGGTGCATTGACAGTACAGGCATCCGGTACGACTGCCAGATTTTTGGGAATGATTTCTTCGGGGATGGGCGCAATTGCGGAAGGGGTCATATTTGCCAGAACCAGCGGTTGCGGTGTGTCAGTTGCTGCTTGCGGCAGTAAATGCTGGAAGAAAAAAATGACGAGCATGCTAAAAACTACCAGCAGAGAAACTGTACCCAATACCCGCATGGCTGTGCTAAAGTGGTACCGGCGCCTGTGTCGGGCGGCTTGCTGTGGGCTGGCTTGTAAGGCCAGCCGGGCTAAACGTGCCTGCAAACGGCGCTCCTGTTGCGAGCCAGGTTGAAAAGGAGGCTGGCTCAGGAGATTTTCAGCCAGATCAAGCAAAGCCTGATCTTCGTCCAAACCACCCGCCTGATTAATGCCATCGATATGACCAATTTGGTTTATTGCTTCGTTAAGTTTTCTTGCACGCTCAGATAGATTCATGCTGCACCTTTTCTTTCAATTTACGTAACGCCCGAAAAATGATAACTGCCACATTTTGCTCACTGAGGTGGGTAATGTCTGCGATCTGACGATTGTTCAGGCATGCACCGAAGCGCCAGGCGATTAGATTGCGTTCACGTTCTGTGAGTTCTTCCAAAGCAGCGTGCAGTTCACGATTTTGCTCTTGCTTTAGAAGCTGATCCTCAGGAGCGGCCTGCCCGGCCGGTCGTTGTTGAAAAAGATGCCACGGCAGCCAAACGATCTTTTTTTGGCGACGGTACCAATCGGTGAAGCAATTAGCGGTTATTTTGAAGATCCAGGCGTCGATTGGGGTTTCTCCCTGCTGATAACGCTGCAAGTTACGCAAAATCCGTTCGAAAACAAGAGCAGTCAGGTCTTCTGCACAGGCATCGTTATCGCAGCGGTAGCGCATATACTGATATACACGCCGGAAATAAGTTTGATAAAGTTCGGTAAAGGCCTTCGGATCGCTGCCTGCTTGCTGTAGTTCTGACCGCATTACACCTCCCCAGTGGAATGATATTTTGCAGCAAAGGTTCGAATTAACAGTTACAACGTACTTGAAGTGATTCTATTACATTTTAACAGGTGACGGGTAGCCGCTTGCTTTGCGCGCTTCGCGCGCGAGTGGGCAGCGGATCGTTTCGAACAAGGTTTACAGGAAAGTCCATTGACTCTTTTACGATTCCTGCACGAAAAAAGATTCCTAACTTCAAATTTGGTTTCTCGCTGGAATCAAAATTCTGAGCTCAGATTGGGACGGTAATAAGGTTTATAAGACCCAATCCGAGCTTGAGAACCGTGATTAAAAAGACGATCTTGCAAATGGTCGGCTGGAATGAAAGTCCCTCAATCTCGGCCAGGAACGATTTGGGATAAAAATGTATGTTAATTCCCCAATCCGAGCTTGAGAACTATGATTAAAAAGACGATCCTGCAAATGGTCGGCTGGAATGAAAGTCCCTCAATCTCGGCTAGGAACGATTTGGGATAAAAAAGTATGTTAATTCCCCAATCCGAGCTTGAGAACCATGATTAAAAAGACGATCTTGCAAATGGTCGGCTGGAATGAAAGTCCCCCAATCTTGGCTAGGAACGATTTGCTTAACACCATCTTAAAATCCCACAAAATCTAGAATCGCACACACATCTCGAAGCCGAGATTGGGGCGATAACAAGAAATAGAATGGGAAAATTAAGCCCACCTAAAAGCTGTTTCCTAGCTCGGATTCGGGATATATGTTAATTCCCCAATCCGAGCTTGAGAACCATGATTAAAAAGATGATCTTGCAAATGGTCGGCTCGACTGAAAGTCCCTCAATCTCGGCTAGGAACGATTTGGGATAAAAATGTATATTTATTCCCCAATCCGAGCTTAAGAACTATGATTAAAAAGACGATCCTGCAAATGGTCGGCTCGACTGAAAGTCCCTCAATCTCGGCTAGGAACGATTTGCTTAACAAGCTCAGATTTGGGCTGGATCACGAGTCAAAAATAGGGCATCTGGATCAAACATAAAATGGAGAGAGTAGATTACCACCAACCAATCAACCAGCCAACCAATCAACAAATCACTAATAACAAAGCAACCAACCAACCAATCAACAAATCACTAATAACAAAGCAACCAACCAACCAATCAACAAATCACCCTTTGGTTCCCTCTTTACCCATTACTTATCCCTCATTACACTTTATCACACCTCATTACACCCAAAAAAAACAACTCCCCATTTTCCTGGGGAGCTGTTCCTTACATAAAATTAATCACTTAATTCTCGACTAATTACCTTACGTTAATCGAAACCGGCAGGTAGCACAGAACCGTATTACCCTCGACCATTGCCCAATTCGAGATATACGTACCGGGCAGGGCGGGTGCATTCATGTCGACGCGAATGTTAACCTTTTCTCCGGGTTTGACGACGGTATTCAGATCATAAGAACTCTCGTAGATATGCAACTTGGTGCCGTTTATATACTTGTAATCCACAGTTGAGAGTTCCCAGGTCTTATTGCTGGTATTCTTTACTTCCCAAACGGTGTCAAAGTCGTAATAGGTACCCATTGGGTTGGGCGCTGTTTTGGTAACAGATAGAACCGTGCAAGAGTTAGCAACCGGTACCGGGGTGGCTGTTCCCGTGGTTGGCGAAGTCGTCGGTTGTGGGCCGGTGGTGGTGGCATCGCCACGATCCATATTGTAGAAGGCGTTATAGACATGATAACTTTTATCGCTATCAAGGCGCACCGAGATCCAATCAGATCCTTGAACAACTGCGGGAAGTTTGACGATAAAACGGAATGTACCGCCCTTATCGGATTTGAACGTATCAACTGTCACAGCATCATGTCGGAAGCCGTAGTAGGTACCTACCCGCACGGTCCAGGTTTGATTCGCAGGCAAGTTGATCGCTTCAACCACAATCTGGCTGTCTTTTTTTACAGCGACGATATTGATTCGGAACCCATCGGCAGCAACCACAGTTCTGGGGACTGTCGTGAGTAACATTGCCAGTACTATAAATATAGCTAACAAACGATATTTTTTTGATTTTAGAATGGTAGACATTTATATCTCCTTTTGTTTTAGTCCGCGTTAAAATGTTCCGCGGTCTCTCTAACTAAGACGTTGTACTCTTTCACAAAGTTCCAATTAAGTTCCAATTCTTAATTTGCCGTCCAAGTTCATTGTAACAAGAGAATTGAAAATGTGCCTGATAGTTATAACGTACAACTGTGCATAATATTACATGATCTGTAATTTTCCAATAAAGCGGGATTGGGGGTTATTTTTAGGCGGGTGGTTGCCCTAACAAAAAATACTCTGTCCCTAATTTCTGTAAAAATACCATAATCGCAAAAAAAATAGAAGTCTTATAAACTTGGTCGAAAGTCGCTCAAATCTGGTGCTTAAATGCGAAATGATGGGTTAGCTGACCGGCTTGATTGTTGCTTTCCTGGTAGTAGCTAAACTGTTCAATATCAATTTGCCAGGAAAATTCTTGCGGTTGCAGCCATGCCAACACTTTTGGAAGCATTTCCATAGGTAGATCTCCCATAGCCAGCGTGATATGAGGTTGCCATTGCTGAGGCGCATAGTATGGATTAAAGGTTGTGCTCAAAGGGCGGGTGGCATTCCAGATCTGTTGGTGCAGACGGGCGAGCTGTGGCGTCTTAATCACCTCAATAAAAACGACCGGCATTTCGCCGGCAAAGTATCTGACTCCACCTGTCTGAATGGCAAAAGGTTCGATCATGTTGGCGATGGTTTGCAGCGTTAAAAGCAAGCCCTGTTGCTCATATCGTTCAGCTCCTTGCCATGAAAAATGCGGGTAAGGAGCTCTCTGAATCCCAATCAGGCCGAATCTAGTTTCAAGCTCTTGCCAGGTGTCTTTGACCCTGTCTGCAAAGGGCAATGGCAAAAGACTGATAATTGCATTCATGGCTGGTTGCTCCTGAGATGTGGTTCAGAATGTGTCTTCATCTGGATTATGTATGGAATTCTTCTTCCATTTGGCGACCATAACCAGTTTCAGTTATGGGTAGCTGACAGGAGTAAAAGCCGGCGGTTCAGCCAGATCAGGCGGGGGGTATCCCTGGTTCCCACTTAAATCGCGTGTTGGTAAAGTTTGCGGTGTTGCCGGTGCATTAGCAGTCATGGTGGCTACGGGCAGGCTGGGGTTGATGGTTGCACTGGATTGCGGTGCACTGGTAATGAGCGGATTTAAAGTCATTTGAACGGGTGGCGTGGTCGTTAAAGTCTTATCCAACCAGGGCAGGCCTTTCCAAAGATAGTAAGCTGAGGTGGCCACAACCAGGACGCCCAGGATGATTGCCGCCAGCGCACAACCATAGGGTAGCAGTTTTTTCTTTTTAGGAGCTGCCTTAATATCCGCAGGTATGGTAAAGGTAACAATGGTGATATTGTCATGGCCGCCGCGTTGGTTGGCCAAATCGATCAAGCTCTTGACCGCTTCTTCATCGCCAGTTTGATCAAAGGCATTTAATATTTCAAGATCGCTGACCAGATCGGTCAGACCGTCACTGCATAGAAGAAGGCGATCATCGGGGTGCAGTGGTTTACCCTGATTCTCGAGCGAATCCTGATCGCTTTCTCCGATGGCTAAGCGCTGACGATAATCAACTTCCGGAGGTGTTGGAGCTCCCAGGTAACGGCGAATTACATGCCGGTTGGGATGACCCTGGATTTGATCGGGTGTCAGCAAGCCACTTTCAAGCGCATCCTGAATCCAGGTATGGTCAATCGATATTTGACGGATACTGTTGTTGCGCATCAGATAAATACGCGAATCACCTACGGTAGCTGTAAAGAGCCGGTTTCCGATTACCCAGGCACAGGCGACGGTAGAGCCCATACCCTGTTTGCCTGCGTCACCTTCTGATTCTTTAAAAATCGCCAGATTGGCTTTTTGAATCCCCTTTTCCAATGCTTCGAGTGGGTATTTTCCATCACTTTCTGCGATTGTATGGCTGATGTTGTTGACGGCCAACTCTGCTGCAATTTCACCGGCTTTATGCCCGCCAATGCCATCACACAATACCGTAAGTAAAACGGGTGTACCATTGCGTTGACTCAATCGGAAGGCAGAAACAGCAAAACGATCTTCGTTGTTCTTGCCAGACATGCCTGCATGAGTCTGTGCGGTTACCGGATAACGCGAAAGTTTTTCACGAATCATATTTCATCATTATACGATATTAATTGCACTTCCCTATCTGCAGGTGGGTTAGACAACTCAAAACGATATACATTTTTCGCAAAATGCACCAGATCGCCATGCCGCAGGCGAATCGCTTGTGTGGAAATGGGGGTGTAGTTGACCCAGGTTCCGGCAATTGAGTTATTATCTGCCAACCAAAAGTCTCCACGAGCATCGCGCGTCAGGCGAGCGTGTACTTCTGAAATAGCTGCGGAGGGAATCACCAGGCCTGCCTGGCGCGAATCGTGCCCAATGACCAACTCAGGACGGATTAATGGTATCGCCTTGGCACGTAGCGCTTCAAAAAGATTGTTAAGCGGCACCAGCCAGGCAGTCACTTCCTGTCCATTAATTTGAGGGTAAGTGCTGGGTGGAGCGCTGGACTGGCGTGATATTTCCTGGCGTACAGGCACTGGTTGGGTCAAAGGATCGGTATGGCGTTCGCGTGCTGCTGACTGCTGTTGCCAGAAAAAACGCCGCTTGCCCGCCAGTATCACGGCAATCACCAGTACACTGCCAGTTGCCAGCACGCTGCCCAGGATGATCCAGCGCTGCAGGCTTAACTGAAAGGTTATTAGCGATTGCCAAAATGTGAGCGGCTTTTCTGCCACGTTGATTTTAACGACTTGTGGAATGGATTTTTGGATCAACCCCAGGCTGTCTTCAACTTCGAATGTCAATTCGACCGATTGTGTGCTATCAAATTTTGAAAAATCCCAATTAAATTTATCAAAGGGGTCTGCTTTATCTTCACTGATCAAGATTCCATTTTCATAAAAACGAGTTGCAATGATGGGCCGCTGGTGGCCATCCGGAAATTCAACCAGGTACTCAATCTGCTCTTCTTGTGGAGTAAGCACCAGTTCTTTGGCACCATTTGCGGAGCTTTCCCATACGCGTTCAATGTCAAATATTGGATTGAGAATGACCATATTTGGCGGCTGTATGGTCAGTGGGAAGCTGTAAGGGGCTGAATTTACAGCAATACTACCCTGCCGAATAGCCGCCACCAGCTGATGATTTCCGATGGTGTTCAATTTGGATTGATAGCTGACTCGATAGAGATTGCGCATTGGGCGCAAATAATCTTCCGGATCCGGAAGATCGCCTTCCCCGGAATAAAGGAAAAAAGCACCGCCTGTGCGTTCAGTCATCTCTTTTAATGGGTCTACTACGCTTGGATTGCTGGTTTCAACGGTAGCCGGTCCAACCAACCAGATAAATACTTTAATCCCTTGCCTCTCTGCCCGATCGATCAGGCCTTCAATGGCTGAGATATTGGTGACATTTAATTGAGGGGTGACATACAGGATGACTCGTTTCATTAAAGGATCCGGGTTGGGGTCGGTGGCAAGATCAAGAGACTGTAGTAAGCTGGTCAGGTTTGGTTGGTTATTTCCCAGATCCGGCTTGAGATCCTGTAATACCTGCGCAAATTCATTCTGGTCTTGAACCCGGATAGCCTGTAAGCCGGTGTTAATGGCCAGGCTATAATCGTCTTTTAAAAACCCCTTATGGGCTTGCGCCCAGGCTATGATGGCATCATTGATGGCTTGAAAACGCGTCCCGCTGGTGGCATTGCTTTTAGAAAGAGCTGGACCGAGGTTATAGGCTACGATGATTTGGATGCCCGCATCAATTGGTTCCAGGGCATCTACCGACTTCATTTGCAGCGAATCTTCCTGTATCCGCACCTGGCTCTTATCAAGGCTGTTAAATGAAGTCCCGTCCGGTTGATTGGCCGCCATGATGAAACTAATTTCAGGGAAATTGGTAGAATCCAATTGCAAAATGCGGGCAAAAACCGTCGCAGATTGCGCCTGTGCAGTTATTAGTGGGCTGACCGCCATTACCAGACCAAACACCAGCAAAATAATTAAAATCAGGAGTCGCTTAATTGAATTCATGAACCTCAAATGTAACAAATAAGGGTGGAAGCTCCCACCCTCATTTATTATTATATCTAAATAGTATATGAGTACCTTGTAAATAGTTCCTAGTAATTAGTTATTTGTAATTAGTTCTTTGTCGTTGGCTCCATTTAAAGAGTTAATGACAACATGGTAAGTTTATTAATAAAACGTTTCCCTTGGTTTGAGTTCATTACCTTCCCGCTTTTACCTGAGCCATTTTATTTTCACGTCCGGTCAGACGGCGGAAGGTAACTGCCCAGACTGTACCAAGATAGGCATACAAAATGGCGCTTACCAGCAGAATAAATGGAAGGTAGATCAGGAAAGAGCCACCGCTCAGGATGGCACCAATAGCAGTTGCTGCATCGGATTGGAACATGAGTGCAAATATGATCGGAAGCATAATCAAAAAGAGTGGAAGTGCCAGGACAATCCCAACCGCCATCTTCAGCAACCCCAACAAAAAACTAATCAACAATTGTGGAAACGGTTTCTCCCATAGCAGCCTCCAGGCACGTTCCAAAGCTGCAAAAACTCCCAGGTTTTCACCAACAATGGCAATGACTGCTTCCTCTACCAATGCATTTATCGCCAGTGCCAGGATGATGAATAACAAGCCTAATGGTAAAAGCAACGGGATCAACAACAGCCAGATCAGGCCAAAGCTAATGATCGTCAATAACACAACTGGAATCACAAGCAAGCTGATCAAAATCAAGGCTGCCAGGCCAACCATTAGCAGCAATAAGAGAACCCGCCAAAAATAAGGCCAACTTTCGGTTAGTAGATATGAAAAACCTAATTTTTGCCGGCCATCATCTGCCAGCCAGGCACCGCGGGCGACGCCGACTCTTCCTATAGTACCTGCAATTAAAGAGATAACGATCAAGGCACTGATAAAGGTAAATAAAGCGATTATCAAAATCGCTATCAGCCAGGGCTGCTCATTCAGACGCAATTGCATGAGTTGCAACCAATGACCTGGCTGGAACAAAAAAGAGGCGTTGTGTGAAGTATGCATACCCGGAGGAGTAAAAAAGCTGGAGCTACCGCCCCCGGAACCCCCGCTCGAACTGGCCCCGCTTCCTGCATTTCGCATGCAGCTTGATAAAATTCCGAAAATCCATAATGCTTTGAATTTCCAGACAATCTTCCAGGATGTTGAAAAAACATCACCGTATTTCATGATTGCCTCCCAATCCATTATAACAATTTATTCGCGACCCGGGAAAGGTTTCCGATCCTGCCACAAACATGAGGTAATTCCTGAGATAAAAGTGTAGAATAATTTCACAAGAACGCACGTCTCACAACCTGAAAGGGAATAATCGGATGAATGTGAAATTTGGACTGGTCGGCCTGGGATACATATCCAAACGATTCGCTTCCGCGATGAAATTGGTGGAAGGGGTCGAGTTGAGTACGGTGGCATCCAGAGAACAAGCTCGCTCGGAAGAGTTTGCGGAAAAATTCGGAGCAAAAAAAGCATATGACAGCTACCTTGACTTGATCAGGGACCCTGCGGTTGATGTAGTGTATATTGGGCTAACCCACAATTTTCATTTGGAGATTGCCAAGTTGTGCCTGCAAGAGCACAAAGCGGTATTAATTGAGAAACCGATGGTGACGACCCGCAGCGACGCAGAAGAATTAGTTGCAATGGCTCAGGCCAATAATACCCTTTTGATGGAAGCGCTCTGGACTCGCTGCCAGCCGGCTTATTTAAAAGCCCAGGAATGGGTCAACAGTGGCTGTATTGGCGAACCGCAATTAATCACTGCCAATTATCATCATCAAGTCCCCTATGACCCGCATAACCGCTTCTATGACCCCAAGCTGGCCGGCGGCAGCTTGTTTGATCTAGGCGTGTACCCGATTGGATTTGCCATTGGACTTATGGGTGAAGCACCGATCGAGGTCAGCGGTCTGGCAAAAATAAGCTCGACTGGCGTTGACCAATCGGCTGCCTGGGCAATGCGTTTTTCCAATGGCGGCCTGGCAAATCTGAGCTGTGGATTCAGTGTCGATGCGTTGGAAGAGGCTGTTATTTACGGTGCTGATGGCTCACTTGTGCTCGACCAAAGCAGTGGACCAAAAAGTTGTAAGCATTACAACAGTCAGCACCAATTAATTGACAGCTTTGTTGATTTGGAGGAAGATGGATTTGTACACCAGATCCGCCACTGTGCCGATCTTTACCGCCAGGGCAAAATTGAAAGCAACCTGATTCCCTGGAAGGACACGATTGCCTGTGCACAGGTGTTTGATTCTTTGCGTAAGCAATGGGGATTGCTGTAAGCTGAAAGGTAGAGATATTTAATCACGAATCCTTCGCACGAATAGCTGATCGGTTTATTTAGGCTCTATAAAATGATTTTTCGCCTGACAATAATTGAATATTCCATACAAAAACCTCACCCCCAGCCCCTCTCCATAACATGGAGAGGGGTGCCCCGTTCGGGGGCGGGGTGAGGAAGCTCGACTGCTTCTTCGTAATTTATCAGAATTTAAAGTGATCGTTTCTCTATTCGTGCAATTCGCCCATTCGAAGCATTCGTGATCAATAATATTCCTCAACCCATTGGGATTTGTTCTAATTGGCTGATCAAACCTTTCAACACCTCGAAACCACCCTGCCAGAATTCCGGGTCAGCTACGTCAATGCCTGCTTCGGCAAGCACTTCGACCGGAGCTTTCGAGCCGCCGGTCGAGAGAATTTTGGTGTAGCGTGGGATGAAACTCTCCCCTTCGGCTTTATATTGTTTGTAAAGTGAAAGAACCAATAGCTGCCCGAAGGTATAGGCATACACATAAAATGGTACGTCGAAAATGTGAGGAATGGAGACCCATTCCCAGCGAAACTCATCACTCAGTTCAAGGGCATCGCCAAATTGTGTTTTTAGATTTTTTAAATAGGCGTCGGCCAGTTCACCCACCGAAGCGCCTTCGTTGATCTTTTGATGTGCTTCGCGTTCGAACAGAGCGAAGAATGCCTGGCGCATGATGGTGGCATAGGCACCATCCACCTGGCTAAAGAGGATATCACGCCGTACGTTCTCATCGGTTTCATGCTGCAAGAGATAATCGACCAACACCATTTCTCCAAAAGTAGAGGCGGTTTCTGCCAATGGCAGATTCGAATGGAAAGTAAAAATGCTATGATCAGCTGCCAGCATACCATGAATGGCATGCCCCAGTTCATGTGCCATGGTGGAGACATCGTCGGGTTTGCCCTGAAAATTAAGCATGACCCAGGGAGTCAGATCCGGCCCTGAAGGCCAGCAGAAGGCGCCGCCGCGCTTACCTTTTCGCACTTCACTATCGAGGTGCTGTTCGGCAAAGACTCGTTCGGCCAGGCTGGCAAAGCGTGGGTCAAATTGTGTGTAGGCATCCAGGACCAGATTGGCTGCTTCACTAAAGGGATAACGTTTTTCCGATGCAACCACCGGAGCGTAAAGGTCATAACGGCGCAAGCGCTCGACACCCAGCCATTTGGCTTTAAGTTTGAAGAAACGTTGAAAAACGGGTGCGTTTTTCTGGCAGACATCCAGAAGGGTTTCAACCACACTATCAGGGATATCATTGACCAGATTACGGGCTGAGATTGGGCTCTCGTAGTGGCGCAGGGTGATTTGCTCATTGCGCCAATCGCGCACAATAGCCTGATAAATCTGCCCCAGAATGGTGCCATCATCCCCATATACACGGTAAAGTTCCTGGTAAGCACGCGCGCGTAGATCGGCATCATTTGAGCGTACGTAAGTCATCAATTGGCCACGGGTTAATTCCTTTTCCTCCCCCTCTACAACCAGCTTATAAACATAGCGATTGGTGATGGAGGAATAAAGCATTTGCAGAGCGCTGACACCGGTCACATTTTTGATGTTGATAATTTTTTCTTCTGGTTCGCTGAGCGTGTGGGGAATGAAGAGGCGCACCGCCTCCAGCCAGTACCGGTAATCCCCACTGGAGGACATCAACTCAGTGGCTTTTGATTGAGGCAGTTCCTTCCACCATAATTCAAAGAAGAGCGTCTGGTTGGAAAGATCAGCCACCAACTGATCCATGCGGGCTACCAGGCTTTGGGCTGCTTCATTTTGGGTATCTTCAGAAAAGTAAAGCCCTGCAAAAGCATTGATTTTCTGACCGAGTACGACGATGGCTTCCATGTCTTTAACGACCGAAAGAAAGGTTTCGTTGGATATGTCATTCACCAGTTGCGGGCGGCGCTTCTCGAAGGCTGCCACCCGTTCAGTGAGCGTACTGACGGCAGTTTTTAATTGTTGTGATTGTGGGCCAGGAAATAGATCCTTCAGACTCCAACGCTGTTGTTGATAAGTATTTTTACTCATGTTTCCTCTTCCTTATTTAGAATTTGTGTGCGTAATTTTTGTCTCAGATGATCAATGGGGTACCGCTGCCCGCTGCGCTCATCTTGATAATACCAGACCTGCCAGCCATTATCGGGGCCGCCTCGCAGTAAACGTGCAATCTGGTGAATCGAGCCATGTTTGTCGCCGAAAAGCAATGAGCCATCAGCCTGAATTTGGGCGTATTCTTGCGAGCGCATTCCGTAATACAACAGCTGCCCTGGTTTCAACAAGCCATGTTCAAGCAGCGTGCCAAAGGGTATCCGCGCTTCTCTGCGCAAGTTTGGGGTCACGACCAGGCTGCTTTCCTGATGTGGTTGCACCTCTGTTAAGCGTTGTTGAGCAATTTCGACATAGTCAACATCCTGCTCAATGCCGATAAACCGGCGCCCGAGCTGGAAGGCGGCCACTCCAGTCGTTCCTGTTCCAAAAAATGGATCGAGGATCAAATCACCTGGATGGGTGCAAGCGACCAAAATGCGATACATGAGCGCCAGCGGTTTTTGGGTTGAATGCAAGCGGGCACCATCTTTGCGCAGCCTCTCTTTGCCTCGGCAGGTGGCAAAATACCAATCGCTGCGCATCTGCAGGCCTTCATTGAGCTGCTTAAGGGCATGATAATTGAAGGTGTATGCTGAACCGCGCTCTTTCTGTGCCCAAATGATGCTTTCATGTGCATTAGTTAAACGGACCCCCTGAAAGTTAGGCATCGGGTTGGTCTTAATCCAGATGACATCATTCAGAATCCAGAAATTAAGATCCTGTAAAATGGCACCGACACGATAAATATTGTGATACGTGCCGATGACCCACAGCGTCCCGTTTGGTTTCAATACCCGCCGGCAGGCTTGTAGCCAGTCTCTTGTGAACCGGTCATAGGTTTTGAAATCTGCAAACTGGTCCCAGTTATCGGTGACGGCTTCCACGGGGGTTTGGTCGGGGCGCCACAACTCATGGCGCAATTGCAGGTTATAGGGCGGGTCGGCAAAAACAACGTCAATTGATTCAGGCGGTAGTTGATTCATCAATGTGATACAATCGCCAGCGAGCACCTGATTGACGGGTAATTTCTGAGAGAGCATAGTAGATATTGTACATGAATTGGGATAAAAAAGAGATGTTGAGTAACAGGTGAAGATGGGGAGGGGCTGGGTTATGCGTTTCAGCGGTACGCATAACCCAGCCCGCAAAGTTACCAGCTACCCGCTACGGGCTACTCGTTACCCGCTACCCGTAGAGCGCGCCTTCATTACAACTTCCAGGCTTGAAGCGGCTGGGGTCCTTGTACAACATCGCGCACGATGCGTAGGGAGCCGCCAAGATCTGCGCGGATATTCCAATGCACCATTGCGATTTGCCCGTATCGAATTTCGATACCAGAGATGCTGAATGGAGAAACCACACTGCCGGTATTGAAATATGGGGCTTCCTGCAAAGATGGAAAGCGGGGACGGTGTGTGTGTGCACCAACAATCATATGGTGATTTTCGCGACTCCAATGGATCAGACGTTTATCCACCCGTTTCGCAATCGTGAAGTTCTTGGCGGCACTGGTCGGGTCATTTAAACCGTATAATTGCAGGTTTCTCCAGAAAGCCCGCACAAAAAATCGTCCAACCGGCCAAATTACGTCGGCCAGCAAGTCGCCCTGATGCCCATGAACCAAGAACAGATCGCGTTGGCTGGGTGTGTGGCGCAGAATAAGACCGGGATGAACGACGATACCCGGGAAAAGCGGCCGCTGTAATCCGGTGCGCTCGTCCAAAAATGAATCCAGAGTACTGCGAACATAATTTGGGTTCGAACGTTCTATATCGTGATTGCCAAAAAGCATGAACAGCCGATCTTCGAAGTAGAAACGTGACATTAACTCGAATACACGCCGGTGTGCCCGAAAGATATCATCAAAATTGCGATTCTTCCAAAGCTCATCCCCATCACCCATTTCGATATAGGTGTAGTTTTCATTAAAATAATAAGAAAGAGCATGCAAAAATACGGGCTGATTTTTCGCGAAATCATCTGCCCAACCATAATCACCGCGGTGACAGTCGCTGAACAGGATGATACGGGAAGAATCATCAATTTCCAGGATTTTTGACTCTTCACGAACTTGATTTAAACGTTCTAATATAGGCATTATTTTTTTACACTTTTGTTTACAAAATTTACAATCAATATCCTGTAACTCCCCATCTTCATAGAAAGCTATCGGATACCTTTAAAATTATTCTACCAGCCCGGATTTTATTAAGTTGTTATGCACCAAACTAAGGAGACATACCCACCTTCCGGCTGTTGAATTTATATTTAAATCTTCATCTACGTATTATTATACGCCTCTTGGCGAATCAGGGGGCCCCACCAGTACAAAGAGCGGCACCCGCCTTCTACCCCTGCTTTCCGCACTTATTAACAACCCACAGCAATATGAAGCTTGACCGATACAGGCCTCTTTAATAGAGTCATTCCATTCAGAGTAACCAAAATGGAAATACCCATATCCGCCATGACTGCCATCCACATGCTGCTCAAACCGAGGGTGGCGAGAATCATAAAAGCAGCCTTGACACCGATTGCAAAAATGATGTTGAAGCGAATTGTGCTCATTGCCGCCCGGCTGAGGCGGATGGCATAGGGTAGCCTGGTCAGGTCGGCTTGCATCAGGGTTACGTCAGCGCTTTCCATCGCCTGTGCGCTGCTGTTGACGCCCCGTAAAGCGATTCCCACATCTGCCAGGGCTAAAGCCGGTGCATCATTGATACCATCGCCCACCATAACCACGTTGCCGAATTGGCGTTGAAGATCTTCCACCGCTTGTAGCTTATCTTGCGGAAGCAGGTTAGAACGAAAATCAGTCATACCCACCTGCTGGGCAATCTGTTGGGCCGCAACTGGATGATCACCGGTCAGCATGACCAGTTGATTGATCTTCATTGCCTTTAAATCTGCGATTGTCTGCTTGCTGGAAGGCCGAACGATATCGATTGCCAGCAGACTGCCATGCAAACGGCCGTCAATCGCAACATTAATCTGGCTGCTGCCGTCTTGGGTACTATTGGTTAGATCTTCACATTCTTCCTGGCTGTGAGCAATATTCTCATCCAGCCATTGGTGTGACCCAATGTGAATCGTGCGGCCGTCGACATTTCCGCGTACTCCCAGCCCAGGAGCAGCGCTGACTTGCTCCGCCGCCGGATAACGCTCAGCCACGCCTAACATTTCGGCTGCCTGTGCCACTGCCTGGGAGAGCGGGTGTTGGCTGCGGCGTTCAACGGCATGGGCTAAGGCCACCAGTTCAGCACAATCGGAACAATCACCATCTAATGGGACGAACTCGCGATGATCCTGCCCGCGGGCAGCTACGACCACCGGTGAGCCTTCAGTCAGCGTGCCTGTTTTATCAAAGGCGATTACTTTTGTTTTACTGAGTTGCTCAAGCGCAAGTCCGCTTTTGAACAAAACTCCGTTCTTGGCAGCATTGCTAATGGCAGAAATGATGCTGACCGGGGTGGAAATAACCAGCGCACACGGACATGAGATGACCAGCAATGTCAGGCCGCGATATAACCAACCATGAATTTCAGGAGAGGGGTTGAGAAAGGGTGCGTTAAAAAAGAGTGGTGGGATTACAGCAACCAGCGCAGCCAACACCACCACCAGGGGCGTGTACCAGCGTGCGAAGCTGTCAATAAAACGTTGCGCAGGTGCCTGTTTTGTCTGAGCTTCCTCTACCAGCCTGATGACTCGACTGATCGTGTTTTCAGAGGCGATTTGAGAAACTACCAGCGTTAATGCGCCTTCCCCATTTATGGAGCTGGCAAAGACCTTATCGCCGGTTTGTTTGGAGACCAAGCGGGATTCACCGGTGATGGCTGACTGGTTGGCAGAGGATATGCCGCTTTCCACGGTAGCATCCATGGGAATGATTTCGCCAGGCCGCACGAGGATGCGATCGCCGACTTTGAGAGCTGCCACATCGGTGATTAATTCTGTGACAGAACCACTTTGCGATAGTAACAGCGTGGCTGTCTGCGGAACGACATCCAGCAAAGCCCCAATAGAGTGACGTGCTTTTTCGGCAGTAAAGCCTTCCAGGGCTTCACCCAGTGCAAAAAGAACCATAACCATACCGGCTTCGCTATATGCGCCGATGAAAAAGGCGCCCACAGCAGCCAGGGTCATTAAAAAGTTAATATCAATGGCGTGATTAATGTGCAAATTGCGCCAGGCTGAACGGGCTACGGGAAAACCGGCACTGACAATGGCTGCCACCGAGAAAAAGTTTACCCACAAATATTCCCGACCTAGAAATTCATTGAAAATCAGCCCGGGCAATATCAAGACTGCGCCGATCAATGCCATGCGCGTCTCAGCTCGGAGCCATAGAAATGAAAGGAAGTTATGTTTGTGGGGGCGAATTTTTCCGGCAGTACGCTGCACAGGCTCGATTAGACGATAGCCGAGCGCCTGCACCCGTTCTTGAATAGCCTCAGGGGAAATATCTCCGACCACTTTAAGCTTGCTGCTGGCGAAGTTTATCTCGCTTAACTGCACACCAGGCAATTTTTCCACCCCGGAAGCTACTTTACGGGCGCAATCGGAACAATCCATGCCGCCGATTTCAAATATTTGTACTTTTTCTGCCATATAAATCCTTATACATTTTTATAATGGCAGTATACACCTTCAACCCTGGTTGAAAGTCAAGAGGTTTCTAAGCTTTTTGCTTATTTGCACCGTTATTTGTGCCCATTTTTTCGAGCATCAGAAACAAGCGCACAAAGACGAAAGCGTTTTCGCCGGTAACCTTCAATAGAAATCCTTCATCATTATTTAAGAAGAGCGGAACATTTTGACGCCCGGTATGCAGGCTGCAATGGGCTTCCAGGGCGGCCAGCATTTGCAAGGCTTTACCGACAGCCTCATCCTGGCTGATGAGCAGGATATGGTAACTATCATCCTGTTGCCAGATGTGGGTATGCAGTCCTGCTAACGCTTGCAATATTTCGCGGCCTTGCGGCGTGGTTAATTCACAACCGGTCTGCTGTAAAAGCCATTCAAAAGTATCATCATCGGGCTGATTGAGCGGGTTGGCGCATACCTTCTCCAGAAATTGATCAAATGATTCATCCCAATCAATCATTTTTTGTTGGTTGTCACGTAAATCTTGCAGGAATAAACCCAGTTCATGCTGCAGTACCAGGTTTTGGGTCATCTGGCGTTCCAGATCGAAGTAGCGCTCCTGTGCCATCTGTTGTAGGGTTTCGGATTTGAGTTTGCCGGTTTGCCATTCATGCAGCAGCACATGGATATCCGCCAGAGAAAATCCCAGTCGTTGTGCGCGCTGAATGAAGCGCAGGGTCTGCTCTGCCTGTGGAGCGTAGAGCCGATAGCCGGCCGGTGAGCGTTGAGCCGGTTCTAACAAGCCTTCTGATTCATAGTAGCGTAATGCCGAGGGACGAAGACCGACCCTCCGCGCAAGTTTACCAATGGTGACCAGTTCTTTCATATTTATATTATACCGGTTGTCTTGGTAGGCTTTACAGCCTTGCGTAAGGCTGAGGGTGTTTGCAAGAAGTTGTTCCTTAATGACAGGCAAGCTACCTATCGATCCTAAAGAGTGAATGAGGGAAGTTAATAGAGAGTGCATTCAATTATGGTTGAGATATACTTTTTTCTCTATTTATACTCACATTCAAGAATCGAGATCAGTCTGATCGTACTCTTTCGATTCCTGATTTTCGACTTCTTCAATGACCTGGGCGACTTCTTCCGCCTGATTGGAAATATGGGCATAGTGCTCACTGATGCGCCGGAATTGAACTTGTAAGCGCTCAAGGTCTTCATCTGAAAGCTCTTCCAGGTCAACCATCGTATTGCGTGCGCCTTTGCTGGAGCGAATTAACTCATCCAGTTTCAAATGCAATGCTTTTGCATCCCGGTTTTGGGTATTCTGAATTAAAAAGACCATCAGAAAGGTGATTATGGTCGTGGCGGTGTTGACGACCAATTGCCAGGTATCTGAGTAATTGAAAAACGGACCGGATAAGCCCCAAACCAACAAAATAAATAATGCCAGAATGAAGGCAATCGGAGAGCCAACTATCTCAGAAGTCTTGTGCGAAAATTTGCGAAATAAATCTTTCATGTTAACAATTTCCTCCATTAACCCGTATGCAATGATGGCCAAATTAATCGACGTGTGATTCTTTTGGCCCTGTTGCAATATCTTGATGCTTAAAAAAGCGCGGCTTCCCCCAAAAATAAACCTGTATTAAAAGCAGTAGTGCCAGTGAGCCCAGCAAATAGGCTGCAATTACATCGCTGCTCCAATGCTGACCAAGGTAGACGCGTGAAACCCCGACCAGAAGGATGGGGACACCTAGCAAGGTTAACAAGACATAGCGCAGCCAGGATTTCTTCAAGAGTATAAAAATGAGAAACCACAAAAAGCCGAAAAAACCAAGATAATACATAACATGTCCGCTCGGGAAACTATAACTGTTTAATCTGGTAAGGACATGTACCAAATCAGCACTTGGGCGCGGGCGATGAATAGCTGCTTTTACGAATCCATTCAGTAATTCTACAAAGACTACAGAAATCAAAGCCATTGTGCCTTCCCACTTCAAACCCAGCAGAAAAATAATTAAAATGGCCAGGGTTGAGAGAATGATTACCTGCGGAAAGAAACCGATCCAGCTAATGCCAGTCATTAATGCTGCAAAAATAGGGTTATGGATATTTTGAAGGGCTAGGGTGAACTGCAAATCGAATGCAAAATTGCCGCGCAAGCTGACCCAGGCAGCCAGAATGGAAAATGCGATTACTTCCGATAACAAGAAAATGCGGAAGATAGTTTCACGTTTACGCCGTACCGGTTTAGGGGCAATTACCTGGCGCGCAGCGCTTTCAAGAGTCTCTTTTGGATCCACTCCCTTTTTCGTTTGTGTCAAATTTTCTTTTCCTTCTTCGCTTGACTAAAGTATAGTTTTCCACGGCTAGAAAGAAAAGCAAATCAGACAATGTTGCTTGCAGACAACAATAGTCAGACAGGTTTAAACGTGAAGAGCCAAAGGTTAATCCTTTTTGTGCCACTTACCGCTGGCTTCATCCTTTTGATAGCTTTTTTTGACCGCCCCCCAGGCCACGCGATGAGCCGTTTCTTCTCTGGAATTGTTATCGCGTCGCTCTTCCGGCAGATCATATTCTTCCCAGGCACTATTATAAGCTTCTTTGTAAATCTCCTGTGCGTGCTTTGGGAGCACATTCTTCACGCTCTCAGGTAATTGTGAAATGGATTTATATGGCATACTGACCTCCATTAATAACGATATGTCCATTGTAAATATATTCTGACAGAATAAAATGGGGAAAAACCCTGCTTTGAGTTGGGAAGATGTCTATTGGTTGTTATTGTAGGGCAGAGTAAAGAACGATGGGTAATGTGTAATGAGGAATGAAGGGAAGGATCGGGTGATACCGATTCAACAGCCTGGCCCACAATTGAAGCTTGCTGAAGAAGCAGACTTAACTATTTTTCTCATTCCTTTATCGCATTTAACGATTTTGGATTTTCATTGAGGGGATTACTATTCCTATTTGAGAGCTTTGTTTCTCCCCATCTGATTAATGATGATCATTCTAATCATTCTAATCATTCTAATCATTCTAATCATTCTAATCATCAGGATATCATCAGAATAATTAGAATAAAAAAGACGCTCATTTCATTCTCCGGCTAAGTACTCGAACGTGTGCTATGAACCTCAGAAGAGAATAAGCACTCATTCTTGATGCTTCCAAGTTGAGCATCGGTGTTACTTATTACCTCTCGGCTCGAATTTCCGCCTGAAGCTGTTCATAAAAAGCGGTTAGAAAGCGATCGCGCTCTTGAGCAATTGCCAGGGCGGTATCAGTGAACAAACGCTCTTTAACATTACGCAGCTTGAAAAGGTACTCATGATAGGAACTGTGAGGCTCACCCTCTATTTTCTGACCACTTTTCAGAAACTGATCAGAAGGTTGCGCGTAGATTGGCTGCCCGGCTTGGACGGCATATCCGATCGTTCGGGCAACTCCGATTGCACCTAATACATCCAATTTGTCGGCATCAAAGATCACTTTTGCTTCAATTGTCTGCGGAAGGTCTTCCACGCCGCCACGATAACGGTGCCCGCGGATACAATGCTGGACCGCTTGAATGCGATCCTCCGGCCAGCCCTCTGCCGACAACACGATTTTTGCGAAGCGTGCCGAGGCTTCATGGTGACTGAGGCGTTCACCGCTGTTTGGGTCGCTTCCCTGTGAATCGTGCAGGAGTGCAGCTGCCCGCACAATTTCCAGGTCTGCGCCTTCAGCCCGAGCCAGTCGTTCAGCCATTTGGTAAACGCGCTGGATATGATCAAACCCATGCACAGGATCTTGCTGCGGGTACCATTGCTGTGCTTGTTGCAGGCTAGGCATTATAAGCTCCTCAATTTCATAAATAAGGTGTTTCGTTTTTGTTGATGGCCACCCATTTTCCACGCTTCATCACGCGTGCGACCTGGTTGCTGCCGAATTTATAACCAAGATTGCGGTAATCGTTACTGTCCAATACCAGCAGATCAGCTTGTTTGCCGGGTTCAAGTGACCCAACCCGATCGGTTCGGCCAACTGCTGCAGCGGCATTAATAGTGGCTGCGGCTATAGCCTGTGCGACGGTCAGATGTAAATAGCGGCAGGCCAGTGCGATGATGAATTGCATACTTTCGCACCAGGCTGTCCCGGGGTTAAGATCAGACGCAATCGCCAGAATACCATTGGCAGCGATAATCGCTTTGGCGGGGGTGAATTCGTGCTGCCCAAGCCCAAAGGGTGTAGCAGGCAAGCTGACTGCGACCGTATCAGAGTCGCCCAGTGCTTTTATATCGGCTGGAGATGTCTTGACCAGGTGGTCGGCTGAAGTGGCTCCCAGTTCGACTGCCAATGAGGCGCCGCCTAGATTTTTAAATTCATCAACGTGCATTTTGAGCGGAAAGCCCATTTCTTTGGCAGCCTGCAGAATGATGCGTGACTGTGGCAACGAAAAAGCGCCTTGCTCACAAAAAACATCCACAAAAGGCAGCGGCCGGCCGGAGGCGTTGGATCGCCACCATTCTAGCAACTCCGGCAGCATGCGGTTACTGAGTGCCAGGGTAAAGCCAACCGGATTGCCATCATATTCGGGAGCAATGGCATGCGCTCCCAAAAAGGTTGGTACCAGCTCCAGCAAGCCTTCGGCATCCAGCTCAAGGATAACCTCAAGTTGTGCCAGTTCACTGTTGATCTCAAGACCATAGCCACTTTTGGCTTCGGCCGTGGTGGTGCCGTGAGCCAGCATTCCGGTCATCCTGGCGCGCGCGCTGGTTTTTAATTCAGATACGTCTGCCAGACGGGTGGCTTTAACCGTATTAAGGATCCCGCCCCCGGCAGCCATGATTTCCATGTAACTTTTGCCTTCCAGCCGCATTTCGAATTCCAAAGCGCGATTGCCACTGAAGATTAGATGGGTATGCGGGTCGACGAAGCCGGGCATGACCACACGGCCACGGGCATCAAAGCGCTCAGCCTGTGGATACTTGCTCAGGAGGTCCACGCTCGTTCCGGAGGCGGCAATCAGGCCATTCTCGATGAATACCGCGCCATCCTCAATAATCCCGAGCTGCCCGAGCTGGTGACCACGCTGCACGCCTCCTTGCAGGGTCAATAATTGACTGGCGGAATGAATGAGCATTGTTCCTCCTTTGCTATGTGTAAGTTGATTATACCTGGGAGTAATGAGTTGGGAGAAAGGAGTGAAGAGGGGGTTGGTGCGTTGATTAGGTGACTGGTTGATTAGTTGATTTGTAATTAGGAAATTCGGCTTTCAGGATTTCTCCGCCACCGAATGCTATTTGTTTTTGCGAACACTTTTCAGGACGAGCCAATATCAGCAAGCACGCGGTGAGTGCTGCCGAAGGCACGCATGGCGGGCAAGTGGCTGGTGGGCGAATCAGCCTGCGTCTTTCCGGCGCTCCAACCTGCGCAGCAAAATAAAAGCAATTGCATTGAAAAGCAGCGCAAATCCAAGGTTCCAAAGAAAATCGTGACGGTATAAACGAGGTGCCAGCAATGCTCCCACAGCCCGGCCAATGGAGAAGCAGGCCACCACACTGGCCATCACGGTTGCGCGTGCCGGCGGAAAAACCTCACTCATTAAGGGCAGACTGGAGACAATGGTGAACTCGAAACCCAGGTAAAACAAAAACAAGCCCACCAATGCAGCCGGCACGCCACTGGAACTAACAAAGTACAAAAGCACAGTCGCAGTAATACTGATGAACAAACCGGCTTTAATTGAGTTCTCTTTGCCCCAGCGATCGGTAAGATACGCGGAGAGTCCCTCACCGCTTAATTCAGAAATGCCAATGACGGCCGAAGCGGCCCCCAATGCTGCCAGTTTCAACCCGTATTGATCTTCCAGCCAAACACCAAAAATGAGGTTAACCGTCTCGTTGGCGGCACTGGTTGCCAGGGCAAAACCAAGACCGGCCAGCACGACAGGATTACGCAAAATCAACTGAATGGTTTGAATACCGCTGCCTAAAGCGGCACTTTGCGAGCGATTGTTTGGAATCCGAATTGCGATCAAAATCATAAAAAACAACCCAAAAGCGGCAATAAATGGAAAAGGAGCGCGCCAGGCAAATTCACTGGTTGCCGCATTTTGAGTGAGCGCATTGATTAACCACCCCACCAATGGCACACCGATGATAAAAGCCAGGGACCAGTTCAGCTCAGTCACGCCGATCACGCGACCACGACGCTCATACGGCACCAGGTCACTGACATAGGCTTGCATGGCTGGGATAAAAACCAGATTGCCAAGTGCAATACCCAGCAACCCTGCGAAAAAAACAGGATAAATGGGAAAAAGAGTGATGAGAATCGAGCTGACCACCACCATGCTGAGACCTAACAGCATACTGATCTTGCGTCCGCGCAGATCAGCTATCGGAGCCAGGAATGGTCCTAGAAACCCCATTGCGGAGCGGGCTGTCATTACCAGCGAGATGGTCAGCAGGTCAACCCCCAGGCCGCGGGCGAAGACACTCAGAAATGGATAGACCATCCGGTAGGCAGTATTGATCAGCGTACGTGCGGCTGTAAATAAGACAACCTGCCCGCCGATACCCTGCTCGCTGGCGGCTCTTATGTCTGTGCTGGGCGGAGCCGCTCGAAAAGCCATAATGTAAGTTGCGCGCCAAACACAACTGCAAAAACAAGCAGGATCAGGAAATAATTTTGGATTAGGAGCGAATCGGATTGGGCTACCGCCGCATCTGGATGCAGGACATTCTGAATGCCACCCAATTGCCACCACAGCCCAATGCCATATAGCAAGTTACTGGCTGCTGTAAGCCAGTGATTGTTAAACAACCATAAACCAATTTGCAGCAAAACGGCGATAACTCCAAAAAGAAAAGGAATACGCCAGCGTGGCTCGTCAAAAAAGAAGCCACCCCAATTGAGCTGCATCACCCATAATGACATTGGTAAATAGGTCAGCCAAAAAAAGAGACCGGTGTAGGCCAGAGCTCGCGAGAGCTGCAACAAATATGACCGTGTATGCCAGAGCAGTGCTGCTGCACCGAAAAGTGCTGCTAATCCAAAGGCCAGCTTTCCGCTCCAAACCCAGGCACCATGCAACAAGACCAGACTCAAATGAGCGCCTAGCGTCTTTTCGGAAGGACCGAAAATGGTCAGCAGGATAAGGATGACCAGGGTGATCAAGAATGCCAGTGGCTGGCGTAGTATTCGCTGCGAAATGGATGGATTCACGCTCACTCCTCAAATCAGGTAGCAGTTATTATAGCCTAATTTTTCACGAGGAGTGGATAACCCCTTTAATATATTTATACTGCGACTAGACGATAGAAATCCATGTGTTCGAGGTTGATGTGTTCAATTCCCGGAAAACCGGCCTGACGGGCTAGCTTAGAAAGGATTGATGGTGACAAACGATGCGCCAGGGGTGGCCCCTGCTCCTCGCTGTAGTATGGCCATTCTAAAATTGCCACCCTTAATCGGGCTACACGGCGGGCATCTTTTAATGCGGAGAGTGGATCCGGGGTCTCATGCAGGACATGACCCAGGAAAACGAGGTCAAATTCTTTATCTTTAAATGGTAATTCATCGGCACAGGCAACTTGAAAATCTGCGTGCGGTAAATAAGAACGCGCAATATCCAACAATTGCGGGTTGCTATCCACCCCGGAAACATCCAACCCCATGCGCGCGAAGGCTTCTGCGAATACAGCGGTTCCGGTACCAACATCCAAAACAGTATGAGCGGAAATGTTCTCCAGACTCAATTCCACCACCCGTGCGATTTCCATCAGTGTCAGGCGCGCGGGCGATCGCAATTGCTCGGCTGCTCCGTTGAATTGCTTATCTTGCATAGATACTCCCATGATTACGTTCTGACTTCAACTACGATCTATTATTGCACAAATGGAAGCACAAAGGAATAGGGAGTTATACCTTTTTCAAGAATGGTGGCAGCCCTCACTCAAAAAACAGATGCTCGTCATAGGAGCGTGGATCATCCAGTGGTTCCAAATGGGTGACCACCTGGCTGCCAATCAGCCTGGTTTCCAGTTCTTCCTCCAGCTCCGTGGCCACAGAATGACCGTGATACACTGTCCAATCTCCGGGCACCAAAACATGCAATGAAATGAACTTTAGTGCCCCGGCCTGGCGGGTCCGCACTGCATGAAAATGTACGCCTTCTGTCTCATGAGCTTGCAGTATTGCAGAAATTACAGCCAGATCTTCCTCCGGCAAAACGCTATCCATCAAGCCCGAGACGGTACCTCGCATGATCTTAATGCCGGTCCAAATGATATTAAGTGCAACCACAAGGGCAACGATAGCATCCAAAGGCTGCCAGTCAGTCAACGCGACTGCGCCTACCCCTACCAATACACCAGCTGATGTCCACACATCCGTCAAAAGATGGTGGGCATCTGCAGTTAATGAAACGGAGTTGTATTCTTTTCCGGCCTTTCGTAATATGAGCGCCACAATCAGGTTGGCCACTGCAGCGGCGATGGATACCAGAATACCAACCCCAATTTGTTCAAGCGGCCTTGGATGCAGTAACCGCTGAATGGCTGTAAAGGCAATGCTGCCGGCTGCGATTAATATTAACATTCCCTCAACGCCGCTGGAGAAATATTCGGCTTTGCTATGGCCGTAGCTATGGCTCTCATCTGCCGGACGTGCGGCGATGGTCAGCATAGCGACCGCCATCAAAGCGCCAGCCAGGTTGACCAGAGATTCCAGGGCATCTGAGAGCAGCCCAACCGATCCGGTTAACAAGTAAGCTGTGGTCTTTAAGCCAATGGTCACAAGTGCGACGGCAACCGAAAGCCATGCGAAGCGCGTCAATTTTTCGCGTGCAAATGGTTCTAGCTTGTTGGAATCAGCACCCATCATTGCCTCCGGGAAGTTCTCTTACTTTTTGCGTGAGAATTTATTTAACTTCAGCAATGGAACCATGAAGGGAGTCTTACGGCGATATTGATCATAAGCCTGGCCAAACTCGAGGAGGAGTTTTCGTTCTTCCAGTTTTGCTCCGATCATATTGTAGAGGTTAACGCCAATCGCTAATGCCAGTAGATTCCAGGTCATGATGGGCATCAGCCACATGATCACAAAAATATTGGTATAGATCGGATGGCGTACATACCGATACATACCATGCTCAACCAGCGGTAATTTGCGCTCACCGGCCTGCTTTTGCAGTGCTTGCTCAAAACCAATGAACCGCATTGCACCCGTCTGGTTGATGCTATCCAGCAATAAAATTATGGCGAGCACTTGTAGGATCACTGTCAGCCAGACCCAAGGTTGCGGAATGCGATAAATAATTTGGTCTGGCAGGAAAACTGCCAACGCCAGGATCGGCAGAAAAAGAATAAAAGCCTGGAATGAAAAAAAGAGGCGATAGTAACGTTGATAGGTAGGGGTACCCAGATGTGCAGCCGTCCAACGCTTAACAGAGAGAGAAGCCAGTATGGAATGAATAATCCCATACAAGGCTACCGAAAGAAGTATCCACCAAAAACCTGTTTGCATCATTTCGAAGATCCCTGATGACACTCGCATCCCCAGTAAGAAAGATGCCCAAAGCCTCCGGAAAACGACCAACCATGGTTTTTATCATTTGACATATTTGATTGGGCCTCCTTGCGCCTGTATCAATTCCTGCAGATGCGGATTGTCTCTATAAAATCCCCAATACTTGGACGGCAGTAAGGCGGCAATACGACACATCAGGTCCTCCGTTGCTTTTTTAATGGCTGCGCTGCGGTTTTCATGTGAGATTGGCTCGAAATGAAAGGGTTCACCAAAGCGGATGTGAATGTGAGGCTTGCGAAACGTAAAAATCTTTTTAAAGGAATCTTCCGTTCCCGCCAGGCCAACCGGAACCACTAGCGCACCACTTTTTATAGCCAGCAAGACCGTTCCCGGTTTGCCTTCTAATAATTCACCTTGCGTGCTGCGGGTACCTTCCGGGGCAATCCCCATTGCGAATCCCTTCTTGATCAACTCCTGTGCGAGACGAATCGCGCCAAAATCAGCACGATCGCGGTCAATAAAGACAACGCCACCGGTACGAACAATCCAACCCAGACCGGGGTAACGTTTGTATTTGTCAGCCACAATGGCGGTAATATCCGTTCTTTTTGGGTTTACAAACAGGACGGGGATATCCATGCGGCTATTGTGATTGAGGGCAATTATCACACCTCCTTCTGCCGGCAGGTTTTCAAGCCCGTAGAAGTTGGTATGGGTCAGGTGATCAACCAAATAACGTATGATTTTTTGTAATGTCTCGCGCTTCACGAAAGCCCTCCCATTTGAGGTGAGTTTTGTTAATTGTATTAGTAATATTTATACTATAACGCCTATTTAACGAATTCGGTATCAGAATAGTATAAGCTGATCGCGCCATTACGGCCACGCAATATAATCGGCAGATGAATGGTGGTGATTTTTCCACGATCGTTCTGATTTTACAGGGTTGTTTTTCACCGCCAAAGCATTTGAGCAGACCCCTTTCTTACAAATCTTTGCTGATTATGCTGTCATTGGGAGATTCGTCTATCCCGCCGAAAAGTGGTATTCGAGGAAACAATAACATTGCTCAATGAAGGCAAGCCTTAGGGTATGGTTATAACGCGCAAAACCACCACATATTTATGGTATGAGTTGGAGTAGTCGGCTGATGGGCGAAGCATCCGCGATGGGTATGTTTTTATAGGTGGAATGGTTCCCCGGATGCTTCGCCCTTACGAGAGATTTCACACGAAAGGATCATAACCCCCCTCGGAAGGAAAGCATCTTGCAATTCTTTTTCTCAAGTTAGTTCGTTACGCATCAAACTATCACGCTTTTTGTGGTGAGCAGCGAAGCAATCTTGCTCGCATAGGATGGGAATGCTTCATCGGGCGTTAGCGCTCTCTTCGCAAGACAGTTATCCATCAGTTGCCATCATTTTCAATAAAAGTTACAAAATTAATTAAATTTCCGCTTTCATCTTTGAATCCGGAAAACAGCGTCCTGGAATTAAGTATTAGATTTGTGGTTTGCTGTTTGCAGGGGGTTTGCATTCTGCGGGGAGATACAGCCCCAGGTCTGACGATTAAAAGAGAGACTCGCGCGGGGTCTTCTCTTCCAGCTTAGAAAAAGCATAGGCGCCGGCGGCACCCGCAAAAAATAAGATTGCACAAACCACGATCGTCCAGCCGCTCACTCCGCTGGGAATGATCGCCAGGGTGGATCCAATCACGACAGCCAGAATGAAGTGGTACATAAAGGTATAGGCTTTATTAAACAACCAGGAAACCAGTTTTGCAAGCGCAAAAATGCACAAAATAACGCCGACTGCCAGCGGTATGATCACACCAAAATCCAACTGGCGGATACCACTGGCCATGGCGGGATATAAATTCAAATAAATCAAGAAATTTGAGGGGCTCATGCCGGGAACAACCACTCCCAGACCAATCAGAACGCCACTTAAAATCCAGGCACCTAAACTGGGAGTCATGGAGACGCTTTTAACTGTTTCCATCCAGTGCATAAAATAAAAGGTACCAACCGCAATCACAACCAGGAAAACCCAGTGAAAGGGTTTGCGGCCAAATTTCCCGGCGGTTTTAAATAAAGAAGGGAATGTTCCGGAAATGAATCCGATAAATAACCAGATGAATTGTGCGGCGTAATGATCAAAAGCATATTCGACCACTGCGGAAAAACCAACGATGCCCAAAGCCATGCCAATTCCCACCGGTATGAAAAAACGCATGTTTTTGATGAAATTTACACGGATATTGGCAATAAAGCGTAATAGTGGCTCATAAATGCCAAAGATCACCATCATCACACCGCCGGAAAGACCTGGCAGTATCGCTCCAATTCCAATCAGAGTTCCTTTTATCAATCGTAAAAACCAATCAATAAGCGAAAGTCTTTTTGTGAGTGAAGCTTCCTGGAATGAATCAAGATTGTCGATTGGAGTGGGCATATTCTTCATGCTTTTCTTTTCCCTTGCGATGAATTGCGCCGAGGCACGACTTGTATTTTACCCTGAAATGAGAAATGGAAAAACCCGTAAGGGAAATTATCAAAATATCCTTGTTCGGGTTGAAATGGAAGAAAAGGAAGTGTTAGTGAGGGGGAGTAATTGTGCTGCCCGCTCGAGTGTAGCGCTGGAATCAGTTTTTGTACAAACTTTCCCATTTTCCTTGACAGATTGTTTTTAGAAAGGTATAAACGGTAAATCATGACAGTGAGACATATTCAACTTAAGGTAATGCGTCATCATCCGAGCTTCCTCCGGGAGGAACGGCCTGTTTTGGTTTAGCAGCTAGCGCACTTATTGAGCGATCTGTTTTCTGAAAAAAACGAGCCTTCCCTCCCAGGGAGGCTTTTTTTGTCTACGTTTCGTGGTGAGGCGTTGAACAACAAAAAACGAACGTTTATGAATGGAGGTGAATTAGTTCAAATTTTATTAAAAACGAATCTAATAACAAAAAACAAGTAATTTAATAACCACAAATTGCCGGCGTTCGCCAAAGCACCGTGCAACCCCATTTCCTGAAAAAGTAAAATCGAGGAGAAATAACGATGAGAAAAATATTTTCTATTATTGCTTTAATGGTCGCCTTAACCCTAGTTCTGACGGCCTGTGCCACACCTGCAACACCTAATCCGACGGCAACTGAGCAAGCGCCTACGCCTGTTGTCGAAGAGGCAACCGCATTGCCAGCCGTAGACATGCCTACAAGCTGCCTGGGAACGGCTGCCGATGCACTGGTAGATCTTGACTGTCGTGAAATCACCATCGCAGTTGAAAATGCTTACCTGCCCTTCAACTATATTTCCATCGAAACCGGTGAACCGGGTGGATGGGATTATGAAGCTGTCAATGAAATCTGCACTCGCCTGCATTGCACGCCAGTGTATGTTGAAGCTGGCTGGGATGGAATGATTCAAGCTGTTTCTGCCGGTCAGTTTGATGTAGCCGCCGATGGTATCACGATTAATGACGAACGTGCTCAAGTTGTTGACTTTTCACAAGGCTATATTAACATTCAACAGCGCTTGCTGGTGCGCAAAGGTGAAAACCGCTTCTCTTCCATAGAAGAATTCGCCAAAACCGATCTGCCACTTGGTACTCAAACCGGGACGACAAACTATGAAACTGCTGCAAAATATTTTCCTGAGGACCGGATAAAGGCCTTCGAGCAGTTTTCGTTTGCAGTTCAGGCATTAATTGCCGGTGATGTGGATGCAGTCATGATTGATGAGGTGGCAGGAATGGGCTATTTGGGTGAAAACTCTGACAAAGTGGAATTAATCGGCCCTTCCATCAGTAGTGATGAGCTCGGATTTATTTTCCCTAAAGGCAGTGACCTGGTTGACCCCTTTAATCAGGCTATCTCAGCCATGAAAGCGGATGGGTTCCTGAGCGCATTGAATGTCAAATACTTTGGGCCAGACTTTAACATCACCTATGATGATATCGCTGACTAGTTTGTATTTCAGGTGAAAGGCTGTACGAAATTCTGAAAACAACAGATATCCGGTTTGATTAATCAGGCCGGATATCTGGAAAGGCGATATTCAATATGATAGAAGAAACTTCACCTGCTCTTAGGGATAGGGTGCAAATAAGTATGGATAAAAAGAGTCTTCGTCAAAAGCTAAAGGATTTTCCCTGGTGGTTTGTCGCGCTACTAATGATTATCTTTTCAAGCTATGTTTTGATTGCCATTAATCCTAAATACAAAGATGCTTTTTTGTTTATTCGCATCGGCTTATCCACTACGATCACCACAACTCTTTCAGCATTTTTTATTGCTCTTATTATCGGGCTGATTACCGGCCTTGGCCGCATTTCACAGTCTGTTTTCTTTCGCAACCTGGCCACGCTGTACGTTGAGTTTATTCGTGGCGTTCCAATGCTGGTTTTGATTTTTTTCATTGCCTTTGCCGGGGTGCCTGGTGTGGTCGATGGCCTGAATGTGATCGGTCACTGGCTGCAATCGATTGGGGTTAATTTTCTGGCTGCCCCGTTGATAACGCTCGAAAACAAAAACATTGATATGACCGTCCGTGCAGTCATTGCTCTTTCGGTCACTTATGGAGCATTTTTGGCAGAAATATTTCGGGCAGGAATCCAATCAATTGGTTACGGTCAGATGGAAGCTGCCCGATCACAGGGGATGAGCTTCTGGCAGGCTATGTATTACATTATTTTGCCGCAAGCGATCCGGAATGTTTTACCGGCTCTGGGCAATGATTTTGTGGCAATGTTGAAGGATACTTCACTTGTTTCAGTTCTGGCAGTACGTGATATCACCCAGGTCGCCCGTCTTTATGCCGGGCGTTCTTTTCGATATGAGGAGACCTATACCACCCTGGTGATCATGTATCTCAGCATGACCGTTATTCTGTCGCTGCTGGTAAAGTATTTGGAGAGGAGATATCACCGCAGTGAACGCTAAACCCATGATCGAAATAAAAAACATATATAAGCATTTTGGTCCTGTGCGCGCGCTGGATGGCGTCAGCTTGAAAGTCTACCCTGGTAGAGTAATGGTTATCATCGGGCCAAGTGGCTCCGGAAAATCAACGTTGCTGCGCTGCATGAATCATATGGAGGTTGAGAATAAAGGTGAAGTCTGGGTAGAAGGCGAACTCCTTAATGGCACCCAAAAAAACCTTAATCGCATTCGATCTGAAATCGGGATGGTCTTTCAATTATTTAACCTTTATCCGCACCTGACCGTTCTGGAAAACATCACGCTCGCCCAGCGGATTGTCAAGAAGGTCAGTAAAAAAGAAGCGATCGAGAACGCCATGCATCAATTACAGCGGGTGGGTATTGCTGAGAAGGCAGATGTGCATCCTCAAAAACTCTCAGGCGGCCAACAGCAGCGCGTGGCGATTGCGCGCGCCCTGGCGATGAAACCAAAAATCATGCTCTTTGATGAACCCACCAGCGCTCTGGATCCGGAAATGATCAAGGAGGTGCTAGATGTGATGCTTTTGCTGGCAAAAGAAGGGATTACCATGGTGGTGGTCACCCACGAAATGGGCTTTGCACGCGCTGCTGCAGATGAGGTCATTTTTATGGATGAAGGTCTGATTGTGGAACATGGGACACCTGAGCAGTTATTCGACCACCCCATTCATCCCCGCACAAAGCAGTTCCTGTCGCAAATATTGGCGCATTGATGTAGCTGATAGGAAGAGATAGCTGACAGGAAAAGAGAGCTGTGCCGGAGGCACGCAAAGCGAGCTGACAGGAAAAGAGAGCTGTGCCGGAGGTACGCAAAGCGAGCTGAGGCCAAAGGTCAGCAAAGCACGGAAAAGAGAGCTGATAGCTGACAGGAAAAGAGAGCTGTGCCGGAGGCACGCAAAGCGCGGAAGAGATAAGGACGACCAGGAACTTCTGTTTGAACATCTATAATTTTTGCAATGAGCTCGCTTTGTGCGCGCTGACAAATACCTCAATACTATCGCCACGATCATGGGCAAGTGCAGAAACAGGTTTGGTCAGCAGCCAGGCTATCGCAGCCAGGTCACCAACCGCACCGGCAGCGTTCATCACCAGCGCTATTAACAGCAGTGTCATGAGATTGGGGGGTATGATTGCGATTAAGCCCACACCGAGCAACGAGATCAAAACGAAGGGAGCTGCGCCAATTACCAGGAACATGTTGCGAGGAAAATACCAACCAGGCATGGCTGCATAAGCATACGTTAATCCAATCCCAAAAATGGGTTTTTGTCTGGTGAATAACCAGAAAAATAACCCATGCACACCTTCATGCAGAACCAGGATGAAAATGACTGTAGCGATTACCGCGAGAATCTGGATGACAAGAGATTGAAGAGAATCGGCACGCAGCGTAAAAACCATGTTCAAATCAGGACGCAGCCAGGCAACAATTTCTGAAAATAACCAGAAAAAAAATAAGACCAACCCAAAACCAAGGGCATTCAACCAGAGCATACGACGCGGGTTTTTCATACTAAACTCGTTATCCAGCTGATATGAATCGGGCAATGTCTGGCTCGCTTTATGCATGCTTAAATTCTACTATATATAATTTTTTAGACCGATTGCAGCTGGTACAGACCTGCATGGTTCTTAAAATTATTAAATCGGGTAAAATAGATCGTATTTTATGAAAATTAAACCTAACTACCCAGTCACTAACAAAATAAGCGGACCGAGAGCTAACTTTAAATACGGGTACCGCTTTCTGATGATTTTAAGCTTCCTGATTTTGCTAAGCTGGCCGCTTCAAAACGACCCCATCCTGGCTCAAAGTGAGCAAACTTTGATTTACCTGCCTCTGATTTTGCGGCAGGAAGCTGTTTCGGCACAGAATTGTTCCCCTGGCGCAGAAGAATGGCTGTGCCTGCTCAATCAGTATCGCGACGCAGCCGGGCTTGCAGCAGTCTCCCATGACGCCGGCATGAGTGATGCTTTAAATTTGCATACCCACTACATGCTGCTTAATGCCAAGCAGGTTAACTTCCATAAAGAATACCCGGATAAACCCGGTTACACCATTTTGGGTGAGATTGCGGGAGGGCAGAGTAATATGGCCGGGAAACAAGGTACCACACTGACCCAGCAAGAATCGATGGATGCATGGATCGGATACCCGAGTCATCGTTATCACATGCTTCACCCAGATCTGGTAACAAGTGGGTTTGCGCTTTCATGTGATCTTGCCAATTGTTTTTCCGGATTAAATATTCAGGGGAATTTACCGCCTTCGTACCAAATCAGCTCTGCCAATGTGATTTATCCTGGTGATAATCAGACGAACGTTCCCGCAGAGATCTTTCCGATCAGCTGGGGTTTTTACATGCCCTGGATAGGTGAGGAAGGTGATGCTCAGGAAGCAGTTCTTCTCTCTGGAAAGTTGTTTGACCAGACCAATCAACCAATTGCTGTCATGTTAAGCGAACCGAATCACACTGACGGCAATTGGGAATATCGAAATCAGGTAGTCATGACACCAATTCAGCCTTTACTAAGAGGGCAGACCTATCGGGTTGAAATGAGTGTTCGCTTTTTAGGACAAGTTTTTAATAAGACCTGGCATTTTAGCACGCGTTGAACGTTTGTGTTGTTTAAATTTCACCCTGATTTCACCCTTGACCCACCAGCCAGATGACCTCATAATATAGAACACACATTCTATATTATGACTCGCTTATTATTGATTTTTGACGCTTCCTCCTTTCTGACTCTGGATGTCCCTCAGCCGGCGACTGCCCTGGCTGAAGAGATTAACCGGGGTTTGTGGCGTTACCCTGCGCCGATAGATAAGCTGCTGAGTGAGAATCCGGCTTTGATCTTTCGGGCAGTGGCTCTGGGTGGCTGGGTCTTTGCAACTTGTGATAATGGAGATTTACCGCGAGTTCCAATTAAAAATGAACTGCTCAGCCCGCGGCAGGTTGAAATCCTCAATCTTTTCTCAGATGGGTTGACAAACAAGCAAATTTCGCAAAAATTGGGTCTTTCACCGCGGACTGTTAATTTGCATATCAATGCCATCAAGTCGAAACTGGGCACACAAACAATCGCCCAGTCTGTCAGTCGCGGAGCGGCATTGGGGTATTGCCGCCAGTTTCAGGGCCGCGAATGAGATCCTGGGTAGCTACCTGCCAATGATTCGCTACGAGCTATCCGCTGTAAGTTGGCATGTTGCACAGGCAATGGCGCTTAATTGCATGGCAACCATACCGTTGATCTGCTTGGAAAGCTGAATACCCAACACGCTTGCAATGATTTTCTGTGAGATTGGAAAATGGCGCCATGATTATTCATGATGAAAGTCATGATCAGACGTTCGTTGATGGCATCCCCGAAGACATGCAAGGCTGTTGGGCTGAATTGAAACAGGTAAATACCTCAGATTGCTTGCCAACGTTGATACAACCCCAGGCGGCCGCCTTCCCCATCCGATTCAAAGCTTTCAATGACCGCAAAGTCGCTCTGTTCTGCCAATCTTTGCAGCTCATCTTTGTCGAACAGATGTACATAGCGGATTCCGATTACTTCAGGTTGACCGGGTAATTGATAGCGCCAATCCAGGAGTGTGTCACCTGCTTCCAAGTCTTGCTCGTCAATCCCGACGCTACTCCAGGGTTGAATGCGCGCCACCAAGCGCGGACTATTTTGAAACTGCCAGTTGGAGTGCGCAAAAATTGCTCCGGAGGGCAGCAAGGTCCGAACCTGTTGGATGAAGTTGAGACGGTTTTGGAAACCAAGGATATGGTGCATAACGGCAAAACAAAAGATGCCATCATAGTACTTACGCGGCAGTTTTTGGTGCCAATCCGGTGTTGATAAATCGACTTGCCGGAAAAATACCTCACGATCTGCGGTTAAATCAATTGATCGGACAGTATGCATTGCCTCAGTGAGTAGAATTTCAGAAAAATCGAGGCCTGTATAGCTGCCGGTCCGTTTGCTTTTAAGCCACTCCAAAGCCAACGTGGCTGAACCGCAACCGAGATCCAGCCAGTGGCCATAGCTGGGAAGGCTTTCCAGCAGGCTTCGTACCCCCGGTTGGATACGTCGGCGGGTGGCAGCGAAGGCATCTCCAAAATTCTGGTAAAATTGACGGTTAATATCAACGATTGATTTAATCACTTCCGGTTTCATCAAAGAGATTATATCAGTCACGGTATCATTTCAAAAATTGGGGCAGAGTGTTTTTAAGCGGGCACTCACCCGTCGAAAAAACCTCCTCAACCCCGTTTTATTGAAAAGATGGCAGTCACGCTTATAGTATTCGTAAAAGAATTGACGCACTCAGCCCGGCTTGCAAGCCTGAGAACTGTGGCGACGAAAGGAAAGATAGGAAGTTTTGTATGAACAAATTGGAACGCTGGACAGAACGCTACCGGGTCACGCCTGAAAAACGAGAAATTGCCCGCCAGGTTCTTGATGATATCCGCGAGGGAGCGGTTGTAATGGATGCCATTCGATCTTATCCCCTGCCGGGAGGTGGTTATATCGCCAAATCGTTTCTGGTGGAGGAATACAAACGCCAGGTGACAGCCGGAGAGCAGGATAGTGATCACAGCTTAATGGAGCGTATCCGCATGAAGCCAGTGCGCAGCCTTTCCGGTGTTACGACTGTGACTGTATTAACAAAACCGTATCCGTGCCCCGGTAAATGCATTTTTTGCCCGGATGACGTGCGTATGCCGAAAAGCTACCTGGTGGATGAACCGGGCGCGGCCCGTGCTTTTCAAAATAACTTTGACCCCTATCTACAGGTGCGCTCTCGCCTTGATTCACTGAAAGCGGTCGGGCACCCGACTGATAAGATTGAACTGCTCATTCTGGGCGGCACATGGAGCTCGTATCGTAAAGATTATCAGGAGCACTTCATTAAGCGTTGTTTTGACGCCATGAACGAGATCGATTCTGACAATCTGACCGGAGCACAGGCTTACAACGAAGATGGCCCCCACCGCAATGTGGGTCTGGTGATTGAAACCCGTCCGGATGAGATTAACCCCAAAGAACTGGCCTGGCTGCGCAAGATAGGCGTCACCAAAGTACAGATGGGCGTGCAATCGCTGGATGACCGCGTCCTGGCGCTGAATAAGCGCGGGCATACTGTGGACGAAGCTTTAAAGGCGACCGCTCTTCTGCGGGCAGCCGGCTTTAAGATCGTTTTACACTGGATGCCCAACCTGCTGGGAGCTACGCTGGATTCAGACAGGGAAGATTTTCTGCGCTTGTGGTCGGATGGATTTGCCCCGGATGAGCTCAAGATTTATCCATGCCAGTTGTTGGAAGGGACAGAGTTATACGAAATCTGGCAGCGCGGTGAATACGAGCCCTATAGCCAGAATGATCTGATTCAATTGATCGCGGATATCAAACCCAGCATTCAACCCTATTGCCGGGTTAACCGTGTCATCCGTGATATTCCTTCGCATCATGTGGTTGAGGGTAACCGTCGCACCAGCCTGCGACAGGATGTGTTTGCAGAGTTGGCACGTCGCGGCCAGACCTGCAACTGCATTCGCTGTAATGAGGTACGCAAAGAAAAAGTGGCAATCGAGAACCTGGAGTTGCAGGATTTTGTGTATCATCCCCATCATGCCGAAGAACACTTCTTAAATTACCGTACACCTGAAGGAAAAATTGCCGGCTATCTGCGCTTGTCACTCCCAAAGGGAGAGCCGTTAAGTGGCTTTGCGGATCTGCAAGACGCAGCTTTGATCCGCGAAGTGCATATTTATGGCCAGTCTCTGGCTGTGGGAGCAGAAAAAGATGGCGCTGCTCAGCATATCGGTCTGGGCACCAGTTTGCTGGAAGAAGCCAGCCGAATTGCTGCAGACAAAGGCTATAAGAACCTGTCTGTGATCGCTGCGATTGGCACGCGCCAATATTACCAAGCACGCGGATTTAAGCGCGGGGAGTTGTATATGGTAAAGGCAAGTAAGAAGAAATGAGTAAGGGGTAAGGAGTAAGGAGATTGTTGATTTGGTGATTAGTTGCCTGGTTGCTTTGTTCGTAGGTAGTCTGTCGCTGGCGTGAAGCATGTTGTCATCAAAATGTGCTCCCGAAGGCAAGCAAAGCCCGTTCTTCGCTGATATAATTTTGTAACGAGCTGGTGCAGCGGCTACGGGCTAAATTCTCACACCGCGCGTGGTAAACCCCAGCCATCCAGGCGGGTGCTGGCGGGGTTTTGTGGCCAGATCCCGGGAATGGAATGCTGGCATTTTGGGCAGCACCCATCGGCAGTGATGTGATAGGAATGCACAACATACCCAATTCGTTCGATCAGTAATGTGGCGCATTGCGGGCAGTAGGTGTTTTCAAGCGAGCCCACCCGCCCAGGAATATTGCCAGCATAGACATAATTCAACCCTGCTTCCTGGCCGATATCGGCGGCGGTTTGCAGCGAACGTGCGCTGGTATTGGCACGATCGGCCATGCGGTAATCTGGGTGATAGGCAGTCACATGCCAGGGTATATCGGGCGAAATTGATGCAATGTAGCGCGCGGCATCCCACAATTCTGCCGGATTATCATTGAAACCCGGTACCACCAGGGTGACCACTTCCAACCACAAACCGGCTTCGTGGACAATCTTGATACTATCCAGCACGTGTTGCAGCACGCCACCCAGTTGCCGGTAATTTTTGTCATTCATGCTTTTGAGGTCAATCTTATAAGCATTTAAATACGGCAATAAGGCTTGAATTGCTTCTTTTGTAGCATTGCCGTTGGAGACGTAGGCGCAGGACATGCTTTCCTGCTTACCCAGTTTAAAAATCGAAATAGCCCATTCAGTGGTGATGAGCGGCTCATTGTAGGTTGAAACCAAAACGGATACATTATTTCTTTTGGCTGTCTGGATAATTTCTTCAGGCGTTACCTCACGGATATAAGCAGCGCTATAATTGGAACGCGGATCGCGCAATGTCTGAGAAGTCAGCCAATTCTGGCAGTAGCCGCAATGGAAGTCACAACCGAACATCCCAAAGGAAAGCGCATCGGAACCAGGTAGGAAATGTGAAAAAGGCTTTTTCTCGACCGGATCAATCTGTAACGCAGCCACATAACCCCATGGCACGCGCAGTTCTCCATCCTGATTGAAACGCACCTGGCAGATTCCACGCCGGCCGGGTTTGATCAGACAGCGGTGCGCACAGGCGGTGCAACGCAGAGTTTTTTCATCCACTTTTTCCACCAATGAAGCAGCTGTGGTCAGTTTATCCAGCTTTTGTTGGACTGTCAGCATGGCAGGCCGTCCTTTCTACGGTAAAAAGTGCCTTTTCAAAAAACACTCCTCAACCCTTATTGAGAAGATACCGTAAATTGATTGTAACAAAAAAAATGAAGAGGAAGATTAAATGATGCAGAAAAAGAGATCAAAGCAGATCTGCCAGCTTTGGCAGTCAAAAATCTTTGCTATCTAAATGACAAATTGAACAAATTGACAAAAATTCAGGACTAATTTCACTATCAATTAATCCTGATTGATTGTATAGTTCGCTTACTAGTTTTAAATATCCGTCAAATCAGCACGCGGATAATAATATCTGGCTTTACCGCTGAATTGTAAATTTCAATTCAGCTATTGTTATAGGTGTATGTAAACAAAATCGATCGCCATTTAACTCCGTAACCAACTTTTGACTGATGACGAAATAAAGATTGGAAGGTAATCATATGTTTTCGAATGACAATCTCGTCAAGCGACTTGGCAAAGTATCGCACTTCAAAAATCTTTCCCCGGCTGCTTTGTTTGATATTGTAAGATCGGGTTCCATTGAACACCATAACCCCGGTAAAGTCATTTTCTTAGAAGGAGAACCTTGCGCAGGTTTATACGTACTTTTTCGAGGCCGCGTAAATCTTTGCAAAATAAGCCGGCAGGGTCAGGAAACCATTATCAATGTCATTCGGCCCGTGATTATGTTTAATGAGGTTCCGGTTCTGGATGGCGGATTAAACCCTGTGACAGCAATAGCCGATCTGGATAGCATTGTCTGGCGGCTCAGGCGTGAGGCTTTTCAGGAGCTTACCATCAGCTACCCTGTTATTGCCATGAGTTTGCTGCCCGTTTTGGCTGCGCGAAACCGGGTGATGCTTTCCTATTGCGAGGATATTTCTTTTCGTTCTGTTAAAGGTCGAACAGCAAAAATATTGCTGGATTTGAGCCAGAATGGGCAGAAGAATATTGATCGTATTGTCTATAACAACCAAACTCTATCTGCCATGGTGGCCACTGTGCCTGAACCGCTCTGCCGGGCGATGCGTGAATTACGTGAGTTGGATGCGATTTATTGTTCGCGATCTCAAATTACGATTACAGACCCGACAAGATTGGCTCAAGTTGCCGAACTTGTTCCGGATTGCCGTGTTTGATTTGCGAGCTGTTTACGTTCGTTTAATTTAATTCTGATCAGGCTAACCGATCCGCCTATCAATAAACTGCCGCCACTGACGACCAATGGTGTGATTAATAAATCCACCCAATTGCTACCCATGAATTGGTGAGTTGGTCCGGCCCAAAGAGGGGTACTGAGAACCAGTAAGCCGGTTACGATCGCGGTCACGCTGCCGGTGAGGTTTGTCTTACTATCATTAGATTTGCCGTCAAAGTTAACTTTAGAGCGCATACCCGGGGTATTGATAAACAGGAAGAACGCCAGGGTAACAAGATTGATCACCATGACCACATCCGCCGGAGTTGCTTTTCCTCGTAAAAGGATTGAAGTGACAACATGGATTATATTAATAACTGCGCCAACAACCAAAACGATCAGCGCATTTTTGTATGCTTGCTTTCCCCCACGAATTAATTTTATCAGGCTCCAGATACCAGCGATACCAACCAGGGTCGTCGCCACCACAAAAAATTGATAGAGCCATTGGAAATCCATTAATTTCCACATGGGTGGAAATTGTTTAGTAAGGAAGGCTGCGCAAGTGGTTCCGATGCCCCCCAATAAATTCATGGCGGCTGTCATTCCAACCAGGATTATTACAATAAGGCGCAAAACTTTGTTGTTTTTTTTGGTTTCCATACTTTTTGTCTCCGCTTCTGTTTCCAATAATAATCAGATCTGTTTCGAATTTTTTTATGAGACCCTGAAGGATTTAATCTGCCCCCAGGGTCTCATTGTTCACGATTAATTTTTCAAACGTTTCCTTATTATTTTGAGGAGACGCCATCCACGGGGTTTAACCCCCAAGGGTTATTGGCAAAATGACAGCGATCACAGGCTACGTCTACTGCAGTGTTATGCGATGTAAATGGAGTGGGTTCAGTCTCTGATTCCAGAGCTTGAGGCCGAAAAGTAACCCATTTTCCAGCTGCATCAGGCCCTACTGTAAGGCCATCAGCGTCATGGCAGGCACTACAAGTCACCATGGCATGAGCGTCATCGTGACCAGCAATTGGACCGCTGGCAGAATCGATTCCAGAGTGACAACCGGAAGATGCACAGTCTGCACTTAAATCATGCGGATCATGGCAGTCGTCACACCCCAAACCCTGATGGGCGCCGGCCACAACGATACTGACATGCTGTGCAAGCGGTTCGCTTTGTGTATGACATTTTGAGCACAATTCTGTTGTTGAAGCCACTTCGGAATACTCTTCGATAGGTGGGATTTCCAGCCAGGAAATTTCAGCTTGAACCTGCTTTTTCTTGACCTTGTGACAGATCTTGCACTCGACGTTCTTCCATTCGCTTTCTGCTATCAATGGCGGCGGAGGGGCAATTTCAAACTTACAAGACTTGCAACTTTCAGGCATGCTATCCATACTTGGGACAAAATTGACAGGTGCATGACATTGTGCACAAGAAGCATTGTAGTTGTTTCCATCTTGCACGTACGTGCTTGCATGTTTACTGCTTTGCCATTTCGCTTCAATTACATTTGAATCTTCCGGTTGATTGTTTTCTGCTGCCTTTGTTGCTTTAGGCGCTTGTCCATTTTGATCCGGATTCTCATTGCTGTTCGTTCCGGTCGTTGCGGGTGCACTGCTTTTTGTAGAAGATGAATCTGGTGCCGGTGCAGTACCAGTGGGTTTGCATGCTGCCAGGCTGAATGCCAGCAGCAGCATCAACGTGAGAAAGATCCAAAACGTTAATTTTCGTGGTGCGCCATTGAATAGTTTTTTTGCTTTTGTCACTTTACTTTCACCTTTAGCGTTGGTTTCTTATTTCGCTGGGGGCGCCGGTGGTTCAGGTACCTTTCCATCGGCTGTCAGAACAGTCAATTCCCAGGGGTTTGCTTCAAAATGGCAACGGCTGCAATCGACCAACCACGCGCTGCTGTGAGATTTGACAGCAACGGAGGTTGTGGCACCGCTGCGGCCGACGCTCGTCAAAATCGTCGTCCAGCGAGGATTTTCAGCATCCGCGGGGAATGGGCCAACTTCTGCACCGGAGGCGTCGTGGCAAGCCTGACACTCTAAATTGGCGTGTTGGGCCATTGTGCCTTTTGCATGGTTTTCCATTGTCATCACGTCTGCATGGCAGTCAACACAACCTTTTACTTCCATGGTGTGCGGATTATGGCAATCGGAGCACTGATCAGGACGTTGTTCCTGAGGCAAAGCGCCTCCCCAATTCAGGTGAGCGCTTCCACCGAGGATGATGGCATGTTCAACACCGCGACCACCACTGGCGGAAACACCTTTGGTATCAGCGTGGCATTTTGCACAGAGTGCTTCGGTCGTGGCGACTGTTTCGTGTTCCTTTGTCAGGGGGTTGAACCAGGCGTTTTCTGTCAGAACACGATCTCCTTCAACAACATGGCATGTTTCGCAGGAAATTCCAACCCAATCTTCTTCGGCAACGAAGTCCATGGTGGTTGCTACCCGCATTTCTTCGTCGGTTGGGAATTTACAGGTCACACAATTGGGGGGTCGGTCCGTCGTGGAGGTCGGGTCCCAGTTCTGAGGCGAATGGCAGCGCGAGCAATAGGTATTGGGGCCTTTGCCAATGTCATACGTGTTACCCATCTTGGTGTTCTTATAGGCCGCCAGGATAGCTTCGTACTCTGCACTACCAATATCGACTCCAGGTTTCACAGGCTCTGGAATTGCGGTCGGGACAACTACAGGGGCTTGTGTGGGTGGAGGGGGTTCGGTCGGCAGAACTGTGGGTGGTTCAGTTGCTGCCGGTTTGGCTGTACAGCCAACAATAAGGATGGCCCCCAGCAACAAGGTTAACATGAATACAATCTTTAATACAGATAATGATTGCATCCCTGTCTTCTTTGAATGTGGCTGGGGATTTTGAATTACTGATTTTTGCATGTATGTCTCCTTCTCTTAAATCTAGACGTGCTTATATATTAAAAAAGATTTTCCGACCTATTGTGCATATTAGCACAAATGGTGTGCTTAGCCATTAACTTAAAGCAAGAGCGCGTCTAGATTGCGGGCTTATGTGGCATTTTAAACTTTGTAAATTATGAAAAGAAATCCCTTTTGGTGTAAAAAAAGAGCAGAAAGCGCCTTGATTTACGCCCCTTTCCCTTCTATGCTGGTCACGCTATTACAGGTCGCGCAAAAAGAAAAGAGGATGAATGGCTGCAAATTTTCCGACATCGTCCTGATTTTATAAGGCCATTTTTCTGCACCAAAACATGCAAGCATATTCTCTTCTTTCAGACACTGCTTACCGGTTTTTCCTTACGAACCTAGTGAAGCAATCTTGCTCACATGGAACAGACTTGCTTCGTCGGGTGTTGCCCGCCCTCCTGCTGCTGCTCATAACATAAAAATCTGATGCCTTACGAACTAACTTGAGAAAAAGAAAGTAAAAAGGCTTTCCTTCCGAGGGATGTTATGTCTCTTTCACGTGAACTTTCGGAAGGGCGAAGCATCCGGGAAACCATCCTATCCTCTAAAAACATACCCATCGCGGATGCTTCGCCCATCAGCCGACTAACCCGACTTATACCATATATAAGTGATGGTTTGGCGTGTTACAACCATACCCTACGACTGGTCTGCATTGAGCAATATTATTTCATCCTCGAATACCGCCTTTCGGCGGTGTAGCCGAATCTCGCAATGACAGTCAGCGGCCAGTTGACATTACCAACCTAGTGAAGCAATCTGCGCCGTATGGGACTGGATTGCTTCTTCGGGCAAAAAAGCTCCCTAATCCCAAATGTATTGAGCCTCAGTAATTTCAGAAGAATCTCATGGACAATGCAACAGCCGAGTATATTTTCTAAATTCCTTGCAAATTGGAGTAATCTTCTCTTAAATTAAGGTACCAAAATGGAGATTGAAAGATAAGTTGGCACCTGCTGCTGCCCTACTGGCGATTCAACAACCTAAGTTGATTTCAAGGTTCATTTTTCGAGCGCAGAATCTATTAAAACCCGGGCTGCTTCAGCAAGCCGGACTGCGGGATTGACGCTGCCAAACATGCGGGATGCCATATAAGCACCATCCATCAATAATATGAGTTGGTCGGCCAGAGCGGAGGCATCTTTAGCACCAGCCTCTTTTGCCAATAGCCAAAAGCGTTCTCTAACAGCAAGTTTGTGATCTTGCGCAATCTGGTGGCCGGGGTAATCGTTTTGCGGGTATTCAGCGACAATATTTAAAAAGGGACACCCGTAGCAAGCCGGGGTGGTGACATATTCCTGCAGCCCTTGAAAGAAAGCCAGTAATTTTTGCTGTGCGCTAAGTGCGCCTTGCGTGGAGTCCTCAAAATAGCTCCAAAAGTCATCATCGCTTTCTTTTAGGAAGGCTATTATTAAATCATCTTTGGAGGGGTAGTGCCGGTAAAGGGTCATTTTGCTAATGCCAGATTCCGCGGCGATCATGTCTACGCCAACAGCGCGATAGCCGTACTGGAAGAACAATTTTGCCGCAGTTTGAAAAAGCTTGTCTTTTGGGGAAGCATTATTTTTCATGTTATACACCTCTTGACACGATACAGATCTGTATTGTATACTAAAAAAACCGATACAGATCTGTATCGTAACATAAGTTAAAAATTTGCGCAACTAAACAGGAGGAAAAAAAATGAAGATTGGTATTTTAGGGACAGGAATGGTAGGGCAGGTTCTTGGCGGAAAACTGGCCGAGCTGGGTCATGACGTAGAGATCGGTACGCGCGATGTACAACAAACATTAGCGCTAACAGAACCCAATGCGTACGGAATGCCAGCGTTTAGCACCTGGCAAAAGGAAAATCCAATGGTCAAACTGGGTAACTACGCCCATGCTGCCCAACATGGCGAAGTGGTGCTGAACGCAACCAACGGGACAGGCTCTTTGGCGGCTTTACAACAAGCCGGCGAAAACAATCTTAATGGCAAAATTTTGGTTGATATTGCTAATCCACTCGATTTTTCACAGGGTAACCGGCCGCGATTGTCGGTCAGCAATGACGATTCGCTGGGCGAGCAAATCCAGCGCGCCTTTCCGCAGGTTAAGGTGGTGAAGACACTCAATACAGTGACCGCCTTCTTGATGGTAAACCCCGGCCTGATTGCCAATGGAGAGCATTCTTTATTTATCTGCGGTAACGATGAAAATGCCAAAGAGCGGGTAACCGGCTGGCTCAAGCAGTGGTTCGGTTGGAGAGATGTGATTGACCTGGGTGATATTAGCGGCGCGCGTGGTATGGAAATGTATTTGCCAATTTGGCTGCGCTTGTGGGGCAAGTTGGGCACGGGTATGTTTAACGTCAAGGTGGTCAAATAGAACATTTACACATTCAACGATGTGTGATGCAGGAGAGATCAGTATGGAGAGTACCACAACATTAGGCCGCAGTGATCTGCGAGTACCCCGCCTTGGTGTAGGGGCAATGACCTGGGGCGAGCCAAAGGGATTGGCTCGCCTTAATCCAGCAAAGATGGCTTACGGTGGTGCGGATGGGTACAATGAAGAAAAGCTTGCGCTTGAGACAAGCCTGGATGCAGGAGTGAACTTATTTGACACAGCGGCAATGTACAGTGGCGGTGCTTCAGAGCGGCGTTTGGGTGAATTGGCCCAAGGAAGAGACGTGTTGATTGCCACGAAATTCCCGGGCAGTTTTTTCTTTCAAACGGAAAATCTTCTGAAAGAGCTGGATGCAAGCCTGGCTCGGCTGGGTCGGAGTTGGCTGGATCTGTATCAACACCACTTTCCAACCAATCGGGTTCCAATCCCTCAACTGATGGAGTTGTTGGCAAACGCAGTCGAGGCAGGCAAGGTTAAGGCGGTCGGTGTGAGCAATTATTCGGCAGAACAAATGCGTATTGCTCACGCGGTGCTTGCCCGCCGTGGCATTCCATTGGCTTCCAATCAGGTCGAATATTCGCTTTTGCACCGCCAGCCAGAGGTCATGGCGTTTTGGATGTGTGCCGCGAATTGGGGATTACACTCATCGCTTATCAACCATTGGCAAGCGGAGCACTGACTGGTAAGTACTCGCCGATAAAAAAACCAAGTGGATTCAGACGCTTTCTACCAAATTTCAGCAAGAAGTCAATGGAGGCTGTCCATCCTGTGCTGGAACTTTTGCGTCAAATTGGTGACCGTTATTCAAAGTCACCCAGTCAAGTAGCCCTGCGCTGGCTGATCGAAAATCCACTGGTACTCCCCATTCCAGGTGCAAAGAACAGCAAACAGGCACTAAGCAATGCCGGAGCATTGACATTCAGCTTGACTCCGGCGGAAATCGAAGAGCTTAATCAAGTGACACTTGCCTGGCGAACTTAGCAGGCAGTCAAGTGGTTGGTCTCAATACGCATAATTTAACCATCTTCCAAAAAGATACTCTATGACCTATCCGCCTGATTTTCGTCGATTGCTGCCTGACAATATCGATGGTAGTTGTCGCTCATCTGTCTCTATTCCCAATGCGACTTTCCATTGAAAATCAAAGATTGCTCGCGCTTTTTTCTCTTTATCTGAACCTTTGACGAAGGTCTGCAATGGTAATTTGGGTGGGAGCGGATGGGGAGGTACACTTGATTCACCCAATTGAACGCCTTGAAATCTTCATACTTAAATAGTCTTCCGGTCATCTTTCCAGATATCCATGAAAAAAATACGTCTTGACCTGTTCAATGTATTGATTATCCTAGGCCCACATTTTTCATTCCAGGCTTTGGATTAATCGTACCTAATTTTTCTTTTTAGAAGAGTTTTTTCGATCAGTTCTTAGCAGCACTTCTAGCCGGATGAAATTTTTTTCATTCGCAGCACTTTATGCAGGCTTACCCCAAACAAAAAGAAACCCAGCGGGGTGGTAATTGCATAGAGCACCCATCCTGTGTGCCATTGCAAATGCAGAGTTGTGGCCAGCGAGTACACCCCGCTGGCGGTCAGCGGCAGTGTCAGAAGGCTGATGTATTTCCATGGGGATGCCTGGCCACGCAGGTCCTCCATCAATGAACCCTCCACCTCATCCAAACGGTTACGGCGTAATCCCCAATAGACCAGCCCCAACAAAACCGGCAGGATAAGCGCAGCCAGTGGAGCGGCTGGGATTACGATGAAAACTAAATAGAGCACAAATAGAGTGGCTACTCCCAGGAGAGTCCGACGGTTGAGAACGAAAGGTTCGCTGGAACTCCAAACTGCCAGCCAGTATGCCAGGATGACGAGTAGACTGGTGAGGAAGGTAAAAGAAGCAAATTCCGGAATGGAGGCAACCCCGCCATCCGCTTCTCCCCACCAGAAGATAGCCCACAGCCCATAAGCAACCCCAATGGCGCCAGCCAGCTTGATCAACGACCAAGTGCTTGAGAATAACAAAGCCTTACGTACTGCATACCAACCGACCCAAACCGTTAGTAAAGCATGCCAGGCCAGACCGGTAAAAGAAATGGAGAGCGGCAGCATTTCGTAGGTTGTTTGCACCACCACACCTTCTGCCAGCCAGCCAAAGGCGGCACCTACCAGAAAAAGTGGCCAAATATTCTTAACCCGAAAAAAGGTAACCAGGCCTAAAAAGACATAGGCCAGCAGGGAATAAGCGGCCCAGGTTCCCAGCCAGGAGAGCAATGAATCATCCGGTCGGACGCGTGCCCAAAACAGGTGTTCTGAGAAATAAACAAAGATGTAGCCAGTTGATAAGACCAGTAGAAAATTTTTCATAGTTTTCATATCAGAGGTTATTACTTGAAATGCGCACAGTTGTGAGTATGCGTTTTGGTTATCAACTGTTCTCTGACTCTTTTGGCTGAAACAAAGTGTCAAATTTTCTGTTGACTTCCATCAGACAACCTGTCAACACCATGCTTGACCCAAGCATCTCGAGCCCCTCTTCGGCCAGGGAGGTAATCTGACTCCAGGCATAGGGTAGTATGAAGGTCAATTCGACCCAATCCACCAGCAAGCCCCCGAGCGCGTAGATTATCAAACCGCCGATGATCCAATTGCGTAGGGCATGGTCCTTGCTACGAGCAACAAAAAAGTAATACAGACAGACGAGAAAGAATGTCCCCATTATTGGCGCGTAAACATAAACCCATTTTACCCTGCTAAACCGGTCGATCAGTTCGTGAATTTGGGCGGCCTCATCCAGGGAGAGAAGGAGATAAAGGGAACCAAAAAACAACCAGAACTTCCTCCAATAAAATTGAGTTGCTGATGTTTGTTTTACGAGATGGTAAAGGAAAAAAGAGCATGCCGAAATAGAAAAAAGCAAAATTGTTTCATACCAGGTTGGCAGATTTGCTTCAGCATTCAAGTTGAAACGCTGCACAAGAAATTCTGCAAATACCAGGTTTGAAAAATGGGCATAAATCACAAAAAAAGAATGAAGGGCTAGAAGAAGTATGGTAGTAGCAATAGACGCCCAAAAGATTTTGTAAACAGGAATTTTCATGCCGCTCTCCGAGGAAGAATTCTATCTCATCTCACTGTACGTACTTTTTGCATGCGGGGTTGAGAGTTTGACTTGTAGCCAATGCAAACTTACAAAGATTTGCTGATAGAGGCAAGGATTTGTGCATGTATACTCTCAAAAATTTGCTTCCCCATAAAAAACCGTTTTTAGAATATTGGATATCTTCTGGGAGATAAGCCGGCAAGGTGATCAAATGGTATTCAGCGGAAACATCTTTGCTTAATAATTCCTCGGCAAAAATATCATAACTGACAATAATATCCGGCTCGCTTGCGATCACAAACTCATACGGAATGGCACCGGACGTGCCGGAACTTCTTTGAACTGGGATTGCCATAGGATGAAATGTCAGCGCATCTCTGGATGCCAGACCAGCCCCATCCAGAATCTTTCCCTTAAATGAATAACCCAGCCCTCCAATTTCCGAGGTAAGCAAATTTGCTTCTGGATATTCTTGGTTGAGAATATCGCCAACATAAAGATACATTTTTACCCTTGCGCCACTTTCGAAAAGCACGAAATCATCCGGCCGGGAATGGATGGCATGCATGCTGGATACCAAGAAAAATCCTGAAAAGAGGAACAAGGTAAAAAGGGGAATTTTAAGCACAAAATTACGGGGTGGCGGCACCAGGTATGCATAGGAAAAGAGTGAGGTCACCAGCGGAAGCATATATAGTGGGGTGTACCATTCAAACAGGAGCACATGTTTTCCAACGTAAGACGCAAGCACTAAAAGCGCCGATACTCCCAGTGCGGCCGGATAATAACTGCGCTTAATCAAGTCTTTCTCGCGGATTGTCACCCAACTCAATACGACGATGGGTAAAAGTAAGAAAGTCGCTCTAACTATCAGTTTTGGAAAGTTCGCTGCGGGAAAACCAGGAAGTGATCTATTTAATACTTCTATAAAGGTTTGAAAAGGTGTTATGGAATAAACTACAGACTTTGCCAGAACGGATTGGGGGATTATTGTTCTAAAGAAATACAAATCAAAAATAATAAAAGGAAGAATTCCAGCGGTAAACCATAAAATAGTTTTTTGTAGCTTAAATTCTCCGCGAAAAATCGCTAGCGCGCAGAGCAGTGAAGCAAGCAAAATTAATTCCATCCGGAAATAAAGCGACATTGCAAGGAGCAAGAACCCGACGCTCTTTGTCTTTAAGAGTAAAAAGATTCCCGCCCCCGCCAGAAGCAATGCCAAAGAAGTTTCCATAAGTCCGATGCTGGGCAGCAGGAGCAGAGCTAAAATGGTTGTTTGAAAGAGCAGCTTTTGAGGGAGAGTCAGCTGTCTTTGTAAAAAGATCTCAACAATGCGGGTGTAAATGAACACTACCCCAATGGTGATCAGGGCGTTAATTATGCTGATGATTAACGCGAAGTGACCAACCAGATGAATCGCCTTTGCCAGCCAATAGATCAAAGCCAGAAAAATCACCCAACCTGAGGATGTACTAACCTTCAATATTTCCAGGGGATTGTAATAAGGGACACCAAAATCAACGAGATTGCGCGCAACGCGAAAATGAATATAAGCGTCATCATATGAATATTGGTGTAATTGAATATGCAAAAGTACAACGATACCCATTAATAGCAGCATGCCCAAAATAGCAGCTAATTCATTTCTTAGTAAATTGGCAGATCTTGTAAATTTCAAATTCAATAGATTACTCAAATTTTATCTTTTCAATAAAACCGGGTTGGAAAGTATTATTTGGCGGGCGATCGCCCGCAGAATAATACTCTGCCCCTAATTTTTGAAATGATATCTCAAATTCTTTTATTAAATTGGGTTCTGTGTCTCTGTAATTATACCGGGAAACAAACCACTGCCATTTGTATGTTGCCAATAATACCAATAGGTAAACATAGCGCTGGAATCGCTAAAGTTGATTCTATAATGCAGCCAAATCGAATTTAGCCAGCACTTGATTGAACGATTCTTTGTCTGATAAAACCAATAAGGTATCATTGCCTTGCAATACTGTCCCTCCACTCGGCATCATGAAGTCATTGTCTCTGGCAATCAAAATTATTAGGAATTCGTCCGGAAGGCCCAGTTCAAAGATGGCTTTTCCAATCATGGCTGAGCCAGGTGGTACCGGTAGTTCCTTTAATTCACCCTTTAAGCCAGTCATCGGCACATATTCTATTGGATACATGCGCTTTGGAATGATAGGGGCGTCTACTTTAAGTAATTTTGCCACTGGAGCGAGTGAAGTACCTTGCATTAAGACAGAGGTGAGAACTACAAAGAAAACAATATTAAAAATTAGATTGGCCTGTTCAAGTCGCGCAACCAGTGGAAATGTAGCCAGAATGATCGGCGCTGCCCCACGTAAGCCAACCCAGGAGATAAACGTTTTTTCACGCCAGCCCAGTTTGCTTGGGATCAGACTGATAAACACACTGATAGGGCGGGCAATAAACATCAAGCAGCCCGCGATGAGCAATGCCACACCGGTAATCCGGGCCACTTGCGAAGGAAAAACCAGTAGGCCCAGACCCAGGAACATGACGATTTGCATAATCCAGGCCATGCCATCATGAAAGTGCATTAAGCTCTTCTGATGTAAAAAGTCCTGCTGCCCTAAAACAATGCCGGCAATATAGACAGCCAAAAAACCACTGCCTTTCAAGAAATCAGCCAACCCGAATGTTATGAACACCAGCGATAAGGTCAGGACAGGGTAGAGTCCTTCATAGCCCAGTTTGAGGTGATTGATTAAATATTGCATGACCTTGCCCATGCCATAACCGATTACTGCACCGATAAGCATTTGCTGGAAAAATAATCCGATCAGATTCAAAAGTGAAGACCCCGGATTTGTGATCAACTGGATTAAACCGATGGTCAGAAATATCGCCATGGGGTCATTGCTGCCCGATTCAAGCTCAAGCAGCGGTTTGAGTTTCTTCTTGAGGCTGATTCCTTTTGAACGCAAAACTGCGAATACTGCTGCCGCATCCGTGGAAGACACGATTGCGCCGACCAATAAACCCTCAAGGAGTGAAAGACCCAGAAGTACAGTCGCGAAAAACCCCACGATGATTCCGGTGATGAGCACTCCCAGCGTAGATAGCAAGATGCCTTCTTTAAGCACCGGACGGGCGTTTGCCCATTCCGTACTGAGGCCACCGGAGAAAAGAATCAAGACCAAAGCAATAATTCCTATGAACTGCATTAGTGCAGGGTCATCAAAATAAATGCCACCAATACCCTCCGAACCGGCCAGCATTCCTAAAATCAGAAATAACAAAAGGGCCGGGATGCCAAAGCGGTCGGAGATTTTGCTGACAAGCACACTAATCAACAACAAAATAGCAGCGCTAATTAATAAATAGTCATTCATGAATGGTCAGTCCTGGCCAAAAAAAGCGGAAGAGAGTATGTGTTTACTATTGATTTGTGATCCGGTAAGTTCTTGTTTCAGGGATCGCAAAAAACCCGCTATGGACATTTTAGCACTATTAAAGATAAGGGAGCGTAAAAAATCTAACCACATTTTTTTGTTCAGGCCCCACCTAAATCAGCTCTCACTCACTTCTCTTTCCTGTTTTGAAAATAGCCCATTTCATCTTCCATTTCTTTTTCAAAACTTATGCCGATTTTTTCTGCCACCCGTTGAGAGGCCGTATTTTGCGGATCAATCAAGCTTACCAATCTTTGTAAATCCAGCCGGGTAGGTGCGTGCTCTGCAATGGCGGTGGCCGCTTCAGTTGTCAGACCGTGCCCCCAAAAAACGGGATCGATTAGGTAAGCTAGCTTGATCTCCAATTGCCCATTCAGGTGCCAGGGCAGCAAGCCATGCCATTAAACTGAGCAGAGGGTTTACATATGGTAGCCCATAGACCTAATACCGGATTATGCGGGTGCCCGTGTTAGTGCCAGGCCAGTTCCTGCTTTGTTTCTTCGTAATTCGTAGGGGCATCGGGAATATAGCGCACCACTTCAGGATTGCAGTACAGCCGGAAAAGGTCATGAATGTCCGTGGGTAGCTGATGGCGCAACAGAAGTCTTTCGGTTTCGAGGGTGATCAGCTTTCTTGCCTTTTTCGTTGTACATTTATTTAGGCGTTCGCCATCCGGGAGTGCCCAAATCTATTTTTGTGCAGAGCGGTTACGGCGCTCCGTTGCTATCACAAGTTATCGATTCAGCGACGGTTCGCCTGCTGGAAATTTGGCGGCAGCCTCCTTCGTATTCGAGGGGTTGTGTTAGATGAAGAGGAGCGCAGGCTAGTGATTGCAATCCAAGGGAAGGTCTTGATGCAGCTAAATTTATGGGCGTAAGGTGCACAGCGCCTGACGAATTTCACCCAAGTGATAGGCACTATGCGCAACAATTGCGATTGCTCCGCCCACCTCTTCTTCATTTGGCCAAGCTGGTGCTTGTGAAAGAATTGCGATCATCGCGGCATAACTGGTGCGCAATTCGTCTTGAATGGCCTGCCATTCCAGGTCTGTTACCTTTCCAACCGTTCGCCAGATCTCACCCCAATCCGCGTTGGGCGAATCTGGCTCGAGCATCGACTGCCGGACAACATCCAGGTAAAAGGCTACGTGTTTGACCTGGGCAGCCAGGGTGGCACATTTTCCACCGACTGGAATGGAGGCTTCTTCAGCGGTGATATCAGCCAGGGTTTCGAATAAAGATGTATTTCGATCGAGATAATAGCCTTCCACCTGCTCAAAGGTTTCCTTAAGCAGGTTAATGAGTGCAGAGTTGAAATGTTGGGATTGAATTTCATTGGTCATGTCTGTACTCCTATGAAAGAGATGGTTTTTATTTTTAACAGGATGAAGAAACTAAACAATATCCGATTTTCCATTATACGGATTTCGAGGTGACTTGAATGAATTTGTATAATTTAGATACTGGTACCCCGCCATCTGGCCACGTGCCCAACAATTCATATAAAGAATCACCACGAAATTTATGGAGTCTTCACAGCAGGCGACTATCACCTCTAAGAGATTGCTTTTCTTACAGAATTGTGGGATTCTCAGCTTTCCATGTTGATCCGTGTGGAATTTATTACGGAGACGATGATTCTATCAATTTTCAGCTTTTAACGATCACTCTCTCAAATCAAATTACCCAATCAACCAATCACCAAATATCGAATATCCAATACCTAATATCATGTACAATAAATACTTCCTCTTTTTCATTTCAGGAGTTCCCCATGCAATTATTAAAAGATCGAATTATCAAGGATGGTGCCAACCTGGGGGGCGGCATTCTCAAGGTGGATGGTTTTATCAACCATCAGGTTGATGCAGTCTTAATGGATGCTTGCGGTCAGGAACTGGCAAGTCTCTTTAAAGAGATTGGCGCTGACAAGGTGCTGACTGCTGAAATCTCCGGTATTGCCCCGGCAGTGATGACCGCCCGTTATCTGAACATCCCGGTGGTATATGCTCGCAAGACCAAGCCAATAACCATGCCGGAAACCGTCTATCTGACCACTGCACCTTCGCATACGCGCGGCACAATGACAGAGCTGATTGTTTCACCTGAATTCTTGTGCTGCGGCGAAAAAATATTGATCATCGATGATTTCCTGGCCTCCGGCAGCACGATCGCCGGACTTGCGCGCCTGACGGCAGCAGCCGGCGCGCAACTGGTAGGTATCGGAGCGTTGGTCGAGAAGGTTTTTGAAGGTGGCCGTGAGAAATTAAAGGGATTGGGTGTGCCGATCGAATCGCTGGCCATTATATCCAATATGGATGACGGCAAGATCGTATTTTCCAATTAATTCGTATGTATGACACCATCGTTGTTCTTGATTTTGGCTCACAATACAGCCAATTGATTACCCGGCGGGTACGCGAAGCACAGGTATACTGCGAGATGTTTCCCTGGAATGTAGATGCTGCCCGGGTCATGGCTATGCAGCCACGCGGTTTCATTTTATCTGGTGGACCGAATTCGATTTACGCTCCCGGAGCTCCCCAGTTGCCAGCTTTTGTACTGGAGAGTGGCTTGCCTGTTCTGGGGATCTGCTACGGGATGCAGGCGCTCACCAGAGCGTTAGGTGGGGTGGTGGCTGCTTCCAGCGAAGGTGAGTACGGATTGGCACAGATTGAGACACTTTTGCCAAACCCATTGCTCCCACCCGGCATCCAGCCGGTCTGGATGTCACATGGCGATCGTATTGAATCACTTCCAACCGGCTTCGAACGCCTGGCGGCCAGCCATAATAGCCCGATTGCGGCGATGGGTGATGTGAAGCGTGCAATTTACGGCGTGCAATTTCATCCAGAGGTACGCCATACCCCGGCTGGATTTGCCATGTTGCAGCGTTTTGTGCTTGATATCTGCCAGTGCCGGGCGACCTGGACACCTGAATCGATAATCGCTGAAAGCATCGAACAGATCCGGCAGCAGGTCGGCGATCAACGCGCCCTGGTTGGCGTCAGCGGTGGCGTGGATTCAAGTGTGTCGGCCGCCTTGGTTTACAGGGCTATTGGATCGCAGTTGGTGGCGGTTTTTGTCGATAACGGCCTCTTGCGACAAAATGAGCGCAATCAGGTGGAAGCAGCCTTCCGCCAGCACCTGGGTATGCCGCTAAAAACGGTCGACGCGATAGCAGAGTTCATGGCTGCCCTCGCAGGGGTGACTGATCCGGAACAAAAGCGCAAAGCAATTGGGGGTACATTTATTCGCGTCTTTGAGCAAGCTGCTCTTTCAAGCGGCCAACCCCAGTTTCTGGTGCAGGGCACCATATATCCGGATGTAATCGAATCGAGCGCTCCGGATCGCAGCCAGGGACAGGTCATCAAATCGCACCACAATGTCGGTGGATTGCCGGATGACCTTGACTTTGCTTTGGTGGAACCTTTACGCTATCTTTTTAAAGATGAAGTGCGGGCAGTCGGTGAGGCGCTGGGACTGCCGGTCGAACTGGTCTGGAGGCAGCCTTTCCCGGGTCCCGGCCTGGCTGTGCGATGTTTAGGGGGGATCACGCCCGAGCGACTGGCCACCCTGCGGGCTGCGGATGCCATCTTTACTTCTGAATTGAGCACGGCAGGTCTATTGGGTAAGCGCACCCGCGAAGTTGAATTGCCAATCGCACAGGCATTTGCAGTCTTGTTGCCGGTGCGCTCGGTGGGAGTAATGGGCGATTCGCGCACCTATCAGGAGGTGATCGCCTTGCGCGCGGTTACCAGTGATGACTTCATGACCGCTGATTGGGCTCGCCTGCCTTATGATCTGCTGGCAAGAGTGGCTGGCCGTATTGTCAATGAGGTTGCCGGGGTCAACCGCGTTGTGTACGACGTCACCAGCAAACCACCTGCCACGATTGAGTGGGAGTAAAACAATAAACATGCATGTATTTTTTTAACAACATGCGCTGCTGTTTACTGATAATACAAGAGCTTCTACAAAGTCTATAAATCTTATTAATAAAAGGTTATTATTAATTGCTTTGAATTAATAATTAGAACCTAAATTTTTATCTTTTCGAAAAACACTTTTCAACTTCGTTTTATTGAAACGATACAAATTTTTAAAAAATTTGAATAGGCTGGGTGACCAAACCTATATTTATATAAACACCTTAAAGGAGAAATAAACGTGGATAAACAATTAGATCGAAACAAAAAAAATGGTAATAAAAACCCCATGGCAAAAAATGGCTTGGGTGATCCTATTCCCAGTAGAAATCAGAGAAAAGGTGATGACCCTGGATTAAGAACAGCCGCAGGTGCTCCTGTGACAGACAATCAAGATAGTATGACGGCTGGACAACGCGGGTCAGTCTCCTTGCAAGATGTATGGTTGTTGGAAAAGCTGGCTCATTTTGATCGCGAAGTGATACCTGAACGTAGAATGCATGCGAAAGGCTCGGGAGCATTTGGAACTTTTACTGTTACCCACGATATAACGAGGTATACCAAAGCCAATATATTTTCTAAAATTGGCAAAAAAACGGAAATGGTAGCTCGTTTCTCAACAGTGGCCGGGGAGCGGGGAGCAGCCGATGCAGAAAGAGATATTCGTGGATTTGCTTTGAAGTTTTATACGGAGGAAGGCAATTGGGATTTGGTCGGTAACAATACACCTGTATTTTTCTTTAGAGATCCAATGAAATTTATTGACTTAAATCATGCGGTTAAGAGAGACCCCCGAACGAATATGAGAAGCCCCAATACAAATTGGGATTTCTGGAGTTCTTTACCGGAGGCACTTTTGCAGGTTACCATAATTATGGGGGATAGAGGTCTTCCATCATCATACAGACATATGCATGGGTTTAGTTCGCATGCATTTAGCCTTATCAACAGTGAAAATAAGCGGGTGTGGGTAAAATTTCACTTTAGATCTCAACAAGGCATACGAAATCTAACCGATCAAGAAGCTGGCAAGGTAGTCGGAATGGATAGAGAATCTCATCAGAGAGACCTTTATCAGGCGATTGAACAAGGAATGTATCCAAAGTGGAAAATGTATATACAAGTGATGACCGAAGAACAAGCTGATGCGATGGAAAACAATCCTTTTGACTTAACCAAAATGTGGTTAAAAGAAGATTTTCCGCTTATGCCAGTCGGAGAATTTGAATTAAATAAGAATCCAGATAATTATTTTGCGCAAATAGAGCAAGCCGGTTTTAACCCTGCCAGTGTAGTTCCGGGAATTAGTTTTTCCCCTGATCGTATGCTCCAGGGTCGCTTATTTTCCTATGGGGATGCGCAAAGGTATCGTTTGGGTGTTAATCACCATCAAATACCAGTTAATACGCCCAAAGCAGTTAAAAACCCACATAGCTTCCACAGGGACGGGCTTATGCGTGTTGATGGAAACCTGGGAAGCGAGCTGCATTACGAACCAAATAGCTATGGGAATTGGGAAGACAGTCCCGAGGATAATCTTCCGATGGAAAAAGGTGGGGATGTTTACAGATACGACTTTCGAGAAGACGATTCTGATTATTACACACAACCGGGGCTTCTTTTCCGAGCGATGACCGCTGATCAAAAGCAGGTTTTATTTGATAATACTGCCAGAAATATGGGAGACTCAACGCTTCAAATAAAACACAGGCACATTTATAATTGTTATCGGGCAGATCCTGAATATGGCAAGGGAGTTGCAAAGTCATTAAATATTGCAATTGAAGATGTAGATTTAAATTTACCTGAGAAAAATTCCAGTATAAATCTAAAAAAAGCCAACAACTTACATCCAGAATTAAATATTCCTACCCAACCCGTAGATCCCGGTATAGAAATAGATACGAATACCGATAGTTATATCGAGCCTGAGAACGATCCCTGGCTATTATAAAAATATGGCATACGAAAACAGATGTCTGTTTTCGTGTGCCAGTTTTACATTAAAGCAAATTTCGTTGCTACTCAATCTTCTAAAATGATGCCATTGCGAACCATTGTCCTTGTCTTTGGTGGCCTCGCAATGGCATTTTCCGGTAACCAGCCAACATCCTGATTTTTATGCGGGTTACTGGATGGCTTTTCGCCCTAAAAAACTACATTTTTCCACCACCCAAGCTTGGCTTTAAATATTCTTTTCCTTTTGGGTTTGGTTTTACACTCAGAAAGAAATGATGGTGTTCACCTTTGCGTGAAATATTGGCTGCTTGTGGATCATGGTTTGGAGAAGAAGCTCCCACTAAGTGATATTCGTAACTCCCTGATTGCAAGGTGTTATTAAGCTTGCAATTTATCATTTCAATAATTAGGGAGGAGTGTTTTATTGACACGTCCCGTTTTATTCAAAAGATACCTTGCAAATGTGATTATGGTCATGAGAGTCACTATGACCGGCACGCATTTGGCATGCTTTTGGGTGACATTTGGTACCCATATTATGTATCGTCAGTACGATGCGCGGCCACAGTTTCGCCTTTACGATCAATAGGGTATAAAACTGTGATTTCAAATATTTTCATCAAGGAAGCTTATGCTTGAAGCATTACTTTACAATTTTTCAAAGCCGGTTATAAAAACCTATACGGGTACCATGCTTAATATGGATATCCGCCGGTATTCACCACTGCCTGATGGGGCGAAAATCATTGTTGCCAATCATCCCAGCACCACTGATCCTTTTTATGTGGCAGCCATGGTTAATCATCAGGCTTTTATTTTGATCAATGAAAAACTTTTCAAAGTGCCGGTGTTTGGCAAGTATCTTCGTCGTTCCGGGCATATACCGGTTGTTCCTGGTAATGGAAAAGCAGCCATGGATGAAGCTTTGCAGCGCCTGGCGAACAACGAAACAATCGTTATTTTTCCGGAAGGCAACCTCAGTCCACGCGAAGGTGGTTTTGGCGATCCACGCACTGGGGCAGCCAGGCTGGCTTTGCTGAGCGGGGCGCCGGTCATTCCGGTAGGGATCCATTTGCTGCGTGGAAGAGTACGTTCGATCATCACGCACATCGAAGGAAAAGAAGAGGAAGGGCGCTGGTATTTCCATGGCCCCTACTACATGACCGTTGGTCTCCCAATTCCTTTCCATGGTAATGTCGATGATCACAATCATGTGCGCCAGATTTCCAAAATTATCATGAGTCATATTCGCGAACTGGCTTTCCAAAGCGAGGATCGCCATCTACAAGGACCATTTATGAGTCCATTAAAAGCTTTTTTCTAATCAGAATCGGGGAGGAATTTTCCAAATGAATATAGTTACGGATAGTGGTATGGATATTACACCGGGGGTTTTTGAAGCCATTGGAGTGCAAGTACACGCTGTGCCACTTAAAATCGAATTGGATGGCAAGACCTACCGCAGCGGGGAGGATATCCAACCAGACGAGTTTTACGAATTGCTAACCACGACAGATAGCCTGCCGGTTACCTCACTGCCCTCACCGGGCGATTTTGCGGAATTATATCGCCGCCTGGCACCATCCGGCCCGATTCTCTCCATTCACATTTCCTCAGGCTTGAGCAATACCCTCCAATCTGCAAAGACAGCCGCACAGATGGTTCCGGAAGCTGATGTCCACTTTATTGATACCTTAACCCTTTCCGGGGCACAAGGTTGGCAGGTGGAAGCTGCTGCCAGAGGGGTCAAAGCTGGTTTGTCGTTGCAAAAGATAGAAGAACTGGTGGCAAAAGTTCGGGCAGCCACAGAAACCATCTACACATTGCCCGATCTAAAATATCTGATTCACGGCGGCCGTATCAGCCACATGAAAGGCTTGTTAGCGAATATTCTGCGCATCAAACCGCTCATTGGCGTCAGCAAATCCGACGGTAAATACTATGATCGCGGCAAAAGCCCAACCTTCAAGCGCGCTTTGGAGGGTCTGGTGAATGTCATTAAGAAAGACGTGCCGGAAGGCAGTGATTTACGCATTCAAATTGGCAGCACCGTCAATCCGGATGGTGTCGAACGTATCCGGGAACTGCTTAATCAGAGTTATATCTGCCACTGGCTGCCTGATTCGACCGTAGCACCTGTATTGGGTGCGCATACCGGTCGTGGGCTGGTGGGTGCATTTTATGCAAACATGAAACTTTTTCCGGAGATATCTGCCGCATAGGTATTAACTCCGCTCGTTTCTGTCTCACTCGCTTTCGAACATAAAAATTTCTTTAAATGGATGCTGCCATCCTTGGATATTTTCACTTACCTGTTTGGAGGAAAAAATGAAAGTGTTATTTATTTACCCGCAATTTCCCGATACTTTTTGGAGTTTTAAGCACGCCCTTAAGTTCATTGATAAAAAAGCCGGTACACCTCCGCTTGGTTTGTTGACTATTGCTTCCCTCTTACCGCATGGTTGGGAAAAGCGATTGGTGGATGTCAATATTCGGCCACTGGTGGAAGAAGACCTTGCCTGGGCCGATCTGGTAATGATTTCAGCCATGGTAGTGCAACGCGAATCGGCCCATGCCTTAATTAAACAGGCGAAACTGGCTGGCAAGACAGTCGTTGCCGGCGGGCCGCTCTTCACCAGTGAATTTGAATCTTTCCCATTGGTTGATCATTTTGTGCTCAATGAAGGCGAAATTACCTTACCGCGTTTCTGGCTTGATTATGGGCGCGGCCAGGCGCAGAGAGTATATACCTCCGATGTACATCCGGATATCCAACATACCCCGCCACCTTTGTGGCATCTGGCTGATCTGAAACAATATGCAACCATGAGCATCCAGTTTTCTCGTGGCTGTCCTTACAACTGTGATTTCTGCAACATTACGTCGATGTTGGGGCATAGGCCGCGTACCAAAACCGCAAAACAATTGATTAACGAGCTGGATGGATTGTATGCTTTAGGATGGCGTGAGCCGGTCTTTATTGTGGATGATAACTTTATTGGCAATAAGAAGGTTCTCAAGCAGGAAGTGCTGCCGGCACTGATCGAATGGCGCAAAGGAAAGACGGGATTGCCTTTCAACACCGAAGTTTCCATCAACCTGGCAGATGATGCAGTATTGATGAGCCAGATGGTGGCTGCCGGATTTAATGAGGTTTTTGTCGGTATTGAGACTCCCAATGAAGAAAGCCTGGTTGAGTGCAGTAAGACCCAAAACCGCAATCGGGACCTGATAGAGAGTGTCCGGCGTATTCAGCGAGCTGGTATGGAAGTTCAGGGCGGCTTTATTGTTGGTTTTGATTCGGATACGGAAACAATTTTTACGCAGCAATCAGATTTTATAATGAAAGCCGGAATCACCACCGCCATGATTGGTCTGCTGCAAGCCCCGGCCGGGACTCGTTTGTACGATCGCATGAAGCTTGAAGGCAGGTTGTTAGGCGAAATGACCGGTGACAATGGTGATGGATCCACCAATATTATTCCAAAACTGGATTTAAAAATTCTGCAAGCGGGCCACCGTCAATTAGTGCAATTTTTGTATACCCCGCAGGCTTATTATCAGCGCGCCAAGACTTTTTTGCTCACAGTGCAACCACCCCAGATTCAGTTGCACCTGGACTGGACGTATATACGCGCTTTGTTTCGCTCGGTTGTTACCCTGGGCATTAAAGGAGTTGAGCGAGCCGAGTATTGGAAACTATTTTTATGGACCTTATTTCGCAAACCACGCCTATTTCCACAGGCAATCACCCTGGCGATTTACGGCCATCATTTTCGGATACTCGCAGATAGGATGTGAGGTGGGGCTGGGGGTGTGAGGTCACAACTTGTAGATGGAAAGATAGGATTATTGGAATAAAGCCAAGGAAATTGCATAAATGCTATCAATAAAAGTGAATTTATTATTTTTTTAGTCAACTTCTCGAACTTCGATTTTTACGGAGTAAAATTGTCCAAAAAATCACTGTAAGTTTTCAAAAAAAGTCTAAACACCTTACTTATCAAACAATGATTTAATCACCAGTTGTCTCCGATTAATTGGTAACAGGAAAGTATGTAACTCATTTCTCCCGAACCCAGTGGATTATGTCTATACGGGTGATCGATGCCGATATAATGGTGAAATATTTACCCATTATTTGGTACTTTGAAATGCGGATTCTTTATCTTTATTTTTACAAAAAATTAGTAGTTGACATTATAGTTTAACCTCTCTATAATAAAGAAAACGATTGCGCAAACCATTAACCGGATTGGAATGAACGATGTCTACGATTAGAGAGGTTGCAGAACAAGCTAATGTATCCATTACTACTGTTTCACACGTAGTCAACAATACACGATTTGTCTCAAGTGAAGTAAAAAATCGGGTGTTAATTGCCATGGAGGAAATTGGCTATCAACCTAATGAACTAGCCCGATCTTTACGTATGGGACAAACGCATACGATCGGGCTGATCCTCCCTGACAGTGCCAATCCTTTTTTTGCGGAGGTTGGTCACCACGTTGAATCAGCCGCTTTTGCAGCCAATTACAATGTTATCTTGTGCAATACTGAAGGTTTGCAGGATAAAGAGAAGATCTACGTTGATGTCCTTCTCAAAAAACAGGTTGATGGGATAATTTTTGTTGCAGCTGGTGATCGACCAGAATCTTTGTATCCTCTAATCAAACACAAACATCCGGTTGTTCTAATCGATCGCAACCTTTCGGAAATGCAATACGCTATAGACTCAGTTTTCACCGATAATTATCAAGGCGGGTATCGAGTTACAAAACATCTATTAGCGATTGGGCACCAGAATATTGGTTGTATTATGGGTCCACATCATCTCTCGCCTTCCATGGACAGAGTGGTTGGTTTTCGCAACGCCTTGCATGAGTCTGGTTTTTCAGTTAATGAGGACATCATTGTGCAAGGTGACTTTCACCCTACATCAGGATACAAGGCTGCTTTAGAGATTCTTACCAATCCCTCCCGTCCTACTGCCATCTTCGCTTTTAACGATTTGATGGCTATAGGTGTAATTCGTGCTGCATCTGAAAAGGGTTTACGCGTTCCGCAGGACTTGGCTGTGGTGGGCTTTGATGATATTGAGCTCACACAGTATGTAACTCCTTCCCTGACTACGATGGCTCAGCCAAAGTTGCAAATGGGTATGGAAGCTGTTCGTTTATTAACCGAGCGGATGCAGGATAATAGTCTACCAGCACAGACAATCATGCTTGAAACAAAATTAATTGTAAGAGATTCTTGTGGCGCAAAATTGAAAAGAGGATTATCAGACATAAGCACTGTTCAAGGGGAAAAATATCTAGATCAAAAGGATTAAGAAAATGAAGGTTAGCGGACACACTTTGGGAACACCCAATATGTTTTTGAGCAATGCACTGCGTCTTTTCCGCGCCGCGGGATTGGATGGTGCTGAGATTATTTGGCAAAATGATTATCCTTCTGGAATATCTGAAAGTGCCAGCGATCAATCTGTTAAAGAGGTTCGCACGTTGGCCACTACGCTAGGCTTGGAGATATGTTGCCTCACACCGTACATGACGAATATCAATAGTCTGGATGATCAAGAAAGAGATCGTGATATTGAAAGGTTTAAACGGTGTATTCTTACTGCTGAGCAGCTTGGAAGTCAATGTATCCGGGTGTACGCAGGTAGTTACATGCCCGGAGAAGAAAATATACGAGAACAGAAATGGGTAAGATTAGTCGAATCTCTCCAATTTCTAGGAGAAATTGGAGCAAGAACAGGAGTAACCCTTTGTGTTGAGAACCATTTCAACACTATGACGGTGTCTGCCCTTGAAACCGCCAGTTTAATGAAGGAAGTTGATTCTCCTGGGGTAGGAATACTTTACGATCAGGCCAACCTTGTATTTACATACAACGAAGACTTTCCCGAAGCTATTGAGTTGCAGAAGGAATGGATTAAACACGTTCACGTTAAAGATTTAATCTTCACAAAGAAAGAAAAGGTATTCAAAGCTGGCAGCGTAGCAAGAGTAGACGATGATGAGAATCGAGCAGTGCAGTCACGCGTGGTTGGTACGGGCGTCCTTGATTGGCCAAATATCCTTGCCGACTTGAAGAATAGATGTGAATACTCTGGATATTTATCCGTAGAGTACGAGTATCGCTGGCACCCAAACGATTTACCCAAACCTGAAGATGGTTTCAAGCAGAGTAATGATTATTTAGAAACCATCCTGGTAGGCCTTCAAAAGGAGAAGTAATGCTACTTAGTATTGTTACCGATGAGATTAGCGCTGACTTGGAAACCTCTGTAGAACTGGCAAAGGAATGGGGGTTGACTGCGGTCGAGTTGCGAGGGATTAGCGATGAACGCTTTCCACGGGTTTCAGAATTCTGGAAAACACGAGTGCCAGAACTTCTTCAAAAAGCAGATATGAAAGTCTCTGCCATTTCATCAGGGTTATTTAAGATTCCTTACCCCGGTTTACAACCTTCCGGCACACGAATATTGCGCTGGGAAGATAATTTAGTCTATAGAAAATTCAAAAGCGCAGAAGCACTGGTACGTGACCATTTAGAAAATTTATTGCCAATGACATTTATGGCCGCCAAACAATTGGGTGTCAGCACAGTTGTTTGCTTCAGTTTTGACCGCGGTGAAGGAGTATCCAGCGATGCTCCAGTTCCCCAAGGGGTATATGACGCGCTGACTGAAGCAGCACATCAGGCAGAGGCTGAAAATATTACTCTGGTCATGGAGGTCGAACACATTTGTTGGGGAGACACTGGAAAAAACGCAGCCCGGATTGTTGAAAAAATTGGAAGCCCAGCACTTGGCATCAACTGGGATCCAGCGAACGCCTATCGCGCTGGGGAAGAATACCCATTTCCAGAGGGTTATGCAGCTGTTCGCCAAATGGTGAGACATGTGCATTTCAAAGATGCTCGTAAAAATCCGTTCAGTGGTGAAAAAGAGTTTGTGTTCGATGGGATAATTGACTGGCCTGGCCAAATCAAGGCGTTGGTTAACGATGAGTACTCTGGATATATCTCGGTAGAGACCCATGCTCAACCCAAGGTTGCAATGGCACGGCAATCTCTTGCAAAATTAAGAAACCTTATTCAGGAAGCACAATTATGAAACGAACCCATCCCGGGGGTATCATCAGCCCTTTAGCCATTCCCCTTGATTCTGATGAAAATCTTGATGTAAACAGCTTGAAGCGGTTAATAGACCAAATTTTGCCGAACTTGGACGGCCTTTTCATACTGGGTTCCACCGGAGAGTTCGCCCATTTAACAGAGTACGTTGCCGATCAGTTTGTTGATATAGCTCTTGAACATGCTGCGAACCGTCTCCCTACCTATCTGGGTATTGGCGATACGGGGACTCAGCGGGTTATTAGAAATCTAGACCGGGCAAAACGTAATAAGGTTGATTATGTGGTCGTCACAAGTTCGTATTATTATAGCTTCGATGACCAACTATCACTCCAGGAGCACTTTATCCGCGTTGCAGAGGCATCCCCGATCCCTGTTATTCTCTATAATATTCCCCAAAATACCCATATTAATCTGACACCTGAGTCAGTAGAGAAATTGTCTGAACATCCGAATATTGTAGGACTAAAAGATAGCATGGGTGACATGATTCAGTTTCAAGATTTCCTGACTTACCGTAGTAAGAAGTTTATAGTTATGCAGGGAAGAGAACAGCTTGCTGCTGCATCTCTCTGGTTGGGCGCGGATGGTATTGTCTCAGCTCTAAATACATTTGCTCCTCAGATAGTACAGAGGATTATGAAGGCAGTTGAGGAAAATGACCGAACGGAAGCACTTATAGCACAAAATGAAGCAACACACCTGGCTCAGATATTTAGTCAAGGTTACTGGTTGAGCGGATTAAAGGCGGCCCTACAATTATTGGGTTATGGAAGTGGACGACCAGCTTCTCCGGTACCTTCTTGCACACGCCAACAAGTTGACTCTATTCGCAAAATTTTGAGAGAACATGGGTTGTTGGACTAGGAGGTTAGAGATATGGCACAGTCAATAGCAAATATTAAGAGAGCTCAGTCTCGTTGGAAAAATTTCCGTAATATATTGGCAAACGCTGGTTTGCCAGCCTTATCTTTCATTGTGTTGCTGGGTGGTTGGGAGATTCTAGTACGGTTACTTAATGTACCAGAATATATTCTTCCTTTACCGAGTGTCTTTTTTGCTAGGGTCTTCAAAGATTGGAACCTACTTCAGATTCATTTTTTGGTTACCGCCCGTGAAGTTCTCCTTGGGTTTGGAATTGCAGCTATCACCAGCATACCACTTGCCCTGGTTATTGCGCTCATACCTCCTATAGAGAAAGCCTTTTATCCGATTGTCGTGTTTTTTCAGCTAATACCCAAAATCGCCATTGCACCACTGCTCATTGTCTGGTTCGGGTTCGGAATGTTCCCGAAGGTTTTCCTAACCTTTTTACTATGTTTTTTCCCCATATTGGTTAATTCTATATCAGGATTCAAAGCTATTGATCCACGGATCCTTTACATTACTCGGTCAATGGGTGCCAATCGACTACAAACTTTTGCATTTGTCCGCATGCCAACAGCATTGCCGTTTATCTTTGCTGGCCTGGCTGTATCGATCGTGATGGCAGTCACTGGAGCCATAGTGGGTGAATTCGTGGGTGCAAACGCAGGTCTCGGGTATTTGTTATTGAGAGGGTCCAGCTACCTGGACACCAGTTTGATGTTTGCAGTATTAGTGGTGCTGAGTCTTATGGGTTTAGTGTTCAGCTATGCTGTAACATTTCTAGAAAAAGCTGTGATGCCTTGGCGGCGATACAGAAAGGAGGAATAACGGAAAACTTACTGAATAGACTGGATGTCGATCAACATAATAATCGACACAATATGAAATCCTACTGAATAACTTGAAGGAGAAAAAAAGATGATTAGGCGGACTACAAGAATAATAATTTACGGGTTTTTGGTGGTAATATTATTTGTCGGATGTTCCGGACAAGCACAAACCCCTACTGAGTTAGCGCAAACAACTCAGAATGTACAGGAACCCACCCAAGCGCAAGCTTCTACGGAAGCACCCAAACCCACGGTTGCCCCAACAATAGCACCGACTGAAGAACCTATGGAAGTTGTAGATGTAAAATTGACACTTAACTTCCTTGCCGGAGGACCTCAAGCGGGCTTTATGTATGCCAAAGCCCTGGGTTACTATGATGATGTTGGTCTTAACGTTACGATCGAAGAAGGGCAGGGTTCTGCTACAACTGCTCAACTAGTTGCTACTGGTGGTGCTCAGTTTGGCTTCGCTGATGGACCATCGGCAATGACCGTCCGTTCAAAAGGTGGTGCAGTGAAAATCATAGCACCGATTTTGCAGACAAATGGTTTTGCGGTCATTTCGTTGGCGGACAAGGGTATTGAATCTGTTAAGGATCTGGTTGGGAAAACTGTGGCTGTGCAACCAGGTACTGCGCAGACCACCCTGTTTGACGCAGTGTTTGAAGCGAATGGGGTAGACAAGAATCAGGTAAATATTACAAACATTGATCCTGCTGCACTAGTTGGCTCATTATTGGAAGGTCGAGTAGATGCCATCCTAGCCGGTGCTGACTTCCAAAGCGTCCAAATTCGTGACCGTGGATTTGAAGTCAACGATCTTTTCTACCGCGATATTGGTGTACCCACAATTGGTCTTTCCCTCATTGTGAATGATCAAATGATTAAAGATCAACCTGACATAGTAGCTCGCTTTGTAGAAGCTAGCCTGAAGGGTTGGGACGCAGCTCGGAAAAATCCAGATGCTGCAGCACAGGCTGTTGTCGATCAATTTATTTCTGGAAACAAGGAACAGATCCTTAAACAACTCAACGTAGATCTTATGCTCGTTTGTGCTCCAGGAGCAGAAGCATTAGGCAAGGTTCCAACTAAGAACTGGGAGACTACATACGATCTATTAGTTAAATACTTAGGATTTCCAAACGATTTGCCGGTGGAAGACTACTATACTACAGAATTCATACCTGCAAATGCCCCAACCTGTCCGTAATTTGAGTTAATTAAATAAAGAAACGAGATCATGGAATCAACCCCCAAAACTGTTTTAGGATCAAAAATTGAAGGTCATGGAGTTTCGAAGACATACTTTACCCGCGATGGAGAGGTAAGAGCGCTGGACCTGGTAGACTTCACAATTCAACCAGGCGAATTTGTCAGCCTTATTGGCCCGAGTGGGTGCGGCAAGAGTACGCTCATGTTGCTAGTCGCAGGGCTACTTCAGAGAACAACCGGATCAATTCAAATAAATGGGGAAAACTTAACAAAGCCATTGACAGATGCCGGGATTGTCTTTCAGGATCACTTACTACTCGATTTTCGCACGGCAGAGGATAATATCCTATTGCAGACACAGATCCGAGGTTTACCAAAAGATGCTTCCCAAACCAAGGCTAATGAGTTGCTTAAACAACTAGGTTTGGCGAATGCGGCCAAAAGATACCCCTCACAACTTTCCGGGGGTATGCGTCAGAGAGTATCCATTGCTCGGGCATTAATACATGACCCAGATGTTTTACTCATGGATGAACCTTTTGGAGCTCTTGATGCCATTACACGCACACAAATCAGACATGATCTCGAGAAACTCTGGTTAGAAAAACGGAATACTGTTTTGTTTATCACGCATAGCGTTGAAGAAGCGGTCAGTTTATCAGATCGTATCCTGGTTATGTCAAGTGGTCCTGGCCGGATCATCGAAGAGATCAAGGTGGATTTACCCCGGCCAAGACCTGTTAAAATTGGAGTTGATAGTGCCTTTGTCGAGCACGCCGATCGGATATACGATATCATGCGTAATCTGGGCGTGTTGACATTCTAGGAGAATTAGATGCATGTATTAATCACAGGTGGGTTAGGGTTCCTGGGATTACATGTCGCTAAGGAATTAACAAGACAAGGCTGCGATATATTCTTGTATGATCGTACGCGTATAAGAAGCCAAATGAGTGGAAGCCAATTGTTAGAAAGTCGATTTGATTCTGAAAATATCAAAGTTGTCGAAGGAGACATCACAGATTCCACCGAGTTTTCAGATGCAATTCGGAGAAATCACATTGAGGTTGTGGTTCATCTTGCCACACTTCTTACCGAAGAATGCGCAAATAATCCTGTTGAAGCAGCCCGTGTAAATTGTATGGGCTCGATGATAGTCTTTGATGCATGTAAAAATGGAGGTGTAAGGCGTGTTATTTATGGTAGTTCAGTTGCAGCTTATGGAGTATCACCTGAATTGCCAACTGGCGATGATCGCCAATTAAACCCTCCCACCGTTTATGGGGCTTCAAAAGCTTTCGTCGAGTATGCTGCACGGGCAATGATGAAATCGGATCCAGCTCTAGATCTGCTTGGTCTGCGATTTGGTTGGATTTATGGTGAAGGTCGAAAACGGGGATGGAATGATCTACAACAAGTAATTGAAGGATTTGCTTTAGATAGTTCTTTGATCTCGTATCCAGATTATGATGAATCAAATGACTGGACATATATTGACGATGCGGCGAACGCGGTCGTAATGTGTGTATTTGCAAATAAGGCAAGCGTACCTGTTTACAATGTAAGTGGAGATTATCGTTCTGTGCAAGAAGCAGTTAGTTATCTGCAAAAAAAATTTCCAAATACCTCGACTCAACCGTATTGTGCTAAATTGTCTCCTAACGCATGGAATTTCACGTCTGATCGAATAGTCAATGAAGTCGGATTCGAAGCAAAAATAAAATTAGAAAAAGGGTTGGATCTTACTGTAAACGCAATCCGAAAAGAACATGGTCTGCCACCGATATAATATTGTTACCAAAGGAGAGAGATGACATGAAAGATAAAACAGTTCGTGTAGGTTTGGTCGGCGCAGGAAGCATAGCACAAGTTGCAGAGCTACCCGCCTTGTCCGCTGAACCGGGCGTGCGAATAGCAGGTGTCGTAACCACGCATTCCCCTATAGAAGTAAAGAAAAGGTTGGATCGGTGGCCAATTGATCAATATTACAGTTCTGTTGATGAGATGATTGACAAGGGTCATTTGGATGCGTTGTTTGTTTTGACACCTAAACAACTCCACTTTCCTTTTGTAAAATTGGGTTTGTTGAGTGGGTTAGATATATTTTGCGAAAAGCCACTTACAACATCTCTTGCTGAGTCTCAAGAATTAGCCGACCTCGCTGAAAAGACAGAGAGAGTTTTGATGGTTGGGTTTAATCGCCGTTATGCAGAGGTTTATCAAACAGCTCATGCCCAGTTTCAAGCAAAAGATATACGCTTTTGCATTGCACAGAAGAACCGACCAGGATCAGAATATAGAGCGACTTTGGAAAATTCTATTCATATGGTCGACTTGCTGCGTTGGTTTTGTGGAGAAGCGGTGGATGTTGTGGCAAGCACCATTGCCTCAGATCCCTATTATGAAGAGGGAACAGCAGCCCATATTCGCTTCACGTCGGGCGCAATTGGCGTTTTAATTGCTGCCCGTTGTGCCGGAGAATGGGATGAGCGTCTGGACGTATATGGAAATCTTACGAGTGTTCGGGTTATTGCCCCTGATGTGGTCTCTATATCAAGGTTGGGGGAAACTCGCACTATCGAAATGCGCCCTCGTGCGATGGGTTGGGCTCAAGTCAGCCAAACGATGGGATTTGGGCCAGAAGTATCACACTTTATCGATTGTATAAGAACTCGGAACGAGCCTTTAACAAATGGCAAGGACGCCGTTAAAACGCAAGCATTGATGGATCAAATCCTCCACAATGCCGGTCTTCCATTAAGTGACAAAACAAATACGATTTAGGGAGAAAACTACTATGAAAATGAAAGTTGGCACTTGGTTACCAAATTTTGCATATGGCGATGATGGAATTGACCACTCAGAACGCCTACGCCACTGGATCGTGAGATCTGAAGAGTTGGGGTTTGATTCTATTTGGGTCACTGACCATCTTCTCCGTGCCCGAAATATGTATGCTCGCACTTGGCTTGAGCCAATGTCTAGTCTAGCTTTTGCCGCAGGGTTAACTAAGAAAGTCTTGCTTGGGCCTGGCGTGTTACTTTTACCGCTCCGGAACCCGGTTTTGCTCGCGAAGGAAGTGGCTTCCATCCAGCAAATGTCGAAAGGGCGTTTTGTTTTAGGAGCGGGAACTGGGTGGTTTCCAAAAGAATTCGAGGCTGTTGGTGCAAAAAAATCAGAACGCGGCCGTAGGACTGATGAAGTTCTTGAGATTGTTTCTCGTTTGCTTGCTGGTGAGACTCTAACTTTTAAAGGGGAGTTTTATAATCTGGATGAAGTCAATATTGAGCCATCCCCTATTAAGGTACCGATATGGGTTGGCGGTGGAAGTCAGGCTGAAAACCCAAATTCCGTTGAAAAGCCAATCCTCAATAAAAAAGTAGCAAACCGGATAGCAAAGGCTGACGGATGGTTTATCCGTCCCACGGCGCTGCCTGAGCAAATTTTGAGCGACTGGAAAGAAATCAAGCAATTAATGTTAAGTATGGGTAAAAATCCTGATAACATGGAAATAGTTCATGGTCAGTTAATGTATATGACTGAAGAAACAAATCGACAGAAAGCGCTCGAGATTCAGTTTGAGGCTGCAGAGAATATTCTGGGCAAGAGTCGCCCACGAGATTTATTAGAGCAAACCTACTTATTTGGCACGATTGACGAGATTATTGAGAACTGTCGTCGCCGAATTGAGGGAGGGGTATCCCACTTTATTTTTCATCCATTCACGGACGACCCGGAACAGCTAGAGCTTTGGGGTCGTGAATTATTGCCGCAAATCAAAGAGTTTGATGTATTACCTAAGCCATGAAACTTGCCAGAATTGAATCCAGGATTAAAAGTAAACAAGTAATTGGATATCTCGATGGTGACAAATTATGGTTGACCCAGCATTCTTCTCTCCTTCAGGTCCCAGAAAATTTTCAACCTGATCGAACTGCTAATTCACTAGAGTGGACTGCTCTGCTCGATGGGGTTGATCGTGACTACAAGCTTTTAGCACCAATTAATCCGCCGGAAGTATGGGCTTTCGGATTTACCTATGAGCGAGGCCCACAGTTTGCTGCTTCACCAGTAATTCCTTCCGGCCCAGCATATACAGCAGCGATTAATGCAAATCGTCCTGAGATCTTTTTTAAAACCACAGGCTTTCGGGTTGTAGGCCCTAATGATGGAATCGGTATCCGGGGTGACTCTACCTATACGGCAGTAGAACCGGAGTTATGTATCATTTTGAATAAGGACATGAAACCAGTCTTCTTCACCGTGGGAAACGATGTTTCAGCATGGGATATAGAGGCGCGCAATCCTTTGTATCTTGCCCAGTGTAAAACATATGAAGCTTGTTGTTCTCTTGGCCCATTGGCTGTAACAATAGACGAGCTGCCACTCAATGCGGAGATTAATTGTTGGGTAAAAAGAGATGAAAAAATCTTATTTCATGGATCGATTAAGCAATCTTTGATGCGCTGGTCATTTGACGAATTGTCCAATTTTGCTGCCGAATATAATCCCTTACCCGAAGGAACGGTCCTAATGATTGGCACCGCCATTATTCGCCCAGATGCAAATGGTCTGCTTGATGGGGATATCTGTGAGATTACTATTGATGGTATCGGCACCTTGGTGAACAGAGGAAGGCTACTGATTTCACCGGTGCCGGTGTCAGGTTTTGATTAAGTCATGCAGTTTCTTGCCCATCACGTGTAGCATTTTTCAGCATCATCACTATTGACATTAAAAGCTATTTAGGCATTACGACTAATCAACCGCCTCATCACCTTACCATAGTTGTTTTTATTTTTGTGAGTCGAAGGCATATATTTTTGGAAAAAATCGATAACAATGAATGATGGAAATATTGTTTTACACCTAATTAATTGTCTTTTGTCGTGTGTATTTTTCCAACTTTTTTGGAATCAGCTAGTGGGTTGATTTGCAAACAAGGAAGGATGTGAGGGATGAATAAGCTGGATAGCATTAAAAATAAATCAGAATTGGATATCGTTGTGGTTGGAAGTAATATGATCGATTTTCTGTGCCATATTCCCCGTATTCCAAAAATGGGCGAAACCCTAATTGGCGATTCATTCCATCTTGGCTTTGGCGGTAAAGGCGCAAATCAAGCAGTAATGGCGGCTAAGTTAGGGGCTCGAGTCGGAATGGTTACAAAAGTGGGCGACGACTTATTCGGAAAAATGATACGAGATAATCTCTCAAATTTTGGAATTTCTACAGAGAATGTTTATTTAGAAAAAGGGGGTGCTTCCGGTGTAGCGCCAATATTTGTCGATTCCGATGGAAGCAATATCATTGTAATCATCCCTGGAGCTAATCTTATGCTTTCCGCTGAAGAAGTGAAACAGGCTGCGGAACAGATTCGATCTGCCAAACTTGTTGTTTCCCAACTTGAGATTCGCGATGATGCAATAATGGCCGGATTCAAGATCGCGCGAGATGCTGGCATATTGACTATTCTTAATCCCGCACCGGCTCGTTTGATTAATTCGAAGCTCATTGCACTATCAGATATTCTTATTCCAAACGAAACTGAAGCCGAAATGCTAACAGGTATAGAAGTGAGCGGGATCAAGGGTGCTGAAGAAGCAGCTCAAACATTGCAGAAATTGGGTGCGCAAAAAATCTTGATAACGTTAGGAAAAGATGGTGTTTTTCTCTTTGATAATGGAGACTCTCATCATTTCCCAGCAGTGAAGGTAGATATCACTGATACAACTGGGGCAGGAGATTCTTTTATTGGTAGTTTAGCCTATGCGCTATCTACTGGACAGGGACTTCCAGATGCCGTCCGTTTCGCCAACTTGGCTGCGGCATTATCAGTCACAAAAATTGGCACTCAGACCTCTTTTCCCACTTTGGCAGAAGTTGAAGCATTTCTGAAAACATAATCTTATTATTATTATATTTAAGAGGTAATTGACTTTAGACAACTCTTTTATCACACATTTAACCAAAGTTACTTTAGCAGAAGTTGAGACTAGATAAAGTAATCGAACAAATTGATTCCGACAGCATGCGTGCAATCATGCTACAGGTGAATATAACAATCTTGCGAATAATTAACTGAAGATGATAGCTCCATGAAGTAAAAATGAGCTTGGAATTACCATTGCGCTTAAACTTCATTCTTAATATCTCCCCCTCACTGCCCCAATAACCTCGGTAAACCGAAAATCGGCGGCGATCATCTCGTACTGATGCGGTTTATCGACATCCATGGCAGTCTCGGCAAACGGGCTGACCAATACGCGACCATTGATGCCCAGTCGTTTGCTTAGGCGTGTTTCCAATTGTTTCAGCGTCAAGGCACGCAGCAGGATCAGCAGAAGGGTATCCAGACCCAGTAAGGCAGCTTGTTTTAATGCATTTTTGCGATTATCAATCAGCTTGCGCCAAATGGGATTATCATAGTCGATTGTCTCAATGTTAATGGCGTTGACATCGCCACCACAAACTTGCATGTCTTTGAGGGGTATAAAAGAACGGTGCGAACCTGGGAAGCGGGCTTCCATAACATCTTTGGTCACCACGGTGTAGGTGATTTCATTGGTGGTTCCCTGTACCTGCTCGATCAGCCATTCAACCATGGCGGGTTTAACGGTCGGTATATCCGATGCCATCACCAGGGCTTGTGGGCTGGAATTACCTTTCTCGAGCAGAAGATGTGCGGCTGCGATGATATTGGAAACCATATCATCTTTGGATTCCATGCGCAGCAGTCGACCGTCAAACTGTACGTCTACCGTGTCATCCAGACCAACCAGAACCAACGTATCGACTTGCTTTACTGCTGAAAGGCAGTCCACCGTCCACTGAATCATAGGCTTGCCGCCCAGCTCCAGCAGGGCTTTTGGTTTTCCTTGCGTATAAGAAAATAATGGATCTTCAGAAACGGGGACTCCCCCTGCGGTTAAGATAACATCCATTTTAAAGCTCCTGGATCGTGGGATGCAGCCCCAATTGTGCCACAACTGCCTGCATTTTTTCGAAGTAATTTCCCGGGTGACCGTAATGTACAGGCTCTTTCCAATCCCAGGCAGTTAGGATGGCTGCCTCAATCATATTGGTGCCAAATGAGCGTCCATCCAGCATGGGTGTGGTTGTGATTAGATAGCGTACCCCAGACGCTTTGAAAATCTCGCGATCTTTCGGAGTGGTGGTGTTGGTGACGACGATTTTCCCTTGCAGGCTGGCTGGCATGTACTTGGTGATGTAATGGCAATCACCGGAAATGACGGAAGCCCAATCGAAATACTGGCTGTATTTGGGTTTGTTGTGCTCCTGTTTCTCACCGGTTGGGTATAACCAACTGAAAGGAAAGCGGGAAAGAATTGGCGCAAGCAGTTTGGTCATACGTTTTAAGCTGGCGTCACTGCGAATTGGTATGGGTAAGCCAATTGAAAAAAGCAAGTCACCATAAATTTGTTCATAACCACTATCAGTGAAGCCACGCGCCAAGCCATAGCGGTCGACCCCACTCATTTGAAAAACACGTTTAGGTTGTCCGTTCAACAGAGGCGCGACTACGTCAGCAGCCTGGCGTTCGACGGTATCTTTCAGGCCGGTGCCATCCACTACTGGCGTTTGTTTTACATCCTTCACAAGCGGCAGGATGCTGTGAAAATCGTACCAATCCTGGTCCACCAGCAAACCAAGCACTGCGCCCCCGACTCCAAGAGCTCCGACCTGGCCATCCAATTCTTTGTAGAGATTGGCCGCTTTTTGCATATCACCATCGGTGCCAATGCGTTCCAACGAGATGGTTTGTCCAAGTAAATCAAAGGTAACCTGTTTATCGCGTTTTGAAGAGCCGATGCTGACACTGACTGCTCGCTTCATTGTTTTGATTCTCCCTGGTTGGATTTGTTTTGAGTATATCACCCAATTAGAAATGGTTTGTCAACAAGCTGGAACACCCCTATTGGAATATGGTTATGAATAAAGGACCAGGTCAGCGAAAAAATCCATGATGGAGTTAATTTGGTTGGGTGGAGATGTGGGAGTAAATAAAATGGACAGGGTGCTGAAATGACTGGGCTAGAGCTCCAGTTTTACAACTATTCAGCTTGAATGGGTTATCACGTCACCAAAGTTCAAGAACGGCTGCTCGTAATGACATGGTTGGGTAGCTACTTTGATTATTCTATTTGGTTGTGGTTGCAAAAGGCTGGGTTCCGGCAACCTCAATTTTTTCCTCGGGGCTCTCGTGGGAGGAAAATATTGTTGTGCACTGCCTGTTGTTCTTATCTCCATGCATCCGCAAGAACATTTCTCTTACCTAGTCTCAATGTCAAATCGACAACCTACGTTCAGTCGGGATGTGGAGCAATGTTCGTAGATCTTCTGAGCATGTTCGTGAGCTTAAATTATTTCGTGTGTTTGGTGTATTTCGTGGTTAATTAATAACTATTCATACTTTCTAATAACATTGTCTTTGCGAAACAATCTCCTGTTTTACAAGTATTCAGCTTAACAGGGATTGCACGCCACCAAAGAACAAGAATGGTGGCTTGCAATGACATTGCTGAGCAGTTACGAATCTGTATCAATAACAGACTCAAACAAATAAAAACTCTTGTTCACGACAGCAATAAATAAGCGACCACCACAGACAGGATGACAACCAACCCAACCGCTACCCAGGTTTGCAGCTTGATGGGCTTGGGTTCAGTGGTCGGGCGCTCTGGCCGGGTAACCAGCTCGCGGCGACAGTAATAGCAAAAAATTGCTTCTTCCGGCAAAGATTTGCCACAATAGCGACAGGTTTTTTGAGGGGTATCTTCCATATTAAGTATTGTACTCGCTCAAATCTGTTTTATCGGCAGCAGATTTCTAATTTCCAGATCAATTGGCCGTCCATGATGAAATTAATTATAGCAAGGCCATATATAATTAAACCTTCCCAAGTGATATTTCCCAAGGCCGGTGCCCATGCGAAAAAATAAAAGACTGCTGAACGCCTTCATTATTTTCGATCTTATCGTGATTGCTTTGCTGGCATCATATCTGTTTTCCTTTCAAGAAACGCGCAGCCTGGATCCGGTCAGCCGTGCTGACCTGCCGGGACAATTTATTCAATTGGAAGATGGCGTTACCCATTATGAACTGAGTGGCCCGCAGGATGGGCCATTGGTTGTTTTGGTGCATGGTTTTTCGGTGCCGTATTATGTCTGGGACCCGACGGTGATCGGGTTAAACGCAGCCGGCTTTCAGGTTTTACGCTATGACCTGTTCGGCCGCGGTTATTCCGACCGCCCGGATGTAGACTATACCCTCGATTTATTTGTGCGCCAGTTGAGCCAGTTGACTGGCGCAGTGGTCCCGGATAAGGCTTTCAACCTGGTGGGGCTTTCGATGGGCGGGCCGATTGTGTCTGCTTATGCTAATCGCAACCCTGCGCATGTGCTCAGCCTGGCGCTGGTGGCACCTGAAACCCAGCCAGTCACAGCCGGGACCATTTTTCCGATGAATGTGCCTTTGCTGGGAGAATGGGTGATGAAAGTCTATATGGTACCGGTTTATTTGCCATCTTCGCAGGCAGCAGACGCTTTCAACCCAGCCATGCTGCCGGATTGGGAGAAGCGTTACCGCCAGCAGATGGAATACAAGGGTTTCCGTAAAGCGCTGCTTTCCACCATCCGGCACCTGCCGCAGATGGACGCCCTTGGAGAATACCGCCAATTGGCGCAAAGCGGTATCCCAGTTTTATTGATTTGGGGTGAAGAAGACCAGAGCGTTACATATGACGCTATCATCAAAGCTCGCCAGGCGCTGCCGCAAGCTGAGTATCTCCAGCTGGCGCAGGCCGGCCACCTGCCGCATTTTGAAAAAGCGGATTTGGTCAACGCCGCCCTGGTGAAGTTTTTTAATCAGTAATTAAGACAGCCGGTCCACCACCGACCGTTATACCTTCAAAGGCGGACCAAGCAATTGCATGCCGTGTTCCAACCATAGAGCCGGATCTTGCGGCGGCATGGCGTTTGCTTGAGTGACTTTGCGAAAAAAGGCCTCCATCTTTCCCGCTGGCAGAAAAGCGATCAAAATACGGCCCTGTTCCTGGCGCGGGCTGCCACTGAAGGCCCACACATGTGCGACTTGGCGGGGTGCCAATACGGAATCGCCTGGTTTCAGCAGCATTTTTTGGCTACCTATCTCAAAAAGGAATTCACCTTGCAGGCTATAAAACCACTCATCCTGATTGAAGTGCAGATGACGAGCAGGTCCGCCCGCTTTGTTGAATGTATTTTCGATGATCAACAGGCCATCCTGACCACCTTGAATTAATTTGAAGGAAATAGCACTGATACCCAAGCTGCGAACCTGACCTTCACTATCCTGGCCGGAATGAAGCAGATGAAAAGGCAGTTTTTGTATTTGGTTTTCTTTGGAGTTTTCCAAAATATTCCTCCTTCACTAGAAGCCATTACACAGGGTGTGTTGTTGTAACGATTTTCTCCAACGAACAGAGAAACGCAGGTTATCTGCTGAATGTAGTATCCGAAGTAGACAAAAACAATATTTTGTATAAATACTTGATTCAAAACAGAAAAATTATCTAGGAACTGAAGTCGTACTACATTTGAAAGTAGCAAATACAGTTGCTCCCCGTAATGGGGGCGAGGGCAAGAATCCTTGTGTAAATGTTGGTTTTGGCGGCGGTATGCACAAATAGACCGGCATGAATTTGGCGTGCAATGCGATGGATATCATAACTGCCCGCATGCTGCGGCAGTCGGATTGAGTACTGCCGCCAAGCACCCCTCGCAGGTAAAGGTATCCTATGAGCGATAAACCTGAAACCGCTTAAGTTACTTTACCATTCTTGCGCAGTTTACTTTCCCAGGCAGCCAGGTCAATCGGTGCAGTAAAATCGATGGTCAAGGGTGTGACGGATACCATTCCATCGAAAACCACGGTATGAATGTCTGAATCAGGCGCTACATCTTCAGGGTTGACTTTTATTTGGTACGTTAACCGCCCGGGTTCATCCCATTGGAATTGAGGGTCGAAACTGGGTTCAAAGTACATGTGGCGCGCCAGGCGAGTCATACGCCATTCAGTCTCATGGGTGGCAGAAGCGGGAATTTCCAATTTCAGTAAGTCAACCTGCTCGGGCAGGTGATGTTCAAGGATAATCCGGGCAAATTTGGCGGTGAAAAATGCGGCTGTATCGAAGCTGACCTCCGGATTGAACTTGTCAAAGTCCGAGATATCGAGCAGTTGCAGTGAGGACGCCAGGGTAGGAATGCTAAAGGAGGCTGCCTCCAGCGCGGCGCCGATAGTTCCCGAAACAGTGATGCCGGTGCCGAAATTTTCTCCATAATTAATTCCTGAAACCACCAGGTCTGGTTTGCGAGGCAGCACCTGCACCAGAGCACGCGCAACACATTGGGCTGGCGAGCCTCCCACAGCGTAGGCGGGTAAATCAAGATCATCAAAGCAACAGGTGATCTTTTCAATGCGCCCATCTGAGCTTAGGGGGTGACTGCGGCCACTGGCGGATGATTGTTCGCGGGGAGCCACCAGGATGACTTCTCCCAGGCGCGCCAGGTAACGGGCAGCTTCATGGATGCCCGGTGATTTGATGCCGTCATCATTGGTCAGCAGGATTAATGGTTTTTTTGCGCTCATCTTATTTCCCTCAAGTATCTTTAATCTCCATTTATATCATAAAAATGCGATTAGCCACGGACTCGCGCGGCAACTATACAGTTTATTCTTCCCATGTGGATTATTGGCTATACTAATAGGTGCTCGATTGGATCTTTTTAAAAATTAGGGGCAGAGAGTTTTTAGGTAGGAAATCTCTACAAAAAACTTCCCTACCGCGTTTTATTGAAGAAATACGCTCATTTGATATAAATATTAAAGGTGGATAGGCTGCATGGCAAAAAAAACGAAGAATCGCTCTACACAAATCAACCCGGCTTTGGTGATGGTTTTGGTAGGGGTTGCAATGCTGATAATTGCAGGGGTAGTGCTCAGTACACAAGGGCAAAATCGAAATAAACCATTGCAAACCGCTGCAGTTCAGAATAGTGACATCCCTTACCCAGAGGTGCCGCGTGTTGCTCTGGCTGACGCAAAAGCTGCCTATGATAGCGGCAGTGCAGTTTTTGTGGACGTACGCAGTGCCAGCGATTATGCCAGCGAGCATATTAAAGGCGCATTGTCCATTCCCGAAACGCAAATGCCAAGCCGTTTAACGGAGCTCAATCCGCAGGATTGGATTATTACCTATTGCACCTGACCGGCCGAACAGACCAGTGCCCGTGTGGCACAATATTTGTTGTCGAATGGTTTTGAAAAGGTCACACCCATTTTAGGCAGTTTTCAAGCCTGGCAGGCTGCCGGGTATCCAGTGGAATAACGAGGTTGAGGGGGATGTAAAGTGGCAGATGTTCATTGTCGATCATGTGGCAAGGGAAAGTTGGGAACTTGCAGACCGGATAACCAATAACCCGCTAATGGAAATTCAACAGCCGTTATTCGCCACCGCTACAGTAGAATTAACCTACTGCCTTATCCAAAAGATAGGTGTCAACCAATGAACAAAGCAATTGATGACGCAACCTTAGGAAAAAAGAATAATAAGTGGCTGGTGCTGCTGTCCATTGGAATTGGCACTTTTATGGCTGCGTTGGATGGCAGTGTGGTCAACGTCGCGTTGCCGACTATTACTGCCAGTTTTGGCAGTCATGTCAATACCACTGAGTGGATTGTAACGGTTTATTTGCTGGTGTTGAGCTGCCTTTTGCTGGCTTTTGGTCGTTTGGGAGATATCCAAGGGCATAAACGCGTTTACGTGAGCGGCTTTGTTATCTTTGGGGGCGCCTCTTTTCTATGTGTGCTTGCATCAGAGCCATGGATGTTGATTGGGGCACGCGGGATTCAGGCCATTGGGGCGGCCATGCTCTCGGCCAATTCTCCGGCCATCCTGACCGGCAATTTTCCGGGCAGCCAGCGTGGCCAGGCACTCGGGTTGCAAGCCACGCTGACATATCTGGGGCTCTCAGTCGGGCCATCATTGGGTGGTTGGATGACGCAGCATCTTGGCTGGCACTCAGTATTTCTGATCAACGTTCCAGTTTCGGTGTTGGCGTTGTTCTTCAGCTTGCGTTTTATTCCAAATGATCGCCTGGGAGGCCAGCATGAAGTTTTCGATTGGCGCGGGGCTTTAATTTTTATGAGTGGTTTGGTGCTTTTTATTTTTGTGCTCAACCGCGGTCAGGAATGGGGTTGGTTGACCATTCGTTCAGGCGGATTGTTATTGTTAGCGGTGATCATTCTGTATTTGTTTGTTATCTATGAAAAGCACTCAGATGCGCCCATGCTTGATCTGAGCCTGTTTCAGGAGCGCACTTTCTTCTTTTCGACTTTGAGTGCTTTTCTCAACTATGCCAGTTTGTTTGGAATCATCTTTTTAATGCCATTTTATCTGATACAGGGCAGGGGTTTCTCACCCTCGCAAGCCGGCCTAATATTAACTGCCCAGCCGATCATGATGGCCCTGGTGGCCCCGGTTAGTGGCTACCTTTCTGATCATGTCAGTCCGCGCTGGCTGGCAACCATTGGTATGGCTGTCTTAAGCCTGGGGCTGGGGTTACTTTCGGCGCTTACGCAGTTTTCCGGCACTCATCAAATTGTGATTGCTTTAATGGTAACCGGCTTTGGCACCGGCATGTTTATTTCCCCCAATAATAATGTTCTGCTCGGGTCTGCACCGAAAGAAAGGCAGGGTATTGCTTCCGGGATTTTGGCGACAGCCCGTAACGTTGGGATGGTTTCCGGTGTTGGACTTATCGCGGCTATTTACACTACCCTTCTGCGGCATGGGCCTTTTACCAGCGAGGCTGCCAATTTATTCCCGGCTCTTCAGTGGAGTTTTCGGGTTGCCGCATTGCTGGCAGCAATCGGAATTTTTACGTCATTTCTGCGCGGATCGAATGACCGAGGCCTGGACGCGAAATCCCATCATTAATGGTGGCAAAGTAAGCGAAAATACTTAAATTCCGAAGATGCCTGAGAGCAAAAAGACGAAAATTGAACCAATAATGATGCCTAAGGCTGTAGTGTGATGGTGCCCGAATTCCCGCGCAGTTGGAATCAGCTCATCGAGCGTGATAAAGATCATGACCCCACCGGCAAAAGCCAAAGCTGCCGGTACAAAGTTATTAAATTGGGTGAGAAATAAACCTGCCAGTAATGCGCCGATCGGTTCGGCCAGACCGGATAAAGTTGCCACCCAAAAAGCATCCCATTTATACATACCACTTGTACGCAACGGTAAGGCAGTGGCTATGCCTTCCGGAATATTGTGCAAGAGGATGGCCATGGCGATAAAAACACCATAATCAGGAGAATGAGAATAACCGGCGCCAACAGCAATTCCTTCAGGGATATTGTGAATTGTTATTCCAATCGCCAGGAGCATGCCGGTTCTGAGCATTTTGTGATTGGTTATATGATTCCTCTGCCGAAAACGTTGCATACCCTGGCGCCCCCAGTGTTGAAATCCATACCCGGAACGTTTGTTCCGGGGACAGTTTTGCATAGGCAATTCAGCGACGCTGGAATCGCTGCGCACCTCGCGCACCCCGAAGCGAATATGCGGGGCAAAGAAATCAATGGCAAACATTGACAAAGCTCCGGCTGCAAAACCGATTGTCGCGGTTTGATAACCCGCCAATTCCCAGGCTTGATTAACCAACCCGAGGAACGAAAGTGAAATCATTACCCCTGCTGTAATTCCCATCAAGAAACCATAGCTGCGCCGGCTGGGTACGCGCGTAATGGCAATCAAACCTCCCAAACTGGTACCCAGACCGGCCATCAGGCTGAGCAGAACAATATTAAGGAGCGGGCTGGACGTTAACATGAAGTTCCTTTTATGATGACGAATGATTTCAAGAAAATCATTCTGATTTTGATGGTTGGCAGGCGGAGCAGAGACCTTCAATTAAAAGGTTCATGCTGTCCATTCGCAGATTTTCTGACTCACATAATTCACGGGTAAGTTTGACAATCTTTTTGGAACGAAGTTCAATGACGGCGCCGCATTTGGAACAGGTAAAATGGAAATGTGGTTTGGCTGTCACCCTTTCGAAGTGGCCATGATCCTGCCCCAGGTTGTGTTCTTGAACCAGCCCAATTTTCTTAAAGGCAGCCAGGTTACGGTAAACGGTGGCCAGGCTGATCTGTGCATCTTGCTGTTTGGCAATCGTGAAGAGTGTTTCTGCATCCAAATGCTGGTCACTGGATTCAAGGATTGAAAGCAACAGCTTGCGTTGGGGTGTAAGCTTGTATCCGTATTCTTGAAGTGTGGTTAGGCCATTGTTTTTCATATCGTTATTGCGAATGAGATTTATTCTCAATTGTAATATATTTCAATAATATGTCAAGTATTGATGATGTTAATGTGATTGTCGTATCGCGAGCGAGTAGCGGCTTCACCCTGTATGGAATTGTGGTTTGTAGTGCGTCTACTACCCCATGTCGTTTTGAAGCGGTCGGCACATGCTCATTTTCTGTCTGCGTTCTCATGTGAAGCTCGTGCCAAGGTCATCAAACTGAGCAAGTTTTGCCTGTAAAGGCACAGTCTCTGGTCTTGCTACGCCGTGAGTGCCTCTGGTAGCACGGTTCGCACCGTCTTCGGTCTTTCTTAATTGCTGTCTGCTTTTTCGGTCAGGGGCGAATCGTATCTGCCTTCGTGGACGCCCTCATCATCAGTCAGGGAGCGACCATGTTGTAATAAGATCAGAAAAATTGTTTGCCGCATAAGAGTTTCTCCATGAGTTGGGGAATTTATTAAAAATTCTAAAGCAAAGAAAGTGAAATAGCAACTTAGCCAGATAATTTGACGTTTCTACAAATGGTAAGTCCACAGATTGACGAGAAGAAGGTGATATGGAAGCTATATGTTGAGAATAACTTGCGATAATCAATTGAATACGATCATAATTTTGCCCATAAATAAATACGTAATTTTCTAAGTGAAGTTATGCCGGTTGCGATTGAGAGACGCTCGTAAGCTCCTAGCTTTTAAGGGGCTAACAAAAATTGGACACAGAAATGGGCAAAAATAAGGTGTAAACTAGAATCACCATGCCCACGAGAAAACACTTCACTGCCAATCAAAACGCACAAATCACATTAGAAATCCTCAAAGAGGAAAAGACCATCAACCAGATTGCTTCCGAATACGGAGTACACCTTACTGTGACCCTTTTTCGTGTCTAAACAATGCATACCACTTTACTTTTTTCTTGATCGATATTTCGGAATCTGTAAAGGTCTCCCCCGAGGAGAAGGAGAAGTGAAGAATTTCCGTTACCAATAAAACCATTAGAAACGGCGCAGCGGATAGTCTATAATAGACTTAAATCTTAAGAACAAACAATAGGAGGGTATGAAATGCAAAAAATGCTAACGTTATTATTCGCTATTTTCATAATAGCGTTAAGTGGATGTACGGAAAAAACCACAAATATTGAACCTGAATCACAATCTTCAATCATTAGTGTACAAATGGCAGACATGGAAAAGCAGATAAGCGTTTATGAAATAAAGATCAATGAATTGAATGAGAATCTCCACACAAACGAGATTGAACTGAATTACTTAAAAGAAGAACGGGACAGCTACCGAAAATTCATTGATCAATCTATTGAATACTTTAGTGAAGACGAGCTTATGGTTCTCGCTAAAAGTGAGTTCAGTTATGTGATAGAGGTAAATGGTTTGGCTGTACCTCCCAGTGCTGAGGTTGAAGTCAAAAGTGGAGATGTAACCATCACCCTGATAGAAAGAGTGACTGCCTTCCCTGCATTACCATTGTATATACATGAAAAAGGATTTATTAGTGGAAATGCATGGGAACACCTACATTTCCAGGATGAAGCCGATAGCGTTACCGGTACTGATGGGACCGTCGTTGTATCCTATATTTATAATTATTCAGATATCCAGAACGGCTCTGTAATAAAAGTAGAAATTACCAATGAATTACAAGAAAGGCTGCAATTAGATTCGAACGTTATTACGATAAACGTGAAATGAAAATGGTGTTGAATACCAATTAACTTGGTAACTAAAAGCGAGTAACCGATCGTTGAGAATGATTACTCGCTTTCATTAAGAATTTCTTACATAGCCGGTGAGGCACCTGCAGCTGCATTTGTACGGCTGCGTTCAATTGATTGCAGCGCCAGGTAACTCTCTCCGAATTTTTTAATGTTTTCCATCTCGATATCGTATTGATCGTAATGGCGTTCTTCATCATTGACCAGATCTTCGAACAGTTTCTTGGTGTTGGAATCTGCATTCTGGGCGCATTCGTTGGCAAAGCGGTTGTAATCCAATACGCTGGTCTCTTCCATGTGTTGGGCGAGCGTTAGCATTGCGCCGACATCATGAATCTTTTGAACAGCTTGCGACGCTGCCATTTCTACTTCCCCCTTCAGGAAAAGATTACGTTCTGCCAGGCGTTCAATATGTACCATCTCTTCCATTGCGGTTTTGAGGAATAAGGATGCCAGCAGGTCATAGCCCTGATCATCACAGTGAAAATGAAAATACATATATTGGTGTACCGCCGTCATTTCGTCGGCTATGGCTTTGTTTAATATTTCAATACTTTTTTCGTGCATATATCACCTCTTGTGGGAAATTTCATAGTGTCCAGTTTTTTTGGACTGTTTATGATGTCAGTCAATTGATACTTCTATTATAGGGGCATTTTGTTCAGTATTGCATATCTGGTGATATTAGTCGTGATTTAAAGTGAAATCCGTTCGAATGATCGACGCCTGCCAGACTTTCGCCTGCCACCGGATCTTTTGCTCAGCCAATTCTATCTGTCAATGGCCACTTGTCGTTTTGGTTTCCAGTTGGTCAAGAGCACGCCCAAGGCTGCTACCAGTAGTGCAAAAATTTGGCGGGTGGAAAGGGTCTCTCCCAGGAAAACCCAGGCCAGGATGGCGATCTGAATCAGCATAGTGTTGTTGATGATACTGGATTCAACCGCTGCCAGTGTTTGCTGAGTCTTATTCCACACGGTAAATGCAAAGGCTGTGTTAACCACTGCCAGCCAGGCGATCGTGGCTATGTTTCCGATTGTGAGGGTAGGTATGCGCTCTAATAATAATCCGCTGGACATCAGCAGGATTGCACCGACACTCATGCTGATGGTGGTGACGACATAAGGGGAGTATGCGCGTGTACGGTTGATGGCGCGCCCTTGCAAAGTTCCGATTGAGTTGGCCACCAGGGTTAAAAGGGCAAAGCCCAGTCCTAACAGACTGCGCTTCCCCGGAGGAAGGGGGAAGAAATAGATAACCACACCTGCCAAGAAGATTACAATTCCAAGCCACTGCAGCCTGGTCGGAAATTCTTTTAACATGATGATGCCGGCAAATGCAACCAATATGGTTGAGAAGTTTAGCAATAAGCTTAAATCCGTCGCTGGCAAGTATTTGAGTGCCAAAAACACTCCTCCCTGAGTGAGACCATACAATACCAACCCGAGCAAGCCGAGCTTGACCCAATCAGAAGGCGTGATCTTACGCAGGTTGGCCTTATAACGAAACAAGCCCGGCAACAGTATCAGGGCTGCCAGGCAATAACGCATTCCGGCAAAGAGCAAAGGTGGCAAATCCTGAATGTTCTGTTTGATTAATACCCATGATGTTGACCACAGAAAAGTCACCAGCGCGGCTGCCAGAATGGATTTTAAGCGTTGCGACATCCAATAATTGTATCAGCCAAAGCCTTAAAACCATTTGATTTGTGGAAAATAATTTCCAGTTTGCTGCGGCTCTGCCTTGGCCATGCCAGCTCTGGAAGTTTTTTTTATTTACCCAATCAATTTGCTCATTTAACAAATCGCAACTTAATCTATGCAGGTTTACCAGGCGCCTCCATAGCAATCTAAGCTGGGATACGGGTTAGGCCGGATTTTGATTTGCCTTAAGGCAAATACTGTTTCTTTTATTTGTGATATTTTGAACTTATCAAAAACGTTCCTGAAAAGGACAATTTCCAGATGAAAACAAACCATTTTTTGGTTGAAATTCCAGCATTGGATAGCGCTTGGATGATTGCCATATGTAACTATTCGTTGCTTTATTTTCGTATTCTAAATAAAAACCCAGCCTGTTCAATCGAAGCAGGCTGTGATTTTAAATTAAAACGTACCCAAATTAATCTGACAGATCATAAAATGTCGGGAAGGATATTTATTGGAGCGAAAAGCTAAATTTTCTTAATTTATTCAGATTTTCAACAAATAGAATGGACATGCGCGAGCAGGGTTGTTATTCACGCAAACTTATGCGCCATCCAGCAAGGTATTGCTCTTTCAGCCAGGCAATACCTTCAAAACTTTTTTCACCAATGAAAGGTGAAACTCAGGTCATATCCAAAAACTTTAGATAGAGGAGTAAGAAAATGAGAAAATTCTATTCGATATTTGCGATCTTAATCATTGCCGCATTTGTTTTATCGGCATGTGCTCAGGTTTCTCCTACTGAAACCGCAGTAGCAGTTGAGCCCCAGCCTACCAAACCACCTGCGAAGCCAACCCAGCCAGAGGTAATTGCACCAACGGCAGAAATGGTTGAGCCCGAGACCCCGGTCGTGACCGAAGAAGTAATCCCGGAACCGGAAGTCGTAAGTATTTGGGATCAGGATTATATTGATCAGGTGCCTCCGATTATGATGATTGAACCTTATTTCAAAATTTTTGGTCAATCTCAGGTGGCGGTGCCATACTATTATGATGATGTCGTTAAATACGCTGGTCATTCATGTGGGGCCACAACCGGTGCCTGGACAATAACCAAAAAAGCTCTGGAAGCTTTATATCCCAATGGGGAAATTCCGGTTCGCGGTCAAATTTCAGTGGCAGCCCCGGGAGCTGAGAATGAATGGTATACCGGAGTATTTGGCGATATTATTGCTTACATAACCGGTGCATCAGCCAAAACCGGTTTCATTGGAGCCGAGTTTGGTGAAGCAAATGATCTTTTTGTCCGTCAAAACAAAATGGTCTATCCGGAAGAACCAACCGGCACACTTCCACCAAAAATGGAATGGATTTTTAGCCGTCTGGATACGGGCAGAAAAGTGGGAGTTAATTTCAACCTGGCCATCATCACACCGATTGCAACAGAAGAGCGCCAGCAAATGGGTGCGAAACTGGCAAAAGGTGCAGCAACTGCGGAAGAAGCCAAGGACTACCAAGAATACTGGAACGATAGAGCCAAATTTGTTTTAGAAAATGCCGATATGGATGGTTTCTTCACGGTTACAACATATGATGAGGGTTTGGCGGTCACACCAGCATCAATTGTTTCTGACGTGAAATCGATTTCGCCGGATGAATTTGCGTGGGACCAGGCCTATATTACTGAAGTGCCTCCCATTATGGTCATGGAACCCTATTTCCAAATCTTTGGGCAGTCACAGGAACCGGTTCCTTATTATTATGAAGAAGCTGTTAAATTAGCCGGACACTCTTGTGGCGCAACGACCGGTGCATGGACAATTACCAAAAAAGCTCTGGAAATACTCTATCCGAACGGAGAAATTCCGGTTCGCGGTCAAATAGCTGTGGAAGCCCCTGGGGCTGAGGACGAATGGTTTGTGGGTGTATTTGGCGATATCATTTCTTTCGTCACCGGTGCATCACCTGCTACGGGCTTTATCGGATCAGAGTTCGGCAAAGCAAATGACCTATTTATCCGCCAGGATAAAATGGTGTACTCAGAAAAGCCAACCAAACAGCTTCCACCCATGCGTGAGTGGATTTTCACGCGATTGGATACAGGTAAAAAAGTTGGCATAAAATTCAATTTGGTTGTTATCACCCCTCTCCCAACGCCAGGACGTGTGGCAATGGGAAAGAAGTTGGCTACCGGCCAGGCAAGTGCTGAAGAAGCGCTTGATTATTACAAATATTGGAATGACAGAGCGGAATATGTATTGAAAAACGCTGATATGAGCGGATTCTTTACAGTCAAAATTTACGAATAACCTCAAAACCCGAATAAGGGGGCCAAATACAAACCGACCTGATTGATACCAGGTCGGTTTGTGGGTTAACTACCATTGATTTTACATTTTAAATTACTTCATTCATAAAATGAGGCTATTTTTGAAAGTGGTTTTTTGCTGATGATCGGAACCTGGGCATCCTCGGCTGGATAACCGGTCACCAGCAGCAAAAAAGGTTTTTCGCTTTCCGGGCGCTGCAGAATCCCATTTAAGAACCCCATCGGGCTGGGTGTATGGGTGAGCGTTGCCAGTCCGGCGTAGTGTAAGGCAGTTATCAGCATTCCAGTGGCAATGCCTACCGATTCCTGGACATAATAATTCTTGACCGGTATGCCGTCAGGATCAAGAGACGTCTTCTGGCTGAAGATGACGATCAAGTAAGGGGCTAAATCAAGGTAGGGTTTGTCAGCGTCGGTGCCAAACGGTTCAAGAGCATGCAGCCACTCTTGCGAAGCGCGCCGGGTATAGAATTCATGCTCTTCCTTTTCGGCACCCAGGCGGATCGCATGTTTTATGGAAGGGTCGCTCACCACTGCAAAGTGCCAGGGTTGTAAGTTGGCTCCGTTTGGGGCGCTGCCAGCCGCGAGCAGGCAGTCTTCAATGATCACGCGATCGACCGGTTCGGTCGAAAATTGGCGTACACTGCGCCTGCGGGTTAGCATTTCGCGAAATTCGTGGGCACGCTGGCGCATTTCCTCCGGTGCGAAGCGCTCATACGTTTGAAGTGCCTGGTGTGGGTAAGGTTTCATCGCCTGAACTCCCTTTCGATTAAAGTAAATCAGCATCGCTGGAATTGCAGTTAATTTTTACAACATTTACTTGTGAAAATTAAGAAAATGTCCAGGGCTTACCCATCTCAAACTGATTCGAGTTGGCCAGTATCTACTGATTCCCATTCCATTGGGTCTATAAAACCAGCCGGCGGGGCACCCAGTGCCTGAATAAGGCGTGCCCAGTAATTGACCTGTGCGGCGGTTGTCGCCAGGATGACAATTTCGCGTTCGGTAAAATTTGATTTCATTTTATTCATTAAATCAGCCGGAAAGGAAAGCGGGGTAGCGGAGATGTGGCGGGCATACTCCATTGCCAATCGTTCCCGCCCCGAAAATGATTCCACACCAGCTGGATCCTGGAGACCTTGAATGGCAGCCAGTTCTGTTTGGGTGATGTTATATTGCTGAAAGCGGCTGCTATTCATATCAATGCAGAATGGGCAGGCAGCGCTAAAGGAAGCCTGCATGCGCACCAACTTGAGCAAGCGGGCGTTCAACTGACCATCCCGGTGGGCTACCAGAGCTTCCATCACGCCTGAAGAAAAAGCGGCTTTTGGATACCAGGCCAGCAGGCGCGGAGGCAGTAAATCTTTGCCGGTGACCCGCCGGGTGACCCACAGGCCCAAGCGTAGCCAGATAGGCAGACGCCTGGGCGGAGCGATCAGCGCAGTTGGGTGAGCGTCAGCCTTGTTCAATTAATGTCTGCCGCTGCCGCACAAAATATTGAATTTCACGCATCTGTTCGGTTAGTTGCTGCTCCAGGCTGAGTTTTAATTCAGCAATGTGTTCCTTTAAAACCCTGGTCTGCTCCAGTGCTCGTAAAATCTTGGATTGAACCAACCAATCAAAGACCAACCCATCCAAGAAGAGATCACCAAAATATTCGAGGGGAGCGATGTCAAAGGAAATGTCCTTATATAGACTGACATCCTTTAGCTCGCGTAGGAAGATGTTGAGCTGGGCTTGCACTTGTTCACTGGCCAGGCGCGCTTCATCCATGTGGTCGTGTTTGATGATCGTAGCGAACATTTCGCCGCCGAGCAGATCCCAGTTGCCCCATGAGCGAGCACCTTCAAGCGAATCCAGGACAGTCTCCAGCCCACTGAGAGCATTGGCGCCGGCCTGTATGGCTTCTTGCAGTTCTTTTTGCTGGGTTGTCGCGCGTGCGAGTTGAAGATCGATTTCCAGCAACTTCTCTCCTGTGGGATTGCTGCTGGATTTTAAGATGCGGGCTTTTTGGGAAAGGAGTTGTTGGTACTCTTCTTCCACCGTATTAAGGGGAGAAATTTGCCGTAAAAGTTGCTCGCGATCGTGACGTAGAGCATCGATCTGGCGTTGGGTTGTGCGCATTTGCAGTTGAGCCTGTAGGAATTCCTGGCGTTCCTTCTGTGTTTGTTCTTCTTTGCTGCCTAAAATGGAAGCAAAAACGGCTCGCAAACTGAGCCCTTTGAGCTGCTTCAAATCGCGCTCTTCTTTGGCCAATACCTGCTTGAGCGCTTCCAACCGGGCTTCTTCCGCTTCCAGTTTCTCGTCAACAGAACGCAGATCATCTTCCAGTTTGCCAAGCCACATCTGTTTTTCGCTTACTTCACGAAATTTTTGACTTAAATCAGAAAGCATAGTTACCTCCAGCTGGTTAGAAATCCAACATTGATATGTTAATTCTACATGAATAATATTCAATGAAAAGGGAGTGGAGAAGCATGCTGTCTTGGCGGCGGCTTAGGACGCAAATTCTTCAGTTTCACCCATATTTATGGATTGATGACTTACAAGGATTGTAGATGTGGCTACGATTTCTAGATCGTCATCATTCAGGTTCGGGTTGAAAAGCTGATTGAATGAGAATGCCTGGTTTTCATTGAAAAATGATCGAACCCGAATCAAATTTAATCAATAGCACCAATGTATTTTCCAGCGGATTCACCATGAATTGATTCACTTCACCCAGTGCTGTTAGAAAAACGCTCTCCTGAGAATTCGGGCAGGCCTTTAAAGTCGCTCCAATCGGATGCAAGGTCAGCTCGTTATCCTTAATCGTAAACTGCCCCATGAAATTATTGCAATCTGTTGTGCCACTCAGGCTGCCATCTTCATGAAAAGTGATGGTGAAAGCATCAGGATTTTGTGGAATGGTAATTGTGTCATCATTCATTTCAGTCTTGACCCATTTCCACTCGCGATTGGATATTTGGGAAAGGACATTTACTTCCATTAAGTTGCCGTCTTTAATTTTCAGATATTTCGAAATGCCCACGGAAGGCGGGGTAGTGAAGGGCTCTGAGGGTAAACGGTCTTGATAATTGACTACTGCCATTTCATCTTCAATCGTAGTAGATTGAGGGGCAATGCGATCGCCTAACAAAACAGCGTTGGTACCAACATATCCATTATCAATATTTAATGCAGCTGCCACATAAAAGAAAGTACCGCTGCCAGCTCCGCTTTGAGTCAGAAGAAAAACAATATCTTCGCTACCATTGCCATCCAGATCCCCATGTGCTTCATTCCCAAAATAGGTGTAAGTAACCATTTCATTTGAACCTGGTGCAGCGGGCATTTTCGCTGACCCGTTAACCAGATTGACTTCCTGGCCATCCACTTGAATGGTAATTTGGGCAAGCGAATTTGCTTCTACTAGGGAGCCGTCTGTGATTTTCAGATATTTTGAAATGCCGACGGAAGGCGGGACAGTGAAAGGTTCTGTCGGCAAACGATCAGCGTAATTGACTATAAGCAAGTTATCTTCAATAACGGTCGATTGGGGAGCAATTCGGTCACCCAACAAAACGGCATTGGTACCTATATATCCGTTATCAATATTCAATGCAGCCACAGCATAGAAAAACACGCCACTACCAGCACCACTGCGGGTCAGAAGAAAAGCAGTATCTTCAGTACCGTCGCCATCCAAATCGCCGTGGGCTTCATTTCCAAAATAGGTTAAGGCAATCATTTCTTTTGAATCTGGCGCAGCGGGCATCTCAGCAGATCCTTCAACCAGATTGACTTCCTCGCCATCCACTCGAATAGTGATCGTTTTGTAGTCTTTTATATCTTCGCTGACCGGCAGGGTTGCGATGGGTGTAGCTGGTTGTGTTGGAGCAACAGTTGCTGGCATGGTAGCAGTTGCTGACTCAGATTTCGCATTATTAACTGCCATCAGGCGTGATAAGCCAAATCCAAAGCCAACAATTACGAATAATGCGATAACTAAAATAGTGATTAATTTTCTCAATGGATTTTCTTCTTTCCAAATAAGTTTTTGACGTATTCAATTTGAGACAGTTTTTACCGTTAAACTGTTTCAATATAGATCGATAGTAATCCTTTTCTTTTTAATTAATAAGGTACATGTAGACAGTTTTTGCCCAACAAGACAATTCTGCTTGGGGCTTGTACTTGATGCTACCATCTTGACCGGTATTAACCAAATTTGTAGGCCTTTTACTTCACGGTTTATTTCTCTATCCTCTATAATGACACAGAGATAAATATATGGATGGAGAACAAATGATCCAATAGAGGGCATTTTTCTGCAGCTTACCATTTATTTACATCAAATTGCTGTTTAAGGAAATGTGATGCAAAACATTAAGAAAACACATACACCCATTCCGGCAAGTACCTGGTTCGTGATTGTGATTCTGTCATTTTCAGGCCAGATCGCCTGGGGAGTTGAAAACGCCTGGTTTAATACTTTTGTCTTTGATACCCTTACCCCGGATCCACGACCGATTGCCTGGATGGTAGCGATCAGTGCGGCTGTAGCCACTGTGACTACGCTCTTAATGGGCACTTTGAGTGATCGTACATACACAAAGATGGGACGAAGAAGGCCTTTTATTCTATTTGGCTACATTATTTGGGGCATTGTGACTGCCTTATTTCCGGAAGTATCTCTGGTGCAGCCAGTTGGGCTGGCGATTGTGCTGGTGATAGTGGCTGATGCCATCATGACTTTTTTTGGGTCAATGGCCAATGATGCCAACTTCAACGCCTGGACGACTGATATCACCGATACAACCAACCGCGGCCGGGTTGAAGGGCTGCTTCAGATGACTGTTTTTCTTTCCTTCATTATGACAACCGCTCTGGCTGGAATTGTTATCGAAAAATTTGGTTACTTTGTCTTCTTTTACGGGCTGGGTGGCTTTGTAACACTGGCCGGTTTACTGGGTGGTTTGCTGATGAAAGAACCTGTTCCAACCCAAACAGAACTTGAAGAAAAACACCCACCTTACTGGCAAACGGTCATCGGTACTTTCAGCATTCGGCTCGTGCGGGAAAACAAGGTCCTGTTCCTGCTTTTGCTCTCGGTTGTCGTTAATGGGATTGCTTATCAGGTCACATTTCCCTATCTTTTGATCTATATCGAGCATTTTTTGGGTTATGAAAAAGGTACCATGGGTTTAATCATGGGGTTGGTTCTCATTGTCACCGCGATCAGCAGCATACCGATTGGTTTGCTGGTAGACCGCATTCCGCGCCTGCGATTTATGCTCTGGATGTCGTTTTTAGCGGCTGTATCCGCTTTCGTTTTTGGGATGGCGCGCGGGATGATTTTCTTAATTTTGGCCGGCATCTTTCAGACGGTCGTGATGGCAGCCTATGGCATTGTGGCCGGAGCCTGGCTGAAAGACCTTTATCCGGCAGACAGCCGCGGACAGTTTCAAGGCGTGCGCATGATCTTTATGGTTCTGCTGCCAATGGTTATCGGTCCAGCGGTGGGCTCATTCTTGATTACAAGATTTGGGATTCCGACAACACTCAATGGTGAAGCCGGATTTACGCCCACATCCATACTTTTTTACGTTTCTGCAATTATCTGCCTGTTTGCTGTGCTGCCCTTGTTGCAAATTCCCAGAAGACAGCTGCTGTTAAAAGGAGAAGATGCAAAATGAGTGATTGGAAGATGTCCGAAAGCCGAATCCATACCTGCTGGGCTGAAGATGTAGATCCCGGTTGTCCCTTGCCAGAATATCCGCGACCGCAGTTTGTGCGATCTCAATGGCTAAATTTAAATGGTTTATGGCAGTATACCATTCACCCAAAAGATATGAGGCGAGAGGAGCTCAATTCATTCGAAGGGCAGATTTTGGTGCCATTCCCGATTGAATCGGCACTCTCGGGTGTTGGGCGGCCGTTATTTCCGGGAGAGCGCCTGTGGTACCGGCGCATGTTTCGTGTGCCGCAAGAATGGGCTGGAGACAGCATACGATTGCACTTTGGAGCAGTCGATTGGGAAACGAATGTGTGGTGTAATGGCACCTGGCTGGGCTGCCATCAAGGCGGGTTCGACCCATTCCACTTTGACTTAAAAGACTGTTTGCTGCCAAACGATGAGAATGAACTGCTGGTGGCTGTATGGGACCCAACCAATGCAGGCAGGCAGGAACGTGGTAAGCAGACGCTTAAACCAGGTTTCGTATTTTATAGCGCAGTTTCGGGCATCTGGCAGACTGTTTGGTTGGAACCTTTGCCAGACAGACGGATTGAAAGCATCCACTTCCAATCGGATATTCACAAAAAGACGGTCACGCTAAGGACAGAAATAAGCGGTGATGCCAGCGGGTTGACCTTGCGAGTAGTGCTAAAAGATGGTGAAAACGTGATTGCCAATCTCAGCAGCCCCGCGACTGAGGATTTAAAGATTGAGATTAAAGCAGCTAAATTATGGTCACCAAGGGATCCACAGTTATATGACCTGCAGTTGAGCCTGTTGCAAGGGACTGACTTGCTGGATACGGTGGATTCTTACTGTGCTCTTAGAGAAGTTCGTGTGCAGAGCGATGATGCCGGAGTGCCCCGCATTATGCTGAACGATGAGTTTATTTTTCAATACGGCGCTCTCGACCAGGGTTATTGGCCGGATGGACTCTACACAGCGCCCAGCGAAAAAGCACTGCTGTTCGATATTGAATTTGCCAAAGAGCTGGGCCTGAATATGTTGCGCAAACATGTCAAGGTCGAACCGGCTCGCTGGTATTATCACTGTGATCGCCTAGGCTTACTGGTTTGGCAGGATATCCCCAACGGTGGCATTGTGCCTGGCTGGGGATTGATGGCTTGGGGAGCTTTATTTAATCAAACTCTCAAGGACAACCGTAACTATCGGCGTTTTGGGCGTCAGGATGAAAATGTGCGCTCTAATTATTGGCGCGAATTAAAGGCGATGGTGACTTCGCTTGATCATTTTGTCTCGATTGTAGTGTGGGTGCCTTTCAATGAAGCCTGGGGGCAGTTTGATGCGGTGGCGGTCGGCAATTGGCTGCAAGCCCATGATCCCACCCGCCTGGTGGATGTTGCCTCAGGCTGGTTTGATCAGGGCAACGGCGATATTCATTCGATTCACAAATATGTCGGCCCAAAAATGCCGCCGGTTGAAGGGGGAAGGGCGATTGTGCTTTCTGAATTTGGCGGCCTGGGTTTTAAAGTTGAGGAGCATCTCTGGCAGGAAAAAAAATTATTTGCCTACAAAATGGTTAGGGATTCAAAACGTTTGACAGAGTGGTACCTCGAATTGGTGGAGAAACTGCTTGCAATGAAAAAAGTGGGCTTAAGTGCTGCCATTTATACGGAATTGACCGATGTTGAATATGAGATCAATGGCTACATAACATATGATCGAGAATTTATGAAAATGGATGTCAGGAAGTTGAAGGCGGCACATCGCAGATTGATCGACTGATAAACGCATCACGAATGGTAATAGGTTTTTGATTACAGGGTTTGATGGGACGTGATTAAGCCCGACCGCTCACCCCACAGGATCAATTTGTGCGGGGGGATCCTGTTCTGATAACTTCAATTGCATGCCGGTTGCCAACTCCAGGTTGGTTAAAGTATGATGCCTGGGTTGGCCCTGTAAGAAGAAACGCCAGTAGAGAAAAATGGAAAACGCATAAATCACGAGGGTAATCGCGAAAGTCAGTTTAAAGCCATAGTTGACTTGAATCCAGCCGCTGACCATGGGGCTGAAAGCCCAACCGAAGGTGCTGGCCATGCTCACCAGACTGGCGACAGTTGCCCTTGCTTGTGGCTCGACCTCTTCCATGACGAAGGTCTGGTAAACCGGTCCGCTCATGTTCATCAACGTTAAACGGATGAAATAAGCGATAGCGCTAAGAAAGAACCAGGGTGAAAACCCGAGCAAGAAAAGAAAGGGAATTGAAAGCCCCTGCGTGATAACCACCAGACGGATTTTTCCAACCTTGTCGGCCAGGACAGGTGCGATAATCAGACCAATCCCCATTGCCAATGAACCCCAGGCGAAAACAGTACCAATCACGCGGTCAGGCTGGTGGTGCTGGACGCGAAAAAAGACATTCATAAAGGGCATAATCAGGCCAGCCCCAATCGAAGTAACCAACATGGGCAGCACTAAACGCCCTAGTTGACCGGCATGTGCTTTAATATACCCCAGGGTAGCAATGGAGGAACGCTGGCCCGGCTTGAGTTGCGTTTTGCGAAAGAGAGTCAGGGGTAAGATTCCAAAGGCAGCCACAATGGCCGTTACGATTAAGGCTGATCCATACGCTTTGGAATTGACAGCGTCAACCTGCAAATAAGCGCCAGTCCAGGATGGCAGGTATCCGCCGACCCAATTGCCCACAAAGCCGGCAGCCATTTGCAAACCTGAACTGAAGCTAAAGAGGTAGGTACGTTCTTTATCGCCGCTATTTTCCATTAAGAAGGGACCCATCGTAACGGATGAGAGACTCATCGCCAGCCCCATGATCATGTTGATAAAAACAAAAAGAGTTGGTGAAGGAAAAAGCACCATGACCGCTACTGAAAGGCTGACCACGGCAGCGCTGCTAATTAATGAAATTTTACGGCCAAGACGATCAGCCAGATAACCCATCGGCAAAGCAGCGATCAGAGCTGTCAGGTTATTGACGGTGATAAGTGTTCCCAGGAGAGCTTCATCGTACCCCAGGCTGAGAATAAAGAAATTGAAAATCAGCCGCTGGATACCCATGGCCGCGCCAAACAGGATCGCAAACAGCAGATACAGGCGGGCATTCCAATGAAATGCGCGCAGGCGTTCGCTGTATGTGCCAAGGATTTTGTTAATTTGCAGGCGAAAAATCGCCATGGGGTTACTCCGAAAGAGCAGATTGTGCTTTAAAGGTGAGATTAAACCGGGTCTTTCTGGTTCAGGTAATCATCTAGCTGTTGGATAGTTTTCGTTACTTCTTTTTTACGCAGGGTATAACATCGCTCACGGTCTTTGGAAATCTTAATTTCCACCAGGCCAGCCAGACGTAAAATGTTGAGATGATGAATGACGGTTGGAGGACGTAAACGCAGCAAATGCGCCAGGCTGGTGGGCGTCTGTGGGGATTGTGTGAGGTAATGGGCAATTCTTAAACGGGTGGGATCAGAAAGCGCCTTCAAGGTTTTGATGAGTGCATCCGGAATGTATTGGCCAGGGATCAAATTCTGTTCATCAGAACGACAGCCATATATAACCCATATTTGAGAAGGTTGCGGATTGTGCAAAAAAACCAGCGGGCTGCTCCAATAAGAAGGAATCAGTACCAGTTGTTCAACTTTCTCGAAGTTTTCATAGGAGATGCCGTGCGAGAGGGTTCTAAACAGTTCAGAGGGAGGCATTGTGGCTGCCAATTGTTTGCCATCCTCCAAACCTCGTTGAAGGAAATGCTGTATGCGACGCTCTTCCTCTTCAAAAAAAACATCGTAATAGAGTTGGCAGGCCTCTAGAAATTGAACACCAAATGTAAATGGATCAGACAGAGCCTGGGCAAAACGATGCAGAGTCTTTTGCTTGACTGATCTGCCATTACCCCGAAAGAAATCCCGCAAAGATTCCAAGTCAGAAAGGTCGTAGGCCTGATTCATTCGAATCCGGTCAACAGTGTCCTGTGCACTTTGTGATACATCGCCGCCCTGGAGCATGGTTGATAATCGCAATTCTGCCGGAATGGAAGCCAGGTTTGCGAGCGAAGATTTGACATCTTTCGGTTGCCAATCTGGCTGAGTGAGCCAACTGAAAGGCGGCGGGATAATCTCAAGGGCTTCTTCAAGAAATTGCCGTTGCGGGCCTGGTAATCTGGAACGTACGCCGGCAGCCCATGAGGCCCGCAAGCCAAAACGGTTTGGTTGGTGTAAAACAAACAGGCTGATGAAAAAATCGTATGCTGTTCCAAATTGCCAGATAAGATTTGTCAAACGGATACCCCTAGAAATTAAATTCATGCCAGGTTGAGCGGAGCGAACAAGGGGCAAGAGTTGCTGCGATGTTTACGATGTAGAGGACAATGCGGGTTGAGATGTGGAGAACAATGCGAGCAGTAATGAGTTCTTCGCTCCGCTCAACCATCCAATGGAATTTGGCATGAATTGGTTGGGTTAGACAAACATCTAACGATTAGATAATAATCTAATCCGAGCTAATTGTCAATGGATGCGGGATGTGAAAATTGGTTGATTGGCTGCTTTGTGGATTAGATGATTTGTTGATGAGTTAATAAGTTGAGGAGTTGATTGACGAGTTGATTGGTTAATGCGTTTGAGCCCGATTAGAAATGATTCAAATACGGTATATATCTTGCTATACTCTATGAGACTCGATGGTTAATGCTATGAAAAAAATACAAAAAAGAAATCTGATTGTAATTTTATTGTCTCTCGCGTTGCTAAGCGTGACCAAACAGCCGGTGCATGCCAATTCGGCTGATCAAGAAGGGCCGCCCTATCGCTATTACTTTCCGCTTATCTTTTCGAATAATACCCAGCCTGCCCTGTCGGATTATTACACAACCTCGTGGTATATGACGCCTCAAAATGTCGGCCGGACGTATCAAATGGGTTGTGAAGAAGGCAGAAAGACCAGCGAGCTGCCGGGGATACAAGATTCGTTGGTGATTCTGGATTATGGGCAGCCGTGGAGCGATGGTATTCAATTTGGTACGCTGCTGCTGCGAGAGCCGCGATACGATTTAAATAGCACCAATGACATCATCATTTATACCAAGAACTACATTAATGGTTACATGGCCTGCAGTGACGGTGTTTCAAAGATTGATGTTGGCATTGGAACCACCAATTTTGCCTATTACATCAATGGCGTCTGTACCCAGGCCAGTTGGTACTGCACTGAAGAACGGGCGTATGCACATGGCAGCGCCTGGGCAGAGATGGTGCGGACAGTATACAACTGGGTGATCACCAGCGGCTATGGCGCTCGTGTGAAAGTTTCCGGGGCAACCGATATCGAGCTATCCTGGAACTATGCCCACATCTCAAATAAATGGGTGGAGGGCTTTGATGCCCACGATAACAACCAGGTTATATTCTACAACTTCGGCACCTGTGATGGTTGCCCGACGCGTTTATCCCCCAACCCCAACCCAGACCTGGTCTACGATTGGACCTTTCCGCTGGTGCATTATGCCGCCTGGCGAGCGGCACCGGCCTGGCCGATCCCGGAGATTTATGCCATAAGCGGGATCAATGCTCGCCAATGGGCTTATCTGAGCAAATGGGGTACCGAGCAGGGGTATTCGAGAATGCAATTTTTGAGCGCTTTCACCCAATATCAGGCCTGTCTTTCAACACCCGGTGATACCCTTTGCCCGTTATTAAATAACACGCCCCAGCAAGCCAGGCAGCAGTTGCTTACAGAAACCAACTTTTGGCCACAAACTGCTTTGACGAATATACCCTGGATGACGGATATTGATTGGCCATGAGGGACAGGATGATGAAATATAAATTTGAATTGATATTTTTTACCAGTCTGATTATCATTATTTTGGTTTTGTTATTGAATATGGACCCGGTCAGAGGAGCTAACCTGCCGCTAAAAAGCACACCGGCTGGTATGCTGACTGTGCAATTGCAGATGGTGCAATCATCTCTGCAGGAAGCAAAAGATCCCCAGGAAAAAATTGCACTGCAAGAAAAAATGGAAGCCCAGCAGTTCGCTTTGAATGTGCAGATGGAAGCACAAATGCGGCCGACCGTCACTTTGAAAGAAATTTGTGCTAACCGGGTGCCAGTTCCGCAGCATAAAGCAATGGTAGAAGGCGGTATATTCGAAGTGCGGGATGATTTTCTTGTCTCGCAGGGAATAAAGATTAACAACATGTTTCAGGGTGAGATGGATGGCACCCTGGTGGAAGTATATGCCGGCAGCAGCCTGGATGACCCCAACCAGGGTCTTGTTATTCTGGCAATTGATGCGCTTGGTGTTTGGTTGAGGGTTTTCGACCCATCCGCGACCGGATCGCTGCAGATTATTGAGGCAAACGGATCGCGATTAAGTCTGCAAACAATCACGGGAAATACCAGGCTTTATTTCGATATCCCCGCCCGGCAATTTGTGGATTCAGTGGATGCGGTTGTTCCGCCTATGGATTTGCCTGTTGCAAAAGATCTGTTTTTGGACCCTTGCCAAGGAAAATAATGCGGGAAAACGCTATGCGTGGTTTCGGCAGCATGCTTCGTACGCGGATAGATGCTTATTTCAATCATACCATTGTGAGTCATCGCGCCTGTTCTTTGGTGACGGAGCGATTCTTTTCAAGTGGAATGCTCATACAACGGGAAATTGTTTCCCGATGATATCGTTTTTGAAAGAGCGGGTTGTTACAAATTAATCACGAAATCTACGAATGATCGAATTTCACGAATATGTGAGTAATTTTCAATTCGTGCCGTTATTGCGAAACATTCGTGAATACGAGATTCGGCTATACCGACGAAAAGCGATACTCGAGGATGAAATTACATTGTGCAATGCGGGCAAGGCGTAGGGCGCGTTCGTATCGCACCACATTTTTCTGTTGTGAGTAGTAATCGGCTAGTGGGCGACCCATCCGCGATGGGTATGTTTTTACGGGATAGAATGGTTTCCCGGATGCTTCGCCCTTACGAAAGATCTCGCGTGAAAGAATCATCATACCCCACGAAAGGAAAGCCTTTTTACTTTCTTTTTCTCAAGTTAGTTCGTAACGCACCAAACTATCACTGTTTTTTGTTATGAGCAGTTTATATAGGCATGAAAAAGAACGCCCTTTATGATAGAAGAAACCGGTTAGATTTGTTAGCATTGACAAATCCAGACAAAAAAGCGTGGGGGCAATGGCGCTATAAAGTTCTTCCAGAGCAAATGGTTTCTTGGTAGCCACAGTCCTTGTTCTTTGGTGGCGCGGCAATCTCTTTCAAGTTGAGTGCTTGTAACTCAGGAAAAACCTTCGCAATGAAATCGTTTTTAGAAAGGCTGAGTGGTTACGAATAAATTTTGCTTAAGCTGCCAGGGACCTTCTAATAAATCCTGATGGAAATATATTTTTGAAGACTTCGTTTGCGGCCTGATTATCACTCCGGTATAATTCTTATTTCGAGTAAGAACTATGCTTTTATTGACCGGGATTGCAATTTTTATTATTTTGCTTTTGTTAGGGTTTGGTTATTTTATAACCCGCCTATTTTGGCGTAAAGACTTCAGCCAGGATATTTTTGATATATTTTGGATAGGTTTTTGTGTCTTAATTGCCTTTTTACAGATCTGGCATTTTTTCCTGCCAATCAACGGCTGGCTGTTTGCCCTCATCACTTTTCTGGCTGCTGCAGGTGTATTAATGCGGATAAAGGACGGCTTGCCCCCCTTGCGGCGAGCCCATATCTTTTATGCGATCGGGTTGATCCTTCCTTTGATTGTGTTGCTGAACCATACCCTCTTTTCCGACCCCAGTTATGATCACGGTCTATATCATTTGCAAACGGTCAAATGGTTCAATCAGTTCGCAATCGTGCCCGGCTTGGGGAATTTACAGCACCGCCTGGCATTTAATAGCAGCCAATACTTGTACGCTGCCTTTATTAACAGTTCTATTTTTACAGGCTATGCCTATTATGTTGCCAGCGTCATACTGGCATATATGCTGCTGTTACAATCGCTGCAGGCATTTGGAGTTTGGCTGCGAGGTGGCAGCCTGCAGGCAGTGGTGGTGTACCGTGTTCTGTTTATTCCAGTCATTCTCTGGCATGTGAGCACCGAACCGCTGGCGGGATATAGTGCTGACCTGGGTGTATTTGTGCTTCAAGCGGTGCTTTTCGCTAAACTGCTGCAGTGGATGAATATAAAGTCCGATGATAAAGATCGCAAGATCCTGTTTAGCCAAATACTGATCCTGGCTGTTACAGGCGTGACCATTAAACTCAGCTTTGGCATCTTTGCAGCAGTGGCAATCGTAATAGCCTTGATCTATCTCTGGCAGCAAGTCGATCGGCTTGATTTTTTCAAACAGCTGATTCCTGTTGGTTTGATCACCTTCAGCGTGTGGATTGTGCCCTGGCTTGTTCGAAATGTTATCCTGAGCGGTTATCTACTCTACCCAAACAGCAAAATTCGTTTTAATCTGCCCTGGACAATGCCAGGATACTTGGCAAATAACTTACAGTACATTATCGGAATTTGGGCCAAAACGAATTCAGATTCTATGGCGTATACTGCCGATTTCCCCTGGTTGCTTAAATGGGTCAAAAGCCAGCATGTAGAAATCCGGTTTACTCTATTTTTTGCTGTTGTTTTATTAGCCGGGCTAATATTAATCTCCTTCCTGAAACGTTACCCTCGCTTATCCTGGAAAGAATACCCTGTTCTACTGGTGGGAATCAGCCTGGCTGTCTTGTTCTGGTTTTTCAGCGCACCTGCTTATCGCTTTTCAGGCGCAGTCATCTGGCTGTGGATCTTGACTGTGATATTGATGGTTTGGAAATGGATCCTAATTAATTTTTCTGACACATTCGCGTGGCGGGTTACCATTATTACGCTGATATTGCTATTTATTTTACTTCCGACAAACCTCTCACGAAACATGAGCTTATCACGCTCCGTGATTGTCCCGCCTGAGCAGGTACTGGATCGGCAAAAGCTGAATGGGGAAGCAACAGAAGTTCGCACAACGAACTCTGGCTTACAGATTAATATCGCGCCGGATGAGGCCTGTTGGGATCTTCCTCTGCCCTGTACTTCCCCCAACGATTTTATGAAAAGCCTGAGGCTGATTGACCCAACGGATATGGGCAAGGGCTTTATGGTAGAAAGCAGCAAGTAGACGAGCAGCCTGCCAATTGTAATAAAAGAATTAGTCCAACCAGCTTAAGGAGTAGGCGTGGCGCTGGGAATTAGCTGCGGATCCAGAGCGTAGACCGTCAGATCACGAAATGTGACCGTCAGGGCATTATCACCGGCACTGCGGGCGAATAAACCGATTTGACCGTTGCGGAAGGAAGGATCCTTGACTGAGAAAAGATAGGAATCGTTGATGATGAGTCGCATCTCGCTGCCGGATGCCCAGATTTCAATTTTGGAGTTTGTCGCCGCGCCTATGATGATATCGGCTGGCGTCCAATCTTGAAGAGGGATGGTCTGGCCAGAGCGGATTCGTTCTGCGCGGGCTTCTCCCTGACAATTAACCAAAAAGCGATAATAATCATATTCTGAAAGTGAGCGAACGAGGATGGCATAGCTATCGCTGCCGCGGCAGAGAGACATATTAGCAGTTACCTGTAAGTCGAAGTCTTCAAAAACAAGGCCTGAAAGGAACGTGATCAGAAAATCTTTCGGCTTTTGAACCGCCAGGATGAGCGATTGATCGACCTGGGAGATATTACCGGATGCATAGGTGCCGGTGCGCCAGGACTGGTTTTCACCGAATCCATTTTCAAGCAGACTCGCAGCGATGCCGGGTGCCATTTCTGCCGTTGGGAGGATTTCGCGGGTTGGGAAGGGTGTCATTGTCTCGGTCGGCGGAAACCAAACGATGGTTTCTGTGCTGGTAGGCGTAATGGTGGCTGTAGCTGTGGGAAGAGATGGGGTGGCTTCCGGTACGAGGCTGGCGCAAGCACAAATCAGCCCCATCCCCAGGATCACAAGCGAGAGACTGACAAACTTATTCACGCGGCACAGAGATTATTTGTGAACGCTCCGGACCGACCGATACCATGGCGACCGGAAGGTTCACTATTTTTTCAACAAACCGAACATAATCACGCGCTGCCTGTGGGAGTCGATGCCAATCGTGTATTTCTTCCAATTTCTCATTCCAGGCGGGAAGCGTGCTGTAAATTGGGCTGAATTTCTGCAAGTCTGAGACACCCATAGGCGCTTGTTCAAACTGGCTGCCGTTTTCGTCTTTATAGGCGGTGCAGATTTGAATGGCTGGCAGCCCGCTGAGAATGTCCAGCTTGGTTAAGACCAACTCAGTCAGCCCATTGATGCGGCTGGCATAACGCAGCAGCACCCCATCCAACCAACCTACACGGCGCGGACGCCCGGTGGTGGTGCCAAATTCATCCCACGGGTTGGCTCCTGTGCCACGCAGTAACTCTGCCATTTCACCTTCAACCTCGGTCGGGAAGGGGCCGGCTCCAACCCGTGATTGAAAGGCTTTGGTAGCTCCAATCACAGCCGAAACCGGTTGAATACCAATGCCCAGCCCGGTGAAAACACCGGTGGCGGCCACGTTCGAACTGGTGACAAACGGATAACTGCCATGATCGATATCCAGCAAGACGCCTTGGGCGCCTTCGGCTAAAACCCGTTTTTGCGAGTGAAGTGCCTGTTCCAGGAAAGCACCGGTATCGCTGATATAAGGTGCTAATTGGGAAGCGAAGTCTAGCAACCGGTCAACATTTTCGGGAATTGGTAATTGGGGCGCAGCATAAAGACGCTGGAGGGTTTGGTTGACCTGGCGAAAGTGGTCCTGAAGCTTTTCAGGTAGATGGGTGGGGCTCAATAAGTCCAGCAGACGCAGACCGGAACGATTGGCTTTATCGGTATAGGCCGGCCCAATTCCGCGGCCGGTTGTTCCGATTTTGCTATTACCCAGAGTGGTCTCTTTGGCCTTATCCAGAGCGACATGCCCGGCAGTAATCATATGAGCGGCAAAGCTAATTTTCAGACGCTGCGGGTTGACCTCGATGCCGGCATTGCGCAGCATATCCATTTCGGCCAGTAATGATTGTGGATTAATTACGAGACCATTCCCCAGAATACCAAGCGTATGTGAATGAATGATGCCGGAAGGAATCAGGTGAAGTTTGAAGGTTTTTGAAGCGACTGTAACGGTATGACCGGCGTTATCGCCGCCGTTGAAACGGGCGACATAATCTGATTGGGCTGAAAGAAGATCAACGATGCGACCTTTTCCTTCATCCCCCCACTGTGTACCGACCAGAATTTTTAATGGCATCGCTGTGCTCCTATTGAGTATTCACCTGGATAATTTTAATTATACTTCGATTGACGAGGGTTGTTCTGCCGGAATGGGCTGATTGAGCAAATGTAGAATCATATTCAATGTATTAAGTCTTCCCAAGGATGTCTGTGAAGTTGAGGACAAAGAAGTGATCTGCCTGAGAAAGCAGACCTGAGCCAGGGGCTTCTCCAGCCAGCCGTAATGGCCCTTATGATATAATCGCCAATGATGAAAAAGCATGTTTTCCTGTATCTGGCTGGGATTTTCCTATTGAGCGCATTGGCTCTATTTCGCTCAGGGATGTCTGTCAGCGCCAACCCGGTTGCTCAGGTTTATTACTACACTCCGACTGCACAACCGGATGGGCGCATTCTCTATACAGTCAAGGAATATGATACCTGCATCAGTATTTCTCTGATGAACAATATTACCCAGGATCAATTGCGCTTGCTGAATAATATTCAGGGGGATGGCTGCCTGTTTTTACGGGTTGGTCAGGAGCTTTTGCTCGGTATGGCTGCCGCAGAACCTACCGCGGGAGCAGAGGTGATACCTACCACAATGCTGCCTTCGCCGACCCCATTTAATGGCAGCGGGGAACTTTGTGTGTTGTTGTTCAACGATATCAATGGGAATGCCTTTATTGATGACGATACGGTTGAATTACCGCTGGCCGGCGGGGCGATCAGTGTTAATGACCGCAGCGGACGCATCGCAATCAACGAAAACACTTCCAGCAGCGGTGAAAGCTGCTTCAAGGACTTGCCAGAGGATATTTATTCGATTAGTATTGCCGTTCCGGAAGGTTATAATGCGACCATGCGCACCAGTGTGGATGTCAAGTTAATTGCCGGGGATATTACCTCGGTTGATTTTGGTGCTCAAATCAGTGCTGCTGCAGAACCTGCCCCCGGCGAAGTTGCTGCGGACAATCGTTCACCTTTATTGGGCATATTGGGCGGGCTGGTGCTGGTCTTCGGCGTGGGATTCGGCCTTTATGCCTTGAACTTGCAGCGAAAATAACAAACAGTATGCTTCAGATGCGGGTGCGTTGTTCCAACCAAACATCACCCTGATTGTGATATCCGGCTTGTTCCCAAAAACCCATCTGATCCTCACTTAAAAACTCCAAACCACGCAACCACTTGGCGCCTTTCCATAGATAAGGTGTTTCCAGGTCATCACGATCGGGAATGGCACCCACGACAGCCCTGAGCGGGAAGCCATGTTCAGGTGTTAATGGGGTACCGTTTAAATGCGTGGCGAGCAGAAAATTTTCTTGCAGCATTACTTTTAGGGGTAAATTGGTTGTGTATCCATATTCGGCGTGCTGAAGAACATAGGCTGCCTCAGGTTTGATTTTCAAGAGATCATATTCGATGAGGGTTGAAAGCTTTACACCTTCCCAGATGGAATCAAATACGCTCCAGCGTGTTACGCAGTGCAAATCCATTTGAATTATGGTACGAGGAAGTTGGTTGAACTTCTGCCAGTTTAGAGAAAAGGGTTCATCAACAAGCCCCCAAAATTTTAAATCCCAGTTGGTCAGGTCAGCTGGAGGAACCGGGCCATAATGCAAAACCGGAAAGCGGGCGGTTAGTGATTGGCCTGGTGGCAGGCGGCCGGCTGCGCGCATTTTATCTTCTTCTGCTTTACGTTTGATTGGATTAAACATGGCCTATTCCTTGGTCGATATTATAGTTGAGATTTGAAAAAAGAATAAGACCACGAAATATAGACCACGACACACACGAAATACACGAACAGGGTTTAATTGGTGTGTAGGTTGGGCATGTTCGTATAACGAGATACTTTGTTTGGATTGCCTTCGGGCATGGCCGGGAGATAGGAAGCGCATATGCCCAACGTGGATTTGAAAAAAGAATAAGACCACGAAATATAGACCACGAAACACACGAAATACACGAACAGGATTTAATTGGTGTGTAGGTTGGGCATGTTCGTATAACGAGATACTTTGTTTGGATTTCCTTCGGGCATGGCCGGGAGATAGAAAGCGCAAATGCCCAACGTGTATTTGAAAAAAAATAAGACCACGAAATATAGACCACGAAACACACGAAATACACGAAATGGGGTTTAATTGGTGTGTAGGTTGGGCATGTTCGTATAACGAGATACTTTGTTTGGATTGCCTTCGGGCATGGCCGGGATTTAGAAAGCGCAAATGCCCAATGTGGATTTGAAAAAAGAATAAGACCATGAAATATAGACCACGAAACACACAAAACACACGAACAGGGATTAATGAATGGTTCTGCTGGTCGTTTATAACACGAGGCTTGGTCAGAAAATGAGTTTCATGCGGGATTGGTGATCTTTTCATGGCTTGATTTATTGTTCCAAACCTGCCCACGAGCGAGGTTTATGCCATGACCATTTGCTAAAGGCGCTGAGGATTAACGATCTGTTTATGATCTACTGATCAATTCCCAATAACAGAGAAGCTTGTTATTGATAACTCATCACATTACGGATATCCGCGATTGGTTGGTTGTGGGGCGGGTGTATTTGCACCAGGATAGCCACCGGTGGTGGGTGTCGGTTGAGGTGGGTAGCCTGCACCGGGTGTGCTGGTTGGGTTGGGAGTTTTCTGTGGGGTTGGTGAAGAACTGCTACCCGGTTGAGTGGGGCTTGGTGTTCTATTTGGCGGTAAAGTAATCACGGTCAATTCCGGTTCGCTTGGTGTGCCAAATTGAACCCATGAAGTTGGCGTTGGCTCCAACCCGCTCTTGGCCAGGCTGATATCTTCTACATAATCCAAAGCGCCGCGACAACCCTCGCTCAAATAACTGGAGACAGTGTCCCAGTCGAGATAGGCGTGCGTGCGATAGGCTTTGTTGATCGCATCACTCAAACAACCGGGCCCGGCATTGTAATTTACCAAAGTAAAGCGCCAAAGATCTTCAAAGTTGCTGACCTGGCCTGGGTCTTGATTGGTGTAATTGCGAATAATGCGGCCAACCTGTTCACAATTGGCTAGCATGCCTTCTCCAAAAATGCGAACACTGAAATTGGCCTGGGACATGTCAATTCCGACCGGACATTCCGGGCAGGTGGAATTGACTTTGCGAACCAAGGCGCCACGCAGCATGGCATGTTCTTCGCTACCCAGATTGCCAAAACCAAGATTACAGCGATCTTGTGCGAGTACAAGTGGGCAAAACTGGCTGAAAAAGCTGGGATTCCATAAAAGAACAGTATCTGCGCCATTTTCAGTCAATTGGCCAAAACCAGCCTCACGATACGTCGAGTAGATTCCCGGCCAGAACTGACTTTCACGGCTGAACACATTTTTCAAAAGTTGAGCAGGGACACCAGTTTCGATTGCAGTATCAAAAATTTGCTGATCAAAGTAATTTTGCCAATCAACCACTTGTTGATAAGCTGCCTGAATGCCGCAGGCATTGGCAGTTTGCTCGGTGGCCATCCCGTTATTCGGGCATTCATGAGCATCCACTTCACCGGATGAAATGAGCATGCCGGCCAGATAATAGAATGAAATGGTTGTATAGAGATCTTCGGGCTGGTCGGGCGTTAACAACCAGGGCGGGGGGCCGCCAATATCGGGAAAAACCTGCCAGGTTTCGGTGCAGCTCGCCGGTTGAACACCACGCCATTGCGTAGAAAGCACATCAACATACCATAACTGAGTGTCACTGGCGGTCCCATCCGGCGCCATAAAATCACCCCACGGCATTAAACGTACCATGGCACTATACATGATGCTGGCGTCACCAAACGATGAATCAGCCCAAAACTCCACTTTGACGCCCGTGCTGCTGGTTGGTTTAAGCGGAATGGAGCACACATCCCCCGGACAGCTAAAGGGTTCGCCATCAATACTGCCCTGGATACGAATAATCGTTTCATTGGCGAGGGGTTCTTCTCCAATGAACTTCAGGCTGGGTAAATTTTTGCAGGTGTTCTGCGGGGCGGAAAGTTCACAATCCGCCAGAGCCAACCAGACTTGTGGTAACGGTAGTTCCACTTCCACTTCGCGTTGGCTGGGATAAGACTGAAAATAATTCATGTATAAGCCGGGGCATTGGTGAGTATCGCCTCCATTGACTTCATACGTACAGGGATTAGTTTTGGCCCACTCTTTTTCAAGCGAGGCACCGCACCAGGTATTGACTTCATCCGCGGTTGGGAGTCCTTCGTGATCGACCAGAAAACGGCAGGTAATATCATCGTTTTTCCAACGAACCAGCCACCATTCATGAGCGGTGTAATCCACGGTTATGATCGTTTTACGAATATATTCTTCGGGGGGATCTTCCTCTTCTGCCCGCACGACTCCAGACCCCTGTAAAAATTGACTTAACAGCGGCAAAATTAGCGCCAAGACGAAAATGAGCTTAAGAGTCTTACGCAACATTACTCCACAGGGATTGAAACATGTTTGTGTTCCATAGTGTAGCACACTCCGAGCGAGTCGAAAACATACAAAAAAGATATTAACCTAAAAAGATTATGGAAAAATCAGGGTTGTTTGGAATATGGGAGCTACTCGGTCTTTCTGCAAGCCAGTCGCGCCTTTGTGGGCCACATAAAATGGTGTTCGTGTTGGATGTATCCAGTATTGAGGAAAAAAAACGTATTCTTGTGATGCCCCTATCTTAATCTCTGGCGTAGGATTAGGGCAAGCGCTAGGCTTGTCTCTACCATATTTTCGAAGTCGGAAAAGACAACCACAAATTGTGACACAGCATGTCCCATCGAGGAAAAGCACGCCAATTTCTCGTAGGGGTAGGGCTTGCCCCTACCCTAATTTCGAAGTCAGAAAGGGCAACTACAATTTGTGATACAGCATGTCCCATTGAAGATAAGCACGCCAATTTCTCGTAGGGGTAGGGCTTGCCCCTACCCTAATTTCGAAGTCAGAAAGGGCAACTACAATTTGTGATACAGCATGTCCCATTGAAGATAAGCACGCCAATTTCTCGTAGGGGTAGGGCTTGCCCCTACCCTAATTTCGAAGTCAGAAAGGGCAACTACAATTTGTGATACAGCATGTCCCATTGAAGATAAGCACGCCAATTTCTCGTAGGAGTAGGGCTTGCCCCTACCCTAATTTCGAAGTCAGAAAGGGCAACTACAATTTGAGACACAGCATGTCCCATCGAGGAAAAGCACGCCAATTTCTGATAAAGGTTAGGCTGTACTGGATATTCCAACGAACCTGGCTAAAGAAATGGTTACATTAGCTGAACATTTATGAAATGTGTAATCACGAGGCCAGCCTGAAGCAAGGCAGGATTAGGGATATGGGGCAGATGTGACTGTATTGACAGGTGGATAGCCAGCCGAAGTTGGTGATGAGGTCAGGGTTGGTCCGCCGGGGGTGATCGTCACAGTTGGGGAGATGGTGACCGTGGGAGTACTGGATGGCGTGATCGTAAATGTGGGCGATGGTGTTTGCGTGTTGGTAGGGGTGGGAGAAATTGTCATTTGATATTCGAGGGTCAGGATGTAATCCGATGACTGCACCGGCAGCATGGTGAAATCCAGGGCTTGCTGGACCATCTGCAACAGACGTGCCCCGCGTGGCAACAGCACTGTAACTTTCACATCTCCGGGCAAATCCCAGGTGGTAAACATTTCAAAACCTGTTTGAAAATAACCGAAACGATCCGGCTGACCTAATCGGAGTGCCAGGGGGATATTTGCCAAAAGTTCGGGCAGGGTGAGATTGCTTTCAACCACACCTTTGTAAGTTTGATAAATGTTGTTGAGATCAACGAGTTTTCCGCCCTGCACCATACGGGAAAAAAGTTTCCAGACGACCTGTTGCTGCCTTTCAGCCTGATCACGGATATCCCAGCCGTCTCTGAAAGAGACATAACAAAGGACGTCGCTTCCTCGTAAATGAACACTGCCGGCGGGAATACCGCCGCAAACATCATAGTAGTCGCGGAAAACGTCTACATCCAACCCATCTAACTCTTCAATGAACCAGACGAAATCATCAAAATGGATGAGGGCATACTCATCAGGACGAATGCCGAAATTGTATTGAATGGTATCAGCCAGCATATCAAAACCACCAACCGCATAGGCAATATTCAAGCGCTGCATGGTATAACCGGGAATGTAGACAAAGAGCTCCGGTGGCAAGGATAACAAGGCGACTTTAGCCAGACGGGGGTTGTAAAAAGCAAGCATGATGGCATCGGTATGGCTGACATACGGTGAAGGTTTATTTGAACCAAGCAGAACCAATACGCGCAGATCGGCTGGAATGTGTAAATTGGTCACCGCTTCTGGAATTGGGGTAATTGGAGCGATGCGGGCTGTTGCAAAAGAGAGCGGAGATTTTTCAGGGCTTGCAGTTGCAGAAGAAGGACTCAGTTGTGGCATGTATGGGCTGGCTGTTTGGCTGGGAGATGGATATAATGCGCTGGCTGTCGGTGCCGGTGGTGTGGCAGCCAGACTGCATCCGGCAATCAGGATGAGGAATAATACCAGCCAAAGGAATAGAAACCAGATTCTGGTTTGGGGGTGGTCCGGTTGGATTCGTTTGCTGGGCTCCATAATTTCACAAGTCAAATCAAAATCAAGATGTTCGTGGGGTTTGGATAACGACCAACGGCAAGCAGAGCGAAATTAATGATCTTCATTATGCCATTTATTGTATCATTTCAAAAATTAGAGGCAGGGTGTTTTTAGGCAGGTGGTCGCGCGCCTAAAAACACTCCTTAACCCCATTTTATTGAAAAGATGCCATTTATTGTTCAAAATTGGTAATATCTGGTTAAACAGTAACTGGCGCGATGTTCATTTCGCGCCAGCTCGTTAAAACGGTGGAATGAGGGCTTCCACCCGTTAATTTATGTAAAAATTTCCAATTGTATTGTGCAGCTAATTGATAGTAAACGCATCCGCCGATTGATTGGAGTTTGTATCGGTTGACCGGTTATTCCTATACTGGACGTTTGACCAGTTTGTCGATAACAAATGGCAGAATTTTAATAAATCAACTAAAAAATTTTAGTCATTGGCAGACATAATATTGCCGGCCATTGTACCCAACTTAAGTAATAATTCAATACCTGGTTGATAGCACCTAACATTTATCATCGAATAACAAATATCTTTTCTTAAAAAAACATCTCCATCTTTTCACCCTGGCGGATGAGTTCGTTTTGCTCTTCAGCGCTGAGAGGGGTGAAATTCTGGCAGGCGTTCAGCACCATCGGCAGGACGGTAATATCGCCAACTGTGCAGATACCGGTCACCGGCTGTGAGAGCGCAAAGTTGACGCATTGTTGGATAAGTTCCTGCTCGGAGAATGGCTGGTACCAGGTGATATGCGTTTGCGGCTGGTCTTTCCAGGGACCTTTGGCAATTGACTTGATGATCATGGTGCCCACATTGCGTTCCTGACAGATTTGTAAGAGCTTTTCTGAAGCTTCAAGGTAATTCGGACGGGCATAGAGGGCGAAATTAAGCGGGAAAAGAACCGAATCGAAATCGTAACGGTTTAAAGCTTCGAGAAAAATTTGGGGTGATTGCATACCATGTCCGGTGATACCCACATAATCAGTTAATCCTTCTTTTTTCATTTTATCAAGAGTGGCCAATACCCCATCAGGTTTTGTGGCTTCATCCAATTCTTCAAAAGTAGTGATCGCATGAATCTGATAAAGATCAAAATTATCAATATTCAAGCGTTTTCTTGATTGCTGCATTTCAGCCCAGCTGCCCTGTTGGGATCTTTCCATGGTTTTACAACCCAGAAAAATTTGCTGCCGAATGCGCGGCATCCATGGAGCGATGCGTTCTTCTGCCACACCGTAAGAAGGAGCAACATCGAAGTGGTTGACGCCGGCATTTAACACCTGATTCAAGACAGTATCTGTCAGGCGCTGGGTAATATCCCAAAAAGCCGCCGCACCGAAAATAGCAACTGTGGATTGGTGACCGGTGCGACCAAAAGTTCTCTTTTCCATATTGTTTCCTCCCAAATTTCCAATTAAAAACAACCGAAGCATGCTTCTGAATTATTATCACCACAATCTATAAATCATTATAAATTAAATCTTGTCAAAATCTATCAGTACTCCATTTATCCCTAAGCCTGGAACTGGATAAGCAAAAGCCCCGGCGTTGGGACGCCTAAATAAGCGACAATCCCTCTACAGCGGTTATAATCTTTCTTGGAATGCAGCAAAAACTAATTCTGAAACTGAAAAATATAAGGGCAGTTCTTTGGGATCTGGATGGAACCTTACTGGATACCGTTGACCTGCACTGGCAAGCCTGGCAGCGCATATTATCGGAACATCATATTCCACTTACACATGAGACTTTTTTGCCAACCTTTGGCTTGCGCAATGATGCCTTTATACCTATGTTTTTGGGAAAACAGGTTAGTTCAGCAGAAATTGAGCGAATCGGGGATGACAAGGAACGTATCTTTCGTGAACTGTTGCACCTGTCCCCCCTTGAGCTCATGCCGGGTGTCATGCAGTTATTGGACATCTTTCAGCATCAAGGTTGGCAGCAAGCCATTGCAACCATGACCCCGTATGAAAACCTGGCGGCTATTTTGGAAAAACTGCCGATCCATTCTTATTTTGATGTGCTTGTGACCGGTGAGCAGGTTCAGAAGGGGAAACCCGCCCCGGATATCTTTCTTTTGGCTGCCGAACAGCTTGGCGTGGAAGCTCAACAATGTATGGTGATTGAGGATACGCCTATGGGAATTGAGGCAGCTCAGGCCGGCGGGATGCTGGCAGTTGGTATTGGGGCGGCTTTCGCAGCCGGCTGTGGTGATTTGTTTATGCCAAACCTGGAAGCTGTTGCGGAAGTATTTCAGGGTTTGTTGAATTAATGCATCGGGGTGCTAGACGCAGGCAAAAATTTTTTTCGGACCATCAGCCGATTGAAGCCTGGCTTGGGGTCAGGCATCAATCCGTATTTCTAAGTAAAAAAAACTATCGGGCAACTACAAACCAGGCTTCTGGTTTTCAAGCGATGTAAATGATTCAATGTACTCAGGGAAAGTCCAAAACCAGGTTTCAGGTTGAATTAAGCTAAAGGTGCTTTCCCCACCTTATCTTTCATCTTATCCAAAGCCTGGTTTTTAGAAACTTGCCGCCAGCGTTGAGATTTATGGCCGGAATCTCGGCTAGGAAATTGGATTCAAAAGATATGATGATCGATCTGGGGCTTGATGGATTGCCCCAATCCGAGCTTCAAACCCTTACTTATAAGTGTGTCTCGCTGACCCGAAAGATTTAAAGCGGAACACCTCTGCCATGCAATTGATGACAATTTCCCTTGTTTTGTGAACAGCATTGTTACTTATTGTCAGGTACAATTCAGTATGGTCGATTTTGATTCTTTGTTTGCCAGATTACGTGCCGTAAATCAGTTTCAGTCCTTGAAAGACAAAGATTTACGCCACATTTTAGACGGCGGACATCTGCAAAACTATTCCGCCGGCGAAATGATTTTTGTTCAGGATGAACCCTGCTCGGGAATGTTTGTTTTGATCAGTGGCCGTGTCAACTTATGTAAGTTGGGTCCTCAGGGACAGGAAAATATTCTAGCGACCATTGAACCTGTCATCATGTTTAATGAAGTTACTGTTCTGGATGGGGGTAAAAATCCGGTAACAGCCTTTGCAACGCAGGAAAGCGTTATCTGGAAAATTTCATGTGAGAAATTCCAGCATTTATTGGAGCAATATTCAGCCATAGGAATCAGCCTGCTGCGTGTTTTGGCTGCTCGCAATCGACGGCTGATTGAACATTATGAAGACCTTTCTTATCGCAATGTTGAAAGCCGGGTTGCCAAGTTGTTGTTGGATCTCAGCCACAATGGCAGCCGCGATATCGTACGCCGCGATCATCCTATTGAGGAAATGGCTTCGTTGATTGCGACGGTAGGACCCGTTATAAGTCGCACTTTGAAATCTTTTAAAGAAAAAGGCTGGATTCAATCATCGCGAATTAGTATTTCGGTCCTGGATGCGGAAGAGCTTGCACGGCTGGCACGCATGAACCTGAGCTTTCTGGGATAAGCTCTTTATTGGCAATGACCTGCACTTAAAAGTTTGCCGGTGAGGTTATTTTTCGGTATTTCATCAAACATGCAAAATCATTAAAGTGATTGTGCTTTAACAGATTTCTTTGCATGAGTTTTCAGTTGTTGCTATAGTAATCCTTTTTCTTACCAGATTATGCTTTATGAGTCGAACGGAATGCGCCCGATCAGGTCTTTTTTGGTAAACGGTCCTTTTGCTGCAATTAATTCGCGGGCTGTTGGCACCATTTTCCAGACATTCCAAAGTAAGACTCCTCGCACGCGACCTTCCCGCAAATAATAGACCACACCTTGTTGGAAGGGGTCTTTCCAATCGCTGATCACTTCTCCTTGCGGGTTAAATTCGCCGACTGCTTCATACCCTAAATCGAAGAGATCGGAATAGAAGTAAGGAAGATGTTCGTAAATCTGAGAATCTCCAGCCATATTGGCACCAGCCATCTGGCCCATCGTGAGAGCGTTATCTTCATGCTCGACTGTCATCCATTTTGATAAAGCGTGATTGTAAAATGTGGCAACATCACCGGCTGCGTAGACATCCGGATGAGATGTGCGCAAGTGTTGATCAACCTCAATGGCACGATCCATTTTTAAACCCGCATTTTTAGCCAGATCGATATTGAGAAGGATGCCCAATCCAGCGACTACACCACCGACTTCAACTACTTTTCCTGATTTTGTTGAAATCTGGTATTTGCCGCCTTCTTTGCTCAGTCCATTGACTGTCTGGCCAGTAAGCACTTCAACTCCTTTTTGGCGATAGTAGTCATTTAAGAAATGAGAAAGATCGGCTGGGAAGAGACGGGCACTGATACCATCTTCGGGAAAGAGCATGGTTACCTTTTTCCCATTCATGGTGAGTGCAGCTGAAATTTCAGAACCAATAAAGCCACCTCCAATGACACCAAAATTGTCATTATTTTCAGTGGCAGCGCGCAAGTGGCGGTAATCGGACAGGTTGCGGTAATAATTTATCCCCTCGACGTCGAAAGGAAGCTCGCGCGGGGTTCCGCCGGTCGCGATCAACAGTTTGTCAAACCCATGCCAGTTGCCTTCATCATCCCTCGCTTTTTTATCATCGAGATCCAATTCAGTGATAATTCGGCCAAGATGCAGTTGCGCACCGGTGTCCTGGGTATGGCGGAAGATCTTTTCGACCGACTTGCCTTTCCAAAGGCCTTTGGAGAGATTCGGACGGGTATATGGCGGATCGAGTTCACGTCCAAAGATGGCCAATGATCCTTGCGGGTCGCGTTCGTGAATGGCGCGCGCTGCTGCATCGGCAGCCATTCCACCGCCGACAATAAGATATTTGTACTTATCCATTTCTATTCCTCCTAAACAGTGACAAACCCAATAATCTCTGCAGTGAAAAAATAGCTGAACAGATATTCTCAATACTTCGTCTCGCTATGAGGAGCTTGTCTTTTCTTCTATCTTAAAGCAAAAAACTATTTATTCAAGCAAGTTAACAATGATACAGTCAGCCAGGTTTTTTTGCTTTAATACGGCCGTTAGGTTGTACAGGTTGTCATAATGAGGGTCATATTTTAAAAGTAGAGAAAAAAGAAATTTAACCTTTAACGCTGGTGGAAATCATTTCCTGCAAACGCTTCTGATCGACAATGCGATATTCCGTGCGGGTGATGTCAATAATGTTAGAATCTGCAAAGCGGTGTAAAAAGCGACAGACCATTTCACGGGTTGAACCGATGCGTGCGGCCATTTCATCCAGGGTCAAACTGCGAAAAATGGCTCCTTCGACAGCATCCTGACTGGATTCCATCAGTAATTTGGCCAAACGGCCGGCTACGGGTTGAAAGGCCATTTCTTCAAGAATTTCGCTGGCACGCACCATTTTATCTATCATCAAACGGGAAAGCTCCCATGAGAACTGTCCGTTCTCGATTAAGAGTGGATGTAAACGTTCGTCTGACCATAACAAGAGGCGGGTATTTTCTTCTGCTACCAGCGAAACCGGCAATTGATGGTGTGGATGAAAGAAAGCCAGACCCCAAAAGATATCACCTTCCATAAAAGTCGTCACTACCAGGCTGCGGCCTTCCAGGGAATATTTGACAGCCCGGATGGCACCTTTCTTAATGATGAACAAATATGGCCAAATTTCACCTGCTGCCTTAATCACTGCTCCCTTGGCGTACTTTTGTGCGACGGCAAGCTGAATTGCCAATTCCAATTTCGCTGGCGATAATACGCTAAAGACGGGATTATTTTGGAGAATTTCAATATCGGTTTTCATTCACTACCTCTTCTTTAATATAGCAGAGATTCCTAAAAGGGTGGGTGAAATCCGCCAATAAGTTTACATGTTGCCTTAAGTTCAATTATTCACAAGCGATCTATGGTACAAGATAGGCAGGTAATCTGTTAAGAAACGGGGTTGAGGCGTGATATTAGGTAGGCAATCGGCTGCAAACTAACCTTCTACCCCAAATTTTTTGAAAAGATCCACTTCAAAACAGTAGTAAACCCGCGCTTTTCATAACGAGGAATGGTGGAGGAAATGTATGAGAAAAGTTGTTTGGTGCCTTTTGATTGGGTTGCTGATTGTGCTAAGCGCCTGTAAGCCTACGACCCCAGAGTGTGATGAGAATTCAGTGACTTACCGCAGCTCGGCAGACCTGTTTGACCCGGTAAACCTTGAGGCAAGTACGGAGAACGCCGGACCGCAAGAACTGGAAATTAATGGGCGTTTGATGCAATTTGATCAGGTGATTCATGGGCCGCTGTGTAATAACCACCTGGATGGCAAGGTTTACATCGCATGCGACATTGAAATAGTGGCTTGGGAAGGTAGTCCCAATTTTTTTGATGATTGTGATTTCAAAGTCAGCCCCGGTTCAGTAGTATACGTGGCTGCCCATAAAAATGCTGCCTATTATCAAGGTTGTGATTTTTGTCATGTCAGCCAGGACAAGAGAAAGAGTGAGAAGTAAAAAAGGGAGATTCGGAGAGTCTGAGAGAGGTGTCCAGAAATTAAATTTCCGGGGTGGCATACAATTTTTTTCCAGATGTCTGATATTTTGCGTTAAAGCAACTTGCACAAGCGAGGATTGTGATATTTTGAACGAAGTAAATATTATTAAATTAAAAGGATGGTGCAATAATGAAGCGTAATAATCGTTTAGGGGGAATACTGGCAGTTATTGGAGCGGTGATCGGTGTTATAGGCCACTATTTCTTATTCTTTCAGTGGTATGTGGCAGGTATGTCGGCCGAATCAGCTGAACCGGGATGCGAGATTCTCTTGAAGTATCTGCATCCTGGCCTGGCAGATTTGGGATTGCTGGGATCTGCTCTTTTAGCTGTGGCTGCCTATGGTTTTTTCACCAATAAGAACTGGGCATTTCTGTTGTCTCAAATTGGCATGGTGTGCGCGTTGCTGTCTACCTGGTTTATCAATGTGCCTTTTATGGCAGCCAGCCTACCGCCAGTTTATTTCACTCTCTTTTTCCCCTATTTGCTGATCTACTTCCTGTTCTTACGCCTGGTTGAGAAAGTTAACTGGAGCAGAATTCTGTTGGCATTAGCATTTGGTTTAGCCTATATCTTCTGTTTTATGAATGGTGTCTCCAGCACCAGCCGCATCATAACCGTCGGTGCACCTATTTTCGCAGTTGTTGATGCGCTGCATTGGGTAGCCATGTTTGGCTGGGCAGTGATTGCAGTTGGCGTATTGATGGTTCCAAAAGAATGGATGCGGGTTGTAGGCCTTAGCTCCGCAGTTTTAGAACTGATCGTTGGAATACCTCTGGCCGTCGTGACAGCCGCTGAATTGGGTCGCTTCTCCCTATTTGCTCTGGCACCGATATCTTGTCTGATTCTGCTGGTCATTCTGGTATGGCCAGGGTTATGGCAAAAATGGAGTGGCGCAGAATAAATTTTTGATCAAAACACCGTAGAGGTATTTTGATCAATTTATGGAACCCGAAATGGTTCTTCACATGGTTGCAACCATGCTTAAAAGTGGTTCCACTTTATCAGGAACTGTAGATAAGTGGGAAAAGGGTGTAGGATGAATGGTTTTCGAAGGATTTCCTTCACAAATCAGAATTCCACACCCTTCACTTAACTTATGTTAAGGACATTAACGCCCTAATTTGTTATTATGTGTAAAATTGCACAAATGGGTATTAATACGTACCTGTAGTAGGAGATTGTATGCAAGCACTAGTAAAACGGTATAAATTTCTCTTTACATCCACCAAGGGATTGGTACTGATGGGGATTGCCTTCTGTGCGCTCATCTCAGCCTTTTTTGGTCTGTTATCCGGGCCTATGGCTGATTTTGGTGTCAAGGATGTTGTTGTGAAATTATTTAACATCAACCTGATTGAAGCAGAACGTGAAGGCCGCTTGATTATTCTGTACCATACCATAGCCATGATTGTGGTTGCCATAGAGACCTATATCATCACCGATCTGGTAGCGATGAAAGAAAATCAACGAATCGCCATCAACGGTACCATTACGGTTGGGTACCTGGCTGTCGTCTTTGGCGGACTGCCTTTTGCTTACTGGGGACATACCTGGCCATTACATGGTCTGTATGTAGCCGGTTTGGCTTTGATCTTTTTCGCAGGCTGTTATCTGGCTTATGCCCTTTGGCCATGGCGTGATGAATACAAGGTGACTGATAAAGAATATGCCCATACCCGCGCCGGTTACTCGTTGGAGCGTGTGGCTTTCTTCGCCATGACCATGACCACTCTGGCCTCCGCCTTGTTTGGTGCGGTACCCGGTTCTTATTATGGTAATGGTTTTGAGACCTTTTTGGCCGAGAATGTTGTTCGAGATCCCTTCAAACCAGCGCTTGATCTTTCCATCATTGGTCACTTACATATCATGTTGGCCTTGATTGCAATTGCGGCTACATTAATTATCTGTCGTTGGATGGATTTCAAGGGCATCTGGCACAAAATGGCCATGCCATTGATGATCATTGGTTCAATTGTCTTGGCGATGGGCACCTGGCTGGTTGTTCCATTTGAAACAGCCGCTCACTTTATTATTTATGGTGGATCCACACTGGCGATGCTGGGAGCGTTGTTCCTGGTTATTTTCTCATGGCGAAAATTAATTCGAGAAGGTCTGGCACGCAAGGGATTAAAGAAGGGCAATTTCTTCCAATCCGTGGCGGCTTTAGTGAGCGACCCGGTTAAATTTGGCCCGACCTGGCAAATGGTTTTCATGAACTTTACTGTCAGCGGTATTGGCATCTTTGTGGCCGTCAAACTGGATGAGATTTTCCGGCAGTGGCAATTCATGGACGAACGCTTGATTCTGACCGGTCACTGGCATATCCTTGCCACTCTGACCGCGACGATTATCTTATTCTATTATGTTGATTTGGCCGGTATAAAAGGAAAAGCACGCAAGTGGTTTGGTTGGGGTTTGATAATTTCATCCGACCTGGCATTTGGCGCTATCTCTGTATACGAAATGAAACGCTTATTTGTTGATGAAGCCGTTCAGCAACCAGTCACTAATCTTCTCACTGTGCTGGGAGATGTTGGCTTGATCACCGTATTGGTAATTCTGGCAGCCGTCATGGTTTGGCGGCTGATCGACCTGTTCAAGAAGAAAGGACGTTGGGCCAAGGAAGTCGATGAACGACTCGCTCACGTACCGGAGGTGAAGTCATGAAGCGACTTTTTTTATGCCTGATGATTACTCTATTTTTGTTGACTGCCTGCCAGGCTGTTGATTTTGATGCGCCGGCCCCTGTGTACGAAACCGGTATTGATAGTAATGCCTGGGCAACGATACCGGCAGGTCCGTTTTTTGAAGGCCAATTTAATCACAATGCCAGTATTGATTATAATTATGATATGATGATCACGCTGGTAACCAACGCTCAGTATGTCGATTATCTGAATGCTGCCTTGGCGGATGGTTCCATCAAGCTGGTGGATGAGCAAATCGTTGGCTTTTATGAGGGAGACCCCTTCAACAATGGTCGTCATGAAGAGGAAGTCCCTGCTGGTGATTATATTTATATTCCAGTTGATAATCGGGCTGCTTTGCGCTATCAATTTGACGGAAAACAATTTACGGTCAAGGACACCTGGGAAAATCATCCGATGACGTTTGTTTCCTGGTTTGGTGCAAAAGCTTATTGTGAATATTATGATGGCCGTTTACCAACAGAGCAGGAATGGGAAAAAGCTGCCCGTGGCACTGATATCCGCCCTTATGCTTGGGGTTATGAACTGGCACGCAACAATGCCAATTTTATTACCAGCCGCGATCCGTTTGAAAATATGAGCACATTTGGTTCACGAACAACACCGGTTGGCTTCTATAATGGCAAATCCTATGATGGATACCAGACGCTTGATTCAGCCAGCCCATTTGGATTGTATGACACGGCAGGTAATGTCTGGGAGTGGACCAGTAATATTTATGAGCAAGAACATTATCGCTATATGCGTGGTGGAAGCAAAGATTTGTATGAAGCTAATTTAAGAGTGTGGATGCGCAATAATGCCCGTCCAACTTATATTAGTCCGGCAATTGGGTTCCGCTGTGCCCGCTAAAGGATAGAATTAATGGTTTTTATTCGTACGAAATTGAAATTGTACAGGAAGATGATTAAGAGTCTGCAGACCGGTTTGCTGCTGGCAACCGGTCTGGCAGGATACATGTCCTTTCGCTGTCCTGTTTTCAATGCACCTCAGTTATTGGCGGTGGCAGGCAGTCTTTTCCTGGCGATTAGTGGCAGTACTGTTTTGAATATGTGGTACGACCGCGATATTGATGCCCGTATGCTGCGCACTTGCATGCGGCCATTAGCCAGTGGGCAGGTGAGCAGCAAAGAAGCGCTCCTGCTGGGCCTGATTCTTTCAATAAGCGGGATTGGCTGGGCATTGGCAACCGGCTTGATGTTTGGTTTAATTGTAGCCGCCGGATTATTCCTGGATGTTGTCGTTTACTCGGTCTGGTTAAAACGCAAGACAGCCTGGTCGATTGTTTGGGGTGGAATTTCGGGCGGGATGCCAATCCTGGCCGGGCGAACACTGGCCGTGGGTGGTTTTGATTGGGTTGGAATTGTATTGGCTCTGGGAATTCTATTCTGGATACCGACCCATATCATGACATTCAATATCCGCTACAAGGAAGACTATCAGTCAGCTGGCGTGCCCACTTTTGTTTCGCGTTACGGCATCGCGGTTACGCGAAAGATTATTGTTGCTTGCAGTATTTTTGCGGCGTTGATGATGGCAGCCGCTGCTGTAGGAATTGGCATGTATATTGGTTACCTGCGACTGCTGGTTGTTCTTTCCATCGGTTTGGTGGTTCTTTCGATCAACAGCCTGCTTAAACCCTCAGAAAAGATAAATTTTGGCTTATTCAAGTACGCCTCCTTGTACATGCTAAGCGCCATGATATTGATGATTCTGGTATGAAAATTCTGGCGCGTGCCAGTCGTCCCCTGCTTTTCCTGATGGTCTTGCTGGCGGCTTACGAGGTAACTGTAGGTGGATTCAGCAGCCACATTCTAGCTACCTGGGCCTATACAGTTGCCTTCGGGGTATTGGTGGTGGCCGGATTGGCTTTGATCTTATTGGGCAATGAAGTTCTTGAAAAACCGGCTGTAGTGATTATCAGTTCTGTCATTCCATTAGCCCTCTCTCTGGGTCTGGTGGTTGATTTCTTGCCGGAATGGCAGACGCCTTACATCATTTTTGTGTTGGTTGGGCTTGGGTTAATTGTTTTTACACGCATGCGTCCATCAAACCGATTTAAAATTCTCATTTTATCGCTTGTACACGCGGTGGCAGGTCTGATTATTTTTATCGTGCCGATTATTATCGTGCTTAATGGAACCGTACCAAGCGCATGGTTTGTCTTGGTAAGCATCGGGGCGGCCTTGATTGGAATAGGAGGGATACTACTCACCCTGTTACGCAGCGGTCGTGAATTACTCAACCAGAAAATCATTTTTAGCATTCTACCTGTTATATTATTACTGATGACCGCAGCATTTGTGGCTGGTTTTCAATCGCTCTAAACAATAAAAATATGAAAAATCTATTTCTTCGCTTTAACCCTGCACTCAAGAAACGATGGCTGCATTTGCTGGCAGGCCTGATGTGGGCTGGCGTTGGCATCATGTTGGGGTTGTTTGCATTGCAATGGTTACGACCAACTTCACCTTTGATTCGAATATTAATATTACTGAGCGGGGCTTTACTGGCTTTTGCAATTCAATTGTGGGGATTTGGCCCTCTGGCAAAGAAAAACATCGTGCGCATCGAAGCCAAAATCAAAGAGAAAGTTTGTGTGTTTGCTTTTCAAAAATGGTCAACCTACCCCCTGGTTTTATTTATGGTCAGTTTGGGCATTTACTTGCGTAAGTACTCGCCTTTTCCGAAACCTCTGTTAGCTGTGCTTTATCTCGGGATTGGCGGTGGGTTATTTTTTGCCAGTGTGGAATACTTTAAATTTCTTTTTCAGCAATTAAACGGAAAGAGTTAAAAAAACCACATTGGTGCTGCCTTTTTTCTTAGATCGCTATGGAAGGCAGAAAATAATCTACCCGAACAAGTTTGTGAACCAAGCGCCCAGACCTTTTGGCTTGGGAGGTGGTGAAATGAATTTACCGGTTTGTCCGTTTATTAATATCTGAACTTGAATTTGCCCCAGGGTTATTAGCCCGCTCCAGACGGGTAGCAGGATTAATTTGTATTGTTCGACGGTCATCCAGGTGGAGTTGATGGTAATATTCCGGACGGTCTGCAGTGAATAATCTTGAATTACTTTACGTTCACGCTGCAAGGTAGTTTCCCGAGCCCGTAAAGCCGCATCTCCGGCATTGATCTGGTATGTTTCAGCAACCCAATTAGCCAGGTACTCGTAATCGAAGGGAACTAACTGGCTGAGGTCATAACTATCCAGCAAGACATTCATCCACTGCGGCCACATGCGGGTGGCAGCCACAAGAATATCATCATGAAAGATACTCTTTTGATCTTTTCTGGGTTTCCATTCTTTATTTTCCAACACCTCAAGTACCCAGGAGATATTACCGCCGACGTCAAAGGTCCAGGCAGGAATATAGATCCCTTGTAAGGCAGAAACCTGCGGGTGTGGGGAGTTGTCATTTTCTTCCGACCAGGCATGGATCAGGTTGCCAGCTTCACGTGGTGAGACGTAGAAAGGGATCAGACTGAGCGGTAAAATGATGGGGTGTGATTCAACCTGTTCGATCTTGTAGTTGGATTGACAATATGGACATTGCCAGGTGAGCTGACGGGGTGGCACGATAAATTCTGCATTACAGCCCTGACAATGAATAACCTGGGTGTTGACAGCCTGAGAATGGCCTTTGGCCGTAGCCAAGGCAACAATGAAGTTTTCATCACGAACTGCGCCTGCACCGGCTTGATGCTGGGTGCGTGTCTCACAATATTCACAAGTCAAAGAATGGCCATCGGGGGTATATGTCATGCGGCCGCCGCATTTTGGACAGATGAACCGGTCTGCTGACTGGTTACTGACTTCATCGGGTTGCTGTTCTGGCAACTTGTCCGGGTCTATAACCTGATCGACCGGCAAGGCACCATCCAGGATAGCCAGTTCACGGCGGGCACGAATATCAAACGGGTCATTATCCAACATCGTTTCCAATAATTTGCGCCGGTCAGACTGGTTATCAGTGATCTGGGAAAGATAAAAAAGCGCATTATTACGTTCAGTGATGGGAGGGTTTTGCCCCAGATACCATTCCAAAAAGAAACGTGCTTCTTGCGTTTCTCCTGCTTTGGCAGCAGCGATGCCACGCACTAATAGATCGCGTTCAGCATAATTATTTTCAGTCATTGCTGCAGCCCTGCAAGCCTTCCGAAGTGGTGGGTAAAGTAAACCAGAAAGTTGCGCCTTCGCCTGATTTTGAAGGCGAATCGACACCGATCTCGCCCCCGTGAGCTGCAATAACGCGCCGGGAAATGGAAAGGCCGAGACCGGTACTCTTTTCGCCGTCAGTCGGGCGAGCAGAAAGCCGGGCAAAATCCTGAAAGATCCGCTTTCGATCATGGTCGGTGATTCCCGGCCCTTGATCCTCAATTTCTACGCGCCAACATTTTTCTTCCTGGAGGGCGCGCACGCGCACCAGGCTGGCGCGCGGGGAATACTTGACCGCATTGGAGATGAGGTTATCCAGCACCTGACGAATGCGGGTCGGATCGGCCAGAACGGTCCCAGGCGGAACCGGCTCCAGGATCACGCGCGTTGATTTTTTGGCTGCCAAACGGGCATTGCGCCGGACTGTTTCTTCCAGAAGATCGGACATTTCACGCGAGATCAGGATGAGATCCAATTTACCGGCTTCGATACGAGTGACATCCAGTAAGTCGTTGAGCAACCCGAGCATGTGCCGGGTTTGAACACGGATATCATTTAAGAATTCACTTTTTTCGTCAGGTTGTAATTTAATTTCTGCGGTCATTAATAAATCTGTGACGCTTTGAATACTGGCAATGGGGCTGCGCAGGTCATGGGCGGCGATTCCCATGAAGCTATTTTGGGTTTCCATCAGCCGCCGTACCTCCTGATACTGCTGCTCCACCTTTTCTTTTTGCTGCGCCAACTCACTTACCAGCCTTCCCTTTTCCACAATGACTGAAAGCTGCCCGGCTATTTGCTGGTAGATTTCAATGTGTTGGTCGACATAGGTATTTTTTTCGAGGCTGGAAAAGAAGATAAAACCCACCGGCACGCTGTTCGCAATCAATGGGCAGGTCAGCGAAGATTGAATTCCTTCTTTGAGGATCAAGCGGGTCGAATCTGACTGCGGTTTTTGAATAAAATATTTTTCAAGATCATTCAAAATACGTGGTTTGCCGCTATTCAGGATTTTTTGGAGACTGCTTTCTGCCATTTCCCCGCTGTAATCCTGGCCAAGATAAATTGCAGGATATTCCGTTTTTGCCCAATGGGAGCGTAATGTGCGGCCTTCATCCTCCAAAAGTGCAAATCCAACCCGATCATAGGGAATAAAATCCCGGAAGTCGTTATAGACCTGTAAAAGGATTTCTTCCAATAAAAGGCCGGAATTAATATGGCTGGTCAGCCGGTTCAGGTTCTGTAATTCACGGTAGCGTAACTCCAGGGTGCGGGCGAGCTCTTGCAAGGCCTGACCTAAACGACCAACATCATCAGCCGGAGATGCCGGAATGCTGATGCCAAAATTACCGCGTTTTAATTCTTCCGCAGCTTGAATATAATTGGCGATACGTTCATCATAAGATGCACCAGAAGCCATTTAATCAACCTTTCTTGGGGAATATATTGATTGTACCAAAATTAAGAAAAGCCGTTTAGCGATTGGAGAAAAAATAACTTTGTGAACTGAGAAATTGGCAAAATCCAAAAAATGGTAAATTGAGACTCACTGAATGGATTATTACGGGCGACTGTTGGCTATAAACAGCAAAACTCGAAAGAAAAGATCATTGGGTATATTCGTATCTACTACTCATAACATGTAGATGTGGTTGTCCGGTGTGTTAATAACTAACTTGAGAAATAAAATTACAAAAAAGTTTTGCCCCCGAGGGGTATTATGATCCTTTCACGTGAGATCTCTCGTAAGGGCGAAGCATCCGGGAAACATTCCAGCCTGTAAAAACACACCCATCGCCGATGCTTCGCCCATGCGACAACTACTGACAGCATAAAGATGTGGCGCGTTACAAAGACACCCTGCCCCTAATTTTTGAAATGATACGATTTTCCTGTATAAATTTTTTAAGGTGGAACGATAATTGCATTCTTTTCGTCTATTGATAAAGCAATTAATATTCAAACGCTCTGCCTGAGCATGGGATGCATAATGAAAATTACAGCGTTTATAATCTCCATTTTTGTGGCATGTCTGACCCTGGTTGGATGTAATCTTCCGATTGGGAATAATCCAAAAACAATCTACCCGACTGAGGTAATACAAACCCTTGAGCCGATTGTGTGGGCCACTGAAACGCGTTCTGTGGTGGTAATTGTCGAAACACCCTCCCCTATGCCGGAGCAGGATTTTGCCACCGTTACACCCTCAGTCACAGCCACACCATATGTGCCTTTTACAATTAATACCTTTGTCAATGCGGTCAATGTACGCACCAATCCCGGCTATCTTTTCCCGATTCGCGGCATGGTGCAGTCCAATACCCCTTTAACTTTGCTCGGACGCTCTCCAGGAAATGAATGGTTTTATATCCAGACGCCAGACAAAATCTACGGTTGGGTTTTCAACAAACTGTTTTCAGCGGATGAGCGTCTACTGCAAGCTCCATTGGTGAAGCCGGAGGATGTACAGATCGTGCAGGGCCTTTTGTTGGATGCAACTGGAAATCCGGTCAGCGGAGTGCAGTTTGCACTGACGCAAGGAAGCGGTGGAAATGTAGCCCGTACAGATGCCAGCAGTGGTGAAGACGGTCTCTTCCTGGCTTTTATGCCCATTAATAGTAGCGGGACCTGGAATGTATCGTACGTGGCTATTTCATGTGACAGTAACATGGCGGATGCTAACTGTAATTTCAATGGCTCTGTTTTTCCTCCCTCAATGCAGATTAATCTGCCTTCCGATGAGGTATTAGCTTTTACCTGGAAATAAAGCCTGACAAGCCAGACCAGTGTTTGGTGCTTTCGCCCTGCATTCGGCTGCAGTTTCTGCTTCCCTTCGATAATTTGCATTTTTCCATTACAATCTAAATTATGCAGACTGATATGGAAATGCATGTAAGCAGAGTAAAAACCCGCCGGCAAATTATCCGAACCGTTACCTTGCTTATTATCCTGGGGTTGGCGGTTCACTTTCTACTGCCGTTTTTTAAATCATTCCGGCAGTCTTTTCAAATAATCAGTCATATGGATTTGCGCTTCATTATTATAGCGGTGGTGGCTTTGACGATCAGCTATCTTGGGGTTGGCTATTGTCTGCATTCTCTGGCAAGGATTTACCACCGAAAACTGAGTGTATTCCGCGGCTCAATTATTTTTATGGCAGCCGCCAGTATCGGTCTGGTAGCCGGTGGCACATTCGGCACAATATATGCCATTGCGCGCTGGACGCATAAGGAAGGTATGGATTTGAGAATTGCTTCTGTGCTGGGAATTCTGCCTTCCTATTTAAATACAGCCTTTATTGCATTTCTTTCGCTCTTTAGCGTCAGTCATTTATTGTTGATTGATCAACTTTCCGGAATTGAATTGGCGATATTTCTAGTGACTTTGGTATTGTTGCTGGCAGTGATTTCGGTGATGATATGGGCCATTCAGCATCAGGAAATCTTTTTGGCACGGATACATGCAATTGCGATTTGGTTTCGACGCCGCTTTCATCAGTCTGACAAGTCGGAAATCAGCATTGATAAAATGCGGCGATCTTTTTTAGCCATGGCGGAGCTTCGCAATGGTAAGTGGCACCTGCCCGTTATCGGCGCGTTAATTTACGTAATTTTTGACAATATTACGCTCTACCTCGTATTTTGGGCGGCACATCAACCAATATCCATTCTGAAAGTATTTACGGGCTATGGTCTCCCGCTCTTAATGGGGAAAGCGGCCTTTATTCTGCCAGGTGGGCTGGGAATCGTTGAAGCTTCCATGGCGGGTATTTTTGCCAGCTTTGGCGTACCCAGTTCGAGCGCCTTTGCCGTTGTCCTTGTTTATCGATTTATGTCGTTTTGGGCCACTACAATCCTGGGATTTGTATTAATGGTTTACCTGGCAAATACATCCAATAATGGGCAAATTACCGCCGAATAAATGCGCCGGCAGAGGTCCATACAATTTGCAATCATAGCTGTCGATATCCGTCCAATGCGAAGAGTAAATAAGCAAGCTGACTACCAGCTTGCAATTACTTCCTTTTGGCCGAGCCAGGCTGATTGAGTGGCATTATAAATTGCTGCACAGGCTGACGGGCCTTCACCCTGCTTATGTAGGGTTGGAATTCGGTGGTGGAAAGAAATCTGCTCTACGCCGCAGCAGCAAAGCGAAGAGGAGCGTATTAAGCGCCAAAAAAAGGAAGTCGACCCAGTCCACCCGGTCGCTAAAAGGTACCAGAGCATTGACCAGAGCCAACAATAAAGTGAATGTATAGATCCAGGGCTTGAATTTACCAATCGCCCAGGAACAAATTAAATAGAGCAGACCATTAATCACCATCCATGCGGGTGTGAAAAGAAATGGAAAAATGTGTGCGGGTGCATTCCCATTGTTAATGCGCCAGACGGTAATAACAGCAGCCAACAACCAAAATGTAGCCAGGACAATTAACAGCAGACGGGCAGCTTGCATGGATTTATGCCGCGGCATTGTCTTACACTCCTTCCTGGAAAGGTAAGTTAGGTTGAGCAGCCGCGATTCGTTTTTTCATTGGTTGGCAAGGCAGGCTGCCATTTGGAAAAGTAAGTGTGTTGCGGATTCCGGTTGAGCGCTTATACCCCATGCGCAGATAGAAAGCGATGGAATAGAGCGGTGCAGCGACTTTAACGTTGTCTACCCCCTTTTTGTGCATACGCAGCTCATACTCCTCCAATAATTGGCGGCCAATATTCTGAAAAAAGTAGAAATCGTGCACGCACAACGTTAGAATACGATCATGGGTTGCCCGCAAAACGGCGCAAATTTGACCTTTTTCATTCTGAGCTACGAGAATAATTGGTGCCTGGATCAGAATGGCAATCTGCTGCTTGTGAGCAGGATCCGAAGAACGGACGTTATAAAACGGCCCCAGGTAAGCTGGTTTCTCGGTCTGCTCCATTTGCTCCAGGTTGTATTGAGAAAAGCAATCGGCAATTAAAATTCCAACTTGAGTGGAATCTTGCTCCTGGAATGGGCGAACCTGAATCATGAGAACTCCGCTGGGTTTGGCGCAAAGCTTGTTTATGATTATATAAAATAGTGGCAGATAAAGAAAGTGGTTTTAACCGCAGGTGTGTAATTCATGCCAGAGGAGAAAAAATGTTTTTCGGGTATGCTAAAATTGTGAAATGAGATCATGTTGGCAGCATTTTTTCATTATCTGGGAATTCCAAGAGGTGTGGTCTTGAATCAATTCTTAATCGTCTTTGGCTTGTTATGTGCAGGATCCGCTTTTCTAATTGCCCTGGCGATGGGCATTGGGTTATTAATTTTCAACAAGCGCAGAGCCAAATTTAGCGGCTTGAGTCAGGGATGGCAGAGTGTCACCGGCAAAGTTTTGACAAATTGTGTGCGGGAAGTTACCAGTAATGATGAAGGCACTATCAACGTCAATTTTTACCCGGAAGTTGTTTACCAATATAATGTCAGTGGGCAGGACTATTCCAGTAAAAGGCTCAGTTTTGGTGCGGTAACGCCTCAAAAAAGTAAGGAAGCTGTTCAGAAGGTATTGGAGCAATATCCGGTTGGTTCTACTTTGTTGGTTTATTACGACTCGCAAAACCCGGCCGAAGCAGTCATTGAGCGGGCTGCCGGCAGGGTGAAATGGGTTATGGTGCTTGCAATCCTGGCGCTGATAGTGGCGGGTTGCATCGGATTCGGTGTGCTGATTGGCCTGATCAACTACTTTGCTTAAGGCTGAGTTAGCCATTTATGCGCTGATTGACCATACTTCCTGTGTGAATTTAGGTGTCGGGAATAAGATAAAACATACAACTTCGTGCTTTCCAGCTTTATACCCAATCATGAACGAGTGAATATATTTTATTACCTTCCAGGGTGAATAAACCACAATTGCAGCGAATACGAAATTATTGATCGATTTGAAAATGCAGGCTGGTTACTTCTTGTTTTTTTTCTTATCTTTTTTGTCTTTCTTGTCCTTTTTGTCTTTTTTCTTGTCTTTATCTTTGTCTTTGTCTTTTCCCATTGAAATCTCCTTTAATTGAATGTAAGGTATCTTTTCAATAAAACACACTGTCTTTAAATTTTGAAAAGATAGAATGAAAGATAATATTTAAGATAGCACATAATGTCTGAAAATCAAAATATATATGCAGTGAGCCATTCAACAAAGCTGCAGAGAATTCCATCTCAAAAAACCGGCCTACAGTATAATGAAATCTTCAGCAGGCAGAGGAGCCGGATATGAAAAACATAATTTATCTGGGCGTTTTTGCAGCCCTGGCGACGGGTATCGCCATTGGTATTCAGGGGACCTTTAGCAGCCGTGGCGGGCAGATTATCGGGGCCACGCGCACCGGCGTCTTGACCAATTTGGGCAGCGGCATTTTTGCGTTGATTTTCATCGCGATCACACTCATCTGGCGTACGGTTGAATGGCGCCAATTACCTGGGGCAACCGTGGGCATGTTGCTTTTCTCAGGGGGGTTGGGGGTCTTGATCGTAATAGGTGCAGCCTATGCCATGATGACGGTGGGAGTCACCGCCGGTATGTCCTCGTTAATTCTTGGCCAGCTGCTCATCTCAACCGTGGTTGATTTGATGGGCTGGGGCGGGCATGCGCCAATCCCTCTGACCTGGGAGCGCGTCGCCGGCTTGTTGGTGATGGCATTGGCAGTCTGGTTGTTGGTACCGAGGGGGAAGTAATGGGTAAAGAGCGAAAAGTAATAAGGTGGGACTTTCTTACAATGAATTCATTTTCCATACCATATTAACTTCATATCCTGTAAAATTATTAAATGGAAAAAGCTGACAACGGTAAAAATTTCACACTGGAAATCATCAATCAGGACTGGTTGGGAAATGAACCCGAGCAATTTGACCTTTGCTCCCATGGCCAGCTAGTATTAACCATTGGTGGCGAAATCATTCTGGATGGGCGTGAAACCTATGGGTTGAGCGAGAGTGCATTGGCATTACTGCGTACACTTACCAGCGACCACAACCCTGATTCCCCATTAGCGGAGAAGTTGATCTTTCATGGCTGCGGAACGGTGCTGATGCAGAGCTGCCCAATTGGGGTGGACTGGACTGTTTCCCATCAGGGTGACCAGGTCTCCCTGGGCGAAATAAAACGCTGGGATTGGCCGGATGAGAATCGCCCAACGTGTTTCCCTGGTCTGCAGGTTTCTCTGCCGCAGGACGTGTACCGCAAGGTGATAATGTCTTTCGCCAAACAGGTGCGCCAGTTTTTTCAGGGGAAAGAAAAAACGCTTATTGACGAAGCAGAGCGGCTGGCCTACCAGAAATTCTGGCAGGAGTTCAACCAGCGCTGTGACGAGCAATAGTTGCTCCTTTCCATCCTGCAGATATTGCGCTTTGAGAATAACCAGCAAATTCTGGAATCGATGGATAGATGTCAAAATTGGACAGCGGCCGATACTTTAATTGAAACCAATGACAACAGAACGATAACTGACATTACCAGATTCAGCTATACCACCGAGGGGCGGTATGTGAAGATGAAATAACATTGCACCATACCGTAACATTTAATGGTATGAGTAGCCGGCGATGGGCGAAGCAGACGCGATGGGTAGTTTTTACAGGATGGAATGGTTTTCCGGATGCTTCCTTTTATTTTTGTGCAAGTTTTATTAAGCCTTTCAGCGTAGCTCAGATCATTATTTTCGGGTTGATGCTCATTTTCGCAATTGTTGGTACAATATGGAGCGGTAGTGCACCAAGCACGGAGGAGAGAAATGACAAACCCTGAATGGTTAATTCACATTCGCAAAGAATTGGAAAAAATCACCGGACAAGTCGCTGTCGAGATATGGCCGACACCGGACGGAAGGTCTTATTTTAATTATCGTTTGGAACACGTACGTCAGGTGGAACGTGATGCGCGCTGGCTGCTGCAGGCGGTCGGCGGAGATGATGATGTTGTCCTGGCTTCTGTCTGGCTGCATGACCGTTATCAGCCACAATTAGCCAAACCGGATCACCACGCAGTACTGGCGGCCGATTGGGTGCGCGATCATCTCGGAGAAACGGGCTTTCCCGTAGAGAAAATAGAAGCTGTAGCCTTTGCGGTTGAGAAGCACTCCAGCGCGGTGAAAAGTTTGCCTGAAGATGCGCATGAAGCCCGCGTGCTGTGGGACGCTGACAAACTTACCAAGTTAGGGCCGTTAGCAATCGTTAATATGATAGCAGTTATGCCTGCATTCCCTGAACACGCTATGAATTACGGTGAGATTGTGCGTATGGCAAAAGATGAGTTGGCCCGCCGCAAGGAATTGGTGGATTTATTCTACTTTCCGGTTTCGCGTGAACGTGCAGCACAACGGTTCGCTGCCCAGGAATTGTTTGTACACCAACTTTGCAAGGACATGGCTGGCGTTTAAACGATTTCGTCATGCTTTTTGTTGTTAACCCCTGGCAAAGGGAAGTGACTCATGCATGAATTGAATTTGACTACTTTAGCTGCCGCTATTGATGAGCAAAATCGAGTCTTGCCCGTTAGCGCTGTGATTCATGTCAGTCTGGCGGATAAACCTGTTTACAGCCAGGCATTTGGTTACGCAAATCGCAGCGAAGGTTTTCCGAACCGCTTAATCACACGTTTTGGAATTGCATCGGGCGGTAAATTGTTTACAGCAGTCGCGATTGCCATGCTGGCAGACCAGAACCTGATTTCATTGGAACAACCCGTACGGGATTTTTTATCCGGAGAGTTGGAGTGGATTGATAAACGCGTTACATTGCGTCACTTGCTAACCCATACCAGCGGAATCGCTGATTATTTTGATGAAGATGGGCCAAGTGATTATGAGAATTACTGGCAAAATCTGGCCCCACGCCCGTTTTATCACATGTTAAGCGCTCAGGATTTCTTCCCTTTGGTGGAAAAACAACAAATGCAATTCACGCCCGGGGAGAAGTTTTCTTATAACAATATGGGTTTTGTGCTGCTGGGTTTAGTGGTTGAACGGGTAAGCGGATGCCGTTTTCAACAATTCATCGAAGAAAAAATCTTTGGCCCAGCCTGGATGCGTGCATCCGGTTATTTTTTCAGCAACCGTTTACCCGCACATACTGCTTTGGGTTACATTGATCAAGAAGATGGCGGTTGGCATACCAACCAGTTTGCCATTCCAATTGTTGGGCATGGCGATGGCGGGGCCTACACCACCGCTGCTGATTTTGGCCGCTTCTGGAAGGCGATTTTTGAAAAGCGCTTTTTTGGCGAAGGTATGCTGGCAGAAATGCTGTCTCCACAAACAATGGTCGGCCGGGACGGCGGGACACAGTATGGGTTGGGGCTCTGGATCAATGATGCGGCTGCGGTGCGCTGTTATTATGTCACCGGGGAGGACCCGGGTATCAGTTTTTACTCGGCCATTTACCCGGAAGTGCAATTGCAAATTACTTTACTGGGCAACAGTAACGATGCCATCTGGCCGATGAGTAAAATTATCCGGGCTGAGATCTTCAACTTCTAAGCGCGGGCAATCAGCAGCTTAATCTGGGGAAAATCTCGTGGGTGATTGATGAAGATAAATGACACTCTTCCTTTTCTAGGATCTTTTTTGATATTTATATTGAAACCGATGGCAACAGATCGATGACTGTCATTGCGAGACCATCCAATGACGCAAAGCGTCATCAAAAGAAGAAATAACAAACTGGTAAATTGGGCGGGTTACACCAAGTCGAAAAGACCAAAGTGAATTGGAGCGAGAGAGCCCATTTGCGAGAGTGGTTAAGTTGCGCCATTTGACTTTTTTTCTCAAATTAGTTCGTAAGGCATCAGATTTTTTTGTTATGGGCAGATTCGGCTATAACGCCCGACGAAACAATCCTGTTTCGTGCGTGGGAGATTGCTTCGCTGAGCCGTTAATGACAACCATATCAGCAAAGGTCTATAGGAAGGGGAAAAGCTTGAGATTTTTGACGATGAAAAATAACTCTGTAGAATCAGAACGATCGAGAGGAAATCACCGTTATTCATACACAGACGATTTTCCTAAGCCCGCAACAGCCCAACCCGCTTATTCTTTTTCAATCACAATCCTGTAACTTTTTTACAAAGTGTGCATCTACTATAAGGATGGAGCTGATCGCTCCTCAACCCCGTTTTGTTGAAAAGATTCAATGGAACTTACTTTACAGATAGGAGACGTAAATTAATGGAAATGGTAGTCGATTTTCCCAGTGGGGCACGCGTGGATGCCCATTTTGGCCCGTTTACAATCAGCACCGATCAGCCCCCGGCGGGCGGCGGTGAAGGTGCTTACCCGACACCTTTTGCCACTTTTTTGGCATCGTTGGCGACCTGTGCCGGTATTTATGTGCTTGGTTTTTGCCGACAGCGCGGATTGGACACAGCCGGTATTCGGCTGGTACAGCGTATGCGTTCAAACCCGATGTCAGGCTTGGTATCTGATGTAGAGATCGAAATTCAAGTGCCGCCGACTTTCCCTGAAAAATATTATAGCGCACTAGTACGCTCGGCCGAACAATGTGCTGTCAAAAAGCATTTGGAGAATCCTCCCCAGTTTAACGTCCAAACCAGGATGGTTGCCGAACCTGTTATTATTGGTTAAGTAAATGCTCCAAAAGGTTGTAACAGGCCGGCCTTTCTAAAAAACACTGGTATTGCTCGGTAAATACAAGAAAAATAAAAGCCTTTCCGGATATCGGAATCCCAATATCCCGAAAGGCTAAAATGGAAATTTTAAGGGGAAGCCATCTTAAACTGAGGTAATGGATAGCGGGCGTGTCATTAACTTGCAAAGCTTATATGACAGGCATATTCTGAAGAAGAAATTGATTTAGATGGGCTGCCGTTGTTTTTGGTTCTTCCAACATGAGCATATGGCCATTTTGATAACTTGTCACAAGAGAGGCATTTGGCATTTTATCCGCCATAAACGTTGCCGCTGAATAGGGCACCAGGGGGTCCTCCGTCCCGGCCATGATTAATGCCGGCGAGGTTATGTTGCCAAGATGTGCACGAACATCAAAAACGGAACATGCACGCAGATCGGCGTACCATAAACTGCTACGTTCATCCCATATCGATTTTGGATTCTTTTGAAACCATTGCGTCTCACCGCTGCGAGGCGCGATCAGGTTACGCATCTCCAGGCGGCCGAGCTCTGCGGTATTATGCGAGCGAAATAATTCAACCATCTCCCGACGAAAAGAAAAACTGGCTGCACTGGAGATTAATCCCAGGCCGAGCACGAGATCAGGATGATCCAGACTAAACTGAAGGGCAATCGCACCACCCATCGAATGGCCTACCAGGAAGATGCGATACCAGCCCGCCGCCGAAATAAAATCGAAAAGGGCCTGACTATATGATCTAAGATCATGGAAACCAGCCCCGGTTGATTTTCCATGGCCGGGTAAATCGAGTGCAACTGTATGCAAGCCGGATTGGCGCCGAATTTCAGCAGGCCAACAAAGATGGTTGCTGCCGGCGCCGTGAATCAATAATACCGGAAAATGCAAAGCCCCCTGGCCAATATGTTGACAGTAATAGATTTTCGATAAAGAGGGCATTTTCTTTTCTTACGAACAGGTTTCAAGAATTTCTTAAATCAATAACTCCGTGCTGAATACGTTCTCCGGCTTCGTTGCTGAGGGGAATGAACACTTGGACGCGAGTGCCGCGACCGGGTAAAGAGTCAATGTGGAGAAGTCCGTTGATCAATTGTGCTCTTTCCTGTAAGTTTACCATGCCCAGACTGCCGCGATGCGAATAATCACTGCTGACTTGATCCATGTCGAAGCCGCTGCCGTTATCCAGAATTTCCAATAAGGCAATTTCTGGATCCTGTGAGCTGACGCGCAGCCGTACCCAGATCAAGCGGGCGTTGGCATGTTTTCGGGCATTGTTGATGGCTTCATCTGCCAGATAAAAGACCACCGTTTGTTTGGAAGAATCCAATTGTCGGATGACGTTGGGGTCGGTTTCTACTTTGACTTTCTGTTTATATGTGACGAAAGTTTTGTCGGCAATGGCATGCAAGGCTGCATCGAGCCCATCACTTTCAAGCACCAAAGGGCGCATTGTGAAGAGCATATGGCGGATTTCGTTGGTAGTACGGCGAGCCAGTTCCTCGATCTTCCTTAATTCCGGCTCTACCTCTGCTGGAGATTGAAAGAGCATTTTGCGCACAATTTCAAGGCGCATAGCGATGGCTGAAACCGATTGCGTAGGCCCATCGTGCAAATCGCGGGCGAGTTTGTTACGGGCCTCCTCCTGTGTCTCCAGGATGTGCTCATTTTCACTTTGTAGTTGTTGGTAAAGGCGTGCATTTTGTATGGCGATGATGGCCTGACGGCTGATCATTTGCAAGAGTTCAAGACGTTCAGGTGTGAAGAACGTTGGGTCGGAATGCCCGAAGATGATGGCACCATAGGAATCAAGACCGCGGGCGAGCGGCAGACAGACGGCACTGGTGCAGTTAATAAACGCGGAAATACGCCCTAGTTCCGGATCCGAATTAATTTCATTTGTGGTTTGTGCCTCGCCAGTTGTCAATGTGGAATACAGAATACCGGCATTGGCAGGGAATGATCCTTTCATATCAGCCGGGGAAAAGCCGCGCGCATTGGCGATCACTAATTTTTCATCGTCGAATAAGAATACAGCGCTGGGCATGCTTTCCGATTTATTTCCGCTATCCGTTAATGCGGATTGGCTCAGATCGAGAATTGTATCGAGAACTACACGGTAATTAAGGGTGGAGCTAAGAGTCTCGACCAGCTGGTAAAAAGACTGGATGCGGTTGCGCTCTTGAATCTGGGCTCTTTTTTCCATTTCCCGGCGTTTATTGATTTGACTGTAATAATTTTTTCGTGTCCCGCTCATTAATTGCAAGCTGCTGAAGCCCAAAATGACTGCCAGGATCAAGTTGTATGCCAGGAGAATGACGAGCGGCAGCCACAGCATGGTGAAATCTGCGCGGGTCAGATAGGTCCAACCTACCTGGTACAAACTGATCACAGCTGCGACGATCAAACTGCCGCGCCATTCGTAATAAATGGCTGCCGAAAGGATTGCAAGGACGGTCCCCCAACTGATCGGACCGGTAATCCCGCCTGAAAGACTGAAAAGAAGAGAGACCGCCAGACAATCGATGGTCAGATTTATCAAGCGGTGGGAAGACATGCGCCGGTTTAACATCGCCAGGAATGAAAGTGCTACATTCCAGAGGGCTATGATAATTAAGACAACGCTTAAATACCAAACCAAATTTTGAGTGGTTGCCAGAGCCAGGGTTATACCCAAGAGACTGAACCAGCGCAGCGAAATGGCAAACCAATCAGCCAGGTAGGGAAAATCGTCTTTTCTCATGTATTTAATAATACCTGATTCCAAAGTGGAAAACGAATTGCTTTAAAATATATTGAGTCTTTTTTTGATAATGTTAAGCATTTGTAAGTACATTGCGCGGGCTGGTTTTGTGGCTAATGCGATCAGTATTGCTTACTGAGTTTATCCTTCCCCATGCACTCACTTTCGATACTCTCGCTGTGAACCAAACCAGCATATATTTATGGTATGAGTCGGAGCAGCCGGCTGATGGGCGAAGCATCTGCGCTGAGTATGCTTTTTCTAGATGGAATGGTTTCCCGGATGCTTTGCCCTTACGAGAGATCTCACGTGAAAGAGACATCATGCCCCTCAGAAGGAAAGTCGTTGACTTTTTTTCTCAAGTACGTTCGTAACGCACCAAACTATCACTGCTTTTTGTTATGAGGAGCCAGCGTTCTAGTCTCGGGTGGCGTAGAAATCTCATTTAAGTTGAATTTTTGTCTTACAGTAGAATAGCTTTCGATCAGGTCGTGTTTAGAAAGGCTGATTAGTTACAAATTTTCTGGATCTCACTCCCAAAACAGGAGGAAATTCAGGCGGCTTTATGCTAGAATGCCTTAACCTTCTTTGACTTGGAGAGTGCCATGAGTGAACTTTTTGATACTTTAAAAAGTTTCTTTTTCAACGATGAGTGGTTCTATATAGAAGTCGATGATCGCCCCTTGTTGCGTTTAAATCACTGGGGAGAAAATGGTCGATTTTCGTGCCAGGCCGAAATAAACGAAAACCAAAAGATTTTTTATTTTTATAGCTATTTCCCTGTCAACGTTCCACCCGAAAAACGCAGCCAGATTGCCGAGTTGATCACACGGATCAATTATGGGATGCGGGTTGGAAATTTTGAATTGGATTATGAGGACGGTGAGGTACGCTTTAAAACCAGTATCGATGTCGAAAATGTGGATCTTTCACAGGCGTTAGTGTCCAACCATGTCTATGCCAATGTGTGGACGATGGACCGCTATCTATCGGCCTTATTTGCAGTGATCTACGGCAATATCAGCCCACAAGAGGCAGCAGATCAGATTGAGGAGTAATAATGGAGTTGTATGAGGGAATTCTAACAAGAAGAAGCATTCGGAAATTCACAAACCAGGCGGTAGAACCCGATCAAGTTGAGAAAATCCTTACGGCAGCCATGTTTGCGCCTTCCGGTATGAACATGCAATCCTGGCAATTTGTGGTCATTACGGAACGAGAACTATTGGAAGCCATCCCCGCTGTTCACCCGAATGCCAGCATGACTCCACAGGCGGCATTGGCTATCGTGGTATGCGGGGATGAGGATATTCAACCTTCCGAGCCACGCTGGGTGATCAACTGCAGTGCGGCCAGTCTCAATATCATGCTGGCGGCCCATGCGCTTGGATTAGGATCCGTTTGGTGTGGTGTCTATCCGGACGCCGCCCGCCAATCAGGCATTAAAAGGATGTTAAAATTGCCCGATCATATTCATCCTTTTTCATTGCTGCCGATCGGCCATCCAGATGAATCTCCAGAGCCGGGAGAACGATTTAAGGTGGAAAGGGTGCATTATAATCTCTGGTAGGGAGAAAACATGACAAGAGAACGCATCGTTTTAGGGCCTGTCCGTGATTATCGTTTTCAGGGCAGCCAGCTTTGGGTAGGTTGTGACGGTCTGCAGACGCAGGTTACATTTTTGAAACCAGAACTTGTGCGCATACGGATTGCACCGGGAGGTGAATTTTCTCCGGGGCACAGTTGGGATGTGGCCAAACCTGATTCGGATTTCGATATTGTGCCATTGGATTTGAAGCACACCTCGCATGCCATTCTCTTGCACAGCTCTGCTTTTACCGTGCGTGTGGATAAAGCCACAGCCTGGGTGGATATGCTGACACCGCATGGAAAAAGCTTTTTTACTGATTTGGAGTCTCCTGTTTGGGAAGAGAGCCGATTTTGCTTCACCAAACGCATGGAAGAAAACGAGCACTACTACGGCTTTGGTGAACGTGGCGGCCGAATGGAAAAACGCGGTCAGTCCATGCGTAACTGGACTACAGACCCTAACCAGCCACATGGAGCCTTTGTAGACCCGATGTATATGGCTATTCCGGTGTATATGGCATTGCAGCAGGGCAACGCCTATGGAGTCTTTGTAAACTGTACCGAAGATTCGACCTTTGATCTCAGCCATGCTGACCAGTTGCGATTCTCAGCCAATGGCAAAGAATTAGACCTTTATCTTGCATACGGGCCTCATCCAATGGATGTAATCGCTCATCTGTCAGATTTACTTGGCAAAATGCCGCTCCCACCCCGCTGGGCGCTTGGCTTCCATCAAAGCCGCTGGAGTTATGGATCCGAGACAGAAGTGCGGCATATCGCCGAGGCGTTCCGGAAGAAAGAAATTCCCTGTGATGCCATTCATCTTGATATTGATTACATGGACGGCTACCGTGTTTTTACCTGGAATAAGCACAATTTCCCCGACCCGGAAAAGTTAAATCTCGACTTGCAGAAACTTGGATTTCATAGTGTTGCCATTATTGACCCGGGTGTCAAGGTGGATAAAAAATATGATGTGTATGCCAATGGCATTGAAAATGATGTCTTTGTGCGCAATGCTGATGGGACGGTAGTCGATGGCTTTGTCTGGCCAGATCAATCCGTCTTCCCGGATTTTAGCCGTCCAGAGGTGCGCCGGTGGTGGGGTAAATGGCAAAACCGGCTGACTGCCAGCGGGGTGAGTGGTATCTGGAATGATATGAACGAACCGGCCGTTTTTGGAAAACCATTCAGTGAAGGGGGTGGAGAAGGGGGCACCTTGCCGTTGGAAGCAATCCAGGGTCCGGATGGAGAAAGGAGTACGCATGCCGTTTTACATAACCTGTATGGATCGCAGATGGCACAGGCTTCGTATGAGGCAATGCAAGCTTTTAAGCCCGATCAACGCTCATTTCATCTTTGCCGCTCCGGGTTTGCCGGAATTCAACGCTGGACAGCTTCCTGGATGGGTGATAATGGCTCTTGTTGGGAGCACCTTGATATGTCACTGGGACAGTTAATCAATATGGGCATTTCCGCGGTACCTTTTGTGGGCGTTGATATTGGTGGTTTTTTTGGAAATGCCACCCCGGAATTGTTTGCACGCTGGGTGCAAATTGGATCACTCTACCCATTCAGCCGGGCCCATACTTGCATCGCAACTGAAGCGCACGAACCGTGGGCTTTTGGAAAGGAAGTGGAAGAAATAGCGCGCGAGTATATTTCCTTGCGTTACCGTCTACTGCCCTATCTCTATTCTATTTTTCAAAATGCCAGTGAACATGGTTACCCGATTTGGCGGTCTTTATTTTTACATTATCCTCACGATGAACGTACTTATCAGATTGCAGATCAGGTATTAATTGGTGAACATCTCATGGCTGCTCCGATTACACGGCCAGGTCAGTTGGCTCGGCAGGTGTATTTGCCGCAAGGTGTTTGGTATGACTGGTGGGAGGGTACGGCTTATCAAGGCGGGCGCTATATTTTGGCAGAAGCTCCCTTGCAACGCATGCCTATGTATGTCAGAGCCGGAGCTGTCATCCCGCTTGGGCCGGTTGCACACCATACAAAGGAAAAGGGCAATGATCCGTTAACTTTATTATGTTTCCCGGGTGAGGGTGGTAGCTTCAATTTATACGAAGATGATGGTTTCTCACTGAATTATCGCAATGGTCAGTATTGTACGACCGCTTATCATATTGAATCAGATGAGAAAACCGCCTGCCTAGCGATTGCGACACGGACAGGTGATTATGAGGTTGCTGACCGAAAATTGATTGTGATATTAAGAGATGGACGCCAATATCAACAAAAAGAGGTCATGGACCGAGGCCAAGAAATGGAAATTATTTTCGAGCGGCTCTAAAAAGGAGAATGGAATGACAGAGGATTTTGAAACGCCCGGCTGGGTTCATGACGCCGTTTTCTATCAAATTTTCCCGGATCGATTTGCTAAATCCCGCCGGGTACAAAAAGCAACCAACTTGGAAGATTGGCTGAGTCCGCCGACAGCCCATGGCTATAAAGGTGGCGACCTGCTGGGCGTGTATGAAAAGCTGGATTATCTGCAAGATCTGGGCATTAATGCAATTTATTTTAACCCGATATTTCAGTCAGCCAGTAATCACCGTTATCACACCCATGATTATATGAAGGTTGACCCAATGTTGGGCGGCGATAAAGCGTTGAAGAAATTATTACGCGCTGCCCACCAACGTAACATTCGCGTGGTCTTGGATGGTGTTTTTAATCATGCATCGCGCGGTTTTTTTCAATTCAACGATATCCTGGAAAATGGTGCTCAATCTGCCTATATTGATTGGTTCGATATTCGTGGGTATCCATTGAATGCCTATCAGGGTGACCCAAATTACCGCTGCTGGTGGGGCTTGCCGGCTTTGCCGGAATTCAATACGGATAACCCGCAAGTACGGTCATTTATTTATTCTGTTGCACAATATTGGGTAGATGAGGGTATTGATGGCTGGCGGCTGGATGTGCCCTTTGAAATTGATGATGATCCTTTCTGGCAGGAGTTCCGGCAGGTGGTGAAGAAAGCCAATCCGCGAGCTTACATCACCGGTGAAATTGGTGGCGATGCCAGTCGTTGGCTGGCAGGCGACCAGTTTGATGCGGTCATGAACTATATGCTGACTTATGGTATCTGGCTCTATTTCGGTGGCGCCGATGCCAACCAGGAATTGTTTGGACAGTGGCTGCAACATGTGCCCGGGATGGGCACGCTTGATCTGGCCGGTTTTGTCCATTATGTGGAAGGTTTATTGACCCGCTATCCTCACCAGGCGGTGCTGGCGCAAATGAACCTGTTGGATAGTCACGATACAACCCGCTGCTTGACTTTGTTCAATGGTCGCAAGGACCTGTTCTTACTGGCAGTCTTGTTTTATATGACCTACCCCGGTGCACCGTGCGTTTACTATGGTGATGAAATCGGCATGGAAGGCGGGCAGGATCCGGACTGCCGCCGGGCGTTCCCGTGGGATAGCAATCACTGGGATTCTGCCATTCTTGGCTTTTACCAAAAGTGTATCAATTTGCGGCATGCTCACCCGGCACTACGCAGCGGTGATTTTAAGACAGTTTATGCCAGAGATGATGTCATGGTATTTGTTCGCCGCCTGGAGCAAGATCAACTGTTGGTGGCGTTCAATCGCAGCGATCAAACGCAGCATATCAATGTGACTGTGTCCGGCATTTTTGCGGATGGCAGCGTTTTGAAACATGAATTATCAAATGGCGTGTTAGCTGTGCGGGACGGGATGCTGCTGGAGCTGGTTTTGGCACCATTCAGCGGTGTAGTGATGAGTAAGATATGAACACGGGGGGCTGACAACTGATTCTTGGATTGGGCAAATACAAAGGCATCGAAAACAGGAAATGGAAGCTGTCGTGAAATGCAAGGCCCCGAGTCGGTGTGCCGGGTAAAATTTAAACCGCAAAGACGCAAAGAGCGCGAAGGCAAAGAATTTTTGGATCAATCAATTGTAGGTTGGGCATGTCCTGTTTATCAATTCCAGCATA
>Ga0207420_1000105_pt1 | contig 182873 bp, 146 predicted proteins | sample ThiBio_inoc_biof_FD_183941 | JGI IMG/M metagenome (GOLD analysis project Ga0207420, IMG submission 183941) | Wastewater bioreactor microbial communities from Cape Town, South Africa - Thiocy_inoc_biof (SPAdes) | ecosystem: Engineered > Bioremediation > Thiocyanate > Unclassified | place: South...
TTTTAGTCTCGCTGCCTTTTAATTCTATAACATAGAAGTAAGTACCGTCTGGTAGTTCATTTCCGCCATTGGATTGTCCGAACCACTGATTGGTGTAACCCGCTCCGTGTTTGAAGACTTCTGTTCCGTAACGGTTGAAGATGCCTAGTTTTTCAACATTAAATCCGGTCAGGTCAAAAGTATCGTTCAGTCCGTCGCCGTTTGGAGAGATACCTCTCTGGATCTGACAGTAGATCTGTTCTACCGTATAGGATTTCTCTAACGAGCAGCCGGCTGCCGTGGTTACTTTTACGCTGAACTGTGCCGGAAGCACAGGAGTCGTACCTGAGGAAGTATAATAGTTGGTTACATTAAAGCTAACGTTATCGTTACCTACCGGAGCTCCGGTGCTATTGTACCACTGGAAGTGGGCATTGCTCAGATCCAGCGCGCCATCAGCGTTTTGTACGTTCAGTACAAATTCATTACCGATACAGTCTCCGAAGATCTCATAGGTAAAGGCTCCCTGAACCGTTACAGTTAATGTTGCGTTTTGAGCACATTGTCCTGTTGTTGGGGTAAAGGTATAGGTGCCTGTTGCAGTGTTGCTCACCACAGCCGGTGACCAGGTTCCTGTTACGCCTTCCAGAGAAGTTGTCGGTAATACCGGTGCGGTATCGCCAGGGCATATTGCTGCTACCGGTGTAAAGGTAGGCTGAGTAGCCGGGATAACGGTGATGGTCATCGTAGCCGGGCTTCCGCATTGTCCTGTTGTCGGGGTAAAGGTATAGGTTCCCGTTGCGGTGCTGCTCACCACAGCCGGTGACCAGGTTCCCGTTACACCTTCCAGAGAAGTTGTCGGTAATACCGGTACTGTAGCGTTGGTACAAAACGGTGCGATCTGTGCAAACGTTGGCTGAACACCAGGGTTAACGGTAACGGTAACCGTTCCTGTTGCTGTACAGCCGGAATGGTTAATGGTAACTACATAGGTTCCTTGCTGTGAAACAGTTATTGTACCAGTTGTGTCGGTTAAAGGATTGCCATCATGAGTCCATGAATAAACAACATCTGCAGGGTTGTAATTTGTAGGAGTAACTACAAGCTGAGCCGTTTGGTTGCTACAAATTGTCTGATTTGAAGTTAGCGTGAACTGCGGTGTTAAATCCTGAATGATTAAATCGAATTCCGTAACCACGTGACAACCGCTGGCATTGTTTTCTACTCTAACATATATAGTTTGGTGGTACTGTATTGTATTGGTAAATGTAGTAGGAGCTGTTATCGGGTTCGTTTCATTCTCTGCATCCGCGGATGAAGTATAGAATGTGATCGTATGATCAGCCGGAACCAAACTTCCTAAAATAATACCGTTGTTTGATGTTAAATCAAATGTAGCATAACCGGAAGCATCACATACTGTTAAATCATTTGGCGTACCAACAGCAATAGGAGCATAAAATTCAACAGATAGTGTATCTGTCTGAGAACATGTTGTACCGTTGTATTGTGCAGCAACAGTATAATCACCATCCTGAGTTACTACTAATGAAGGTCCGGTTGCACCTGGAATGACATTTCCGCCTGTAGACCAGGTGAATGTAAAGTCATTAGCGTTAAGACCTGTAGCAATCGTATAAGAATCACCATAACAGATAGCGGTACCGTCAGAGATAAGTAAGTCGTCTCCTAAATCTAAATTACCGATATTGAAACTTCCTGCTTTTAAGAATACTGCAGAATCAAATGAAGTATCATTTCTATCCGCAATTACTAATTTGATATGGTATTGTGTATTTGGTGTAACCGGAGATTGTGCTGTCATTACAACCGTCTGGCCGTTAAAATTAATAGCCGCATCTTCCTGATTGGCTCCGCCGTTAAACGATCCGAAATACTGAGGGTTTACAGACGGACATGTTCCTCCGATAGGGTTGTATGCCGCATCTCTGATTCGGGTAACCGAAATAGGGTCGTTTGTTCCCGGAACAAGCGCCAGGTTAGTTGTATTTCCGGCATTATCCGTTAAGAAGAAGGCAAAAGCATCGGAATAATCACATTGGTATGTTCCGTATTCTTCAGAAGCGAATAAGAAATCAAAGCTTAACTGGTTGGTTATCGGAACGAAATCAAATTCCAGAACAGTTGCATTGTTGTATGACGTTAAATCTGTGTCAAAACCAAGTGCCTGGATATAATTGAATAACTGTGTATCACCCAACCAGGCGTATGTTCCGTCACCCAGGCTGGAAGTGTTTGGACCTTTTGCTTTTAAAGCATCACCTGTAGATAAAACGATTCCGCTATCGAATGGGAATTCAGAACCGTTTTTGGTAAAGTATGCAATACCATTGCTGCTGCCAAAATTTGTTCCTGTAGACCATGTGATGTTGGTTACCTGAGCACAGGTTGATCCGATTAAAACATCCTGTACCAATTGTGGTACTGTATGCTGTGTGTTGTTCGTAGCGATAGGCGGTGCCGGAGTGGCCACACAAACATCGAAAGAACTGGTTTGTCCCGGAGTTGAAGTGTATGAATATACACGTATTGTATACACCTGACCGATGATTAAATCGCTGGCAATACTTGTATTCGGATCACTGCAATATATTTCTGTTAAGTTACTGCATTGTGTACCGGAGTAAAGCGTATGCATTAAATCGGTGGTGCTTCCTGTTACATTCAATAATTTTATAGAATGTGTGGTACTGGTAGCGGTAAACTGATACCAGACATCATCATCGGCTGTTCCGCCGCAAGTGCTTGGATTTGTCGAGCCGGTCGCTCCAATCAGTGTTCCCGGAGTGGTGAGCGTACAGGCTGAAGTTCCGTTTACAGAAACTACGGTTGCGGCGCTACATTCATCGTTAACTGGTTTTGTGGTGAATGATTTTCGGAATGACCAGTTGCTGATATCTGTTGTGCTGCAAAGTGATCTTATATAAACATCGTATGTTGTTGAAGGCGTTAACGTATTTGTTGGTATCGCATACGGTTTCACACTGGTCGCAATCACGTTTGGCGGGTTGGCTCCCGGTGCCGGTGAGTTGGTAGGAAGTATAACGATTTCCCATTGTGTTGCCGATCCGTTTTCTGTCCAGTCAATTATGGCTGAAGTTTGCGTAATGTTTGTAAACGTTATATTAGACGGTCTCGGACAGGTAGGTACTGGTGCGCAGGTAACGGTAGCATCCCATCCCGGACGCACACCGCTTCCATCGGAAGTAAATACAAACGTTAAACAGCCTCCCGGTGTAGATTCAAAAGGTCCCGGTAAGTCCGATCCGGATAAGTTTCCGGTGTAAGTACCTAATAAAGTTCCGCCTGTTCCGGTACCTTGATATACTGCTAAATAATCATAATTTGTTTCAATGTTAAAATCGTTGAATTCTACCGTTACGATCTGACCGGCAACTGCAGGGCAAATGGTGGTTGTAACGTTAGCATTGTTCTCATAATCACCATTCAGACCTCCGGTATCATAAAAATGATCGCCGCCGCAATAGTCCGGCAGGGTTTTAAAGTTGGTTGGTCCTGTCCAGTAACTGGAATCGGTGGTGCTGCAAACGGCTCTTACATAAACATCAAAAGCAGTGTCTGTAGGTAGTGGTGATAGTAATGTTGATGGGGTAGTGGTTACCGTGATTATGCCACCCGGATTCGCTCCCGGTGCCGGTGAACCTGCCGGTACGGCAATAACTTCCCATGTGGTAGCTGTTCCTGCCTCTGTCCAGGAAACCTGAGCAGATGTTGTTGTGATGGCACTTATATTTACCGCTGTTGGCTGCGGACATGTTGGCGGAGTACAATCCGTTGGTCCGGTGTATAACAAACTGTCCTGAGAACCGGTTCCCGGTGGTTTGGTATAAAGGGTAATTCCAAAAGGTGTTATAACCGTAAGACCAACTTCTGTTGGATAACTTCCTCCGGCATTCCAGTATACTTCAAACGGAACGCCTGCACATAAAGCAACCTGAGCTGTTGCCGGGTTTGTTCCGTCGGCAGCTGTCGGTCCTGTTAATGTTCCTACAACCACTCCGTTTTGTTTGATGCTGATTGTATTACCGTTCCAGCCGTCACCATACGTGTCCGTCATAACGAAATTAAAGTTACAGGCATTGTTACAAAGTGGTGTCTGGAATGGTTTTGGCCCGGACCATTGGCTGAACGATCCGTCCGGACATTTTGCTCTTACATAATATTCATAAGCTGTTCCCGGTGTTAAAGCAGCCCCGGCTAATGTAGTAGTGGCTGTATAAGGAATGGCTGTAACCGTTATTCCGGCTCCGGTTGGTACTCCGGCTCCCGGAAGCAGCACTGCTACCTGCCATTCTGTTGCTCCGGAAGGATTCCCCCAGCTTAGATCGGCAGAAGTCATGTTTAAGGCTCCTACTGCTAAAGCTGTTGGCGGCGGACAGTTGATTTGCTGAATCACCAGGGTGTATCCTACACTCACCGGTGTAGCATTGGTTGAAATCACGAAATAATAGGTCGTTCCGGCAGTTACCGGAAAGTTTGTAATATTCCGGATATTGGAATTTGAGTTTCCTACACCCGCTAAACAGCTGGTTCCTATGTTGGCACAATTGTCATAAACAAAAATACCGGAATAAGTATCCGTAGGCGTCATGGAAATATCAATCATTCCGGTAGTTGTGGCCGTATAGGCATATACGACATCGTTACCGGTCAGGTAGTTTGTTGTGGTACCACAGCCGGTTGTTCCCTGGCTGCTGGTGATGTTGTTCCCGTAGTTTGCCGTGTTATCCGTTGTGGAATACGGCAGTCCGCCAATAACGATCGGGGCACCGCAGGTTTGTCCTAAAGATACGGTCGTAAAGTAAAAAGGTCCTGCCCAGTTACTGTATACATCTCCGGTACATTTAGAACGAACGCGGTACTGGTAAACCGTACCCGGCGTTAAATTTTGTGCTGTATAAGGATTTGTTGTTATTGCCGTTCCCACTCCTGTTAAAGGAGAAGCAGAAGGCACTACTTCAATTTCCCAATTGGTAGAACCGCTTGGATTAGTCCATGATAAAGAAGCTGTTGTGGTTGTAATGGCATTTGCAATACCATTTGTAGGATCCAGACATTGCTGTACTAAGTTAATATCGTCAATTACAAAACGGTCACCGCCCACAGCTGCTGTAGGCTGGGTATAAACCCTTACAAAAGCGATATAGACATCTTGGTTGGCAAGGTTCAATGAAGAAAGGTTGATTACCTGTTCTACATAAGTTCCTGCCGTTGAAGATATTTGTGATTCGGTTAAATCAGCAGCCGTTATGGTATAGCTGCTCATGTTATTCTGAACGCTGCCGGTTGAAATACGGACCTGTAATTTAGATCCCTGATCTCCGGCACGGCCGTGCTGTGCATAAAAACGTAACTGTCCGTTTGCAGGAACAGTAACCTGAGGAGTAATTAACCAGTCTTCTTCGGTATTACCGATTCCGATGTTTACCCGCTCAACAGAATAGGCATATTGCCCGTTGTGAGGCGGTGAAGTAGCCGAGTTAGGGCCGCTTCGAAGCCATAAATTGGTGTTTGATGGTCCCATTCCTACGCCATTATCGAGGATCAGCCAGCCTGTCGGCAAGGCAGAAGCTCCCTCAAAACCTTCAGGGAAAGTCTGGGAAAAGCCCACAAAACTCAATAATGACATAAAAATTAAAAACGTAATTTTTTTCATAATTTTAATTTATTGTGAAGTTGGTATTAATAATTTTTTAAATATAATTCAAAAATGCTTTGATAATTTAGCTCATTGTTAAAATTCACAAAAAAGTAATTTTTCTATTGTTTTTGTTACAAAAAAGGTATATTTTGATTTTTAGCTGTTTAAGTTGCGAAAAAAAGCTTTTTAGGATTTTTTTAATGAGGGTTGTTTTTTTAAGATTAATGGCATAAAGCGGACTTCTTCCGGATAACGTATAAAAGCATAATGAGGGATGCTTTTACCAAGTGAAAACAATCGTTTACCAAGTCCGGGATAATCACAAATGGGTTCGGACTATCTTAGTTATCTGAAAAAATAAAGAAACTAACTTATGCCGTTCCGATACCTTTTACCTTTATTGCTTATCATGCTTTCCAATGTTGTTACCGCACAACCGGGATGGCGGGATTTTACCATGCGCTATTATTATACTATTTTAGATAAGAAGGGAAACGGGATCTCCTTCAAAAAGAATAAAGAGTACAGTATAATTGTTGACAGTATACGGTATAAAGCGCCCAATATTCCGAACGATTCCCTAAAAGCTGTTGTTCCTAATAAAACCATGCGTTTTGATCATTATATCCGGATCAATGATTTTTCTCTTCGCCTGCCTCAGGACATTCATGATGCCAATTATCCGTTAGAAATTAAAATAATCCATAAAAAGGACACGATGTATCTTAACCAGACTACCGGTTCGGGAAGCAGAATTTTTGAGAACATGATATTTAATAATAGGAAAGAGGTGGTAAAAGCCAAACCGGATTCTGACTACACGCTGCAGTTTATAGCCGGACGTTATTATTTTCCTGCCTGGGCAAAAGCATTACTGGACAATCTGCCGCTGGCAGACGGCAATGTCAAAGTGGTAAACCTCAACCAACGACATTTTATTATCCCAAAAACACTGTATGATTCTATAGCCTCACCACGTGCAAAATTTAAAAACAGGTCCGCATTAAGTGAAAAAATAGAAGACAGGATTGTCCGTAATTTTACACAGGGGTATTTTACCGTGGACAAACGGGTTGAACCTGCAAAGTTTGAAAACCCGGCTTTACCTTATAAAGAACCGTATTGGGATGATGCGTTGTATCCTACAAAAGATAAGGATGTTTACTTTGGAAGGGTGCGCTATAGTAAGGATTCCCTGAATGAGAGTAACTGGAAATACCTGTTTTCGGTTTACAATAAAAGAGAAAACACCATCAGGCATTGGTTTCCAGAAAACAAGTCACATTTTTTAAGCAGCGGTTACCTATATAAGGATACCTTTAATACGGCTATTTATCAGCGTGTGTGGTTTACGGAAAAGGCAGACCAGACCCAACATTACATACCGCCCACAGAATGTATTTACCAATCTGATGACGAAGGCAGGACGTGGCAGGAAAACCGGTCTGTAACAAAGCTGTTTAACAAATACGATTTTGAGCATATCGAGTTTTTAGACAAAGACTACGCTTTGAGTTACAATAGAAAAGAGGTAAAGCACAAAACGAGAAATTACAATATAAAACAGATAACCTACTATCTGCTGAAAAATATGCAGGTGGTCGATTCGCTAAAAACACCTGATGATTATTATGAATTTGACAACTATATAGAAAGACACAATCATTATCAGTTTGCTGTAAAAGATGTGATGCTGCTCGGTACCTGGAATTATGAAAATAACCCGGACTATGGAAAACCGTTTTCCCAGGCCGTTATTAATAGGGTGAATGACGGATGGGAGTTTAAAACAGAACAAAAGGTATATGCGCCGCGCCCTGTAATCAAAGTGCAAAAGGAAGCGGATACTGTTGACTATCAAAATTTCCACTTAATCAACAAACATGAGTTGTTGTTTAAAAACGGTTCGGGAACATTAAGAGTGAAAAATGAGGTCACTAAAAATCCCTGGAACCATGGTGTGGTGGCGATTGAAAAAGAAAAACAGATTTACCTGTTGGACAACGATAATGGCTTTACCTATATCTCTTTCGATGGTGGCGCTTCCTGGTATATTTACCCGAAGGCACTGGAAGCCCGTTCGGATTATCAGTTTCTGGAAATCGACGACAAGGATGTGATTTCGTTTTTTAATCCCTGGAAATTGTATAAGGTGTTTTATCGGTTTTCTCAGAAACTGTAGTTATGTCAAAGAGCGTTAGTAGTCATCAGGAATCGATTGAATTTGTGTTAAAACAAAAAAGTGCCAAACATTGTTTGATACTTTTTTGTTCACAGCAAGCTGAACTCAAACTGATTGATAAAGATTTTAATCAAATGCGGGTATTCATGGGGATAATCTGTGCGGAAGCAGCATGCATTTTTGAAAAGGAAATCAAACAATAAGATTACCAATTGACGAAAATAAACTCGTTTTGCCAGGGCAATCTGATCATACCAATTCCCCAGGATAGTTTGTCCATTAAAATGTCCTGTGTCTTCCGTTCAACGGTCAATGTCAGATTGGCGATGACTAATTTTCCCGGACGCTGAAAAAATTCATGTTGCAGCAATGCTACTGATGCTGTTGTCATCGAACTCCAGTTTTGCTGCACGGCTCCGATTACTTTTGCCGCTTCAGCTTTGTGCTTTCGTGAAAGTTTTACATGCCGGTTGATACTCTGGTGCAAAGGAACATTACATAAAAATTTCTCAAATAACATATTGCTTTCCGGCTGATTCGTTTTTCCGGTAGCAATATAATGTAACAGATGAATGCCGGTTTCCGGATCGGTGAGCTTTTTGGTTTCCGGATCGATCAGATTACAATTTTTAAAAAGATTGCCGATAAAAGGATGAATAAGTACCAGTCCGGCATTCTCCACCTGATAACCATTTACCGTATCGGTGGTGTTATCGTCCTGTATATCGGTGTTGAAAGTATTCGTGTCGATTTGGTTTCGGTTTACTTTTCGCGAATCTTTTTCCAGAATACCTTTTTCACGCGTGTTTTCCTTATTTTTTGGTACCTTTTTACCGGTGTGGTTGTTTTTATTTCGGATTGTATTAACATCACGTTGCTTAATAGCCGGAAAAAGAGTCATTATTTTGTCCCAGAGCTGTTCTTCAGTATCTTCACTTTTAGCCAGTTGCAAATAGGGAATGGTTTTAACAGCCTGTTCGATTATGTATTTCTGATAATCGTCAGAATCAGAATCGGGAAAGGAAACCGTTAAAATATTAAATATTAAAAACCATAACGCTTTTCTGTCGGCAAAAGACGATCCGGAAAGTTGTTTTATCCCGGTACCTTTTAGTGCTATTTTCAAACCTTTGGCTTTAATAACGGCCAAACAGATTTGTGCTATCTGGGCATCGGTAAACTGATTGACAATGCGTTCCCGTACTTTTGGTTTTTTCAGGCTGGCTACAATTTTGGCTGCAAAAGCTTTTTCGGAAATAATTTTTTTGAACGGGACGGATTCAAAAATAGCGGCCGATGTTTTATTGGCATTCCACCAGGGCATAGTACCTTTTTCTATAAAATGAATAAAGGTGAGTAGCAATTTTTCGGTTTCTCCCAGAAAATGGATTTCGGGATTTTCTGTAGCATCATAATACTGATTTGGATCATGATATTGATTTTGGTCGTAGCCATGATCATAACCATAATGCGGATTTTGGTCATGATTTTGCCCGTAGCGCGGATTTTGGCTGGGATGCTGATTTTGTTCATTACGCTGATTTTGTCCGTTACGCGAACTTTGGCTATGACCTTGGTTTGGTAGCTGATTCTGATTCTGATCCTGATCCTGGTTTTGATTCTGGTTTTGATTCTGGTTCTGAGCTTGGTTCTGGTTCTGAATTTGCCCGTGACTTTGGTTTTGGTTTTGGTTTTGGTTTTGTCCAGGACTTTGGTTTTGCCGGTTGTTCCGACCTTGTGCATCGCTCTGACTTTGCTCATAACCTTGATGTTGTCCTTCAGGCTGATCCTGGTTTTGGTCGTTACGCTGATTTTTGCTGTATTGTTGGTTGTAACGCTCATTTGAGCTTTGATTTTGTCGCTGACTTAGATGCTGACCCGATCCTTTTTTTATTATTTCACCAAGTTCTTTCTTGAACGATGTTATGATGTCGTTTTTTAATGTGGTATTTAATGATGATTCACGAGGATTGATCTCGACAGCCAATCGTGAAATCTGTAAGGTGTGAGCCGGTATTCGGGCTTGTACAGTGTTAAGATGCTTTTCAAGTTTTGGAAAAACTGTCATAGTCAAAAAGCTACTGATATCGTCTTTTATCTCATACGCCTTTTTCCTGTTGTTAACCGAAACTTCAATGACAACTTTATGTATAATATGGGTTTGTTCCACAGTAAATTTATTTTATAAATCAGCTACTTGTAATTATTCAAATTCTCCTCCCCAAAAGTCGGCCGGACAACGGCTGTATTTTGACTTTTGCTTGGCACTTAGCCTGCAGCCACAGCCTCTTATAAAACCTTCCTGAGGCATATTTGAAACTTCAAAAGTCAAGGGATGGATCCATCGTTGCGTGTCACAACTGTTGCCGTTTTTTAAAGGGCAGGCATTACAGATGGTTTCCCTTTTCGAAAAAATGTGCTCGTCGCTTTCATTTGCGAATCCGATTTTGGAACGAAACTCATTAAAATGACCATCCGCAATCTCATTGCGTTTGTGGAAAAGATTTTTAAAATTCATCGGGTTTAGTATTAAAATTATACTGCCAAAATTATTAGAAGTGATTGCATCAGGCTAGTTATTAGTCGTCTGGATTCTGTCTTTGCAGTAGATTGGAATTTGGAACAGGGGTTTGTACTAAGGCTGAATCTTTTGCAATAGGCGTGAATACAGGGAGAAACTATAATCGTCGGTTCGGGTGTTCTTTTTTTTTGAAAAGAGGAGGTAAACGAGTTTGTTTTTTGACTTAAGTGCGATGAAGTTTGTGAAAAATGGTTCATTAATGGATTTTACAGACTCTTTTTTTTGTTTGTATTGTTAATATCGCCCTTGTTTTTTTCTGTTTGAATATTGCGAAAAGAGTTTTTTGATTTTTATTGGTGCGAATTGCCTTTTTAATGGCTGGCTTGTTGCGGGATCAGCACCTTAAAAGAGTCTAAAATTTCAGGTAATATAATCGTTTTTAAATAGCATTATATCAGTGTGTTATGAATTGTTTTTTATTGAGTTCCACAAATGCCCGGAAAAACGACTTACTGCAAAGACAGTTTTGAGGGGGAAAAATATTCGTTTTTTCGAAAGGGGTGATTGTATGTTTGCATCGTGATAATCAACAATAGAAAATTATGATTTATAAAGTATTAAAAGCATTAAGTGACACGCTGGATCATGAACTAAATCTTCCGGATCCGGAGTATCCGGTTCAGGAACCGGTAGACATCGTAATTGATAGTATAGCAAAAGAAGATAATGATGCGACAGCGATTGGCAATAAGGTGGTCATTACATTGTTGAGCGCAGAAGAAGAATCGGTATTAAAAAATACATCAAGGTATGAACCCATTTATCCTGAGGGATCTTCTATACCTAATGGGTATAAGAAAAAGAATCCGACAGCTTATCTGAACCTGTATGTAATGGTTGCGGCAAACCGTGACAATTATGAAATCGCACTTCGAAATATTTCTAAAGTTATTGAAACCTTCCATACTCAGAAAACATTTGTTAATGAAACAAAGGGATTCAGTGTTAAATTACAATTACACCCGCTTCCTTTTGATCAGCTAAGTTATGTATGGGGATTGCTTGGTGGTAAAGTAATTCCGTCTGCTTTATACAAAATAAGCATTGTGAAAATCCAAAAAACCGGAGAAACCTATCCGGAAGTAATCGAAGATATCGATATCCTAAGAAAAGAAAAAAAAATCTAAGAAAATTATTATTAACCTAAATTTTTAAAACATGTCAGAATTTAAAACTCCGGGCGTTTTTATAGAGGAAATCCCAAAATTTCCACCATCTGTAGCTCAGGTAGAAACGGCAGTACCGTCATTTATCGGCTATACTGAAACAGCGCTTGACAAAAACAAAAAGACCTTGAAAATGGTGCCTACAAAGATTAGTTCTTTGATGGACTATGAAACGTACTTTGGAAAAGCGAAAAAAGAAAGTATCCAATTAAAAGATACTGAAGACCAAGGCTTGACCCTTGTAAAACCGAATGTAAAGTTCCTAATGTACTATTCCCTGCAAATGTATTTTGCAAATGGTGGTGGTCCGTGTTATATCGTTTCTGTAGGCGGTTATGACGGCGGTGTAAACAAAAGTGATCTGAAGTTAGGTCTGGATGCTTCTGCTTTGCAGGAAGAATCAACAATTGTTGTTTTTCCTGATGCAACATCATTAACACAGCAGGAAGAATTTTATGCAATTTATCAGGATGCATTAGTTCAGGCTGATGACTTAAAAAACAGATTCCTGATCATGGATACATTCCGTGGTGAATCAAAAACGAAAGAACCGGTTGCTGGTGCTGATTCGCCTCTTGATACGGTTGGATATCTTCGTCACAAAATCGCGACGACAATGCATGCTGCAGCCTATTTTCCACATTTGAAGACCGTATTGAACTACAGTTTCGATGAAAAAGCTGTAATCGACCATGCCGGATTACAGTTAGCCAATGCTCCGGGGAATTTCTTCGCTGATGCTGCGGCCGATTTGGGTGCATTAAGCAGCCTGGCTTCGGCGGAACTGGAAGATGCAACTCCTGAGGAACCTGCTGATACAAAAGAGCTTATCGGTATTATAAAGAGTGCTATTGCTATCGTAGAAAATGTAAATGTTACGGCCGATAGTAAAGTTTCGTTGGTGGATGCTCAAACGTATTTACAGTACTTGAAAAGCGGAACAGCTGATGATGAAGCTATTATTGGAATTCTAGCTGCCTTGAAAACTGCGGTAGAAGGAGCTGAGGATAAAAAAGGCGATGCAAACGGATTAAAACTGGATGCGTTAAAAACTACAAATTCCGCTTTATACAATCAGATTAAAAAAGTAATCGCTGAACTAAACGTGGTATTACCTCCGTCTTCAACTATGGCTGGAGTATATGCTAAAGTTGATGGTACACAAGGGGTTTGGAAATCACCGGCGAATTTGGGACTTAACTATGTAATCGCTCCAACCGAAAAAATTTCAGACAAAGAGCAGGAAAGCTTAAACGTAAATCCAAGCGGAAAATCGGTTAATGCAATCCGTACGTTCACCGGTAAAGGAAATCTGGTTTGGGGTGCAAGAACTTTCGACTCGGAAAACACCGAATGGAAATATATCTCGGTTCGTCGTCTTTTTGATATGATCGAAAAATCAGTTCAAAATGCAATGCAGCGATTCGTTTTTGAAACCAATGACGCGAATACCTGGGTAAAAGCGAAAGCCATGATCGAAAACTACCTGAACCAGTTATGGATGAGTGGTGCCTTAGCGGGAACAACTCCGGAACAAGCCTATTACGTTATCGTTGGTAAAGAAACAACAACGGCGCAAGATGTACTGGAAGGCAGAATGAATATTGAAATTGGTATGGCGGCAGTTCGCCCTGCAGAATTTATTGTGTTGAACTTTTCACACAAAATACAAGAATCATAAAAAATAGATAACAATTAAATACAGCAAATTATGAATGAATATCCATTAGCGAAGTTTTCCTTCGAAGTTGATTGGGGTGGAACAAAATTAGGTTTCACGGAGGTTACCGGAATGCAGATTGAAACTGACGTTACGGAATACAGACACGGAGCCAGCCCGGACTTCAGTAAAATCAAAATGCCCGGACTTAGAAAATTCTCGAACATCACGTTAAAACGTGGTTCTTTCAAAGGAGACAACGAGTATTTTACCTGGTTAAACAGTATCAACCTGAATACAGTAGAGCGTCGTTCGGTTACAATTTCACTTTTAGACGAAACCGGAGCACCGGCAATTACCTGGAAAGTGAAAAACGCATTCCCTGTTAAATTACAGGCTACCGATTTGAAAGCTGATGCAAGTGAAGTGGCTATTGAAACTTTAGAAATCGCTCACGAAGGATTAACAATCGAAAACAATTAATAAATAACTTTTAAATTAAAACACATGAATTACAAAACACCAGGGGTTTACGTAGAGGAAATTGTAAAATTCCCACCATCAGTGGCACAAGTAGAAACAGCTATTCCGGCTTTTATTGGATATACTCAAAAAGGACCAAAAGATGAGCCAACAAGAATTTCTTCCTTAATGGAGTATGTTACACTTTTTGGAGGCGCCGATTTAGAAAAAGACACTTTTAAAATTAGCATTGCAGACGATGTGGCTACTGTTACAATTGATGAAGCTAAAATTAGCAAATTCAAAATGTACTATGCATTGCAAATGTATTTTGCAAATGGCGGTGGTCCTTGTTATATCGTTTCTGTAGGGGGGTATACTACAGGTGTAAATGCAGTAGATTTCGATAAGTTAGTAGCAGCGTTGGAATTATTAGAAAAAGAAGATGAGCCAACACTAATCGTGTATCCGGATGCAGAAGCTTTAACAGTACCTAATGCACACTCATTATACAAGAGTTCATTAAACCATGCAGAAAAAATGGGTGACCGTTTTGTGATTATGGATACTATTGGTGGTGTTGATGCCTTCAGAGAAGGAGTGGAAGCAACCGGTTTAAAATATGGAGCTGCCTACCACCCGAACTTGGAAACAATTTTGACATATAGCTATAATGATGCAGATATTGCTATTACCAGCTACAAAAAAACAGTAGGAAATACTTTAGAAGCTGTTGTAGGAGCTCCAACAAAATTGGATGCTTTAAAAACATACAACTCGGCTTGTTACAACTCGGCGAAAAAAGATATTGCTGCAAAACGTGTTGTTTTGGCACCGTCTTCAACAATGGCCGGAGTTTATGCAAAAGTTGACAGTACTTCCGGAGTATGGAAAGCACCGGCAAACATTGGTCTTAACTATGTAGTTGCTCCGGTTGAGAAAATTTCTCATAAACAACAGGAAAGCTTAAACGTTGATGCTAAAGCTGGAAAATCAATCAATGCGATCCGTACATTCACCGGTAAAGGTACTTTAGTTTGGGGTGCCAGAACTTTAGACGGAAACAGCAACGAATGGAGATATGTATCCGTACGTCGTTTCTTTAACATGGTTGAAGAATCAGTTAAAAACGCTACAGAACGTTTTGTATTTGATGCTAACGATGCTAAAACATGGACACGTGTAAAAGCGATGATCGAAAATTTCCTTAACCAGCAATGGATGAGTGGTGCCTTAGCCGGAAGTACTCCGGAACAAGCCTACTACGTAAGCGTTGGTTTAAACGAAACGATGTCGGCTCAGGATATTTTAGAAGGTAGAATGATCGTTGAAATCGGTATGGCGGCAGTTCGTCCTGCAGAATTTATCGTGTTACGCTTTTCACACAAATTACAAGAAGCATAAAAAATAGATAACAATTAAATACAAAAAATTATGAATGAATATCCATTAGCAAAGTTTTCCTTCGAAGTTGATTGGGGTGGAACAAAATTAGGTTTCACGGAAGTTACCGGAATGCAAGTTGAAACAGACGTTACGGAATACAGACACGGAGCCAGCCCGGACTTCAGTAAAATCAAAATGCCGGGACTTAGAAAATTCTCAAACATCACATTAAAACGTGGTTCTTTCAAAGGAGATAACGAGTACTTTACCTGGTTAAACACCATCAACCTGAATACAGTTGAGCGTCGTTCGGTTACGATTTCACTTTTAGACGAAACCGGAGCACCGGCCATTACCTGGAAAGTGAAAAACGCATTCCCTGTTAAATTACAGGCTACCGATTTGAAAGCCGATGCAAGTGAAGTTGCTATCGAAACGTTAGAGATCGCTCACGAAGGATTAACTATTGAAAATAACTAGTCATGGCAGGCTTATATCCTCCAACAAGCTTTTCGTTTACAGTTAGCGGAGTAGCATCAGAGGGTATTGACTCCAGATTTCAATCTGTATCTGGATTATCTACAGAAATTGGAACTGAGGAGTATGCAGAAGGAGGTGAGAACCGATTTGTTCATCAACTTCCACTGCGTCCAAAATACCCTAATTTAGTTTTAAAGCGTGGGCTTGTAGAAGACTCCGGATTGATTGAATGGTGTAGAGCTGCCATGGAACGATTCGAGTTCGCCCCCAAAGATTTAGTCATTACGCTTTCAGGTGGAACAGATTCAACAGCACCATCGATGTCTTGGAATGTTGTAGGCGCATATCCGGTAAAATGGGATGTGTCCGAATTTAACGCCGAAGAAAGCAAACTGGCTATTGAAACAATAGAACTCAAATATAGATATTACACAATACCTTAAGCAAGCGGTCTAAGCTTGTAATTTGAATAGCAAAACTAAACACATAAAGTGTATTAGTTAAAGGTAAAATCTTAACTAAATCTTTTAAAAAAAAGGCGACAGTTTGATTGTTAAAATCAACCTGAACGGACGCTTTATGTGTTTGGTTTTTTAATAAATAGCGCTTTAAAGTGCTTATTGTCAGTATTTAAAGCGTTTACTAATCCATTAAAAGCAAACGAAATGCCAATAGAAATAAAAGAACTCCATATTAAGATAAATGTGGACGAAAATGCATCCGGTACAACAACTGCCACATCGGTAGACAAGGAAGGAATCATGCGGGCAATCAGCGAAAGCGTAGAACAAATAGTAACTATTGAACAACGTAAAAAAGAAAGATAATGGGAGGATCAATTCAAAAATTAACGATTGGAACCTATAAAGATTCAAACTATGAATCCAGGATCTTAATGGGGGCTTTTAAAGCGTTTATCAATCCTGCGGGTTTTTCCATGACCTATAAATCAAATTTTGCTTCAGATCAGGCAATGGGTACTTCTAAAGCAGATTTGAAATATACCAATTCGGTTCCGTCTGATTTACAATTAGATTTTCTTTTTGATGGCACAGGAGTATCAGAAGCAAATGCCGTAACTAAAGCACTTAGTAGCGCGGCGCAAAAAGCGGGTCAGGGATCAGCATTCGCAGCGGCTGCAGTGTCAAAACAGATAAAAGATTTTTATAAGGCTACAGGACAACTTGAAGGAAGGATTCACAAACCCTATAATGTTATTATAAACTGGGGTGATTTTGAATTTCTGGGATTTCTGTCGGAGTTTACCATCGAATATAAATTATTCAATAATGAAGGAAAACCGTTACGGGCAATCGGAAAAGCAAAATTTACAGAATCCATTAGCCCGGAACTCGCTGCAAAAACAGATAAACTGAACTCGCCCGATCTTACCCATAAACGAACGGTAGTAGATGGTGACACACTGCCTTTGATGACCGAAAGAATTTATGGTGATTCCAAATACTATTTAGAAGTCGCCAAAGTAAACGGTATTATCGATTTCAGGCAATTAACTCCCGGACAGGAATTATTCTTTCCACCTATAGCAAAAATATCATAAGATGAATAATAGCGGCTACATACAAACAGCAAAAACTCCCGACCTGGTAACCTATAAAGTGATGTCCGGAGGCACAGAACTGCCCGTTCAATACGGCGTAAAAAGTATTGTGGTAGAAAAAGAAGTGAACAGGATTCCACATGCCCGCATTGTTATTTTAGATGGAAGTGCTCCGGATCAGAACTTTAAACTAAGTAGTGAAAATTTACTGATTCCGGGAAAGGAAATTGAAATTACGGTTGGATACCATTCCAAAGAAGACACCCTTTTTAAAGGAGTTGTGGTAAAACATAACTTAAAAGTTAAAAACGGATCGACTTACCTGATTGTGGAGTGTAAAGACAAAGCCGTCAAGATGACTTTGGGAAGAAAAAGCAAGTATTTCTACGAAAGTAAGGACAGCGATATTATCGAAGAGCTGATCGGAAATAGTGGTGCTACTGCCGATGTTGAAGCTACAGCAAAATCACATAAGGAATTGGTGCAATACCGTGCGTCCGATTGGGATTTTATGGTAACCCGGGCACAGGCCAATGGGAAACTTTGTTTTGTAGACGACGGCACCATCAAAGTAGCCAAACCGAAAGTGAGTGGCGAAACGGTAGAAACCGTAGCCTTTGGTTCTTCTGTTCATGAATTTGACGGAGAAATCGACGCCAGAAATCAGTTTAGTAAAATCACGGCTACTTCGTGGAGTTATACCGATCAGGAAATCGTAGAAGCAGAAGCGCAGGATCCTGCAATTGCACTCAATGGTGACCTTTCGCCAGGTGATCTGGCTGCTGTTTTCGGAATTGAAGACCTGCAGTTGCGACACGGAGGTAAGATAACCCAGGAAGAACTACAGGACTGGGGCGATGCCAAAGCCGTTTTTCAGCAATTAGCGAAAACACGCGGAACAGTAAAGTTTCAGGGGATTTCAAAAGTAAAACCAGGCGTTTTATTAAAATTAGAAGGCTTAGGAAACCGATTTAACGGTACCATTTATGTCACAGGCGTGCGCCATGAAGTTGCAGAAGGAAACTGGTTGGTGACCGCACAATTTGGATTAACACCAACGTGGTTCTCAGAAACCTATGAAGTGAGCGAAATGCCGGGATCCGGAATCATGCCGGCCATTAGCGGTTTGCATGTTGGAGTGGTATCACAATTGGAATCGGATCCGGATGGAGAAGATCGAATCCTGGTACAAATACCAATTATTAACAATGAAGAAGAAGGAATCTGGTGTCGTGTAGCAACACTTGATGCCGGAGAAAACAGAGGCTCTTTTTTCAGACCGGAAATTGGTGATGAGGTTATTATTGGTTTCATAAACGACGATCCAAACGATGCCGTAGTCCTGGGAATGTTGCACAGCAGTGCCAAACCGGCACCGATAACAGCCACCGATGACAATCATGAAAAAGGATTCGTGACCCGAAGTGAAATGAAAATGATTTTCAATGATGATAAAATTTCCTACACACTTGAAACACCGGCTGGTAAGAAAGTGATTTTAGACGAAGATGCCGATATTATAAAGATTGAAGATGAACATTCGAACATACTCACCTTTAAGAGTGATGGTATTACGATGGAAAGTGCGGGAGATATTAAAATTAAAGCCTCCGGAGATGTCAGCATCGAAGGAACCAATGTAAAACTGAAAGCCAGCGCACAGTTTAAAGCTGAAGGAAGTTCCGGTTCGGAAGTGTCCTCAGGAGCAGTAACCGTAGTTAAAGGCTCTCAGGTAAAAATCAACTAAAAAGCGATAAGGATCGCGATGACGAAAAAAGAAATGCAAAGGAAGCGACGCCTTACGATCTGAAAAAATTATAAATAACAATATATGAAACCAGCAGCACGAATTACAGATATGCATACCTGCCCGATGGTTACCGGAAATGTACCTCATGTAGGCGGACCTATATTGCCGGCCGGCGAACCGACAGTATTAATTGGCGGAATGCCCGCAGCAAGAGTAGGCGACAAAGCAATCTGTACCGGTCCACCCGATACGATAGCCGCCGGATCATCGACCGTTTTAATAGGCGGAAAACCGGCAGCAAGACAAGGCGATACCACAGCACATGGAGGTGTCATATCGGCTGGTCTGCCCACCGTGTTAATTGGTGGATAATGCTGCACAATGATATTTAAACTCAGTAATGGCTTTGCTACCCGTATTCGGCCTGGCCTGAAAACTGAAACATCCATAACCACACCGCGGTAAACAAAGGCATCATATTACCGATAAACTATTACAATAAAAAAAATATAAAGAACAGTATGAAAATAAATACAGATTTTTTAGGAATAGGTTGGAGCTTTCCGCCTGAGTTTAATAAAGCAGAAGGAAGCGTGACGATGACTACTGATGTTGAAGATATCAATAACAGTTTAATAATCCTTTTGTCTACGCGACCAGGAGAACGTGTCATGTTTCCAAACTATGGCTGTGATTTACAGGAAATGCTTTTTAAGCCCCTGGAACTAACACTAATCACACAAATGAAAGGTATTATTGAACGCGCCATCTTGTACCACGAACCCCGGATCAATATTATCAGTATTGAAATTGATACTACAGAAGAACTGGAAGGACAGGTGTTGATACATATCGATTATGAAGTAAGAAATACCAATACGAGAAGCAATGTTGTTTTCCCTTTCTATAAAGGAGAAGCCACAGCAATCTAAACGACTTGTAATTACTGTAACCCGATTCGATTTTGCCAGAATAGTTTACATCAAGTATTGCAGCTGACCATAGAAAATTAAATATAAACAAATGAAAAAAATAGATACATTTTCGCATTATCGTGACGGAAAATCACAAATGCAACGCTTTTTAACAGAACTTGATCCCAGTAATCTTGAATTGCACGATTTCGATTTGTTTGATTGGCTACTCTTTGCAAACAATTTTGCCAATCATGTAAATTATTTTGATAAAAATGATGCAACAACACCTAACGGAAGCTGGGAAGGCTTTTTTTTAGGTGCCGATGATTATTCCATTCCGCGTAGGGAAAGTGTTGCTTACAAGAGCCTGAAAAAAGAGGTTACAGAACTTGTCGCTCAATTTGAGAAAGACGGAAGTCTTACGCCTCACCTGACTTTATTTATCTGCTTTATTAAGTTGATGGATTTTTCGAAAAAGGCACTTAATAACCTTACCCAGAGACATCTGGATTTCTATTACAATGAAATTCTTCAGATCGAAAAACAAGATGCCAAATCGGATAAGGTTTATGTGATTTTCGAATTAGCCAAAAAAGCAATCCAGGAAAGAGTGCCGGAAGGGACCTTACTTGACGCTAAAAAAGATGCAACAGGTAAAAAACGTGTTTTTAAAACCGAAAAAGAACTTATTGCCAGCCAGGCAAAAGTGGTCGGACTGAAAAGCTTTTTAAACGATAAAACAAAAAAAGAACTAAAAATAGCCCGTGCGGTTAATACCTTAGACGGAATAGCCGAAAAACTAACGGAAACCAGTAATTATTGGTGGCCTTTTGGATACAATTCGGACGAATCCAAGCCTGAAAAATCGGACTTTAAAGAACTTGAAAACGCCAAACTGGGCTTTTCAATCGCTTCCTCATTGCTAAGCTTAAAAGAAGGCGAACGTACCGTAACCGTTACGATCAGCTTCCGAAATAACGGAACCTCAAGATTAGCGGCTTTAAAGCCTAATGAAATCGAAAACAATATCAAATTGTTTTACAGTGGTGAAAAAGAATGGGTGTCTGGTAGTGCAATAAAATGTCTTAACAACGATGCTAAAAGTCTACAGTTATCCTTTACGCTGACAAAGAATTTCCCGGCCGTAGTAAACTACAATAAAGAAGTATTGGGCGGAACATTCCTGACCAATTTTGCCATTGCACGATTCATGATCGAAGGAAACAAGTACTATGAACTTTATGAGGCACTGGCGGAAAAAGAAATCCAGAATGTAGACATTGCCGTTGATGTAAAAGGAGTAAAATCCATTTTGATTGAAAACGATAGCAGTACGCTAAATCCGGAAAAAGATTATTTCCCATTTACAGGACAACCGGTAACAGGATCTAATTTTTATATTAAATATCCGGAGATGTTTGCTAAAAAATGGGATAAAGCATCCATTACAATCAATTGGAAAAACACACCAACATCGATAAAAGATCTTTATGAAGGCTATACGATTAAGCCCAATGTTGTTGTTTCGAAAAATACTTTTAGCGCTGCTAAAATGAAGAGTTCTGTTGTTGTTCAGGATGATCATTTTAAAGCGAATGCTTCTCTTTTAGAAAAAGAAGGATGGGCTATAAAAGCGACAGACATCCAGTTGTACCAAAAAACGGAAACCGGTTATCAAACGCATTTTTCGATCAAAAACGCCAGTCCTGTTGCGGGAACTTCCGAGTCGATCCGGTTAACCTTAAAACAATCGGCATTACAGGATGTATATCCAAAATTATACACACTGGCATTAACCAGCGGCGAAACAAACATCCTGATCCCGAATGAACCGTATATCCCAGTGACCGAAAATGTCGAATTGAACTATTCGGCTTCAGAAAGTGCTTATACGGGCCGAAATATTCTGGTAAAGAATGTAAAAGCATTAAATACAAAAAGCGCTTTTGCGAGCCAAAATATTCTGGCAAAGAATGTAAAATCATTAAACATTGAAAGCATTTCTCCGAGCCGAAGTATTCTGGCAAACAGTGTAAAATCAGCAAAGAACAAAGAAGTAACATTGTTTTATGAAGATGCATTTGGTCAGGTTGAAAAAGAAATGTCCGCCAATAGTATTGTACCGATTCACGAAGCTGGAGGCGAATTGTTTATCTGCCTGGATGCCAATCCAAGTGAAACGGTATCCTTGCTAATCCAGGCTTTGGAAGGAAGTGAAAACACTTTGGCCGATACCTTTGAGAACAATGAAAATATTGAATGGGATATTCTTTCTAAGAATACATGGATAAGTCTTAGAAACAATATCCTGACAAACGAAACGAAACGATTCCTGGAATCCGGAATCCTGAAATTTAAGATTCCGAAGGATATTGATATAAACACAACCTTATTTGAGAAAAAAGGGATATGGATCAGAGCTAAAACAAAAACAAGCTATGACGCCGTATGTAAAATTCAGGGAATTTATACACAAGCTGTTCTGGCTACTTTTCAGAATCAGGACAATGATTTGACACACCTGGATCACGGACTGGAAGCGGGAACCATCGCAAAACTAATTACAAGAGTACCGCAGATCAAATCGGTAAGTCAGCCCTATAACTCTTTCGACGGAAAATATAAGGAAACCGACGCGGCCTTCTACAGACGTGTTAGCGAACGATTACGACACAAAAACAGAGCGATTACACAATGGGATTATGAGCAACTTGTTTTGCAGGAATTCCCAGACGTTTTTATGGTGAAATGTTTGAACCATACTTCCGAAAAATCATTTATGGCTCCTGGTCATGTGACACTGGTTGTGATTCCGAATACCAAAAATAAAAATGCATTCGACATTTACCAGCCACGAATAAGTCGTGCCAGTTTGAACAAGATTCAAAACTATGTTAATGGATTAAATTCAATGCATGTTAAAACCCATGTTATCAATCCAAACTATCAGGAAGCCACTGTAGAAATAGAAGCGAAATTCTTTAACGAATATGATGAGGCATTTTATAGCAAGCAACTGGACGAAGATATTAAAAAATTTATATCGCCCTGGGCTTTCGGAGATTCTGACGTAGTTTCTTTTAATATGAAACTCAATGTAAATCAGTTGATTAATTATTTGGAGCAACTTTATTATGTTGACTATATCGACAGTTTACAGGTAATGATTAATGGTGAAATACAGACGAAATATTTAATCGAAGTAGATCCGAAATCCATATTAGTATCCGCAAAACAACATGCTGTGACTATTGCAAAACAGGTATGTATTTAAACAAAACAAATAGATAAAAAACAGATAATTATGTCAGAAAATAGTCATATTAGTATACCTAAAAAAGTTGAAACGGAAGACCAGTTAGATTTTCAGTTCCTACGAAAGACAGGTATTAAATACATAGAAGAACTGGGTAGTAAACTCTGGACAGATTATAATTCTCATGATCCTGGGATCACTACTTTGGAAGTGTTAAGTTATGCCATTACCGATCTGGGCATGCGAATGAACCTTAATACGGAAGATATTTTATCTTCTGAAGATCCGGATAAAAATATTGAAAACCAATTTATTAAAGCTACCGAAATTCTGCCGTCAAGACCATTGAATGAGCTGGATTACCGAAAATTATTTATCGATGTTGGTTTAAAATCGGGCAGTAGCAGAGCTGTAAAAAACTGCTGGTGGCGTCCTAGAGTGGAATTGGTTTATGCCGATTGTAAGTCAACAAAACTGGCGTTAAACCCGAACGATTTAGGCGTAACTGAAACAAAAAGCTTCGACGTAAAGGGACTTTATGATCTTTATGTAGAATATGGTGATGACCTTGAAGGAGAAGATACAACCGATGTTTGCGACAGATCGAACACCAGAATAAAAATTCTGGAACGTTATCATGCAAACAGAAGCCTTTGTGAGGATTTAGTTGATATCAGGGAAGTTGAAACGCAAAGTATTGCGGTTTGTGCCCGGATTGGTGTAACAAACAAAGCCGACGAAGAACTCGTACACGCAAAAGTGTTGCGAAGCATTAACAATTACCTGTCGCCGGAAGTGCACTTCTATTCCTTAAAGCAAATGCTGGACAAAGGATATACAACCGATCAGATTTTTGACGGACCACTTTTGGATAATGGTTTTATCGATACGGAAGAACTTAAAAACAGTCAGCTAAGAAAAGAAGTACGGCTGTCCGATATTATCAGTGAGATTATGAAGGTTGAAGGCGTTCAGGAAATTAAAGAAATTTCTATCGCCGGATGTGACGGTACTTTACAACAAAGTGATGAATGGGTGATCTGTATTGAAGAAGGAAGAAAACCGGTATTGTGTGATCTAAGTTCTTTTAGCTATTCCAAAGGATCGCTACCGTTAAATATCAATCGTAAAAAAGTAGCCGAATACCAGAAAACATTCCGTGAGGAGCAGGAAGCACTTAGAGTAGATGCGCGGTTAAACAAAACATTGGAAATCCCTACAGGAACGGCCTATGACCTGGGGAATTATGCCTCTATTTTAAATGAATTCCCGGATACCTATGGTGTGGGAACATCCGGAATTATTGGAAATCCGGGTGTGGAAAGAGAAGCGCTTGCCAAGCAGTTACAAGGGTATTTGCTGTTTTTCGATAAAGTACTGGCCAGTTATTTCAAACATCTTGAAAAAGTAAAAGAAATATTGAGTGTTAACGGTACGCTGAAAAGAACCTATTTTACACAGGCGCTTAAAGGAATCAATGGTTTTGAAAATCTGGTAAAGAATTATGTAACTAACGACGACGATAAGCTTACCGATGCTTTATATGAAGAACTGGACAATAGTGTAGAAAGAAGAAACAAGATTCTGGATCACCTGACTGCCCGGTTTGCAGAAACATTCAGTGATTATACCTTCCTGATGAAAACACTTTACGGAGTGTCTACTGATGAAATTGTATTGCGAAACAAAGAAGTTTTCCTGAGCGAGTACAGCACATTGAGTACCGATAGAGGATTGGGGCATAATTATACCCTGACTGCCGATACCGATTTGTGGAATACCAGTAACGTTTCCGGAGTACAAAAAAGAATTGCGCGATTGTTGGGAATGAAAGATTACAAGCACCGAAATGTGTCCAATTCGCCTGTTCAGATTATCGAAGTTACCGAAAACGGAGCCCCGGCCTTTAAATGGCGTATTAAGGATGCCGACAATGCCATTATTCTGAGTGGTGTTAAAAGCTTCAAGATTGAGTATGGCGCTACACAAACGTTAAACGAAGCCGTTTATCAGGTTATTCAGATTGATCAGGAAGATCTTGAAAACAAGCTGGAAACCACTTTTAATGGAAACGAACGTATTGGAAACATCATCATCCGTAAATCGGAGATGGAAAATTTCTATCTGGAAATTGTAGACGATTCCGAAGCGGCTGTAGTTATCGCATCCCATAAGAAAACAAACCCGTATACGTCACAGGATGCCTTAAAAGAGGGGATCCTTAATCTGGTAGATTATTTCAAATATCGCTTCACCGAAGAAGGGCTTTTCCTGGTAGAACACATGTTGTTAAAACCATCGGTTAAAAATTATGATTTGATGGGCGGTATCGGTTGTATGGCTATTGAAGACACTTTTATTGTGATGTATGATGGCGATGGCGGCTCTGGAGCTGCCGATCCGGATGCCTTTATGACTACCTGCGAAGATGGTTGTGAGAACGATATTTTTGATCCGTATTCCTACCGTGTCAGCGTAGTGCTTTCCGGATATGCGTATCGTTTTTCAGATTATGATTTCAGACGTTATGCCGAAACGGTTATCCGACAAGAACTTCCGGCACACGTTTTAGCAAAAATTTGTTGGGTTGGTGACAGACAGGGTGAGGTCGAAACCGCGATGGGTGATCTGTCGGATTTCGAAAGAACCTATAAAAAATTCCTTCTCGATAAAGCACGAAATAATATTAGCAGTTTGGGAAGCAGTACCAAAGCGTTACTGGATGCACTAACCAACTTAAATAATATCTATAAGCCGGGAAGGCTGTTAGACTGTGCCGTGGACGATAACGACAGTCTGGATGGAAAAATCATACTAGGACAATCAAACATATAAAACAGAAAAAGAATGAACACTAAATTAGATAATATCACGACCCAGTATAGAAAGTTCAACGTAAATCAGGCGTTAACCGAAGGGCAATTGAATGAATTTATTGATTATTTTGAAGATCAGGATCGTTTATCAAGAACCAGGCTAAATGGTGTTGGAGTCGGTTGCGGTTTTGAAACCGGCTTTATGGCGAATACTGCGGCACGAATCGCAGTCGTAAACCCGGACCAGCAACAGTATCAACAGCAATTTCAATTTATTACAATTTCGCAAGGTGTGGGTGTTACCACAGATGGAGACCTGATTACGTTACGTAAAAATATTCCCGGATCTAAATCTAAAGAGGTTAAAATAGACGATGCCGAAACAAAATATGCATACTATAGAGCCTATTTGGATCCCTACAAATATCCGCATTTCTATAGCGGAAATACACAAATGCCGCTATTGGAATTGTTTACCCAGACCGACTATGAGGATCTGATAGCAAAAGGAGCCATAGCCGATTCCTTTCGTCCTGTATCAGCGTTGCAACAGGAAGTGCGCAATAAAATCGTAATTCTATATCTGGAAAGCTATTCTAATGAAGAATCACCTTGTCAGGATGTCGATTGCGACAATAATGGAGCAGAACAGGTGTCTGATCTTAAAGTGCTTTTGGCGAACAGAAGCGACATGGATTTCTATGCACTTAACAGTAATGGATATGACAGTATTTATCAACAGTACAATAACTACGAATTACTTTATGAACAGTTAAGAAACGTTGAAGTTCCAAGGGTAATTCTGGATAGAAATGTGACAACGGAATTGGCGTTACGTACAAAATTCCAGAATGCCATTCAGAGTGGTACGCTGATTACCGATTTGGATTTTAGTTTTAATCTCATTGCGGATATGTTTGATATTACCATGGACTTTGGTGGATTAAACCTGAGAGATAAACTGGATCAGGCATTAAATACGGCTTCATACGATTATCAGTATCGCTATGACCTGTTAAAAGATTTAGTGGATACATACAACGAAATCAAAGGATTGGTATTGCACCTTAAATCCGAATGTTGTCCGGATATTAACGCGTTTCAAAAGCACCTTTTGTTAGGACCTCTTGGCGCTCCGCTAAATCAGGGAGATCATACGTCATACCGTCATGATTTTTATAGTGCGCCAATCAATACCCATGAAGATGAAAACAAAGAAAAATTGATTTCATTGGCGAACCGTTTTACGCTAAAACTTAAAAAATTCCAATCGTTTAAAGGGCCGATCGTTATCACACCGTCTAACACAGGTGTTGCGCTAAGTGAAAAAGCCATTCCGTTTTATTATAATGTAGATCTGGATCTGTTAGAAAAATGGAATTTCGAAAAAACGAAAAATTATAAGGAAACCTATAACTTAAGTTACCATAAAGCCAATCTGGCAACCGACGATTTTATTCGGAATCCGTTGCTGTACAATATGGACCACAACGATTTTTATAAAATCGAAGGCTTTGTCGGGATGCCGTATACCATTGCAATGCAAAATATTAATGCCCTTAGGGATAGATATGGATTGGCATTTAAAGTTTCCGGATTATCCCTGGAGAAAAGTACCTCCCGAGCGCTTAGCGGAACCGTTACAACGGCTACTGCTGCTACAGCTACTGTTGCTACTGCCGCTGCTGCCGCTGCGGGTATTGCTGCCGTAGTTACACCGGGCGACGTAACGGCTGTGCCAGAAACACCTGTTTTGCCAGTGGGGCCAGAGTTGACAACCATATCAATCAAAGATCTGAGAGCACAATTAGTGGCTATTTCCAGTGATATTAGTAATCAGGTTAATGCACAGCAAACCTTGCGAACAATATCCGGCTTGGATAATCAATTAAAATTATTAAATACGATCGATTTTAAAGCGATTGCTGATTCGGGAATTTCCATTGTAACACAAACGGCCAAAGAAGAAAAGGTAGACACCGAATTTTTAGGCGATTTCCTTGACCTGAAATCAGGATTGGAACATGATGGCGGTGTACCGTTTGGCGGGACTTTGTATCTGATTTACAGATCGGAAGAACACAATACCGTTTTAGCCGATTTTGCATTGCCTTACCTGTGTTGTTCCAAAAAAGATCCGGTATTTATGGCATTGCCTACCGCTAAATTATGTCAGAATGATGCGAAGATTCCGTTTACGATTATTCCTTTGGATGGCGACATCAAAGCGAATATTGCAGGTCGGGAAGTGAAAGTCGTTAGTAAAACTGCAGGTCAGAATTTCTTCGATCCGGGCCTTGTGGCTGCGGCCGATTTAGGTAAAACAATCACCTTTACCGTTAACGACGATCCTGTGGATGCAAAAATGATCGTGCATGCACTGCCAAATGTAACGGTAACCGCTTCTGAACCGATTCACGGTGAAGTTCCGGATCTTCCGGATGCAGAGGTAACGTTTACAGTTACCGGAGCACTTGCAAATCTGACCTATATGATGGATTTTGGCGATGGTAAAAAAGCTTCGGGTACAGTGCCATTAGATGGTAAAATCAAGAATACGTACAAGCTTGTTGCAGGTCAGGAAGATACTTTCAGACCAACGATTACAATTTCGAACACGAACAGTTGTTCTAAAAAATATGATCTTAAACCGATTGTAATAACAGGACAAACAACCGTGAAATGTTTATCCGGTCTGGAAGTCACGATTCAGTATCACGACACCAAAGGACCTTGTCCGGGTGGACACGCTTGTAACTCGGCCCGATTCAAGTTATTGGCAAATTCGATACCACTTGGCAATGCGACTAATGGTAGTAACATTGTGAACTTAAATAATGGTAGTGCAGCACTTCAGCCGGGACAGGCTTATGGCGATGGAGAAACTTCCGGAAGATCGCGTAAGTGGACCTATAGCATTTCGGCAACAGAGGCACAGGCCATTGTTGCGGCAAACCAGCCTAACGACGGATTCATTTCGTTCTCATTGGTTTGTGCAGACAGTTCTTGTCACAGCGGTGTAGCATGGACTACATTAAAATTAGATGGTGCGGTAATTTATAACGGTTGTCCGAAAAATAACTTCTTGACTATTAACCCTTGTACAGGAGAAATAAAGAAATAATATGAAACTGATCGAACGATATGAAAAAGACGGAACTGTCATTGAAGTTGATAGTTTGCTTACTACAAGCGATGCCGTTATCGATATAAAACAAATCATGGTAATGAATAATGAAGAGGTTCTTTTTTGTTTTGATACCGTAGAAGATAGGATTATTATGACTGAATCTGCCGATGCTTTTATAGCAAAATACAAGGACTATTTGGGAACGTTGGAGAAAAAAACAGCTCATGTAGATACGGGGTGTGGATGCAAAAGTTGTAAGTAATGACATCTTTAAAGGATTTATAAAACGCGTCATGCTTGAATACAATCAGGACAGATACTGCGGGACTTGTACATACGGTAACGGAATGCAGAATAACCGCAGTATGGCTTCCTGTGAAAAGCTGCTAAACCATTTAAATTATTAAAAATGAATTACAATTATCAATTAAATAACATAGCAACCCAATACCGAAAATTTAGTAAAGGGCAAAGAGTAGAGGATCTGCAATTCAACGAGTTCCTGGATTTTTTTGAAGATCAGGACCGCTTGTCCCGGGTTATGCTGGAAGGCGTAGGGATTGTGTGTGGTTTAGAACCACAACCGATTTACGAAAATAACCTGCTTACCAAAATAAAGCTTTCGCAAGGTGTTGCAATCACTACAGATGGAGATTTGCTTACGTTAAACAAGAAAAGCAAAATCCAGGATTTAAGTGGCGACGCCTATATGGGCGAACTAAAAAACATAAACATATCCGATAAAGAATACACACATTGGAGGGTTTATGACAATAGTAAAGCAATGTATCCGCCTTTTCATACCAATTTAGGAGTGCAGAACGTACAACTTTGGGAACTGGCAACAGCCGAAGAAGCCACAACAAATTTTCAGCCGTTGGCAACACTTGGCGATTTTGATGACAAATACTTACTGCTTTATCTTGAAAGTTATGAAAAAGAAGTAAAACCATGTCGCGGTGTGGATTGTGATAATCACGGAATCCAGCAAATTCGAAACCTGAAAGTATTGGTTACGACACATAGTAGTGCCGACCGGATTCTGGCTAAGGATAACGTTTTCCCGGAACGTATGATCTCGGGTAACGTAACCACAGTCAGAAAATTAAAACGTGTTATTTTAACACCACAACTGGGAACACCGGAACAATTAAAACAGGCATATAAAAATATTGTAACGGAAAATGATTACGGTTGGATGTTTTCGAATATTGATTTTATTTCGGAAAAAATGAACATCCCGTTGATCAATCGGGCCAACTTTGTGAGTACGCTAAACCAGCTTGCGGATCAGAGTAATAATTTTCAGTATGCCTATGATGTCCTTAAAGACTTAGCGGAAACGTTTGCCGAAATCGTCAAATTACTACCGGGTTCCTTTACGAAATCGCTGCCCGATGTAGCCTCTTTTCCAAAGCATGTCATACTTGGGAAATTGCTGCCAATAGCCGGATATGATTATACCAGACATAACTTTTATAATTCGCCTGTTTTAGACAGCGAAAAAAAGACATTAAGGGTTAGAACATTAATCGAACGCTTTAATCAATTGATCCTTGCGTTTAGAAATCCGACCAATATTGGTACCGGAGTTGTCATTACGCCGTCAATGAACAAAAGTTCGTTAGGAGACCGATCCATTCCGTTTTATTATGAAACTTCGGAAGAATTTTTACGCCTTTGGAATTTTGACAAAACAAGTAACAGGGCTTTCGATACGAATTTAAATTATAATAAATCGAATCTTTCGACAGCGCTTAACGTGCAAATGCCGCTCGATTACAACATCGATAAAATGCCTTATTATCTTATCGAAGGACATCAGGGAGGTGATTATCATGAAGTGATCGATGCGATTCAGACAATAAAAAACGCGAAGCAGTTAGGCTTTGAAGTAATGTCGGTATCTCTGACACAACTACTTAATAATAAGGATTTCTATAAGGCTGATTTTGCCGATTATGTTGGGAAAAACCCGGCATTGGAACATAAACATGGAGTTCATAAAGGAGGTACTTTTGTCGTGGTTTACAAATCGGAAAGTGATCCTTATGTAATTGCCGATTTTGCCCTGCCTTACATTTGTTGTACGCCAAAAACACCTATTTCGTTAAGCCTTCCGTCTCAGACCGTTTGTAAAAATGGAAAACCGATGGTTTTTACCGTAAATCCGCCAAATGGAGAAGTAAAAGCAGCTGCTGGCAATGTACTCCTTGCAGGTGTTACAAAGATCAACGGACAATATTTGTTTGATCCGGACTTGGTTGAACCGGCATTACTGAATCAGGAGATCAGTTTTACAGTAAACGGAAAACCAACCAATTGTAAGGTCAGAGTTTTACCAATACCTGCCGTAACAATCAATGCGGTCAAATTTGATTATCCTGAAGGCGATTCAACGCAAACAGTTGTGACGTTTAAGGTTTCGAATCAGAATGGAGTGGAATATGATTATAAATGGGATTTCCTGGGTAATGGAAGCTATGTTTCTGTTAAACCGGATGATGCGGGTAATGTTAAAAATATATACTTTGCTAAAGGTAAAGTTAGAAGAAACCCGGTAAATGTCCTGGTTACAGCAGGAAACGGCTGTTCTCAGATGGTAACGCTTACCAATTGGTATGTGTCGCAACCAACAAATAATAATACTCCTCCAACGGTGGCGCTTAGTGCTATACCTACGGACTTGTATGTACCGGGGAGGCACCAGTCAAAAATTTACAGAGAAGTAACGCCTGGAACAGGTACAATTCCGGATTCCGGTTATATATGGTCGTGCGATGATCCTAATGTGATTATCTCGGGTACCAGCAATCCGGTAGGAGCAACTTTCCCTTATGCCGGAGTCTTTACGGTGAAGTTAACGGTTAAAGATTCTAATAATTTAGAAGGGTCCGCTACCCTTGTGTTTGATGTGAAAACGCAGGTGAGTATTACAAATTTGATTGTAACGCCATCGGAACCAAGTACCAATGATATTGTGAATGTTAGGGCTGTGACGAATAATCCAAGTAATATTCAGGACTTACAATATGAGTGGTACCTGGATGGTGAGCGGGTTAATACTACATCTGTAAATGAGATGGATTTTGGGCCACTGGATGCCGGGGAAAGAAAGATTGATGTGCTTTTGAGCAGTAGTGCGGGTTGGTATCATTCAACGGAAGTGCATACCGTTATAGTGCAGATTCAGGAGCCGGTATCACCGCGGGGAGGGACTTCCTTCTTGCCGGGAACCAAGATAACCATGGAAAACGGAAGCTTAAAAAATATTGAAGAAATCAAAAAAGGAGATCGGTTAAAATCCTATAAGGGCTCTGTGACGGTTATCAGATCTGTTAATTATAAGGCGGAGGTTAATCTGTACCGATTGAATGAGGAAGTACACTTTATAACGGGGGCACATCCGGTACGAACAACATCTGGCTGGCGATCGTATGAACCGGAAAAGACCAGAGCGATTCTGCCGTCATTTCAGATTGGCCAGCTGAGTGGAGACATTATGCTTATGAAAGCCGGAGATCTAACGGAACCATTACAAACGGACGACTTTATAAGCGGGAATTTTACAGTGTATAATCTGGAAGTAAACGGAACTTTGGATTATTTTGCTAATGGCTATTCTGTACATAGTGAAATAATACCACTGGCATAGGCTAAATGCTTAATCGGTTAAAGTAATCGAGCGTGATAAGCAGGTTGAGGTTGTTTAGTGGCAAGAAAACGTAGGGCCGGAAGGCCCGACGTTTCTGTTTGTTTTTTTGAGAATTTAAAGAAACCATGATCAAATGGTCAGGAAGCGATTGTTGTTATCGCCGGTTGTTTTTGCGTCTTGTACTAATGATGTTAAACAGTTTGGCAACATCCTTAAGATGGATTTCAAAATCATTGTAATAGTCATTTAAGGAATGCAGCGTAATAATTCCGTTTTCCACATCGTGATTGATGATCCGTTTTACCAAAATACCTTTTTCCTTGTGGATAATCACAAAGTCCCACTTGTTATAATGCAGTTTGCTCATCCAGAAATCCTGTCTGATATTCCTGCATAATAAGATGTCGCCTTCCAGGTAGCTCTCGTAGGATCCGTTATCCATGCTGTCGCCTTTAACTTCGAAGCACATGTACTCGCCCCGGTGTTCTACATCGTCAGTAAAGGGAATGGTAGGAAGGCTTTCCGTGTATTCTTCATCGGCAAAACCGTTAAGGTAACCGGCTTGCGCATATTGGTTTACAAGCGGCACATTCATGACCTTTAATTCGGAAAAAATAACCGGAGATCCATTTTCATTAGTTGGTTTCTGTTTTTTAGCTAACAGGCTTTTCATGAAAAAGGCAGTCGTTTCAGGAATTTTTCGTTCGCCTTTTTCCCAATACTGTATCGCTCTAATTCCAACTCCAATAGATTTTGACAGCTCAGATTGCTTCATGTTTAAGTTTTTTCGAATTTCTTTAAACTCTAAATAATTCATAATGAGATTTTTATAAATATTAAACAAAATAAAACGCAAATTGTACTCTTTTTTGTTTTGTAAACACGAACATAATTCGCATATTTGTCGTGTAGCGTATCGAGATTAATGCAAATATACGAAATATATGCAACATTTAACAGTGTTGCTAGTATTGGTATAATCAAGTGACGCTCTTATATTACAGTGTTTTATTTCCTTTTTGGAAACTGCAAAAATACAAAATAAAAATACGAACATAGTGCGGTATTGTGCGTTTTTTATTTTTTTTGCAGAACTATTTGCGTAAAGAAAAGCTACAACAAATGCTGGATTTATTTTTTAATCAATTTTTAAAACAACCAATTTTTAAAACAAACCGATGAGAAGAAGTAAAGAATTAATTGAAAAGCGAAAAGAATTTGTTACGAACTACGTAACGCATAACCAGAGCAAGCAGATGAAGGTGATTGTGACTGAATTGACAGAGATGCTGTTTCTGTCAGAACGTACCATATATAATATCCTTACTGATGATGAAAATGATTACTAGGATTGTAAGCCTTGATAAAGGATGGAACCTGTTCTGGTTCTATCAGGACAAAAACGAACCGGATTTTCCCGAGTTAGGTTGGGAATAAAGCCCGGAACTACGGTAAAGACTATTTAAATGTAACTGTCAGTATAAAAGATTACCATGCCGTTATGCATCGGATATCGTAAACAGTTAAGAACTTTTCTAAAAAAAGAAACAACGCCACACATTAATATCTGGGAAACAGGCCCGTAAGCCAGTATTTAAAGAAACCTGATGCAATGACTATTGTATAGTGGCGTCTTCAGAGAATAAAAAAATAAAGCAAAGAATGACAGGCTTTTTAAGCATTGACTTAAAGGGCAGGAGACCTTTTTGTCTTCATTCGGAAGCATTCCCTTTCAGATTAGCATCCAGATAAACCACTAACTACAAGTATAATACTAATAATTATGAAAAGAAAAAAGAAAGCAACAAAGAGAAAGAAAGGGGTATTTGATGAACCGGAAAAAGATATTGATGATCTTATTGATGATATCGCTTATCTGGATGAGAGTCAAAACATTAAAAAAAGCAAAAGCTTTTTAGACAATATGTACCTGATAAATAAAGAATAATGAATTTAGAAAACTTCAAGATCTTATTTATAGGAACGGCAGTCGCATTCTCAGGAGGACTGTTGAGGGTATTGATTTCGATTCAGAATAAAGAAAAAAAACAGCCTTGGGAACATATCGTAACCTTATTGATTGTGATAATCGTAGGCTTTACAATGAGTTATGTGATGCATAAAGCGAATGTCAATGACAAATGGTATTCCACCGGGATGCTTTTTGTCCTTGGCTATGGCTATGATAAATTCTTGAAAATGATCACAACAAATCTCCCAAGCTGGATTGACAAAGCGGTAAAAGCTTATATCGAAAAGACATACGGGATCAATACGGACAAGGCACCAAAAGAGAAAGAAGAGGAGGATGAAAAATAACTTAAAAAGGCAAAACAGATGAAAACAATAAGTCATGATTTCCCTGAAAATCAATATTACAGGGAAATGACAAAAAAAAAAGGAATTGTGCTGCATCATACCGTCTCTGGCGACTCGGTCGCGGGCGATATCGAATGGTGGAAATCCACTGCGGAACGTGTTGCCACACCTATAATTATCGCTAGAGATGGCGGGATACACCAGTTATATTCTTCTCAATATTGGGCACATCACTTAGGAATAAAGCAAGAACATTTTAAACTATTCGGTCTTCCGGCCTCAAATACCCAGCGAAATAAAGAATTTATAGGAGTGGAGCTTGACAGTTGGGGCGGATTGACCAGTAAAAATGCCCGGTATTATTCCTTTTCAGGCCAGGAAGTAAAGAAAGAAAACGTGGTGTATTATGAAAAAGGATTTCGGGGCTATCAGTATTTTGAGAAATACACGCCGGCACAGCTCGACTCTTTAAAGGAACTTCTGGAATATTGGGGCAAACGATATGAAATCCCGCTGGACTATAAAGGCGATGTTATGTTTGAATGTAACAAAAGAGCATTGAGCGGCGAAAGCGGAATATGGGGACATGCTTCTTTCAGGCCGGACAAGTCTGATGTGCATCCTCAGCAAGAACTCATCGCGATGCTGAAATCGTTAGCGTAAGGAATGGATATAAAAAACAAGGAAAATGAGAGATAAGGTGCTATGCTATGCTTTGGGTGTTCTGGTTGTTATAATCTTAGTACTGAACATTCGAATGTATTTTTTGAAAAAAGAACTTAATGCTGTTCTCGATGAACAGATGGAGGAATTGGAACTGCTGAAGGAACAGCACTTAATGCGATTAGACAGCATAGCGTTTTTGAAAGAAAAGAAAATCGCCGTGATAGCTGAAAAAGAAAAATCGCTTTATGATCAGGTTGCTAAGGCAAAAGAAAACAATATGCGTTATGAACAAATCAAAATTAACATTGGTAATACTGATGATGCTGACAGCCTGGCACGCCAGCTCACAAACCGCTATTCCGAAAGATAGTGTTGTGATCTCGAAAGAAGTGGCCAGAAAAGTACTGATTGACCTGGCGGATTATGATCGGCTCAGGGAAAATAAAGTAGAAACAAATCTGGAGGACTGTATCGGAATCCAAAAAGAAAAAGACGTATTGATCGGCTATATGGCACAACAAAACAAGCTTTATGGAGAAACGTTGCAGCTGACTGAAAAACAGTTGAAAATTAGAAACGAACAACTCCGGCTGAATAAGGGCAGCAGCGGCAAAAGCCTGTTGTTTGGTGTGGCCAGTTTTGCTGTAGGCCTTGTGCTGGGCGGGCTGCTGATACAATAATGTTCGAAGAAAATCAGAAGTATTGCAACTACAGAATAGAATAGCCGAAAAGCTATAGCATGAAATAAAAATACTTGAAATTTGCATTGTTCAATAAGAAGAACAGCAGGAAAACCGGAAGGTAAGACTTACTGCAACTACAGAATTCAAACACAAAATACACTTAAAATTCAAATCCAATATTTGAATTTTGTAACGATAAAATAAGCAGATACAATAGTGCTGCATACAAGTAACGGAAGGCATATCCGGCTTATAAAAACAACAAAAAAATACTGAGAAATGTTTAACGGACTGTGGAATTGTTACAAACAGGCAACCATCAGGAACATTACAACAAGATTATGAAAAATATAACGACGAGAGAGGAACTCAAAAAATATTTTGAAAGAGGAGACCGCCCTACTGAGAGCCAGTTTTCGGAACTGATTGACGGATATGTTCATTTAAATGAACTTAATTTCGGACTCTCAATCAAGCCGGCCACAGAAATATTCAATAAGTATTATGACTTTTATAAAGCTGACGATGTTGCTAATTCCGGAGCTGGCCACATAATAATCGAATCGGAAGCAGGAAAGGATCCTCAGATTTTTAACGGGTATCATCATGTCTTAAGCCGGGAAGTGTTCTATAAAAAATTGCATATAGAACTACTTGGCGGAATTAAGATTGAAACACACCAGCCGAAAATCATAATAAAGCGCTACAAGCAGAAAAAAAGACTGCGTAGCGGCTTTAAGAAAAAGTCCGGATTTTATCGGGAAAAAATGACGGATGCAGAACTATGGCAAAGAAAATCAGAATACATTGTGAAAGAACGGGAAATGATTCTTGACCTGGAACCCATCCACTATTTCAGACCGAATAAGGCGTATAAAAACTTTTTGCCATCAGGAAGCCTCAATAAATCCGGTTCTTTTAAGTACTCAAGACATGGAAAAGCTTTTGTACCGATTACCATGCAGGTGGAAATACTGATTAACGGTATTGCATACCGGTCGCAGCCCGTAGGATTAAAAATTATTTTAGGCTCTGCAGGCGATACCGATTCCATAAACTATCTTTTAGATTAATTATCAGGGATAACCCTGTCCAGGTAGGACGTTCTTTTTGTAAGTAGCCCTTGTGCGTCGGGTATAGTTCCTTGCTACGGCAGGAACTGATCCGGAACCGCATGGGATACGTTTTGAGCAAGACCCTGGGGAAATCCGTGGGACTATCCGTCTGCGAACGGCCTTCTGACGGGGTTTATCTTTAAAAAATAAAATATTTCGATTAAAACAGTACAATACAACCCTTGTCCAGGTAGGACGTTCTTTTTGTATGTAGCCCTTGTGTGTCGGGTGTGGTTCCTTGCTACCGCAGGAGCTGATCCGGAACCGCATGGGATACTTTTTGAGAAGGACTCTGGGGAAACCCGTGGGACCATCCGTCTGGGAACGGCCTTCTGATGAGGGGTGTTTGTACAATCGAAATACGATCAGAATACGCTTTAGGGCAAAGTGCTGATTGCTATTGTAATACCCCAAATACACATACAGAAGTACTCCATGCATTTGGGTACCGATATATCCCGGGAATTGAAAACCTCACAATTCCATAGGACCAAACAGTAATCCTGGTTGCAGACAAGCTCAAACAGGAATTTTTATCGGAAGTAAAACACCAAAATTTTAATTATTGCCTTCATTTCAGAGGCTTTTCCTGGTTTTAAACAGCACAAAACAGCGGGAATTTAAGGTAAGGTGTAACGGCCATAATGGAAAAGTACCTTCTGTATACAACCTACTTTTATAAGGCAGTAATTTTTATCAAATACATATAATATGACAACACCATTTAATGACATACTACAATGGTTCTTACAAGGTAAGAAACCAACGCAGTCAGAGTTTGAAGCAACATTTAGATCTTTCTGGCATAAGGAAGAAGTCATTCCGGCAACTAAAGTGGATGGTCTTAATCAGGCACTTAGCCAAAAGGCAGGACAGGCAGAATTTACAGCACACCTCACAGATGGGCAGGCTCATACTGGATTGTTTGCTGCCAAAGAAAATATAGCGAACAAACAAAATAGCCTGACACCGGACAATACCGGAACAAAGTTTCCTACAGTAGATGCTGTGAATCAGGCTATAGGAACCATTGGTAATGCTATTGATATAATTAACGGACAAATAGTATAATGGGAACAATTGCAGATAAACTAACTTATTTAGGACAAACAAAAACAGAAATACGCGATGCGATCATTTCAAAAGGTGTAACGGTTCCAGCCGCAACAACCTTTAGGGAATATGCCGGTAAAATCCGTGAGATAACAGCCGGAAGCGGAGGTGAAAATCCGGTAGTATGGACACGCCCGGCGGATTGGTTGTCCATTGAGAACAGAGTTAAGGAAGGCGATCAGAAATTCGTGGGCTTACACGCAATATATGAAGACAGTAATTTTATTTCCCTATCGGCTACCGGGAATTATACGGTAGATTGGGGTGATGGCGTTGTCGAAAATTTTGCGTCTGGTGTTCAGGCCTACCACATTTATACCTACAGCTCTTTTCCGGGAACAGAAACGACGGGCGGTTATCGTCAGGCTATTGTGACCGTTACACCGCAGTCGGGGCAGAATTTAACGAACGTAAATTTACAGCGAAAGCACAAGCAGGCCGGATTGAATTCGTACAGTACCAGATGGCTGGATATTAGAATGAGCGGACAAAACATGACGAGCCTTGTTATTGGCGGAGCCACAATAATGCACCGATCTTTAGAAGCATGCTGTTTTTTAGGAAGCAACTTAATAACCGATTTTTCCAAATTCTTTTCAGGATGCAGTGCCCTGCAGTCCGTTTCCTCACTGGACACTTCCAAAGGAACGAATTTCAGTAATATGTTCACGTCGTGTACAGCGCTGAAAACCATTCCCTTATTGGTTACATCAAAAGGAACGGATTTTAGTTATATGTTCGAATCATGTGCTTCTTTAAAAACCGTTCCCTTGCTGGATACAACAAACGGAATGAGTTTTAGCGGCATGTTTTTCGGATGTACTTTACTGCCGGCGGTGCCCTTATTGAATACCGCAAAAGGAACCGATTTTAGTCTGATGTTTTCATTGAGTACTGCTTTGCAAGCCATTCCGTTACTGAATACTTCAAACGGAGCCGCATTCACCAGTATGTTTGAATCATGCGCTTCTTTGAAAACCGTGCCGTTATTGGAAACGTCAAAAGGAACCGATTTTAGTTATATGTTCCAGGGCTGTGTTTCCTTACAAACCGTTCCCTTATTTAAAACATTAAACGGAACGGACTTTAGTAACATGTTTTTCGGATGTACAGCTTTGCAGACCATTCCACTACTTGTTACGGCAAAGGGAAGCAATTTTAGTAACATGTTCGGATCGTGTGCGGCATTAGAAACACTTCCGTTACTGAATACTTCCGCCGGAACTAATTTTAGCGGGATGTTCACTAATTGCGGGACATTGAGTAAAGCATCCTTTACAGGAACTAAAAATGTACTTTCCTATGCGGGCTGTAAACTTTCCCGAACGGCCTTAGTTGACATCTTTAACAACTTAGCATCCGGAGTATCGTCTAAAACAATAACAATAACAAATAATTGGGGAGCACCATTATTAACGGCCGGTGAAAAAGCAATCGCTACCGGTAAAGGATGGACCATTGTCGGATAAAAAAAATAAAAATATGATAACAAATACAACCGAATATTTTGTAGAAATAATTGCCGGAGAAGGAATGGAATTATTTAACGGACAGGAAACGACCAACAGAGTTACGGCACCTATCGGTACTGATTTGAGTGGCTGGATCGAAAGAGAACCGGTACCTACTGAAAGTACTCCGGAAGTATAAGCTGCCGGGCAGGAGCGAAGGACTTGACGGAACGCGATTCCGGACAGAAAAAAGCGCCATAGTTGCACAAAAGCTGGATTATTTGCGGATAAAAGAGCAGCAACAGAATAAAAATACAACCGGATATATTGTCTAAATAACAGGAATTTTAAAAAATAAAGCACTTTAATATGACAAGTTTAACAGAAATGAAAAACTGGTTTAAAACCGGTTTCAAACCAACACAAATGCAATTTTGGTTGTCATGGGACTCGTTTTGGCATAAAGAAGAGATTATCCCGCAGGCCAATATTCTATACCTCGAAACCGATCTTGAAAATAAAGCAAATCTAAAAGGAGAAAATACCTTTACAGACAAACAGACGATACAAGGCGATTTAGAGTTAAAAGGTAATGTCAAACCGGGCTTCGAATGGTATTCAAGCTTTGGCGGACCTGAAACGGGGAATATGTATTTTGACAGGATTAATCCGACACCGGAATATCCGGAGTTTAACGGTTTATTCTTTTTTGCTCTTGATCCGGGTAGCTTTGATGAAAATATCCAAAGTGAAACAATTACCGTACGCTTATCGGTTGATGATCATTCCGGAAACTACGTTTTTACCAAGAATGACCATTTTGCAGCAACAACCGGTTATGGTCCTACGTGGACAATGCCTGCGTTAACAGGCTACACCAGTATTTATTTGGATGGAGCCACCGTACATAGAATAGCGCCTAACGCGGTTAAATTGAACCTGCCGGCGGATACCGGCTATATGGGCGGATTCCTGTATGATAATGTAGTCCGGGTACAACCCGACGGAACGCTAAAAGCGGCAGCGCCGGGAATTCCGGATATCGATAGCATACTTGCGGCAAGCGGGAATACCATAAATGCAGATGTCGATTTCAGAACGAACGATAACCACAACAGAAATCAGGTAAACGGCGAAGGCTCTTTGATTGCCTATAATGCAAATGATGGCTCGGGTAACGACAGGTTTGCCTCTTATACCTTGAACGGAGTACGCTTTGAATCGCACTACAATAACCCTTCCTGCCGGTATGCAGTATCGGTAATTCCAAACATGGCATAGGGAAATAGTAATCCGGCCGAGGTAGTATTGCCTAAAAAGAGCGGGCATTTGCCGGTTAAATCAGAACTGCCGGCATTGATCCACCGAACGATTGCTACTACGGCCGCGACATTAACGGATTCGCAGTTAAATACCCTGATAACCCCGCTGGATAACAGTGGTGGTGATTATAGAGCATTGCACACAACGCTGGTTTATAATGGTACCGCAAATGCTACCTGGGCAATTCCGGCAGAGAATTTTAGCAGCTACAGATACACGATTATCAACAATACCGGACACTCCATAACCATTAACAGGGTTGGAATAACGACCTTTTGGGTAGCAGGAGTATCGAATACTTCGGTAACGATACCGGCAAATGGTTGGGCGGAAATTATTGGCAGCGAAAAAGAAAACCGGTTCTATTTCAGAATTTTTTAAAAAGAATGATAAAATCAGCTTTAATGATCGAAACAGGACCGGGATAACAATCGGAGAATACTAACGGATAAACAGTAGGGAATGGGAACAATTGCAGATAAATTAGCATATTTAGGACAAACAAAAGCCGAAATACGGGATGCGATCATTTCAAAAGGCATCACGGTTCCTGCAGCAACTGCTTTTCGGGAGTATGCCGGTAAGATCCGTGAAATAACCTCAGAAGAGGGAAACACAAATCCTGCGGAATGGACACGTCCGGCCGATTGGCTGCCGATAGCACACAAAGTGGTTGCCGGCGATCAGAAGTTTGTGGGTTTACACGCGATCTATGAAGACAGTAACTTTGTCTCCCTGTCTGCTACCGGGAATTATACGGTGGATTGGGGTGATGGCCTGGTCGAAAATTTTACATCGGGAGCTCAGGCGTATCATCTATATTCCTATGATGCTTTTCCGGGAACAGAAACGGCAGGCGGTTACCGCCAGGCTATAGTTACAGTTACACCGCAGGCCGGACAGAATCTGACGGGTATCAATTTACAAAAAAAGCACAACCAGGCCGGATTGAATAATCTTTATAACAGCGGGTGGCTGGATATCAGGATAAGCGGGCAAAACATAGCAAGCCTTATTATTGGCGGACAAACCATCTACCATAGATGTTTAGAGTCTTTTTGTTTTGTAGGCAATAATGCAATAACGGATTTTAACCGTTTTTTTTCGGGATGTTATGTGTTGCAATCCATCCCCATGTTGGATACTTCTAACGGGACGGATTTTAAATATATGTTTCAGGTTTGTACTTTACTGCAATCCGTTCCTTTGCTCGATACTTCCAAAGGCATTAACTTTAGTAGTATGTTCCAGAGTTGTATTGCGCTGCAAACGCTTCCATTGTTTAACACTGCTAAAGGAACTGTTTTTGGTAATATGTTCCAGGATTGCATTTCCTTAAAAACCGTCCCGTTTTTTGATACGGCAAAAGGAACGGACTTTCGTTATATGTTTCAAAACTGTAAGTCATTGCGAACGGTTCCTCTATTTGATACTTCTATGGGAATTAATTTTAGTAGTATGTTCCAGAGCTGTACCGCATTGCAAGAAATACCCTTATTGAATACGGTAAAAGGAACTAACTTTAATAACATGTTTTCCTCAAATACGTCCCTGCAAACGGTTCCGTTATTAAACACAGCAAATGGAACGGATTTTAGCGGCATGTTTTCTATGTGTTACAACTTACAAACCGTTCCCTTATTGGATACGGCAAAAGGGACTAATTTTAGTAGCATGTTTACCTCAAATGCGTCCTTACAGGCAATACCCTTATTGAATACAGCAAACGGTACTAATTTTAACACCATGTTTAGTGGCTGTACACTATTACAGACCATTCCGTTATTGGATACTTCAAAGGGAACAGATTTTAGTGTCCTGTTTTCGGGATGTTATGCATTGGAAACGCTTCCGCTATTGAACACTTCAAACGTTGCTCGTTTTGACAGCATGTTTACCAATTGCGGGACATTGAGCAAAGCGTCATTTTCAGGAACCAAAGAAAATATTTCCTATACAGGCTGCAAGCTTTCCCGGACAGCTTTGGTCGCTGTTTTCAGCAACCTGGCCTCAGGTGTGGTCGCTAAAACCATTACCATCACGAATAACTGGGGCGCAGCATTACTAACAGCAGAAGACAGGGCTGTCGCTACCGATAAAGGATGGACTATCGTGGGATAAAACCGGATAGACTATCGGAATAACCGGTATTTAAAAAGCCATCTTCAGGCATCGGAACCTGACCAGGACAAAACCGAAAACTATAAAAGGAAGCAGGCTACCTCTTGAGGTAGTGGATTCCTATGGCGTAATAATTTCATCAAATACAGAGCATATAATATGATAACACCATTTAATGACCTGCTACAATGGTTCTTACAGGGTAAGAAACCGACGCAGTTACATTTTGACGCAACATTCCGGTCTTTTTGGCATAAGGATGAGGTAATTCCAGCGAATAAAATCGATGGTTTGGAACCGATGCTTAACCAAAAGGCCGGACAGGTACAATTTACAGCACACCTCACAGACGAGCAGGCTCATACTGTTCTGTTTGCATCTAAAGAAAATAGTGGATACAAACAAAATAGTCTGACGCCGGATGGGACGGGAACAAAGTTTCCCACAGTGGATGCGGTAAATGGAGCCATAGGAACTATAGGGAATGCTATGGATATCATTAACGGACAAATAGTTTAACGGGATGGGAACAATTGCAGATAAACTAACCTATTTGGGCCAGACGAAAGCCGAAATAAGGGAGGCTATCATTTTAAAAGGCGTTACGGTTCCTGCGGAAACCACCTTTAGGGAATATGCCGGTAAGATTCTTGAAATAACGACAGCGGATAACGAAAAAGATCCGCTGGAATGGGTGCGCCCTGCAGATTGGTTACCCATAGAAAACAAGGTAGTGGCCGGCGATCAGAAATTCGTGGGCTTATATGCGGTATTGGAAGATAGTAACTTTATTTCGCTTGCTGCTACAGCAGATTATACGGTAGATTGGGGTGATGGTGTTGTTGAAAACTTCGCCTCCGGAGTTACGGCCTATCATACTTATTCGTATGGCTCTTTTGAAGGAACGGAAACGACAGGCGGTTGCCGGCAGGCTATCGTTACGATTACGCCTCAGGCGGGCCAGAATCTGACCGGTATCAATTTGCAGCGAAAGCACAAACAGGCTTTCCTGAATTTTTACAGTTCCGGATGGATGGATATCAGGCTAAGCGGAAAAAACATGACGAGTCTCGCTATTGGCGGATCTGTAATGTATCACGGATATTTAGAAGCGTTTTGTTTTTTAGGCAATAATGCAATGACCGACTTCCGTAAATTGTTTCAGGGATGCAGTCTGCTGCAATCCGTTTCATTATTGGATACCTCAAACGGAACGAATTTTACCAATATGTTCGCCTCCTGTACAGCACTGGAAATAGTGCCCCTGTTTGATACTTCAAACGGAACAGATTTCAGTTATATGTTCAGATCCTGTACTTCATTGCAAAAAGTACCCTTATTTGATACGGGAAAAGGACTTTTTTTTACGAATATGTTTGCCTCATGTGCGGCATTAAAAACCGTTCCGCTATTCAATACATCCAATGGCGTGAGCTTTAATGCCATGTTCCTGGGATGTACTGCTTTACGAACCATTCCTTTATTTGATACGTCAAAAGTGACGGGCTTTATTGCCACGTTTTTAGGATGTACATCCTTACGAACCGTTCCCTTATTGAATACTGTAAGCGGAACCGAATTCAACAGTATGTTTTTTGAATGTACAGCCTTGCGAACCGTTCCGCTGTTGGATACGGTAAATGGAACAGATTTCAGTATCATGTTTCATTCATGCGGTAAACTGGATATTGTTCCGGCATTGAATACGTCCAATGGAACAAATCTCACCGACATATTCATCAATTGCGGCTCCTTGAGTAAAGCGGCGCTCTCAGGAACGAAAAATACAATTACGTATGCTAATTCTAAACTGTCACAAAGTGCCTTGGTTGATATATTCAACAACCTGGCATCAGGTGTGGTGTCAAAAACCGTAACCATTACCAATAACTGGGGTTCTTCATTACTCACTGCAGAAGAAAGGGCTATTGCGACCAATAAAGGATGGACAATTGTCGGATAAAATAAAAAGAGGATCATAAATACAACCGGATTTTGCAGCGATAATTACCGGAAGACACAATAAACAGGAACGTAAATAATAAAAAACATTATATGGCAAGTTTAGCAGAAATAAAAAACTGGTTCAAAACCGGTTTGAAGCCAACACAAATACAATTTTGGGCAACATGGGACTCGTTTTGGCATAAAGACGAGGTTATTCCGCAATCCAGAATTCAAAACCTTATAACCGACCTTGAGAATAAAGCCGAAAAAGGTGCCGGAAGCAGATTCGGTATAGAGGACAATAAAATGCCGGATGGGATTAACCACCGGTTTGTGGATATGAACGGAAAGAATATGAAGTTTGACCATGCTGGCGATTTCATAATCAACAACTATACCCCTTATGGAAACATAGAAGAGCTGACGGCTCAGGATGAGGGAGCAGTCATTTTAGAAAATGACGAAACGGAAGGGGTTTGTACAATTTACAGAGCCGATGGAAGCAATATAAGCTACACGCCTCCCGGCGGATATTTACAGCTGTTGGTTTCAAAAGACGGAGCTCCTTATTTCCCGAAAGGCTTCTATGTTAATTATGATGCAAACAACCGGAAATGGATCTATAGGTCTGAGTTTTTATCTGGAGGATCATATAAATATCAGGGATTCGTAGGAGAAAAGTATTCCGATATAATTGCAGGACTACCACCTGTTATGGATAAAGGAATGGGCCAGGAAGTGGTCGTTGTTGAAGGTGACAAACTAAAAAAGACCCCAATTTACAATGTGCTGCCGGCGACAACATTAAATGAAGTAACCAATAAGGGAAACGTCAGCAGAAAAAATGTAATAATATCCAGATCCGGAACAGCCGATACAGACGACAACTATGCCGAATATTATGATTCCGGTTACAGGCTTTATGGCGGCTATAGCAGAGAACCTAAATATGATGTTTATATCGGACTGCAGCATGAAATGGGTTCTGCCTATAAAGGCAGGCATTTCTATGTGTGGCCGGCCAGCCCGAGAAGAAATGACCCCGGTTCAAATCCGTATATCATACCCATTACCGTAAATGGCAAGCCTGCCGATAAAGAAGGAAATATTACTATAGATGGTGGTAGTTCCGGAACGGCTACCTGGGGAACAATTAGCGGCGAAATAGTAGCGCAGCAGGACCTGGTTCAGATGGTTAACGGTAACAAATTCGGAACAGGAGATAACGAGATGGACGATGACAGGTCGGTAGACATGGATTATAATTCTTTTACTTATAACAAAGTCGGAACCTTTGCTTTGTTAGGTGATGATACGGATGCCAGTGAAACCGATCCGGCACTTATATTAGTACCGGTAAGGGCAGACATCCCGGACGGGAACCTTTTGAACAGAACTTTTATATTCAACGAGGACCGTAGTGCGATAACAAATAGTAATGAAATAAACTTTGAGTTAACCATAACCGAAAACGAAGATACTTATACAGATTACTACACCTTTACAAAACAAGATTTTGGCGATAGAGGCGGAATAATGTATTGTTCCAACTACCAGCTTTGGGATGATGAGAATACCATTTCGATAGAGATGACCGGAAACTACCAGTACCGGAAATTAAACTATGCCGATGTCAGAATGCAGGTTCCTCCCGATTCCGGAGAACCGGAAACAGGCATAAAAAGAGTCATGCTGATGAATGACAATGGTTCCGTTAGTCATGCATCGGAAGCGCTTGTTTTAAAAGAATTGTCCTATGTGGAATTAACGGGTAAAGCCGTAGTGGAAAATATACCGTATCAGCATTTTGGAGAATATGCTAATATCGAAATAGTGGGCAATGATACAGGGTATCCGGATTATGACAACTACACCTTTTTAAGACTTAACATACATTATAACCTGTCTGACCAGCTTGGGAATGAAGTAGCGGTTATGTTAGATGTAGACGGAGCTGTTGGTGTGTATGGCTTCTCGTCAATAATGATAGGAGAATACCGATATTTTGTTTATGATGGAACAATCGGAACGGTGGTAACTCCGATATCCTATTTTCAGCCAACGGTTAAACCGGCAGTTGTTAACATGAAGCTAATGGAAGCAACGGGCAATGACAGCTATTATAAACCCATTGTAACAGATGAATCCGGTAATCTTTTTAAAGGAAGTTCATTATCGCCCGGATTAGATACGGTTCTTAATACCAGGTCGAGTGCTGCATTCAATAGCATCACGTTAAACAATACCAATGAGTTCACAATATTAAATCCGGTTCCATATACTTCAGATCCCGGCGGGATGATGATTAAAGCCACAACCGGGAATCTGTCGGAAACATTTTATAAAAAAAACGGGATAAGTATTCAAAATGCTGCTACCGGCAGCGTTAACCTGAACTTTCCGACTTCCGGTGTAACAGCCGCTACCTACAACCTGAACGTACCTGAACGAAACGGTACTCTGGCAACTACGGATCAGATACCGGTTATTCCTCCGGCTTCCGGATTGCAGGAAGTTTTAGCAGTCAATTCAATTGCTGAAAAAAGAGGCCTGGTAAGAATTGAATCTAAAAGTAATGATCAGATAGGACCTGGGCTTGCCTATGGTAGCGCCAAACTGGATTTATTCGATACCGGAACCGGCACTAATGCAGAACTGTATGTTAGAGACTATTTCGGATTTGAAACATTTCTGAAACTGGGAGCTTCCGATGCATCCGGACACGGAATATTAGTAAATGCCTATAACTACGGTCTTAGAAACGTAACGGATCACTCCGGTAGCGAGTTCAATAATGATCTGAATTATGTGACGGCCGGAGGGGTCAAAAAATACTTTGATGCGAATATAGGCTATACCGCTCCGACATCGCAGACAGACACCGGCAGAAAAGGCGAAATAAGAGTAGGATCTTCATACGTATACTTTTGCGTAGACACCAATAACTGGGTGAGGCTGCCAATCGATACGTCAAGATGGACATAAAGCAGTAACCAAATAAAACCAAATAGACTATGGAAAAATTTAAAAATTGGACTTTGTTCGCAGTAGTAATCATTTTAGCAGTGATCGATCAGACAACAGACATTATGCCTTTGTTCTTAAAACAAATTAATGCACCGGAATGGGTGGGAGCTGCTTTGAGAATATTTGTGGCAGTATGTGGAGCGCTTAAATTAAGATTGCAGGAACCACCTGCAAAACAGGCGAATAAAGACGCCGAACCAACGGTATAGGTAAAAGTAATAACGGCAGGAGGAAAAAGCCTGCCGGAATTTTAATTCGGCAACAGAATTTAAGAATAAAGCAATCAGGCTGCCTTCAGGCATTGGGTTCGGATAAGGGGAATCCAGCAACGATAACAAATGGTGGTCAAACCTTTGAAATAAGGAGCCCTTATAAAAAATAGTAATGTTTATTGAATTTAAAGGATAATTATGGCAAGTAAGAATATTTTAAAAAATTGGTTTAAAACGGGCTTGTTTCCAACACAATCCCAGTTTTGGGAATGGATGGAAAGCTATTGGCATAAAGACGATATTATTCCACAGGCTAAAATTCAGAATCTTAAAGCCGATCTTGATAATAAAGCAGAAAAAGCATCGCTCGGTATTCATGCAACAGACATGAATGCCCATGCTGAACTATTTGCAAGGGTTTCGACACCGTATCAGTTTTTACCCGTTTTTCCAACCGTTGACACTTCTGAACTGCAGGTTGATGCGCTTAAAAATACCACGCTGAATGCAGTGATGTATATGGGGCAGATAGATATGGATGTAATACAACTGGACCCGATAACCGGGACTTTATCGAATTGGGATTTTAGAGCAAACACACAATATATAATACTTTATACAAAACGATAATATGAAAATCAATGCACAAGGTAAAACAATTACAACAGGAGACGAAGTTATAATTTCGGAATATCTTGGTGGTGTAAGTGCTACAACTGTTATGCAGGTTCCTGAGGATTCTGAGGCGCATGTATTGCCGAATGTTGCACTTAAGAGACGTATTCGTTTTAATCCAATGACTGAAAAGTTTGAGGGACATAATGGAACGGAATGGACAGCGCTGGGTTTTGATCAGCAGCTAAAGGACGCAATTGACTTCTTAAATGCCGGGTTCTTGAATAAAGCGGACCTTGTTGACGGAAAAATACCCCTTTCACAAATTAATGATGCCCTTGTTGGTGCGGTTAATTATCAGGGAACGTATGATGCGGCAACAAATAATCCTGCTTTACCGGTCGCATCGGCTAATAAAGGAAAATATTGGGTAGTAAATGTTGAAGGAGCCCAGCAGGGTAACAATTTCAAAATTGGTGATTGGGTTATTTCTAATGGTACTGCCTGGGGACGTGTTCCAAAAGCAACCGATGTGGATAGCACACCAACAGCAGGAAGTAATAATGCTGTTTCAAGTGGTGGCGTTGCTGATGCACTGGCTTTAAAAGCAAACACTATTGAAGTGAATTCCAAATTAGCCGATAAAGTAAGTGCTATCGAACTGCATGATGGCTTGATTTTAAAAGCAGACCTGGCTGAAGTGAATACAAAGTTTGCTGTAAAAGCGAATATCGCTGATGTTAATGCCGGTCTAGCTTTAAAGGCAGACCTAACCGATGTCAATACAAAATTAGCCGATAAAGTAAGTGCTATTGAATTGCATGATGGCTTAATTTTGAAAGCCGACCTGGCTGAAGTGAATACAAAATTCGCAGTAAAAGCGAATATAACCGACCTGAATGCCGGTTTAGCCTTAAAGGCCGACACCAGCGATGTCAATTTGAAATTAGCCGAAAAAGTAAGCGCGACAGAACTGCATAATGGATTAGTTTTAAAAGCCGACCTAACTGATGTGAATGCAAAATTCACAGAAAGTACGACCATTATCAATGCCGGTCTGGCTTTAAAAGCCGATGTAACGGATCTGAATTTAAAGGCAAGTAAAATCGAGTTGAGCTCAGGTTTAGCGGAGAAAGTAGGCATGGTCGATCTGAATGCCGGCTTAGCCTTAAAGGCAGACACCATTGATGTCAATTTGAAATTAGCAGAGAAAATAGGTGCGATAGAATTGCATGAAGGATTGGCATTAAAAGCCGATACCACCGATGTGAATGCAAAATTTGCTGTAAAAGCGGATATAACCGATGTGAATGCTGGTTTAGCCTTAAAAGCAAGCAAAGTAGATTTGAGTACAGGTTTAGCCGAAAAAGTAAGCGCAACAGAACTTCAGGAAGGATTAGTCTTAAAAGCAGATATCACTGATGTAAATGCAAAGATCACGGAAAGTGCTACCGTTATCAATGCCGGTCTGGCATTAAAAGCGGATATAACGGATTTGAATTCCGGCTTGGCTCTAAAAGCAAGTAAAATCGATTTAAGTACAGGTTTAGCCGAAAAAGTAAGCACAACAGAATTGCATGAAGGTTTGGCGTTAAAAGCCGATACCACCGATGTGAATGCAAAATTTGCTGTAAAAGCGAATATAACTGATGTGAACGCAGGGCTTGCTTCAAAAGCCAATATACTCGATGTCGATACAAAATTAGCAGAGAAAGTAAGTGCGACAGAACTGCAAGAGGGATTAGCTTTAAAAGCCGATACCACCGATGTGAATGCAAAAATCACGGAAAGTGCTACCATTATCAATGCTGGCCTGGCATTAAAAGCCGATATCACGGATCTGAATTCCGGCTTAGCGTTAAAAGCAAGCAAAATCGATTTAAGTACAGGTTTAGCAGAGAAAGTAAGCGCGACAGAATTACAAGAGGGCTTGGCATTAAAAGCCGATACAACCGATGTCAATGCAAAATTTGCTGTAAAAGCGAATATAACTGATGTGAACGCAGGACTTGCTTCAAAAGCCAATATACTCGATGTCGATACAAAATTAGCAGAGAAAGTAAGTGCGACAGAACTGCAAGAGGGATTAGCTTTAAAAGCCGATACCACCGATGTGAATGCAAAGTTTGCTGTAAAAGCGAATATAACTGATGTAAACGTAGGACTTGCTTCAAAAGCCAATATACTCGATGTCGATACAAAATTAGCAGAGAAAGTAAGCGCAGCAGAACTTCATGAGGGATTAGTCTTAAAAGCAGATATCACTGATGTAAATGCCAAAATCACGGAAAGTGCTACCGTTATCAATGCTGGCCTGGTATTAAAAGCGGATATAACCGATGTGAATGCTGGTTTAGCCTTAAAAGCAAGCAAAATCGATTTGAGTTCAGGTTTAGCAGAGAAAGTAAGCGCGACAGAATTGCATGAAGGATTGGCATTAAAAGCCGATACCACCGATATGAATGCAAAGTTTGCTGTAAAAGCGAATATAACTGATGTGAACGCAGGGCTTGCTTCAAAAGCCAATATACTGGATGTTGATACAAAATTAGCGGAGAAAGTAAGCGTAACAGAACTTCATGAGGGATTAGTCTTAAAAGCGGATATCACAGATTTGAATTCCGGGTTAGCGTTAAAAGCAAGCAAAATTGATTTGAGTACAGGTTTAGCCGAAAAAGTAAGCGCGACAGAATTACAAGAGGGCTTGGCATTAAAAGCCGATACAACTGACGTCAATGCAAAATTTGCTGTAAAAGCGAATATAACTGATGTGAACGCAGGACTTGCTTCAAAAGCCAATATACTTGATGTCGATACAAAATTAGCAGAAAAAGTAAGTGCAGCAGAACTTCATGAGGAACTGGTTTTAAAAGCCGATACAGCCGATGTTAATGCAAAAATATCGGAAAGTGCTACCGTTATCAATGCTGGTTTGGCATTAAAAGCCGATACAACTGACGTCAATGCAAAATTTGCTGTAAAAGCGAATATAACTGATGTGAACGCAGGACTTGCTTCAAAAGCCAATATACTGGATGTTGATACAAAATTAGCGGAGAAAGTAAGTGCGACAGAACTTCATGAAGGATTGGCATTAAAAGCTGATACAGCCGATGTTAATGCAAAGTTTGCTATAAAAGCGAATATAACCGATCTGAATTCAGGATTAGCCGGAAAGGCCAATGCAAGTGATGTGGATACGAAATTTGCGGAAACGAGCACTGTTATACAAGAAGGTTTAGCTTTAAAAGCAAGCAAAATCGATTTGAGTTCAGGTTTAGCAGAGAAAGTAGGCATGGTCGATTTGAATGCCGGTCTGGCTTTAAAGGCAAACACTATTGATGTTGATGGGAAATTATCTGCAAAAGCGAATATAACCGATCTGAATTCAGGATTAGCCGGAAAGGCCAACACAAGTGATGTGGATGCGAAATTTGCGGAAACGAGTACTGTTATACAAGAAGGTTTAGCTTTAAAGGCAAGCAAAATCGATTTGAGTTCAGGTTTAGCAGAGAAAGTAGGCATGGTCGATTTGAATGCCGGTCTGGCTTTAAAAGCCAACACTATTGATGTTGATGGGAAATTATCTGCAAAAGCGAATATAACCGATCTGAATTCCGGATTAGCCGGAAAAGCCAATGCAAGTGATGTGGATACGAAATTTACGGAAACAAACATCATTATGCATGAAGGCTTGGCATTAAAAGCCAATAAAGCCGATTTAAGTTCAGGACTTGCCGAAAAAGCAAATACGATTGACGTGAATACCAAATTAGCTGAAAAAGTAGGTATGGTCGACCTGAATGCTGGCTTGGCTTTAAAGGCAAACACTGCTGAAGTGAATGCCAGATTAGCCGAAAAAGTAAGTGCCGCCGAAATGTATCAGGGATTAGCGTCAAAAGCGAATGCCGCCGATGTGGATGCGAAATTTGCTGAAAGTATAACTGTTATGTATGAAGGATTGGCCCATAAAGCAGACGTACAAGGCACTTTAAATGTTAGAGGACAGTTGGGGTATGATGAGGACTTAAACGAATACAGGGGAACCGGTATTTTCTCTCAAAACTCTGATGAAGCAGCGAGATCAGGCAAGAATTATCCTTCATTTATGGCAGGGATGTTAACCGTTGTCAGAAATTATAAAGATGAGGTGATGTGCTATCAGACCTACCATACCTATGGAACGAACAATATGATATACCATCGTGCATTTTATAACGGGGAGTGGTCTCCCTGGAATGGTATGACCAATAGTGGCGGCGATTATCTGCGCAAAACAGGAAATGAAACAAAAACAGGAAATTTAGGAATTGAAGGTGCTTTTGCTTCTCTGGATAAATCCGAGGATAGCTCACTAAGACTGGAGACTAATAAACTGCAGATACCGAATATACAGGGAGGCAATTACGGCCAGAAATACAGTAAGGATATAAGTCTGCAAAGACAGGGAGGTAATGTCGGGATAGGGACATCGGCACCTGTAGCAAGATTAGATGTTGAAGGAACTGGTAACTTTTCGGGTGAGCTGACCATTGCTCCTGCTACATCGCCAAATGGTGCTGTTAATTTAGCACAATTAGCTATGGAGCCCGGAGATAAAAATGAGAAAGGCTATTTGAAAATCCTTACGTTTTATCATAATCCGTCCGAAAAATATGAAGACAAGGATCTGGTAAATGCACAAATAAAATACATAGTATGTTTCAGGACAGATGACGGAAAGTATTATTCACCATACATTGTTGAACCGCACAATTACGAATTCTTTGATAAAGAAGGTATGCTCTCTTTCAATATGGCAGACAAGAGCTATATCGTAGTCAACTATATAAAAAGGAACTACTAAACACAAAACCTCACAGGTATTTCAATCTGCCTGTGAGGTTTTTTAAGGCATACTGCCTTAGCCGGAAGAACAATCAAAAACAGACACATAAAGTATTACAATCCGGGTTTTCCCGGCTTGTACGCGGTTATTGGTATATGGTTGATCTTTAGTTGTTTGGTTTTTAAAAATGGTAAATTTTACGACTTACTGCAACTACTGAATACAGCGCCCGAAAAAATACTTTTTGAGAAAAAAAATAGTGAATTTTGAACTTCAGAAGTTTAAAAAACAAACACCAAAAATACAATGGAGTCAAAAAAATTACAGCAAATATTCAGTTATCTAGAACAAGTAATTATCTGGCGAATTAACAATCCTTCAAAAGATTTCAATATAGAAGCACCTGGATATAGCACTAGTGACCATGAAGGCTTTCCACTAGGAGACTATATCTCGGAAAAAGAGCTTGCCCATCAGGAAGTTGTCATTCTCTTAATGGCATTGATGCCAAGATTGGACCCGGCGTTGTTACGACGTATCTATTTAGAGGTACCCAATAGTGTATTGTTTGACGTATGTTCAACCAATGATAGCGGCAGGCTTTTTTATCCAACAGTCGAAGCGGTACAGTATATTTTAGGAGGAAGCTGTATTGCAGGACGATTACAGGTATTGCAATATTTTGATGACTCGAATATCTTAATAAAAGAAAACATTATAAAGCTGGCAAATCAGGATGAAGACGCAATTGGCAGTAAGATAAATGTCACGCAGGAAGCTTTTAACCGCATCCTGCAGGGCGTAGAATTATTGCCAAAAATGAGTAAAGATTTTCCGGCAGAACAATTACACACCCGCAGATCGTGGAGCGACCTCATACTTCCCCAATCCACGTTAAACGAACTTCAAAGCATAGAAGCCTGGTACAGTAGCAGTAATATACTCATGGAGGAATGGGGTATGCAAAAAACCTTAAAACCAGGCTTCCGGGTGTTGTTTTACGGCGATCCGGGTACGGGTAAAACATTGGCTGCAAGCCTTTTGGGGAAATATATAAACCGACCTGTTTTTAGAGTGGATGTTTCCATGCTGGTTTCGAAATACATTGGTGAAACGGAAAAACATTTGGCCAAGCTTTTTGATAAAGCAGAAAACAAAGACTGGATACTGTTTTTTGACGAAGCCGATTCCATTTTTGGTAAACGTACCAACGTTCGCGATGCACACGATAAATATGCCAATCAGGAAGTTTCCTATCTGTTACAGCGAATCGAAACCTTTTCGGGATTGATCATACTCGCATCAAACTATAAAAACAATATGGACAAAGCCTTTACGCGACGCTTTCATAGCTGCATCAGATTCAATAGTCCCAAGCATGAGGAGCGTCTGCGTATCTGGCAACATAATTTGCCCAAACAATTGAACTTAGAAAATATTGACTTAAATGATATCGCCAGACGCTATGAACTGACAGGTTCAAATATCATGAATGTCATTCAGGATATAAGTTTGAAAACAATAGCCTCAAAATCGGCCGATTACAAAGTAAGCCTGGACGTATTGAAGGAAAGTATTCAAAAAGAATATTTAAAAGAAGATCGAATATTCGCATAAACTGCTTAACAATCGATTAAGCCTTCCAAAATCAAATTACAATCGTCTGATTTTTTGATTTTTTTTCAGACAGTAATGTGCTATAAGAGATGTAACGCATACCGTTACGCCTTGTATAGTGCAAAACTGTATCACAAAACCAAGAAAATAATATAATAGTAAGGTAAATGAACGCAGAGAAAGAGAGTAATCCGAAGAAAGCAGCGCATAAGAAAGAACAGAAACAGGCAGTGATTTTGCCTCTTTCTCTGCGCGAAACTGAGAATGCCAATTCTCAAACGCAGGACCCTAATATACAGGAAAGACCAGCTTCCGTTGAGAATAGCAGCCCGACGTCCGGTAATGAAAGCATTCCGGCGGTTCATGGCTCCAGTCCGGCGTATTCCGATGGTGCTGAACAAAAGTACCAACAACTTCAGACCAGTCTTGAGAAAACAGGGGAATTGGATCATCCTGATACCAAACAGAAAGAGATGGAGTATAAGAGTACGCTGGGCATTAGTGAATTGAGGGAATACCACGATGCTAAGCCGGCGGAAGCGAAACCAGCAACAGCGGCTCAGGCAGATAAAAAAGAGGAACTGGTTCCGGTGGCTACTGCCGCGGGTACATCCAGTACGGATGCTCCGCTTAAATCGCCAGCAATTGTTGATAAAGGAGAAGTGGTGAATGCAGAATCGTTGGAACCAGTTGCCGACAAAGAGGAAGTACCGGAAGCTGAAGATGCAACACCGAAGACGGCTACGGCCAATCCTGTTTTCCTGGAAATGCAGGATCAGATAACGACAACAGCAAAAGCACAACGAAAACATGGACCAGCCGGTAAAGCATCACAGGATGCACAGGCTGCAGCACCTTCGCCGGCAAACGAGCGCCAAAGTAAGGCACAAGCCGGGCAGGTGAAAAAAATGAGTGAACAGGAACCGGGTACGTTTAGTGCAGCTGCTTTTAAAGCCGAACTGAAAAAGAAAATTGCCGGGATGCAGCTTCCTAAAAATGAAGAGCAGGCCGACAATTTTGAAAAAAATAACAACATCAAACAGGTAAACGAGCAGGCAATGGGCTCGGTGAAAAAAGAGAAAAATGCCGCTTCGGGAAGTATCGCGAATACGACATCTCAAAAACCGGATACAGGAGCACAACCTGTTCGAAATGTTGCCAAAATGCCAACGCCGGATCATGGTAAAGCTCCGTCAGCTATTAATGCGTCTAAGGCAATGCCGTCAAAAAGAGATGCGGCTAACATTGAAAAACCGATTCAGTCAGAAACAGACAGCATTGATAACCAGATGAAAGAGCATGGTGTTACGGATAGCATGCTTGCCAACTCTAATGAACCTTCATTTAAAGGGGCTTTAGATGAGAAAAATAAAGCAAAAGAGCAAAGTAAGGCGGCTACAAACCAGTTTAGAACCGAGGAAGGTCAGCAAATAAACAAAACTCAGAATGAAGCTCAGGCACAAGCGGCACAGCAAATTTCGGGTATGCATGGCACACGTAAGGGCGGATTGGATAAAGTGCTTGGAAACCAGCAGCAAACGGCGTCGAAAGATACCGAGAAGCGTAAAGAGATTGCGGATAAGATCAATAAAATTTATGGGGATACCAAAAAAGATGTTGATGATATTCTAAATGGTCTTGATGATACCGTTGCGGGTAAATTTGCAGCAGGTAGTAAAGCTGCAAAAATTGCTTTTGAAAACCATGTGGACAAGGAGATGACAGCCTATAAAAAGAAACGTTACGGCGATTCCTGGTTGGATTGGAGAAATCTAAAACGTGTAAAAGATGCCGTTGTAGGTCTTCCACCGGAAGTTAATGAATTCTTTACAAGCGGAAAAGAAGTTTATATCAAAACGATGGATGTTTACATTGACAATATCGCTAATGTTGTAGCATCACAACTTAACGCAGCAAAAAGAAGAATTGCTACCGGTAAAAAAGAGGTGCAAAATTATGTAGACACGTTATCGCCAAGTTTAAAGAAACTGGGAGCAGCTGCGATCAGCGAAATCCAGGGTAAATTCAATGCGCTTGAAAAAGACGTAGACAGTAAAAAAGATGCACTTATTGATGTATTGGCTAAGAAATATGTTGAAAATATTGAAGCTGTCGATGCCAGAATTAAAGCGTTAAAAGAACTGAACGGCGGTTTAGTGGGTATGGCGTTAAAAGCCCTGAGCGGTGTTTTTGCCTTCATCATTGAAGTGAAAAACACATTGATGAGCCTGTTGGCGAAAGTGGTTGAGGTAGTAGGAGCTATTATTATGGACCCTATAGGATTCTTCGGTAATCTTATCGCGGGTGTTGGACAAGGATTTTCAAACTTTACGACAAATATCTGGACACACCTTAAAACCGGATTCTTTAGTTGGTTAACAGGAGCGTCAAAAGGGATTACGATTACCATGCCGGAAGATATCTTCTCATTAAAAGGAATTTTCTCGATAACCATGCAGGTACTTAGCCTGGGTTGGGAAGGTATACGTTCTATCGGGGCCACTGTAGTAGGGGAACCGTTAATGAAAGTACTGGAAACAGGTGTTGAAATAGTACAGGTAGTACGAAAAGATGGTATTGCAGGACTTTGGGAATACCTGAAAGATCAATTCCAGGATTTGAAGGAAACCGTTATGGATGCCATTATGGATATCATTCAAAACCAGGTTATTCAGGCCGGTATTAAATGGATTTTAGGATTGTTATCACCTGTGGGAGCCTTTGTAAAAGCTATTATGGCTATTATAGATGTAGTGAAATTCTTTGTACAGCGTGCCGCACAGATTGCCGAATTAATTAAAGCCTTTATGGATAGTGTGGCAGCAATTGCCAGCGGTAAAGTGGGCGCAGTGGCCGTAGCGATTGAAAATGCATTAGCAAAAGCCATACCGGTATTGATTGGATTGTTAGCCTCGATATTAGGTATCAGCGGATTGGCCGATAAGGTGCTTGCTGTGATCCGAAAGATACGTCAGCGTATTGTGGCCGGAATTACCAGGTTTTGGAATTTTGTGAAGGAGAAGGGGAAAGCGTTGTTAGGTAAGGTTGGTATTGGAAGTAAGAAAGATAAAAAGCAAGTGGAAGATAAGCACTTCAAGAATATGGATTCTGAAATTGCACCTGAACCGCTTATGATGAATGGTGCTAAACATACCTTAACTTTTGAAAATGACGAGATTTATATGTCAAGTGAAAAAGGAATGTTAACCAGAAAGCTTACTAAATTTAGAAATCATGTAGAGAAAAATAAAGATCAATACAACGGGAAAGATGCTAATATTATAAATGATCTGGCGCAATTAGAAAACGAAAATTCGTCCGTTAAAAAAGCATTGGTTAATTCTAAAAAGCTTAAGGAGGATAGTCCTAAAAAAGCAGAGAGTATGGACAAAGCTCAAGAACGATTTGATAAATTAAGTGCAGATATCCATGCTTTTGGAGATAAATATGAATTGAATGATCTTTCTGCCAAAGAGGCTGAACATACAAAATATAAGCCGATAAAGATTGAGTATATAGGGGCAAATAAACAAATTAAATTTGCATACTTTTATGAAGTAGAAGTTGATGGTAAAAAAGCAATAAGAAAATTTGAAAACTCCCTTAAAGTTATTGATATTGACGGAAAATTGTTTGAGCAGTCTGCGAAAGGAGATAACCTGGTGACAAAAGAAACTGGTTCAAGAGGTAAAACACATTCTAAAAATCAGGTTGAGGCAAATAAGGCTATAGAAAATTTAAAGAAAGATCCAAATCAACAAATTGAGTTTAATGCTTCACATATGATTGCCGATTTATTTTTAGGTTCGGGTTATAAGCAGACATTAAATTTGGTAACGGCTTCTGGACCATATAATAAAGAAACTATGAAGGGGGCTGAAAACAGACTTCTAGAAGCATTGGAATCAGTTGAAGATGATCAGAAAGAAATAAATAAGCAAAATTATATTACCTTTGATTTACAGGTAACAGCTAAGTGGAAACAATTGACTGATAATACTGTATATATGAGACTTGTAGACTTGAATCCAGATACAGATAAAGAGATACTGAAAAGTTTAGGTGAAGAGCTAGCAAAAGATACAGATCCAAAGTTAATTCAAGGAGTGGTCTATAAAGTTTTAAAAGTAAAACTTAATGGAAATCAACCAATAGTTCATGGAATTATACCAATAGAGATTGGAGCTGATGAAACATTACAAAACGTGTTGAAATAATATATTTTTTTAAGTATGGAAGAAATAAAAACCTTTGTAAATGAATTTTTAAAAGCCGAAGCATTAGCTGCAGATGCTTTAGTAAAACCAAATTTAGATGACTATAATAACAAATTGGTTTATATGAACAGTTTTTGTATTGAACAACTGCAGAATAAATTTGGGATGGTTCCACGAACTGAATTATGGGATGATGATTTTTATGAAGAATGGCAAGATGCAATTCCGTCGGCTCCAAGGAATATATATAAAATAAGCCAATATCAAGATGAAATTTACGGAGATGTTTATGTAGTGTATGTTTCTGGTAGGAGCCCAATTAATATGATTTTTCGTTATGGAGAAAGTATATTTGTTGCCAAAATTAATGATGAATTAAAGATTGTAAAAGATTATACTTTTGGAGATCAAATGCGTATAAAAAAGAAATTTGAAACTGGTATAGGTTTAGGGGATATTTCTTTCGAAAGCTTAAAAAATCCGGTAGCAATAGAACGTTATATGGCTCCAACGCATGATAAAGATGGTATGGAGCACTATTTGTCTGATATTTAATCTGTGTAGGCTATAAATGATAAAAGTGAGGCTTCTCTTCTTTTGAAGAGGCTTCACTTTTTTATGTATTATATGACTTTGTAATCTACATTGGGATCAAGTGAATTTATGGTTTCTATTGCTCATTAAGATCTTGTGGCTATGATGGCTTATAGAATACATTTTGCTGTGCTTTCTATATTTATTGGAATAATTTATCCCCTCGTCAAAAATGAACATAAAATTAAAGCTTGAATAAATGATCTGGCCTTAGTAAATAACAGCAAGCCATAAGTAAAGACCTATTAAGACAAGAACCCACAATTTTCAAACAGCTATAAAACAAAAAAAGCTCCAAACAACGTTTGGAGCTTTTGTACTCAAGGCGGGACTTGAACCCGCACGAACATTACTGTTCACTGGATTTTAAGTCCAGCGTGTCTACCAATTCCACCACTCAAGCTTATATTCTTTGAAAATATAAAATCGATTTTGAGAATAATGCGATACGTTTCTGTATTGCGTTGCAAAGGTAGTATTAAATTTTAATTTCACAAGCTTTCTTAAGGAATACGGATGAAAAAAATACAGGGAATACGGTATATTGCTGAGGTAAGGAGGATTATCGGCCCGATAAATGTGAGGTTATTTTTTAAGCAATGACTTAAAAGAATATCTCTTCGGTAAAATCCAGCACTTCTGCCGCTTCAACATTGCGTTGTATCTCTTCAATACCTTTTGCAATACGCAATTCGGTGGTGAATTTTCTGCTGGTAGCGCAAATCTGATCCTGAACCACCACTCTGAAAAAATACTTGCCGCTGGAAGTCTTAAATCGGAGAAATAACATCTTCTCAAAATAGATCTTCATGATCTGGATGTCTCTCACGCATTCTACTTTCTGATTGTAGCTGGCTCCGGTTAAAATTATCTTACCTTTTCTGGAAGTGTAATTAAAACGATATTGTCCGTTTTCTCTTTTTGTAATAACAAATGCTCCCATTTAGTGCTGCTTTCTTGTAAAATTCGGACGGCAAAACTAACAAAAAAGTCCCGATTTACGGGACTTTTCTTTATGCTTCTTTCTGCATTTCTTTCTTTTTCGCTACGTCGTTTTTAACATAACTTGATTTGCAGTTCCAACCTCCTGAGCATGATGCTGATAAAACGGAAACAGAAATAATTCCCGCTAAAATTAATTTTTTCATGATTCTATTTTTGTATTATAAATTCTACTCTTCTGTTTTTGCTTTCCTGCTCTTCGGAACAATTCCCTTTGCATTTAAACTTTAATTGTGTTTTACCGTATCCTTTGTAAGCCAGGCGGTTCTCACTAACACCGTGCTGTATAAGATAAGCGTAAGCTGCTGCAGCACGTTTTTCGGATAAGGTCATGTTGTAATCTGCTTTTCCTTTGGAATCCGTATGCGCATTGATGTTGATCTTCATGTCCGGATTCGCTTCCAGGGCATCGATAATTTTGTTTAACGAAAGCTCTGATTCTTTTTGTAGCGATGCTTTGTTAAAATCGAAATAGATATTCTCAATTTCAATAGCGCTGTCTGTTATGTTGGCTTTTGTCTGAACCAGGGCAATGTGTTTGTTGTAATGTGTAGCGTTACCGTCCGGTTTGAAAAATATAGTATTTGGCAGGTAACCTTCTTTATTTGTTTCGATGCTGTAAGCCGATAGCGGATTCATTTTCAGGGCAATGTTACCATGAGCATCAGATGTTGTTTTCTTGATGATTTCGCCAAACTCATTTTTAATAACGATGCTGGCATTGGGTAAAGCAGTTTTAGTGATGCTTTCTTCTACTACGGCATTGAAATTTTGTTCTAATTCTACTAATTCGAATTTGTAAATGTCAAAATCGGACTTGTCGGCCTTCCTGTTCGAAGAAATATATCCCTTAGCGTTATTGCTGAAGGTAAACGCAATCTCATCATTATGAGTGTTGATGGTTTCTCCCAGGTTGGAACGATTGGTGATAGCCTTGTTTGTTAAAGAAACTCTGAAAACGTCATATCCGCCAAAAGTCTCGTGTCCTTTGGAAGAAAAATAAATGTATTTCTGGTCTGCAGTAGCATAAGGATATTTCTCGTCTTTATCGGAGTTTACCGTCGGACCCAAATTGGTTACATTTTTCAATGTTCCGTCAGCAAGTACATCGGCACTGTAAATATCAAATCCTCCAAAACCACCTTTCATATCCGACGCGAAATAAATCTTCTTGCCGTTAGCATTCATATAAGGCGTTTCGATTGAATAATCACCGTTTATTGATAGTTCCTGGATATCTTTCCAGTATCCTTTTGTTTCCAGGTCAAGCGTCGCCTTTTGAAGCGAATATTGATTAGGATTGTTTTCTTTCGCTTTTGTTAGGTAAATTGTTTTCTCATCCGGTGAAAAAGTCACTCCGCCTTCATCGGTATCGGCATCCAGTAATTTCGAGAAAATAACCGGACGTAAAAGATTTCCGTTTTTGTCAAGATCGGTACAGAAAAGATTGTTGTAAGGCGTGTTTGTTACCGGATCAACGGAAACTTTGGCAAACCCTCTTTTTTTGTTAGACAAAATAAGGTACTTGTTCATAAAGAAAGCTGTTCCTACTTCGGATAACTCAGTATTTACGCCTGAATCGAATGTAGTAAAGCTTAAACCGTTACTTTGCGGTAATTTATATGTTTTATTGGAATTACTCTGCCCCTGGGCGAATAATTGTGATGAAAATAATAAAGAACAAACAATAATTTTGAAGGGTTTCATTTTGCTATGTTATCAACGTTTCTGGTATAATCTTTATGGATGTGACGAATATATACCCGATTATTATGATTACGTTAATAAATCTTTAAACGGATGTAAATAATCGATAAAGTGCAACGGTGTAAAATAAAGACTACAATTTGAGAATTTCGTAAAACTTTAAGAAATAACAAAAGTGCGTGAAAATGTGATATTTATATAAATAAAAAAAGCTCCAAACGTTAGTTTGAAGCTTTTGTACTCAAGGCGGGACTTGAACCCGCACGAACATTACTGTTCACTGGATTTTAAGTCCAGCGTGTCTACCAATTCCACCACTCGAGCATTGTAAGGTAGTTGAGCGAAAAACGGGATTCGAACCCGCGACCTCAACCTTGGCAAGGTTGCGCTCTACCAACTGAGCTATTTTCGCATTTTCATTCTCTTTTTGAACTTCGCTATACTTGTTCTGTATTGCGGATGCAAATTTAGTACATAAATCTAATTACACAAGAAATATTCAGAAAAAAAACAAAACTTTTTTTTAATTTATTGATAACCTTTGGTTTAAAAATAAATTATTTTTTGGTTAACATCCGTTTAATCTCGTTTAGCTTCATTAAAGCCTCCACAGGAGTCAGCGTATTGATGTCAATATTGAGAATCTCTTCTTTGATTTCTTCCAGTAGCGGATCGTCCAGATTGAAAATACTCAGCTGCATTTCCTCTTTATCCGACTTAACACCGGCTAAAGCTTCGCTCGAATGATCTTTTTCCAGTTTCTTTAATAACTTCTGGGCTTTCTGGATTACCGTTTGCGGCATACCTGCCATTTTAGCCACATGGATACCAAAACTGTGCGCACTGCCGCCTTTTACCAGTTTACGGATAAATAATACCGTATCCTTTAATTCCTTTACGGAAACGTTGAAATTCTGAACCCCTTCAAAGATCACTTCCATCTCATTTAGTTCGTGGTAATGTGTGGCAAACAATGTTTTTGGTTTTGCCGGATGCTCATGTAGATATTCGGCAATGGCCCAGGCAATGGAAATACCGTCATAAGTACTCGTTCCGCGGCCGATTTCGTCCAGAAGAACAAGACTTCTGTTGGAAATATTATTCAAAATAGAAGCCGTTTCATTCATTTCCACCATAAACGTCGATTCTCCCATCGAAATATTGTCGGAAGCGCCCACACGGGTAAAGATTTTATCAACTATGCCCATTCGCACACTTTCAGCCGGAACAAAGCTGCCCATCTGTGCCAGTAATACAATAAGGGCCGTCTGGCGCAATATCGCCGATTTACCCGACATGTTCGGTCCGGTAATCATGATAATTTGCTGCGTTTTGTTGTCTAAGAAAACATCATTGGCAATATAAGGTGTACCCACTGGTAACTGCTTTTCAATTACCGGATGGCGTCCGTTTTTAATATCCAGTTCAAAACTCTCGTCCAGTACCGGCTGTATATAATTGTTTTCGATTGCCAGCTGCGTAAAAGAGGTAAGGCAATCCAGCTGCGCCACTAAATTAGCGTTTAGCTGAACTACTTTGATATAAGTCGAAATCCAGAGTACCAGCTGTTCGAATAATTCTACTTCCAGTTTGTAGATCTTCTCTTCAGCGCCCAGGATTTTGCTTTCGTATTCTTTTAATTCTTCTGTAATATAACGCTCGGCATTCACCAGGGTCTGCTTGCGGATCCATTCGGCAGGAACTTTGTCTTTATGTGTGTTACGAACCTCAATATAATACCCGAAAACGTTGTTAAAGGATATTTTTAAAGAAGGAATTCCGGTTTTCGAACTTTCGCGTGCTTCCAGTGCTTCCAGGTATTCTTTTCCGGAAAAAGCGATACTGCGCAGCTCGTCCAGTTCTTCGTGGATTCCGGTTGCAATAGCATTTCCTTTATTGATCGAAACCGGTGCTTCCGGATTTAAAGTTGCTTTGATTTTTTCACGCAGTACTTCGCAGGCGTTTAATTTGTCTCCGATATTTCGCAACGAAGCATTGGTGCTTTCCATTGCCAGCGTTTTGATCGGGACAATAGCATCCAGCGAGTTGCACATGTATACAATTTCACGTGGACTTACTTTTCCGGTAGCTACTTTTGAGATCAGACGCTCCAGGTCGGATATCTGTTTGATCTGGTACTGTACTTTCTGTAACTCGTCTCCGTTTTCCTTGAAATAAGCCACTACTTCATGGCGGTCTTTAATGCGCTGCGCATCTTTCAGCGGAAGTGCCAGCCAGCGTTTCAGCAAACGGCTTCCCATAGGCGAAAGCGTTCTGTCGATAACGTCTAAAAGCGTTACGGCATTCGGATTCGTACTGTGGTATAATTCCAGGTTCCGGATTGTAAAACGGTCCATCCACACATAGGCATCTTCGGCGATACGGTGAATGGAAGTGATATGTTGTATTTTGTTATGCTGTGTTTCCGATAAATAATATAAAATAGCTCCCGAAGCGATTAAGCCCTCCGGAAGTTCTTCAATACCAAACCCTTTTAATGAATTGGTCTGGAAATGATTCGTCAGCGTTTCAAAAGCATAGTCTTCTTTAAAGATCCAGTCTTCCAGGAAGAAAGCATGGAAGTTTTCGCCAAAAGCCGCCTTAAACTGATTTTTATGGTTTTTCTGAACTAGGATTTCACTCGGACTGAAATTCTGCAACAGCTTGTCGATATATTCTTCATTACCCTGTGAGGTTAAAAACTCTCCGGTAGAAACATCAAGAAAAGATACACCTAAAAGTTTTTTGCCAAAATGAACGGAAGCCAGGAAGTTATTGGATTTAGAGCTAAGCACTTCATCGTTTAGCGCTACACCCGGAGTAACCAGTTCTGTAACCCCGCGTTTCACGATGGTTTTGGTCATCTTGGGATCTTCCAGCTGATCGCAAATCGCAACACGAAGTCCGGCTTTTACCAGTTTGGGTAAATACGTATTTAACGAATGGTGCGGGAATCCGGCTAAAGCGGTTTCAGAATCCGAACCGGCACCGCGTTTGGTCAGGGTGATTCCTAAAATCTGGGAAGCACGAACAGCATCATCACCAAAAGTTTCGTAAAAATCACCCACACGGAACAGCAAACAGGCATCGGGATATTTCCTTTTGATTTCATTATATTGCTTCATTAGGGGCGTTTCTTTCGGAGTTTTTTCTTTTGTTGACAAGGCTTAAAGATTTAAATATTCGTAAAGAGCGAAATTAAGGATTTTTTATAATAGAAAAATAAGATGTTTTGAACATAATGTTTTAAAAGCAAAAAGAAAAACATTCGGGGATTCTGTCAAATTTTATAATTAATTTTGCCCTCAATTATTTACAACAAGATGAGAAAACTTGCCAATAGCGAATTAGAAAGAAAGAATGTAGCGGAATTTAAAGAAGCGGAAAAAACACCAATTATCATTATACTGGACGATATCCGCAGCCTGCACAATATCGGTTCGGTTTTTAGAACAGCCGATGCTTTTTTAATTGAAAAAATCTATTTGTGCGGTATCACGGCAACGCCTCCCAATAAAGAGATCCACAAAACCGCATTGGGCGCAACCGATACGGTAAGCTGGGAATATGCCAAAGACGTGCTGGAAGTAATTGAAAACCTGAAAAAAGAAGAGGTTGCTGTTTTTGCGATTGAACAGGTGGAACACTCCGTTTTATTGCAGGATTTCACACCGGAAACCGGTAAGAAATATGCGTTGGTTTTTGGAAACGAAGTAAAAGGCGTTTCGCAGCAGGCAATCCATGAATGTGACGGAACAATTGAAATTCCGCAATTGGGTACGAAACACTCGTTGAATATTTCGGTTAGTGCCGGAATTGTGGTTTGGGATTTGTTTAAAAAACTGCAGTTTCCCGGTTAAGACTGCATTTTTTCCTGGATCTGTTCCAGAATGCTCAGGTAATCTTCCTGGTTTTCCACAAAATCATAGTCGGAAACATCAATAACCAACACATTAAGGCTGGTCTGCGATTTGATATAATCCAGATAGCCGCGGTTAATTTTGTCCAGGTATTCTGCGGGAATTTCCTGTTCATAAGAACGGCCTCTTTTCTTGATGTTTTGCAGTAAGCGTTCCGTGTTTTGGTAGAGGTATACATACAGTCCCGGTTTGGGCATTTCTTTATAGATAATGTCAAACATGGTTTTATACAGGCGGAACTCGTCCGACCCTAACGTCACTTTTGCAAAAATCAGCGATTTAAAAATGTGATAGTCGGCAACGATAAAATCTTTAAACAAATCAAACTGTGCCAGGTCATCCGACAACTGCAAATAACGATCGGCTAAAAATGACATTTCCAGCGGAAACGCATAACGGGCCTGATCTTTATAGAATTTGGGTAAAAACGGATTGTCGGCAAAACCCTCCAGAATTAGTTTGCCGTTAAAATCTTCGGAAATTTTGGTAGCCAGAGTCGTTTTTCCGGCGCCGATGTTGCCTTCAATTGCAATATAATTAAAATGATGCATTTCAAACTTCTCCACCGGAGAAACAAGCTTGCCGGCAATTGTGCAGTGGCTGGTGTCTGCTGTAGTGGCGATTAGCTCTGAAATACTTTTCTTTAAAACCGGATGTTCCCATTCCAGATTTAAATCTTTAAAAGGCAGTAATACAAAAAGACGGTTTTGCATTTGCGGATGCGGAATCGTCAGTTCGTCAGTAGTTATTACCGTTTCGTTAAAAGCAATAATGTCTACATCGATCATTCGTGCCTGGTAACCTTGCTGTTCGTTCCGGGTTCTTCCCAGCTTTTTTTCAGCAGAAAGAATCTTTTTAAGGATGGTTTCGGCAGAAAAATAAGTGTGAAGTACAATGGCGCAATTGTAAAAAGCATCACTTTCAAAACCCCATGCGGGTGTTTCGTACAGGCGGGATACGCGAATTACGGTTCCTATACTTTTGTGGATCAGATTGATACACTGCTGGATGTTCTCCAAACGATTTCCCTGATTGCTTCCTAATGATAATACAACTTGATTCTGACTGCGCATACGGCAAAATAACTAAAAGAATTTTAGAATTGGAGTATATTTGTGGGAAGTGTTGATAAGTTCTTGATAAAGCCGGGCCAAACAGCTTTCTTTGACTTCTTTTGTAACATTTATCGAAAAAAAACTACTTATAGTAAAAAGAAATAAAATGAAATTTATAGGAAATGTAATCGCAACTGTAGTCGGACTATTCGTTTTTTTTATGATGTTGTTTTTTGGGATTGTGCTGATCGGAGCAATCTTTGGAGGCGATAATGATAAAATAAAAGTAAAAGATAATTCCGTTATAGAACTGGATTTGTCTGAAGTGACGCATGATTATGGCGGAAAATTTAACTTCACCGATTTTAATTATTTTGAAGCAAAACACGATGGTGTAGTCGATGTTTTAAATGCAATCGATGCGGCTAAAAAAGACGATCGGATCAAAGGGATTTCTATTGTAAACAATGCTTCCATGCTGGGAATGGCACAAAGAAAAGCCGTTCGTAACAAACTGGAAGAATTTAAAAAATCAGGAAAATTTGTTGTGGCTTACGCCAATGCCTATACGCAGGGAGAATATTATTTAGACTCTGTTGCCGATACACTTTATGTGAATCCGGTGGGAGAACTGGACTTTAAAGGACTGTCTACAGAAATCTTATTCTTCAAAGATTTTCAGGAAAAATCAGGGATCAAGATGGAAGTTATCCGTCACGGAAAATATAAAAGTGCTGTAGAACCGTTTCTGGAAAACGAAATGAGTCCGGCAAACCGGGAACAAATGACCGTTTTATTAAACTCTGTCTGGACAACGGTAGTTGACGATATTTCGAAAAGCAGAAAAATACCGGTGGACAGCCTGAATGTTATTGCAACAAATCTTGGAGCAAGAACTCCGGAAATGGCAAAAAACAAAAAACTGATCGATAAAATCGGTTATGAAGACGAATTCCATGACGGTATCCGTAAAGCCTTAAAAGTTGAAAAAGGAGAAGAATACAATAAAGTGAACATACTGGATTATGCCCGTAATGTAGCGACGACCAATGAGGAGTATTCAACGAAAGACAGAATTGCCATTATTTATGCACAGGGTGAAATTTTATCAGGTGAAGGGGATGTAACCTACATTGGTGAAGGTTCAATGCGACGTTCTTTGGAAGCGGCCCGTAATGACGATAATGTAAAAGCGATTGTTTTGAGAATCGACAGCCCGGGTGGAAGTGCCTTAACATCGGAACTGATCTGGAGAGAAATTGAACTGACCAAAAAGAAAAAACCGATAGTGGTTTCCATGGGTAACCTGGCAGCTTCCGGCGGATATTATATTGCCTGCAATGCCAATACTATTTTTGCAGAACCCAATACAATCACCGGTTCTATCGGGGTATTCGGAACCTTGCCGAACTTTAGTCCGCTGGCTAAAAAAATAGGGATCAATGCCGAACAGGTAAGAACCCATCAGAATGCATCCGGATACAGCGTTTTTGAACCGATTGACGAGAACTACAAAAATGTGGTTTTAGAAGGTGTGGAAAACATCTATAAAACATTTGTAAGCCGTGTGGCAACCGGAAGAAAAATGACTTTCGCACAGGTAGACAGCATTGCGCAGGGACGTGTCTGGGCAGGAAGAGATGCAATCAAAGTAGGATTGGTCGACAAAATGGGCGGTATGGATGAAGCCATCAAACATGCAGCTTCTTTAGCCAAAATTAAAGAATACAAAACGGAAAGTTTCCCGGAATATGATAAAACGCTGCAGGACATGCTTCACAATTTTACCGGAATATCCATGTTCCAGGGAAGAGAAGCTTTGATCAAAGAGCAGATAGGTGAAGAAAGCTACCAGATTCTGGAGCAGATCAGAAAAGCCAATCAGCAAAGAGGCGTACAGGCGTTAATGCCGTTCCAGTTAGTGATCCGCTAATCCCCAACGTACTGTAGAAAAATGCTACAGCACAAACATCGGTAATCGTGTTGAAAGAAAACGGGTTCCGGAAACGGACGTAATAACGTACTATTCAACGATTTTTATACTAAACCAACTTATTTTCTGTTCGCATTAAATAAGTTGGTTTAATTTTTGTAGTAAATTCGTAAGATAAATATTTCGAGTTATGTTAAAGAAAATTCTAAAAGGTTTCGGTGTGTTTTTATTGCTGTCAATAATCACCTTAGCCGCTGTTCCGTTTTTGTTTAAAGACAAAATAAAAGAATTGGTGGTAAAAGCCATTAATGATAAAGTGGATGCCAAAGTGGCTTTTGATGATGTGGATTTAAGCCTGTTTAAGAGCTTTCCGAACGCAAATGTCACCATTGATAAGATCAGCATCATTAATAAGGCGCCTTTTGCCGGCGATACCTTGTTTTATGCCGGAGAGGTAAATCTGAAAATGTCCATTAAGGAACTCTTTAAAAAAGACGGGGAAACGATGAAAGTAGACGGATTCTATTCCGAAAACGGAGTCGTGAACATCATCTTCAATAAAGACGGTGTGGGAAATTTTGACATTGCCTTAAAAGATGAAAAAGAAAATGACCCTTCAGAGAGTAAACCGTTTGCGTTGAACCTTAAGAAATATGAAATAAAAAACCTGCGATTCACATATCTTGATGAAAAGTCAAAAATCAAAATGGTGGTCGATAGCCTGGATCATGAAGGAACCGGTAATTTTGCCGCGCAAAAGCTGGATCTGGTAACAAAATCATCGGCAAAATTATCATTGGTGATGGATAAGATGCAATACATGAAAAACGTATCGCTGAATCTGGATGCTGTTTTGGGTATTGATCTGGACAAACAAAAATATACCTTTAAAGAAAATAAGGCGTTGATCAATCAGCTGCCGTTGGAATTTGACGGATTTATTCAAATGCTGAAAAACGGGCAGGAATATGACTTGAAATTCAAAACGCCTACATCATCCTTTAAAAACTTCCTGGGACTGGTTCCGGAAGCCTATGCCGGCAACCTGAATACGGTTAAAACAACCGGTGATTTTAAAGTAGACGGAACGGTTAAAGGAGCGCTTACCGATACAACAATCCCGAAATTCAATATTGAAATAGCCTCCAATAATGCTTCCTTCCAATATCCGGATTTGCCGAAATCGGTTCAGAATATTGTAATTGATACCCGGATCATAAACGAAACCGGATTGATGAACGATACGTATGTAAATCTGGATAAATTGTCGTTCCGGATCGATCAGGATGTTTTCAATGCGAAAGCAAACATTAAAAATATTTCACAAAACGCTTTGGTAAATGCCGAATTAAAAGGCGTTATCAACCTGGCTAATGTGACAAAAGCCTATCCGGTGAAACTGGAAAAACCGTTGTCGGGGATTCTAAAAGCCGATGTAGTGACCAAATTCGATATGAAATCGGTGGAAACCAGCCAGTATCAGAATATCCAGAATTCCGGAAATATCAGCCTTACCGGATTCAACTATGCCGGTCCGGAAATGGCAAAACCAATTCAGATCAAACAGGCAACCGTTGCCTTTAATCCGAATCAGATCCGTTTGAACCAACTGGATGCGGTAACCGGAAAATCAGATATTAAAGTAACCGGAACACTGGATAATTTCTATGGTTTTGTATTTAAAAAACAAGTGCTGAAAGGAAACTTTACCATGAACTCCAACCAGTTGTTAGTGTCCGATTTTATGACGCCAACAACGCCTGAAGCGACAAAAGGTAATGCGAAGCCGAAAGAAGCTGTGAAAATTCCGGCCTTCCTGGATTGTGCCATTACGGCAAATGCCAATACGGTGGTGTACGATAACCTGACCCTGAAAGCTGTTTCCGGAAAAATGATCATTAAGGATGAAGCGGTAAAACTGGAAAATGTGAAAACCAATATTTTTGACGGTCAGATCGGGGTAAACGGTACTGTTTCGACTAAAGGAGCTGTGCCGTCCTTTAATATGGATTTAGGACTGAATACCGTGGATATTGCCAAATCGTTTACGCAGCTGGATATGTTGAAATCCATTGCGCCTATCGCCGGAGTTATTAGCGGTAAACTGAATTCGACCATTAAACTGTCGGGTAACCTGGATGCTAAGGAAATGACGCCGGATTTAAAAACAATTTCCGGAGATTTAGTAGGGCAATTGCTTTCGACTTCTGTTAATGCGAAAAATTCCAATTTACTGAATGCGCTGGACAGCAATTTAAAATTCGTAGACCTGGACAAGCTGAACCTGAACAACCTGAAAGCCCATTTGTCGTTCGATAACGGAAAAGTAAACGTAAAACCGTTCGATATTAAATACCAGGATATCAAAGTAACGGTTGGCGGACAGCACGGTTTTGACCAGAGCATGAATTATAACCTGAAGTTTGATGTTCCGGCCAAATACCTGGGATCGGATGTGAACAAGCTTCTGGCAAAATTATCGCCTTCAGATGCAAATAAAATAGAAAGCGTACCGGTAAATGCTATCTTAACCGGGAACTTTAAAAGTCCTAAAGTATCTACCGACTTAAACCAGGCGGTTACCAATATTTCGAACCAGTTAATCAAGCAGCAGAAAGACAAGCTGATTAACCAGGGAACCGGAGCTTTGGGAAACCTTTTAGGAGGAGGGAAGAAGAATACCGGAACCGGAACTACGGCCGATACGACCAAAACAAAACCGAAAGACGATATTAAAAATGCCGCAACAAATGCCATTAAAGATTTGTTCGGTAAGAAGAAAAAACAAGAATAAAGAAAAAGCCCCGCAATTGCGGGGCTTTTTTTATAGCGTGATTTTTACAACATAACCTTCAAAAGTACGGATGTTAAAAACGGTGCCGTCTTCAAAAAGCAGGTATTGTCCTTTAATACCGGCTAATTTTCCGTTAAAAACAGGTGTTTTGTCAAGGCTTAAACTGTTTACTTTTTTAGGGTATTGTAAAACGGGATATTCCAGATGGTACATTTTTTCGGGTGTTGTATGGAAATACTCTTTTACTTCATCGGGTAAAAGCGGTTCCAGTTTGTTGCGTTCGGAAATAATATCCATGGCTGGAATTTCATTCTGAAGCATTTTCCGCCAGTTTGTTTTGTCCGAATAATGATCCTTTAAAGCAACTTCGGTAATTCCGGCCAGGTAACGGTTCGGTACTTCTACTATCGGAACAGCCTCAATGGCGCCCTGATCGATCCAGCGGGTCGGAACCTGTGTTTTTCGGGTTACGCCCACTTTTACTTCACTCGAAAGTGCCAGGTAAACGATGTGCGGCTGTAACTGTACTCTTTTTTCATATTCCAGGTCGCGGTCTTCAATGTCCAGATGTGCGGTGCTTAGCTCCGGTTTCATGATCCAGTCTCCGGCTGAGGCACTCGACATAAAGCAGTCGTAGCAAAAACCCTGTCTGAAAATCTTTTTTTTCTTACCGCAATTCAAACATTGGTATCCCTGGAAGGAAATCTCCATTTCTTTATTGAGTAATTGGTTGACATTCAAAAAGCTATTTTCGAAAACAAGATAATATTGGATCGGGTTTCCTATTTCCGTTTGCATTTTTGTAAGTACGCCTTCGTATTGCATTTTGTAAATTCAGATTTAAGAGTTAGGATTTGCAGGTTAACAGCGTCGTTACTGCGGTTTTTTTATTATTTTTGGTAATGTTGTAAAAGTACAAACTTTGATTTGAATTATCCCAAAAACAAATCTTCTTAACCGGAATCTAGTATTATGGCATTAACAATAATTAACTCAATTGCTTCTTGGATATTAAAAAAGAGAATTCACCAGATGGAATTGTTTCTTAAATACCCGAATGAAGTACAGGAGGAATTGCTTTTTAGTTTGCTGAGAACAGCAGAAAACACAATTATTGGCCAGAAATATGAGTTTGGAACAATTAAGAGCTACAAGACCTTTTCGGAGCGTATTCCGGTATCGACCTATGAAGAGCTCGAACCGCTGATCGAAAGAACCCGGAAAGGGGAGCAGAACGTTTTCTGGAACACGCCTATCAAATGGTTCGCAAAATCCAGCGGTACCACCAATGCTAAAAGCAAATTTATTCCGGTGAGTAACGAAGCGTTGGAAGACTGCCATTATAAAGCCAGTAAGGACTTGCTGTGCCTGTATCTGAATAACAATGAAAGCTCACAGCTGTTTACGGGTAAAAGCCTGCGATTGGGCGGCAGTAAGCAGTTGTATGAAGATAACAATACTTTTTTCGGCGATCTTTCGGCGATTCTGATTGATAATATGCCTTTTTGGGCAGAATTCAGCAGTACGCCAAGTAATAAGGTTTCCCTGATGAGTGAATGGGAGTCCAAAATACAGGCGATCATTCACGAAACGGTTCTGGAAAATGTAACCAGTTTTGCCGGTGTTCCGTCATGGATGCTGGTGCTGTTGAACCGCGTACTGGAAGAAACCGGAAAAACCGATCTGTTTGAACTGTGGCCTAATGTTGAGGTTTACTTTCACGGAGGAGTGAGCTTTGAACCGTACCGGGAACAGTACAAGCGGATCCTGCCGAAAGCGGATTTTAAATATTATGAGATCTATAATGCTTCCGAAGGATTTTTTGCCATCCAGGATCTGAATAATTCCGATGATTTACTGCTGATGCTTGATTACGGGATTTTCTATGAATTTATCCCGATGGATACTTTTGGAACCTTACAGCAGCGAACCATCCGGTTATCGGAAGTGCAGCTGAATAAAAACTATGCGGTAGTGATTACGACCAATTCCGGTTTGTGGCGCTATTTAATAGGGGATACAGTTCGTTTTACTTCGCTGAATCCTTATCGTATTAAAGTTACCGGAAGAACCAAGCATCATATCAATGTGTTTGGAGAGGAATTGATGGTGGAAAACACAGACAGGGCAATCGCCAGGGCGTGTCATGAAACCGGCTCGGAAGTGATTGATTATACGGTAGCGCCTATTTTTATGAAAGGACGCGAAAAAGGAGCGCATGAATGGATGATCGAGTTCCGTAAAAAACCGGAAAACATAGAGCTATTCCGTAAAAACCTGGATGAAGCCCTGCAAAGCCTGAATTCCGATTATGAAGCAAAACGGTATAATAATATGACACTGAATCCGTTAGTGTTGAATGTGGCGCGAACGAATCTTTTTTATGATTGGTTGAAAGAGCAGGATAAACTGGGAGGACAGCACAAAATACCAAGGTTGTCCAATAGCCGGGAATATTTAGACAGACTGAAAGCATTGCAATATATCCAAATAGAATGATGATATGAAAAAAGTGATAGGTTTCCTTGTGCTGGGGGCAGTTCTTGCCTCCTGCGGTCCCAAACGGATGGGGTGCGGACCAAGAAGATGTGAGGTAAAAACAATCGGGCATCCATCGGATAAAGTAATACAGAAAGCTACCGAAAGGGCATAAAAAAACCTCGCTATTGCGAGGTTTTAAAATTCTTAGAAAGTTCTAATTATTTTTTTGCAGCGTCAGCAGCAGGAGCAGCAGCTTCAGTAGCTGGAGCAGCAGCAGCGTCAGTAGCTGGAGCAGCTTCAGTAGTAGCAGCAGCAGAATCAACAGTAGTAGCAGCAGCTTCTACAGCCTCTTCAGCAGGAGCAGCAACTTCTTCAGTTACAGGCTCTTCAGTTTTAGTTTCTTTACAAGAAACGAAAGAAACACTCATCATAGCTACTAATGCTAAGCTTAAAACAACTTTTTTCATCTTACTAAATTATAAAGGTTAATTATTAATTCGGAGCAAAGATATAAAATTTTTAATACGTAATAATATTTCGTAAAATATTTTTTCGCTCCGGTTTACTTTTTTTTTGAAAAATCAGATAATTATGGTCAAAAACGCCCGATTTCAAAGGGTTTAAGTGTGTAACTATCTGATTTTTAATGTTTTGTTAAAGTGTTAAAAAACGACTATTTTTTCTTGTTTTGTACCAGTTTCATCTCGTCAACAAGGTGTTTTGCGCCTGCATATTTGTCAATAATGAACAAAACATAGCGGATGTCCACCATAATGTTGCGGCAAATCGCCGGATCGTAGTAAATATCACTCATCGTTCCTTCCCAAACACGGTCGAAATTCAGTCCGATTAAGTTACCTTCCGCATCCAGAGCAGGGCTTCCGGAATTCCCTCCGGTAGTGTGGTTGGTTCCGATAAAGCAAACCGGCATTTTGCCTTTTTCGCCATATTGTCCGTAATCTTTATTGTTGTATAAAGTGATTAGTTTTTCCGGTACGTCAAACTCATAATCACCCGGTACATATTTTTCCATGACACCGTCCAGGAAAGTCATCGGTTCATACACTACCGCATCGCTTGGGTTGTATCCTTTTACTTTACCATAGGTTACACGCAATGTGCTGTTTGCATCCGGGAAAAGACGATCGTTAGGGAATAACTCCAGTATCGCTTTCATATAGGTGCGTTGTAAAGCAATATTTTTCAGATTTAACTCGTCATATTTTGGTGCTACATTTTTGTTGTAGCTGTCTGCCATTGCTTTTACCGTTTGATAGCCTTTGTCCTGATTGATTTTTTCAATAACCGTTTTAGCATCACCGCTTAATAATTCTTTTAAACCGTTATAGCTGGTCAGTTTTGATTTTCCGTACACTTCTGCCGTCAGGTTTTTAGCATCAACCGTGTTGAAAGCTGCCGGTAAAAATTGTTTTGGCGACTTTGTGGAGTATAAGGTAATTAACTGTTCGAAAACTTTTTCATCAACATTAGCATTGAAGTCTTTATACAAATCTTCAAAACCGGCGATAAGATTGTTTTTTCTGTCGTTAAAAGCTTGTTCTCCTTTAGCGGTATACACCTGCTCTAATTGGTACAGACGGTGTCCGAAGCTCAGTAATTCAGTATTTCTTAGCACTACTTCTGTGAAATAATCCCTGCTCAGGGCATACGGAGCAATGTCGGCATAATTCTTTTTAAAGTCAGCCAGTAAGTTTCCGTATTCGGCTTGTTTGCCGGATTTGTTCACTTTGTTCTGGAAGTCTTTTTCAAATTTCTGTTTGATGGCAACCGCATTGGATTTTTTTAAACCTTTGGTTTCTCCGATCCATTTTTTCCAGTAGTTGGCAATACTGGCATATTTGGAAGCATACTGGATTTTGATAGCATTGTCTTTACGCATAAATCCGTCCTGTACTTTTAAAGCCGCATCACGAACTTCAATTTTTGCAGGATTCAAGTCGTTTACAATCTGCTCCACAGCATACGATGGCAAATATTCCTGGGTTCTGCCCGGATATCCCATTACCATAGTAAAGTCGTTTTCCTTAACCCCTTTTATAGAAACCGGGAAGAAATGTTTTGGTGTATACGGAACGTTGTCTTTGGAATATTCCGCCGGACGGTTGTTTTTGTCGGCATAGATCCGGAATAAAGAGAAATCTCCGGTGTGGCGCGGCCAAACCCAGTTGTCTGTATCCGAACCGAATTTTCCGATAGATGAAGGCGGTGCACCAACCAACCGAACGTCTTTATAGGTTTCCGTTACAAAAAGGATGTATTGGTTTCCGTCATAGAAAGTTCTGATCTTGTTTTCCTGCCAGGATTCTTTTGGCAATGTTCTGCTCAGTATACCGATGTTTTCCTGAATTTTCTTTTGTTTGTCCAATTCGTTAGGAAGTGCGGCAACACCTTCTAACACCTTATTGGTTATATCTTCTATTTTTACAATGAAGGTTACCACCAGGTCTTTGTTTGGTAATTCATCTTCCATTTTCATAGCCCAAAAGCCATTTGTAAGATAATCATGGTCGATTGTAGAGTGCGACTGGATCTCGCCATAACCGCAATGGTGGTTGGTTAAAAGTAAACCTTTTGAGGAAATCACTTCGGAAGTACAGCCTCCGTTAAAATGCGGAACCGCATCTTTTAAACTGGATTTGTTCACATCGTAAATATCGGCTGCCGATATTTTCATCCCTAAGTTTTTCATCTCCTTTTCGTTCATTCCTTTTAGTAAGGAGGGAATCCACATTCCGCCTTGCTGGGCGTAAACGGGTAAAACGAACAATACGACAAGTAGTCTTAAAAATTTCATCTGTTTGTTATTTATTTGTTTGTAATGAATCAGCCGGAACGCTGTAATGAGCTTTGGTTAAAAGCACATCATAGGGTTACCGGTATTAATTGATTTTTGGTGTTTATGCTACAATATATTTCATCATTTTACGATGATGTACTGTAAAATTCTGGGCAAGATACAATTTTTGAGCATTTTCGTTATGGTTTTCCACTTCAAGGTAGATTACTTTTAACTTTAATTTAAGAGCTTCTGCTTTTATAAATTCGATTGCCTGTTTCCCGATTCCTTTTCCTCTTGCCTTTTCGGATAGGTATAGTTCATCCAGAAAAGCATACCGGCCTTTGTATTCAAAACTGAATATAAAAGTGATAATGGTATAGCCGATCAGTTCGTTATCGGAATAGATCAGCCAGGCTCTTCCCAGGTTGTCATTACTGATAAACTCTGTAAACAGCGCTTCCGAAGTTGCCGGGTCGATATGGTAATTATCGATGGCATAAAAATCACGCATCAGGGTTACTGCTTCAGGAATGTCTGCTTTGGTTAACGGTTTAAAGATGGTGCTCATGTATAATGTGGTTTAAAATACTATTGGTTGCGTTTTTATTCATCTGTACGAAAGTGCTGCAAATATGCCCTTTTTCATAACGAATGTCCACATTGCGGATCAGGTCGGTGAACGCTTCGTTCAGTTCCTGCTGACCGGAAATGGAAATACAGCCTTCCATGTTCACCAAAGCGGTGGCTTCGGCAAAATGGGAATAGTTGGGACCAATTACAATGGGTACGCCAAAAGTGGCCGGTTCCAGGATGTTGTGTACTCCGGGATTTCCAAAGCCGCCGCCAACGTAGGCAATGTCGGCATAACTGTAAATCCTGGTCAGTATGCCTATGGTGTCGATAATAAAAACGTCATAACCGGAAAGGTCTTTTCCTTCTTTTTTAGAAAACAGTACCGTTTTTTTGGTAATGCTGTTTTGTAAGGATAATATTTGTTCCGGTTTGATATTGTGTGGTGCGATGATGAATTTTACCGCATCGCTCGTGTTGTTGATATAATTAACCAGCAGGGTTTCGTCTTTTGGCCAGGAACTGCCAATCACAATTGCCGGACTGTCGTTTTTAAAGCTTTCGATGAAATCCAGGGTATTGTCGCGTTCCAGTATTGCAGCTACGCGGTCAAAACGGGTATCGCCGGAAACTTTTACGTTCGAAAAACCAATGCTTTGCAATAGTTGTTTGGATTTTTCATTCTGTACAAAAAAGTAGTTAAAGCTTTTCAGCGCATTTCTGTAAAAAGAGCCGTACCATTTAAAGAACGATTGTTTTTCCCTGAAAATCCCCGATATCAGATAGGTCGGGATATTCTGCTTTTTCAGCTCGTTCAGGTAATTCGGCCAGTATTCGTATTTAATGAAAAAAGCCATATCGGGATGAACGGCTTTCAGGAAAGCTATAGCATTGCTTTTGGTGTCCAGAGGCAGGTAAACCGTGGCATCGGCAGTAGTATTGTTCTTTCGTACTTCGTAGCCGGATGGCGAAAAGAAAGTAACGACAATTTTATGACCGGGGAACTTTTCTTTTATTTTTTCCATTACCGGAAGTCCCTGTTCGTATTCTCCCAGTGAAGCGGCATGAAACCAGATCGTTTTGTCAGATGGCTGTATTGCCGTTGCTAATGCCGGGAAAACAATTTTTCGGCCTTCCACAAAAAGTTTGATTTTCGGACTCAGTAAAGCAATGAATTTCAGGAGGAAACCAACGAATTGAACTAATAAATCGTAGAGAAAAAACATAAGCGAAAATTTGTGTCGCTAAATTACGGTTCTTTACGTTAATTTGATTGGTGTAAACTCATTAAATGACTATTTTTGCTTGTTTTAAAAACTTTTTTTCAGATGAAACAGGTCTTGTAATGACGTTTTTTCATTACAGTCTGAAAGCATGTGACAATAAAAACAATACGTAAACAGATGAAAAAAATACAAATGGTTGACCTGAAAGGTCAATATGAAGCGATAAAAGAAACTGTAAATCAATCCATCCAGGAAGTTCTGGATACCACAGCTTTTATAAACGGTCCGCAGGTACACCAATTCCAGAAAGCATTAGAAGATTATTTAGAAGTAAAGCACGTTATTCCATGTGCTAACGGAACCGATGCCTTGCAGATTGCCATGATGGGGCTGGACCTGAAACCGGGTGATGAGGTAATTACCGCCGATTTTACTTTTGCTGCAACCGTGGAAGTGATTGCATTATTGCAGTTAACACCGGTTTTGGTAGATGTGGAGGTGGATACTTTTAATATTTCGGTAGACGCAATTAAAAAAGCGATTACGCCAAAAACAAAAGCGATTGTTCCGGTTCACATGTTCGGACAGGCGGCCAATATGGAAGCAATTATGACTTTGGCAGAAGAACACAACCTGTATGTAATTGAAGATAATGCACAGGCAATCGGAGCCGATTATAAATATGCAGACGGAACAAAAAAGAAAGTGGGAACAATCGGCCATGTAGCCTCTACTTCTTTCTTCCCGTCAAAAAATTTAGGCTGCTATGGCGATGGCGGTGCTATTTTTACCAATGATGATGAACTGGCTTATAAATTGCGCGGTATTGTAAACCACGGAATGTACGTGCGTTACCATCATGATGTAGTGGGGGTTAACTCCCGCCTGGACAGTGTTCAGGCAGCGGTTTTAAATGCAAAACTGCCCAAACTGGATGCTTATAACGAGGCGCGCCAGCTGGCGGCTAAAAAATATGATGCGGCTTTAGCCAATCATCCGGATATTATTACTCCTTTTGTAAAAGGTGAAGACGGAAGTCATGTGTTTCATCAATATACTCTGCGCATCCTTAATGCCGACAGAAATGCTTTAATGCAGCATTTACTGGATAAAGGTATTCCTTGTGCCATTTACTACCCGATTCCGTTACACAGCCAGAAAGCTTATACCGATTCCCGTTACAAAGAAGAAGCATTCCCGGTAACCAATGAATTGGTTAATGAAGTAATTTCCTTGCCGATGCATACAGAATTAGACGATGAGCAAATTAAATTCATAACCGACAGCATCCTGGAATTCTTAGGATAGTATTCGTTAAAATCTGGTTTAATACTAAAAAATAAATGAGAATAGTTGTAACAGGAGGTTTAGGTTTTATAGGTTCACATACCGTAGTAGAATTATACAATCAGGGTTTTGAAGTGGTTATCATCGATAACCTGTCCAATTCGTCAATTGATGTTTTGGAAGGTATTGAAAAGATCACCGGGGAAAAACCGGTATTCGTACAGCTTGATTTGCGCGATAAAACAAGTGTAGCCGGTTTTTTCAAACAGTATGCCGATGTTGCCGGAGTGATTCATTTTGCCGCTTCAAAAGCAGTGGGCGAAAGTGTCGAAAATCCGTTACTCTATTATGAAAACAATATTGGCGCGCTGGTTTATTTGCTGCAGGAATTGCAGCAAAAAGAGCAGTCGTGTTTTATTTTCAGTTCTTCCTGTACGGTTTACGGACAGGCGGAAAAAATGCCGATTACCGAAAGTGCTTCAGTACAGCCGGCCATGTCGCCTTATGGCAACACTAAACGAATAGGTGAGGAGATCATCCGCGATGTGGCAAAAGTGTCCGGGATAAAGGCTGTTTTGCTGCGATATTTTAATCCTATCGGGGCACATGCCACGGCAGAAATAGGCGAATTGCCGGTTGGTGTTCCTCAAAACCTGGTGCCATTCATTACCCAGACGGCAATAGGTTTGCGAAATGAATTGTCAGTTTACGGCGATGATTATCCAACAGCCGACGGTACCTGTGTTCGCGATTATATCCATGTAGTGGATCTGGCAAAAGCACATGTTGTGGCGATGAAGCGCCTGCTGGAAAATAAAAACCTGGAAAAAGTGGAAACCTTCAATGTGGGAACCGGAACGGGAAGCTCTGTTCTGGAAGTGATCCAGGCTTTTGAAAAAGTAAGCGGAAAACCACTGCCCTATAAAATTGTAGGCAGGAGAGAAGGAGATATTGTAGAAGCCTATGCCAATACAGACAGAGCCAATGCGGTTTTAGGCTGGAAAGCCGAAGCAACGCTGGAAGAAGCTCTGGGTTCTGCCTGGAAGTGGGAACAGAAAATAAGAAATAAGTCATAAAAAAAGCCCGGTTTAACCGGGCTTTTTTTATTATCGTACTGGCTGATCTAAAATCAGATCCAGGTATAGATTAATCTTGTCTTTCAATTCTTTTCTCGGTGTGATGAAATCAAGGAAACCATGCTCTAAAAGGAATTCAGATGTCTGGAATCCTTCCGGTAAATCTTTCCCGGTAGTATCTTTAACAACACGAGGTCCTGCGAAACCGATCAAAGCGCCCGGCTCGGCAATATTAACATCACCTAACATCGCATAAGAAGCGGTTGTTCCTCCGGTAGTCGGATCGGTACATAAGGAAATGTACGGGATTTTTGCTTCTGCCAATTGCGCTAATTTAGCCGATGTTTTGGCTAACTGCATTAGTGAGTAAGCCGCTTCCATCATACGGGCACCACCGGACTTGGAAATCATTACAAAAGGAACTTTGTGTTTGATAGAGTAATCGATCGCACGGGCAATTTTTTCTCCTACTACAGCTCCCATAGAACCACCAATAAAGGCGAAATCCATACTGGCAACAACCAGGTCTTTCCCTTTCGATTTTCCAACAGCCGTTCTTACCGCGTCTTTTAACTTGGTTTTTTCGATAGCGTCTTTTAAACGATCACTGTATTTTTTAGTATCCACGAATTTTAATGGATCTTTAGAAGTCATGTTGGCATCCAATTCTTTGAATTCATTATTGTCAAATAAGATTTCAAAATATTCTTTACTGCCAATACGAACATGGTATCCGTCTTCCGGACTTACCCAAAGATTTTTAGCTAATTCTTCTGAATCAATGATTTTTCCGGTTGGAGATTTGTACCAAAGTCCTTTAGGAACGTCTTTTTTATCTTCTGTTGCGGTTTGAATTCCTTTTGCTGTTCTTTTAAACCAAGCCATAGTCTTAAATTTGAATTAATCCCGAATGGTGTTTACTTTAAATTATAAAGTGTTAACGTTATTCAGGTCTTTAAACGCTTGCTCCAAGCGTGTGTTAAACGTAATTTCTCCTTCACGAACCCATTTTCTAGGGTCATAATGTTTTTTGTTAGGAACTTCTTCTCCTTCCGGATTCCCGATTTGAGTTCTTAAATAATCTATTTTTTCAATAACATAATCACGAACACCTTCTGTAAATGCAAACTGCAAATCGGTGTCGATATTCATTTTGATTACTCCATAGGTAATCGCTTCTCTGATTTCTTCTAATGTAGAACCGGAACCGCCGTGGAAAACAAAATCAACCGGATTATGGCCAGTGTTGAATTTTTGCTGAACATACTCCTGTGAATTTCTCAGGATTTTCGGGGTTAGTTTTACATTTCCGGGTTTGTAAACACCGTGAACGTTTCCAAATGCTGCAGCGATTGTGAAACGAGGGCTGATTTTCATCAGTTCTTCATAAGCAAAAGCTACTTCATCCGGCTGGGTGTATAATTTTGAACTGTCCACATCAGAATTGTCCACACCGTCTTCTTCACCGCCGGTAATACCCAATTCGATTTCCAGTGTCATTCCCATTTTGCTCATACGTTCTAAATAACGCTTAGAGATCTCAATGTTCTCTGCAATCGGCTCTTCGGAAAGATCGATCATGTGAGAGCTGAACAACGGTTTTCCGGTTTGTTTGAAATGCGTTTCACTGGCATCAAGCAGGCCGTCAATCCATGGCAATAAATTTTTAGCACAATGGTCTGTATGTAAAATTACCGTAGCACCATAAGCTTCTGCCAGCGTGTGAATGTGTTTTGCTCCTGCAATTGCTCCTAATATAGCCGATTTCTGCCCTTCGTTAGAAAGTCCTTTTCCGGCATTAAAGGAAGCGCCTCCATTTGAAAACTGAATGATAACAGGTGCGTTTAATTTAGCAGCAGTTTCCATAACACCGTTGATAGTGCTTGATCCTGTTACGTTTACAGCTGGTAAGGCAAAGCCTTTTTCTTTTGCATAATTAAAAATCTCCTGAACCTGATCGCCTGTCGCTACTCCTGGTTTTATATTATGAGCCATTGTGTTGTTGTTTTAGTTTATTTCGACAAAAATAATAATTTCTAAAATTAGAACGGATAATTAATTCCAATATTTAAGACGGCACGGTTTGGAACGATATCTTTAAACCATCTTTCACTCATTGCTTTGGCCGGATTGTAGGTTTTAAAGCCCACATCCAGACGGATTACAAAGAAGTTCAGGTCGTAACGGAAACCAATTCCGGTTCCTAATGCCATATCTTTTAACGATTTGAAGCCTTCAAATACACTTTCTTCATCGGTCACGTTGTCAAAAACGTTCCAGATATTACCGGCATCGGCAAAAAAGGCACCGTTTAATTTTCCGAAAATATTAAAACGGTATTCGGCACTTAACGCGATTTTAAAGTTAGCCTCATTGAAATCGTTTAATCCGCCGCTGCGCCCCGGGCCTAAGCTGTAGGACTGCCACGCTCTGTTGTCGTTCGAACCTCCGGCAAAATAACTTCGGGAGAACGGAATGGAGTTGGAGTTGCCATAGGGAATGGCTAATCCCACAAAACTTCTTGCGGCAAGAACCTGCTTGCTGCCAAAATCCCAGTTTTTGATAAAGTCTAATTCCCCTTTGATGTATTGTGAATATTCTACGTTAAAAAATTTCTTTCGGCCGTTAATGTCCGGTTCCTGGTTTTGTATTTTGGAAAACAGGCTTAAAACATTTCCGGCAGATTCTAATTTCGTTTTAAACGTAAAGAAGTCATTGTCCGTAATGTTTGTTCTGCTCGATTTGGTATAGGTAATGTTGGACGCAAGTATCAGGTTGTTTTCGGTCAGACGCAAACGGCGTTCTTCAATACTGCGCACCACAAAATAATCATTGTCGTTTTGGGTCAATACCGTTTGCCCGTTTAGGACATCATTGATAAAACCGGCAGTTCCGCCTCCGGCTATGGTCAGGTTACCTTCGTTGTCCAGATAGCTGCCATCGTTGTTGTAAACGTGTGCCAGATCGTTCAGTCGGTTATAGGATGAACGGTAAACGCTGAAATAATTCCCCGGGTTTACGTTTCTCACATATTGCAGGTTTACCAGGTCAAAACGGATATTGGTGTTTCTTTTCGGATTCCAGGTATAGTTGAATATTCCGGTAAAGTTCTCTTTGTCCAGTCCGATGTTTTGCTGACGCGACATACCAAAACTGATCTGTGTGGTCGGAAGCGTATTTTTCGGGATGATCTTTTCGGTATTTAAAGGGAAAAAGATCCTTGGAAAGGATAGTTTTACATCGGCTCCGTATTCGGAAATATTGAAAAATACATTGTTCGGATTCGCAAGGTCACGGGAGGAACCAATATTCCCTCTAAGGGCGATTTCCAGAATTTCGGCACCACGGAAAATGTTACGTATCGATAGGGAAGTACTACCCAGTATACCAAAATCCTGAATGTTGGAATGCATGAAATCAGCAGTAGCATTAAAGTTGAATTTCTTTCTTGGCGACAAAACGATATTGGCAATCAGCGACGTTCCGGTAGTATCGGTTTTGTCTTCTTCATACTCAATGTTCGGATAGTTGAAAACGCGCAGATTACTCAGGGAACGGGACGTTAACTGTCTTCTGAAATCGCTGAATTTACTTCCTTTGGTGATGAAAATAGCATCGGTAATTGCTTTCGGGCGGTAATTCAGCTTGTCAGAACTGTATATGTTAAAGTTGTTGTATGTAATACTGTCGGCAACTTTTTCTTTGCTTTTATTGTTGCTGTTCCCGGTAAAGATGTTTACCTGGCTGATGGTGTACAGTTTAAAAGGAACTTTAATTAATGAATCTCCTTTTTTTATCGTCTGGTTGTCAATAAGAAAATCCACATTTGCCTTATGTCCGGTCGCCACGGTATCCACATCATATTCGATGTTGGTTTCCTGGAAATAGTAAGCGCCGTTATTTCTGAAATTGGTGGCAATACGTTTTCGCTCGTCAATAAAATTCTGGGAATTGTATTGTTTTCCTTTAACAATCAGGGACTGATCCTTGATTTTGTGAAACAACGAATCCAAAGCCGGTGTTTTAATAGATGTGGTGATACTGTCAATAATGTAGGGAGCACCCAGCTTAATGTTGTAGGCTATTTTTCCGCGTTTGTTTTCCAGCGAATCGATCTTATAGCTCACTTTACTGTTAAAATAACCGCTGTTGAAATAGTAGGATAAAAGGCGGTTTCGGGATTTTTGCGATTTTGTTTCGTCAATAATCACCGGCGGTTCTCCTGTTTTTTTAAGGAAGGTGCTGGCACCGGAAACAAAAAAAGACTGTCCTAGTCGCTGCACTTGTTTTTCAGATAATAGATCTTTTAAAAACTGGTGGCGTTTCGGTTTTTTTTGCAGCCATAACTGATAGTCGGCTTCGGGGCTTTTTCGGGCTAAATTGTACATTTGAAGTCTAAGACGGTAGCCCAGGATCGAACTGTTGGGTTTCTGGTAAAGCTGATTGAGGATTGCCTCGCTTTTTTCCTTTTTCCCGTCTACATTTACAGTATTCTCAATTAAAAGATACTGACCCTCGGGTACTCTTTTTACAAGAGAACAAGAGTATAAAATTGCACCTAATACAAGAAATAGTGCTATTTTTGATAAATTATTTTTCAAATCGTTTACAATAGTAAGTCAAAAATACATTTTTTTATGGTTAGTAAAAACCAAATCAAACTAATAACGAGTTTACAGCAAAAAAAATATAGGAAACAGCATAAAATGTTCTTTGCCGAAGGTATAAAGGTAATTCAAGAATTGCTGAATTCCAATTTTGAATTGTATCATTTGTTTACGGTTGAAGATCTTTTTCCGGATGTTCCGGAGCGTAAAATCACGTTTATTTCGGAAGCCGAATTAAAAAAAATAAGCGCTTTAACAACGCCCAATAGCTGCCTGGCATTATTCCTGATTCCGGATGAAAAACCGGTAGCGGAAGACGGACTGATCATTGCTTTGGATGCCATTCGCGATCCGGGAAACCTGGGTACGATTTTAAGGCTGAGCGATTGGTTTGGCGTTCAGCATGTGGTGTGTTCGAACGAAACCGTTGATATTTATAATCCCAAAGTAGTTCAGGCTACTATGGGGTCTATTACCCGGGTAAATGTGGTGTATACTGATCTGGAAGCTTTTCTGGAAAAAACAAACCTTCCTGTTTTCGGAACCTTTATGGACGGTGCCAATATCTACAAACAAAGCCTTCCCGAAAAAGGAATCGTGGTAATGGGGAATGAGGCCAATGGTATTTCGGCTGCCATTGAAAAATTGGCGGCAAACAGGCTTTCTATTCCGCGTTTTGGCGACCTGCAGCAAACGGAAAGTTTAAATGTTGCCACTGCCACCGCTATTATTTTAAGCGAATTTAAAAGAGGACTTTAATTTTAATGGAATGTAAAGTTGATGAAGATACCACGTGTTTTCATGGATGCTACATTTCCGGTCCATGGACTGTCCGGATTGTTGTCGCGGATTATCTCGTCATTGATTCCGAATACACCGCGGATGGACGGTGAAAATTTAAAATATTCCAGGTAGAAATCAACACCCAAACCCAGCTCATAGTTAGTGGACCAGCGGGTCATTCTAAAACGATAAGCATAGTTGTCGTCGGTTGCGTCGTGGTTACTGCCCAAATTCAGTGATTTGGAAAGACCGCCCACGACATAAGGACGAACGTTTCCAAAACGCTGTGAAGAGAATTTTAGTAATAACGGGAAATGGATATAGGTTGATTTTACTTCACGCAGCTGCTCAACCGGACGGGTAAGGCTGGGATCGTGGAAGGTTAAATCACGTTGCGTATAATATAATCCCGGTTCGAATCGAAGATCCAGATATTCCATAAGACGTAGGTTTCCAACCAATCCAACGTTAAAACCGGTAGTGCTTTTTACTTCAATATCGGTGCCCGGTTTGATATAGTCAAACTTAAAGTCATAACTGCTGAATCCTAAGAAATAGCCCCAGTGAACCCTTTGTTTGTCAAAGTTTTCCAGGTTGATAACAGGGTTTTTACTAAACATTGACTGCGCAAAGCCGTTTAGTGAAAGGGTTAGCATGGAAATTAGGAGTAGTCTCTTCATATTATTTTTTTGACGCTGAGTAAATGGTTGCTGCTCCGAAAGTTTGCGGCGCATGTTTCACATCTATAAACCCAACTTTTCTCAAAATATTGTTTAACGCTTCACCATGAGGGAAAACAGAAGCCGATTCTGAAAGATAAGAATAGGCAACTTTGTCTTTAGAAAAGAGCTTTCCGATTAGGGGAAGTATGTTTTTGGTATAGAAATAATAGCCTTGTTTAAAAGGGAATTTTGTTGGAACGGAAGTTTCCAGTATCACGAAAACACCGTTTGGTTTCAGTACTCTCAGTATCTCGGATAATCCTTTTTCCAGGTTTTCAAAATTACGAACCCCGAAAGCCACGGTTATCGCATCAAAATAATTGTCCTCATAAGGAATGTTTTCCGAATCGCCCAAAACCATTTCGATTCTGTCTGACAGGTTTCTTTCGGCAATTTTTTTCTTCCCGATTTCAAGCATTCCCGAAGAAATATCCAAACCGATAATTTTTGATGCTGAAGTTTTTGTCATCAGTATTGCCAGATCGCCGGTTCCGGTAGCAATATCCAAAACCGCCTGTGGTTTTTTATCGGAAACAATTTTTAAAACTTTGTTACGCCATTTGATATCAATTCCAAAAGAGATGACACGATTCAAATCGTCATACTTACCGGAAATGGTATCAAACATTTGGGTTACTTGTTCTTTTTTTCCTAATTCGGAATCTTTATAAGGCGTTATGTTTTTTGACATTCTAAAAGAAAATTTGAGACAAAGATAATAGAAAGTAAAGGATATAAAAAGAACTCATTTTGTTATTCCTGAATAATTAGTTAGTTGGGCCTCACTAAATTTAGTGAGATGAAAAATACAAGGATTTGGCGATTGTTTGGTGTTGTATTAATGTGGAATTTTACATCATACAAATTAATGAGCTATGTTATCAAAATTATTTTTATCTGAATTAAAATGGATGCTATTGGTACTGGTTGTTACATTGGTTCTGGTAGAAAGTATCAACAGTGGGGTTTTTAATCCTGCTGAATATGGGGTACCGCAAACGTTCTTTGGGTTAAATTTGTTTTTGGAAATTTTAGTTTTTTTTGTCTTTAGTACTTTTGTGGTATTTGGTATTAAAGGCTTTTTTGAGATGTATTCTCAGCGATTTGCCAATGTTATTATCTTCATTTCCGGAGTATTGTTAACAGTGGCAATTTTTATTTTATGTTATCAGGTACTTTCACTTGAATAAATTCAAAATGAAATTTGATATGCTTATTAGCTTATTTGTAATAAACTATCCCGGTAAGATGTTATCGGGATTTTTTATGCGGTTATTTTTTAAATACGTCAGGAAGCTAAAATCAAAAGCGTGCTTTTCATCTTTCGAATGAAATTCTTCGAATACCAATTGCCACTCGTTCGGGTCTATTTCCGGAAAAAAAGCATCGGCTTCGGGTGAGGTGAACACTTTGGTCAGTTCAATTTTGTCGGCTATGGCAATGGCCTGTTTGTAAATTTCGCCGCCGCCAATTATAAATACATCTTCCTGTTCCAGGCAGGCTTCTATCGCGGCATTAAGAGCGTTAACAACAATGCAGCCTTCCGGGGTTTGGTAATCGCTCTGGCGGGATATGATTACATGGGTGCGGTTGGGAAGCAGCTTTGGCAGGCTTTCAAACGTTTTGCGTCCCATAATGATATAATGTCCGGTGGTAAGTTGGCGGAAACGTTTAAAATCGTCCGGCAGGTGCCAGATCATCTGATTGTCTTTTCCTAAAGCATTGTTTTCTGCTACAGCAGCGATTAAAGTGATCATTTTGCAGGGGACTCGTTGTTTTTGTTGAGGTCTTTTTCCAGTTGCTCTATTTTGCGTTCCTGTTTGAGCATCAGTTTGTCAATTTGAGCACGTTCCCATTTTTTATTCATAAAACTGTCTGTTATAAAAACACGAATGAAGTGCAATACAAATAAGAAAGCCCAAATGGTAATAACCCAAAGGTACCAGTCTATTTCCGGTTTAACATTTAGTAATTTATTGGCTACAATACAGAAGATGCTTCCCAGAAAAAACAGGATAAAATGAAAGTACAAGCGTTTTTTTTGTTTCAAACGCTGTCTGGCATATTCATACAGTTCGTGTTGATTTATTTCCATACTTAAAGTTTTACGGAAATAAAGATAAGTAATTTCTTTTAAAAATTATATAGCAACAGCGCCTTTAATATGCGGATGCGGGTCATAATCTTCCAGCGTGAAATCCTCAAATTTAAAATCGAAGATGTTTTTTATTTCCGGATTCAGGATCATTCTCGGAAGTTTTCGCGGCTCGCGGGTGAGCTGTAATTCCAATTGTTCGAAATGGTTGTTGTAAATATGGACGTCACCGAAAGTATGGATAAATTCACCGGCTTCCAAATTACAAACCTGTGCAACCATCATGGTGAACAGCGCATAGGAAGCAATATTAAACGGTACTCCTAAAAATACATCGGCACTTCTCTGGTATAACTGGCAGGATAACTTTCCGTCGGCAACATAAAACTGGAAAAAGGCATGGCAGGGTGGTAGTGCCGCCTTATTGTTGGCAACATTCTCTGCAAACGATTTTGACGTATCGGGCAATACACTCGGATTCCAGGCCGAAACCAGCATTCTTCTGCTGTTCGGATTGTTTTTCAGGGTGTCGATCAGTTCCGTGATCTGGTCGATTTCCTCGCTGTTCCAGTTGCGCCACTGATGCCCGTATATAGGACCCAGATTGCCGTTTTCGTCTGCCCATTCATCCCATATCTTAACCCCGTTTTCTTTAAGGTAACCAATATTGGTATCCCCGTTTAAAAACCATAGCAGCTCATGAATGATCGATTTCAGATGCAGTTTTTTAGTCGTTACCATAGGGAAGCCCTCGCTTAAATCGAAGCGCATCTGGTAGCCGAAAACACTTTTGGTTCCGGTTCCGGTTCGGTCTCCTTTTTGATTTCCGTTTTCTAAAACGTGCTTTACTAAATCTAAATACTGTTTCATGGGTGCTGATTGGGTGTGTCGGTAATGGGTTATTTAGGATTCTTTTTTAGAAATCTCATCTCTGATTTTTGCCGCCTTTTCATAGTCTTCATTCTGAACGGCACTTTCCAATAAATCGTATAATTCCGAAAGACTGTACTGAGCGTAGGCTTCTCCGGTTACAGCTTCATCCTCGGTTAATCCGAAAGTTTCCGGACTGCTCAGCGGATCATCGTTTTCCTCTTTTTTTCCTTCTTCAATAGGATTCACTTTTAAATAAATACCGGCTTTGTCCAGTATGTTTTTATAGGTGAATATAGGAGCGTTAAAACGCAATGCCAAAGCAATAGCATCGGAAGTACGGGCGTCGATAATTTCCTCAATACGATCTCTTTCGCAGATAATGCTTGAAAAGAAAACACCGTCAACCAGCTTGTGAATAATGACCTGTTTTACCACGATGTCAAACCGGTCGGCAAAATTTTTAAACAAATCATGGGTAAGCGGTCTGGGTGGTTTGATCTCTTTCTCTAAAGCAATGGCTATGGATTGTGCTTCAAAAGCGCCTATTACTATTGGTAATTTTCGTTCGCCATCAACTTCGTTCAAAATCAGGGCGTAAGCGCCATTTTGCGTTTGACTGTAAGAAATTCCTTTTATCGTTAATTTTACTAAACTCATTTGAGGGTTGCTACATTATTGCTTTAACGAACTGTTTAAAGTCCTTTTTTGTTTTATCTTTCTGCGGGCATATCATTTGCAACCGAAAACGGTGCGGTTATTACCGGAAAAAGGTTTGCAAAGAAAGCCTAAAATTTTCGCTTTTAAAAATAAAAAAAACGGGCTTACTAACAAAGATACTAAATCTTTAAATTAGAAAGCCCGTTTAATATATTTGTGTTAAAAATTATGAGTTGTGTGCTTTGAACTCTTTTAATTTTTCAACTAATTTCGGTACTACTTCGAATGCATCTCCTACGATACCGTAGTCGGCCACTTTAAAGAAAGGTGCGTCTGCATCCGGGTTGATGACTACTTTTACTTTAGAAGAGTTGATCCCCGCAATGTGCTGGATCGCTCCCGAAATACCAATAGCAATATAAAGGTTGGCAGCAACCGGTTTTCCGGTTTGTCCAACGTGCTCACTGTGAGGTCTCCATCCTAAATCGGAAACTGGTTTTGAACAAGCCGTAGCGGCTCCTAAAACCGTTGCAAGATCTTCTATCATTCCCCAGTTTTCTGGACCTTTTAATCCACGACCTGCAGAAACAACGATCTCAGCGTCTGCAATCGTTACTTTTCCGGTTACTTTTTCAACGCTTTCCATTTTTACAGAGAAATCAGCATCGTTTAAGCTTGGTGTGAAATCCTCTTCCGTTAATGAAGAAGCCGATTCGATCAAACCGAATGAGTTTTTAGCCAGACCAACCACTTTTACATCGGTAGTGATTTCAGTAATGTTAAAAGCTTTGTTAGAGAAAGCATTTCTTTTTACGGTAAACGGAGCTGTGCTTTCCGGTAAAGCCACCACATTGGAAGCATACCCTGCATTCAAGCCAACAGCAACAAGAGGTGCTAAGTATAAACTGTCTGTAGTTGAGGATAACACCACTACTTTAGTACCTTCTTTCTGAGCAGCCTGTTTGATAACATCAGCATAAGCTTTTGCGTTGAAAGAAGCCAGTTTGTCGTTTGCTACTTTTAAAACTTTGTCTACTCCATATTTTGATAAAGCAGAAACATCAGCAGCATTTACTGTAACAGCTGTTACTGTTGTTCCCATTTTTTCTGCAACTTTCTTAGCATAAGAAGCTAACTCGAAAGCTACTTTTTTAAATTTTCCTTCTGCTGATTCAGCATATATTAAAATTGACATGATCTTCTTTGTTTAATGTTTAATGAATGAAAAATTAGATAACTTTTGCTTCGTTATGTAAAAGGTTGATTAGTTCGTCGATGTTGTCCGGACTTACTAATTTTACTGCCGATTTAGCAGCAGGTTTTTCAAACTTAACAGCTTTTGTAGTATTTTCTGCTCCAACCGGCTCAAGAATTGTAAGCGCTTTGGTTCTTGCAGTCATAATTCCTCTCATGTTCGGAATTCTTAAATCTTTCTCTTCAACGATACCTTTTTGTCCGCCTACTACTAACGGTAAGTTAGCGCTAAGGGTTTCTTTTCCACCGTCAATTTCTCTGACTGCTTTTACGCTGGTTCCGTTTACTTCAATACCAATACAGGAATTGATGAAGTCTGAACCAATTAAAGCAGCTAACATTCCCGGAACCATTCCGCCGTTATAATCTAATGATTCTTTTCCGGCAATTACCAAATCATATCCTCCGTTTTTAACCACTTCGGCCAATTGTTTTGCTACGAAAAAACCATCGGTTGGTACTGCATTCACACGAATTGCTTCGTCAGCACCAATTGCTAAAGCTTTTCTTAAAGTTGCCTCTGCATCCGGTCCGCCTACGTTTACCACCGTTACATTTGCTCCTTGTTGTTCTTTAAACCAAATCGCTCTGGTTAAACCAAATTCGTCATTCGGATTTATTACGAATTGAACACCGTTAGTGTCAAATTCTGAATCGCCATTAACAAAGTTAATTTTTGAAGTAGTATCAGGCACATGACTGATGCAAACTAATATTTTCATTTTATTAAAGTTAAAGTTGATTATTTTTCGAGCAACGAAAGTAATGATTTTATTTCAATAAAAAACTATGCACGCATAATAAATGTCTTTTTTGTAATGAAAATGAGAATAAATTCTTAATAATTTTAAAAAATAATTGAAAATAAATGCTTTTTTGCGAAATCGGGACTTTTTTATGCTAACCAAAGAGAATGTTATAATTAAAAGAATGTTGAGGTTAAGTGATTTAAAATTTTTATTTTTGCGAATCAAATAAATAAGGATAAACGAAAATACATGAGAACGATACAGTTTAGAGAAGCGGTTTGCGAAGCTATGAGCGAAGAAATGCGTCGCGATGAATCGATATATTTAATGGGTGAAGAAGTAGCAGAATATAACGGAGCTTACAAAGCTTCCAAAGGTATGCTGGATGAATTCGGTCCGAAAAGAGTTATTGATACACCGATTGCAGAACTTGGTTTTGCCGGTATTGCAGTAGGATCTGCAATGAACGGAAACAGACCGATTGTGGAGTTTATGACTTTTAACTTTTCATTGGTTGGTATTGATCAGATCATTAACAATGCGGCAAAAATGCGTCAGATGTCTGCCGGACAATTCTCAATGCCAATTGTATTTAGAGGACCAACAGCTTCTGCCGGACAATTAGCAGCAACACACTCTCAGGCTTTTGAGAACTGGTTTGCTAACACACCGGGATTAAAAGTAGTGGTTCCGTCAAATCCTTATGATGCAAAAGGATTATTAAAATCGGCTATCCGTGATAACGATCCGGTAATCTTCATGGAATCCGAACAGATGTATGGTGATAAAGGAGAAGTTCCGGACGGAGAATATACCATTCCGTTAGGTGTTGCCGAAATCAAAAGAGAAGGAACAGATGTAACCATCGTTTCTTTCGGAAAAATTATCAAAGAAGCCTATATCGCTGCCGATGAACTGGCAAAAGAAGGTATTTCCTGCGAGATAATCGATTTAAGAACAGTTCGTCCGATGGACCAGGAAGCTATCCTGAAATCGGTTAAAAAAACAAACCGTCTGGTAGTATTGGAAGAAGCATGGCCTTTTGGAAGTGTGGCTTCAGAAATTACATACATGGTTCAGGAAAGAGCTTTTGATTATTTAGATGCACCTATCCAGAGAATCACTACTGCCGATACACCGGCACCGTATTCGCCGGTTCTTTTAAAAGAATGGTTGCCAAATGCAGGTGATGTTGTAAAAGCTGTGAAGAAAGTTACTTATAAATAAGAAAATATCATTTATATTTGGAGCTTCATCTGTGTCATGCAGATGAAGCTTTTTTTTTAGCTTATGAAGAAAATTTATTACGCAACACTTTTGCTCTTTTTGTTTTCCATAGGAATTAAGGCACAGACAAAAGTTAGTGGAACGGTATACGACGAATTAAATGAACCCATGCCTTTTGCAAGTGTTTATTTCAAGGGAACCACTATAGGAGTTACAACAAACGAGAACGGTAAATTTACGCTGGCATCAGATAACAATCAAAAAATTCTGGTAGTCTCCTTCGTAGGCTATACCAATCAGGAAGTAGTGCTGAAAAACCCGGTTACGGAAAATTTAAAAGTCAAACTAACCACCGGAGAAGAACTTCAGGAAGTGTTGATCGTTAGTAAGCCTAAAAAACACTTGTCTAAAAAAGAAAATCCTGCTTATAGAATTTTACAGGGCATCTGGGCCAATAAAAAGAAAAACGGATTGAAGCTTGCCAAATCCTACGACTATAAACGCTATTCGTCTGTTAGTCTGGGACTGAGTAATCTGGACAGCGTGTTCCTGCGCAAAATTGTAGGCAGCGGATACGACTCGGTAGCCGAAATTGTAAAAGAAGACAAACGTCAGGATAAATTTGTCATTCCGATCTATATGAAAGAAACAAACGAACATATATACGGAGATACAGCATTAGACAAAGAAAGAATTGACATGGAAGGGGAACGCAGTACCGGACTGAACCAGCGGGGATTTATCTTTGACAGGGTCAGCAATACCTTTACCACTATTGATGTTTATGCAGACGATATCCAGATCCTGAATAAAGCATTTATCAGCCCGATTTCCACCCGGGGATACGGCGTATATGAATACCTGTTGAAAGACAGTATCATGGAAGGAGAGAAAAAGATCTATACGATTTACTTCTTCCCGAGACAATCGGAAGACCTGGTTTTTGAAGGAAACTTTAAAGTGACCGATAAAACGTTTGCGCTGACTGAAATCTCCATGCGTACCAATAAAAATATCAACCTGAGTTTGGTGCGTAATCTTTATTTCGAAAAATATTTTGAAACATTAAACGATACCATGTACCTGCCAACGCGGGATTATTATGAAGGGGACTTCACGTTGTTTACCAAAAACGACGATGAAAAAGGATTTTATGTGAAGAAGAATTTAGTGTACAACGATTATATTCTTAACGAACCCAAGCAACCTTCGTTTTACGATGAAAAAATCATCCAGGTGAGAGGAGACCAGTTTGAGCAAAGTGATGCCTACTGGAAATCACTGAAAGCAACGGAACTCAAAACCGATGAAACCCGGAAAGTTATTGAAGACCTGAAATCCAATAAAAAGGTAAAAGGCGTAACCGATATTATTACCGTTCTGTCAACAGGCTATGTGGGCGTTTTTGATGGTATCCAGGCCGGATTTTTATGGCAGCTGATTTCCAACAACAACGTGGAAGGACTGCGCCTTCGCGCCGGTTTCAGAACCTATAAAACAGATAACGACCGGTTCCGCGCAATGGTTTACGGCGCATACGGAACAAAAGATGAAAAATTCAAATATGGTGCGGAAGCAAAATACCTGCTGAGCTTTAAACCGAGAATTGTAGTAGGAGCATCCCATCTGGACGATAACCTGCAATTGGGCGGAAGACTGATCGAAACCGATGAATTGCTGCCGAAAAACCTGAACACCAATGTGATTATCGGGCGCGGAGAAAACTATTTCCTGTCGAGAGTAATGCGAACGTCGGTGAATTTTGACTTTGCTTTTAGCAATAACCTGCACATTAACGTATCTACCGTTCGCCAAAGAATAAAAGCAGCCGATCCGGAACATTTTTCTATTGATTACCTGGCACCGGATACCGGACTGATCCGAAACGAACTGACCGATGTGACCAGTAATATTTCCCTGATTTACACGCCAACCCGTTATGTGTACGGTTTTGGAGTAGACCAGAAAATAGGAACAACCTTATATCCGACCATTGTTTTAAAATACATCCGCGGTAATAAAGGTGTTTTTGGAGGCGACTTCGATTATAATAAAATCCAGCTATCGCTGAACAAACCTATATTCCTGAGTAATTTCGGAATCCTGAGAACCAATTTCGAATTCGGAAAAGTATTTGACCCGGTTCCACTACCGTTGCTTAATCCTATTTCGGCCGATCAGACCTTTTCGGTAGTACCGAACTCTTTCTCGTTGCTGAACTATTATGATTTTGTAACCGATACCTATTTCACAGCTCATTTTGAACACCACTTCAACGGATTTATCCTGAACAGGATTCCGTTGATAAAGAAACTAAAATGGAGAAGTTTACTATTGTACCGGTTTGCATACGGAAGTATTTCCCAGAAAAATATCGACATGAACCGTTCTTTTATTCAATATGCGGCACCGTCCAATAAAGTGTACAGCGAATATGGTTTCGGGATTGAAAATATCGGATATGGTAATTTCAGACCTTTTAGAGTCGATTTTATCTGGAGAACAGATTTTACCAATGTAAACGGGAAAGAATCACCAGGTTTTGGCGTAAGATTCGGATTTTTCCCTGAATTTTAACAAAAACATCCGGTAAAGCTTTTCAAAAGCAGACTATTATGTGTAATTAAACTTGTAAAAAATCAATTTTATTTTACCTTTGCAGTCGCTAAATTTAGAACTAAAAGTAAAAATGAGTACAGCAAATATTGAATCATTCGATGCACTTATCGAAATCCCAAGAGGAAGCAGAAATAAATACGAATACGATTTTGAACAAAAAAGAATCCGTTTTGACAGAATGTTATATTCTGCAATGTTCTACCCGGCAGATTACGGATTTATTCCGGAAACTTTAGCTTTAGACGGAGATCCTTTGGATGTTTTAGTATTGTTTACAGAGCCATCTATCCCGGGATGTTTGGTGGAAGTGAAACCAATCGCTGTTTTCAAAATGGCCGATGACAAAGGACCGGACGAAAAGATCGTTTGTGTACCGGTTTCTGATCCGATCATGAATAAATTAAAAGATATTTCAGATATCAATGTTCATACAATCCAGGAAATAGAACATTTCTTCGCAGTATACAAAGACCTTGAAAACAAAAAAGTTGATGTACAGGGCTGGGGAGACGTTAACGAGGCAGTAGCCATGATTGACGAATGCTCAAAACGTTTTCAGGCATTAGACCAGGCCAAAAAAGATAGCTACTCTATCAAATTATAATTTCAGAAAGCCTCATAATTTTATGAGGCTTTTTTTGTAGTTTTAAATATTCTTAACAAAAACTACAAATACAACTCAAAATGTTTAAGCAATTAACATTTCTGTTTTTACTGCTGGCCAATAGTATGTTCGCTCAGGAACTGCTGCCGCTGATTCCGCAGCCCAAAGAAATCAAAAAGGGAACCGGAAATTTTGAACTGAGTGCCGGAACCTTATTACTGCTCACGGATAGCGCTTTTCAAAATGAAGCCGATTTGTTCAATCAGGCATTACAATCCGGTTACGGCTGGGAACTTCCGGTTGTTAGCAACAGTAAAAGTCCGTTAAACACCCTAACGATCGTCAAAGACACCGATGCCGCTTCGGCTCCGGAAAGCTATTCGCTGGAAATCACAAGCGCACAGATCCGGATTAAAGCAAAAGAAAATAAAGGCGTTTTTTATGCGCTGCAAACCATATTGCAATTATTACCGGTAGCCGCAAAAGACACGATTGGTATTCCGTGTGTGACAATAAAAGACGAACCGAAATACTCCTGGAGAGGAATGCACCTGGATACCGGGCGCCATTTCTTTACAAAAGACTTCATTAAAAAATACATCGACTATCTGGCCATGTACAAGATGAATACCTTTCACTGGCACTTAACGGAAGACCAGGGATGGCGTATTGAAATTAAAAAATACCCTAAGTTAACGGAAATCGGAGCCTGGCGGAAAGGCTCCATGGTAGGACATTATAACGACCAGCGGTTTGATAACGAACGGTACGGCGGATTCTATACCCAGGAAGATATTAAAGAAATCGTGGTCTATGCCCAAAAACGGCATATCACCATTGTTCCCGAAATAGAAATGCCGGGACATTCGCAGGCAGCTCTGGCGGCCTATTCGGAACTTTCCTGTACCGGAGGACCTTTTGAAGTCGCCACACAGTGGGGCGTTTTGGATGAGGTGTACTGTCCGAAAGAAACAACCTTCGAATTTCTCGAAAATGTACTTTCGGAAGTCGTGACTTTATTTCCTTCCGAATATATCCATATCGGTGGCGATGAGTGTCCTAAAATAAGATGGAAAAACTGTCCGCATTGTCAGGCACTGATCCAAAAAGAAAACCTCAAAGACGAACACGAACTGCAAAGCTATTTTATCCGGCGGATAGAACAGTTTCTGAATACCAAAGGAAAAAAGATTATCGGCTGGGATGAAATTCTGGAAGGCGGACTGGCGCCGAATGCTGCCGTAATGAGCTGGAGAGGAACCGAAGGCGGAATCGCCGCCGCCCGGCAGAAACACTTTGCGGTAATGACTCCCGGAGCCTACTGCTATTTCGACCATTACCAGGGAGAACCCAAAAACGAACCGGTGGCTATTGGCGGTTATACCACAGTAGAAAAAGTATATTCGTTCAATCCCACTCCGGAAGTGCTCACTCCGGAAGAAGCAAAATATATTTTAGGAGCACAGGGAAATCTCTGGACGGAATATATCAAAACTCCGGAACATGCGGAATATATGATTATGCCCAGAATGCAGGCACTTGCCGAAGTGGTATGGGGAACGTCGCAGCCCGGCAAATACAATAACTTCCAAAAACGCCTGCTGCAGCATTTTGCGGTATTGGACAAAAAAGGAATCCGTTACAGTAAAGCCCTGTTTGAAATCACGTCAAAAGTAAGTCCGTCCGACAATAAAAAAGGCGTATTGTTCTGGCTCAGATCGGCACAGGATAATAAAGGCATCCATTATACGACAAACGGTACACCGCCAACAGCAAAAGCGCCGGCGTATTCAAAACCGGTTCCCATTACCCGAAACACGGTCGTAAAAGCGGCCTATTTTGAAAACGGAACGCAAAAAAGCGCCGTTATCGAACAGGCTTTTTACAGGACAAAATCGACCGGTAAAAAAATAACATTGGTCAGCCAGCCTCATGAAAATTACGGCATAGGCGGCGCCTTTACATTAGTAGACGGAATGAGGGGAAACATGGAAAAGTACGGCAGGGACTGGATTGGTTTCTGGGGGAAAGACCTCGAAGCGACTGTTGATCTGGGCAAAAAAACGAAACTGACCAAAGTCACGCTGGATGTTTTGGCAAACGAAGGAAGCTGGATTTATTATCCTGAAAAAGTAACGGTACTGCTTTCCGAAAACGGAAAAGACTTTAAGCAGGTAAAAGTACTTTCGGCTGCGGAAATTAGCAGTTTAAAAGGAATAATTGCCATGAATATCGGCAAACAGCAGGCAAGATTTGTCAAAGTCATTGCCAGGAATGCCGGAAAAATACCCGATGGGAAAGCCGGAGCCGGAGCCGATTCATGGTTGTTTGTTGACGAAATAATGATAGAATAATGGGAAACAGAAGAAACTTTATAAAAACCACGGCAATGGCATCGGTAGCTGTTGCGTTACAATCCTTTAAAGCACAGGAAACGGCAGACAGTATTCCGGCAGCCGGAAAAGTTAAAAAACCGATCGTGCTTTCCACCTGGCGATTTGGTATTGCTGCCAATGAAGCTGCCTGGGAAGTGCTTAAGAATAACGGCAGGGCTCTGGATGCGGTAGAAGCCGGGGTGAAAGTACCCGAAGGCGACCCAAACGAACGAAGTGTAGGCTATGGCGGACGACCGGACAGGGACGGACGCGTAACCCTGGATGCCTGTATCATGGATGAATTTTCCAATATCGGTTCTGTTGCCTGCCTGGAACATATTAAACATCCCATATCGGTAGCCAGAGCCGTTATGGAGAAAACACCACACGTCATGCTGGTAGGTGAAGGTGCTTTACAATTTGCCCTTTTACAGGGATATAAAAAAGAAAACCTGCTGGTGGAGGCATCCGAAAAAGAATGGAAGGAATGGCTGAAAACCAGTAACTATAAACCCGTTGCCAATATCGAAAATCACGATACTATTGGAATGATTGCCCTTGACGCGGCCGGTAACCTGTCCGGTGCCTGTACAACAAGCGGTATGGCATTTAAAATGCATGGCAGAGTGGGTGATTCACCTATCATTGGAGCCGGATTGTATGTAGACAATGAAATAGGTGCCGCCACAGCCACCGGTCACGGTGAAGAAGTGATCCGGATTGCCGGCTGTCATCTGGTTGTCGAACTGATGCGGCAGGGAAGATCGCCGCAGCAGGCCTGCGAAGAAGCAGTGTCCAGAATTGTAAAACTAACCAAAAACAGAAATAAGGACCTGAAAGATATCCAGGTCGGGTTTATTGCGCTGAACAAAAAAGGAGAACACGGAGCTTATTGTGTTCAGGGCGGATTTAACTATGCGAAATATGATAATTCCGGAAACCGCTTAATTGATGCGGATTATTTTTTAAAGTAAATGAGAAAATTAGAAATAGCCTGTTTTAATCCGGAATCGGCCGTGATTGCACAACAAGGCGGAGCAGACAGAGTAGAACTTTGCGATACGATACAGGAAGGCGGAACCACGCCGGCCTATGCCATAACGGAACAAACAAGAACAGCACTGGCAATCGATCTTTTTGTGATGATTCGTCCGCGGGGCGGAAACTTTGTCTATTCCGAAGCGGAACTGGAACAGATGTGGTCGGATATCCGCCAATTTAAAAAAATGGGTGTTAACGGATTTGTATTTGGTGTCTTAACGGATAACAATGCCATCGATATCGCGATCAATACCGAACTGGTAACTTTGGCAAGTCCGTTACCTTGCACGTTTCACCGCGCTTTTGATGAAGTTCCGGATGTATTCCGCGCTTTGGAAGAAGTGATCGAATGCGGATTCCAGACGGTTTTAACTTCTGGCGGTGCCAAAAATGTAACGGAAGGCAGCAATACCTTATCCGGATTGGTTACCCGGGCAGCGAACCGTATTGTGATCATGCCCGGCGGTGGACTGCGTTCCACGAATATCCGGTCGCTTATGGAAACGACCAAAGCGGCTTATTACCACTCTTCGGCAATTACCGATGCAACGGCTGTTGCCAGTATTGATGAGGTTGTGGCGCTCAAAAAAAACCTGCAATAATGGGAAAGATCGTGTTTCGATGCCTGATCGTTTTACTGCCATTCCTGCTGCAGGCCCAGGTTTTGGAAAAAGACTTAAGTCACGAGAAATGGGTTTTTAAAAAAAAGGGAACAACCAGCTGGTTAACAGCTAAAGTACCGGGAACGGTCCACACGGATTTACGGCAGAACGGCGTGATACCGGAACCCTTTTTTGCAGATAATGAAAAAAAGTTACAGTGGATTGAAAACGAAGACTGGGAGTATCAAACCACTTTTACACTCACAAAAGAAGAAATAGCACAGGAAAATGTTGAATTGCAATTTGACGGACTGGACACCTATGCCAAAGTTTATTTAAACGACAAGCTCATACTGGAAGCGAATAATATGTTCCGGACATGGAAAGTCGCAGTCAGTAAGGAACTGAAAGCCGGAACGAATACGCTGTATATCCTGTTTGAATCGGCTGTTAAAAAAGGAAAATCGGAAGCCTCAAAATTACCCTATATCTTACCCGGAGATGAAAAAGTGTTCACCCGGAAAGCCCAATACCAGTATGGATGGGATTGGGGACCGCGCCTGGTTACCGCCGGAATCTGGAAGCCTGTAACCCTCCGGTTCTGGAATACCGGAAAGATCAATACCATCCGGTATGCCCAAAAAATATTGCAGGAGGATAAGGCGCTGTTAGCGTTTACCGTAACGGTTGACAGCCGGAAAACCGGAACCTTTTATTTGACAATCAACGAGCGGCAGACAAAAGTCCGTTTGAAGAAAGGCAGTAATACTATAGAAATGGAATATCCTATAGAAAACCCTAAAAGATGGTGGACAAACGGTTTGGGTGAAGCACATCTGTATCCTTTTTCGGTAAGCCTGGCAGATCATAAAAAGAAAACCCTTGCAACAAAATCCTTACAGATCGGTTTGCGAACGGTTGAGCTGGTTCAGGAAAAAGATGATAAAGGGAAAAGTTTTTACTTTAAACTAAACGGTGTTCCTGTTTTTATGAAGGGTGCCAATTATATCCCGGTAAACAGCTTCCTGCCGCAAGCCGGCAAAAAAAGTTATGACAACATTGTAAAAGATGCAAAAGAAGCAAACATGAACATGCTCCGCGTTTGGGGCGGCGGGGTGTATGCCGATGACGCTTTTTATGATGCCTGTGATCAAAACGGGATACTGGTCTGGCAGGATTTTATGTTTGCCTGTGCGATGTATCCCGGTGATGCTTCGTTTTTGGATAATGTAAAAAAAGAAACAATCGACAACGTGAACCGGTTGCAGCATCATGCTTCGATTGCACTATGGTGCGGGAACAACGAAAATGATGAAGGCTGGCAAAACTGGGGCTGGCAAAAACAATATCAATATACCGCTGCGGATTCCACGAAAATCCGGAACGACTATAAAAAACTGTTTCACGAAGTCATACCGCAAACGCTGGACAGCCTGTTGGGTAAAGAGAAAAATATTTACTGGCCGTCTTCGCCTTCCATTGGGTGGGGGAAAGAACAAAGCCTGCGCGAAGGCGATTCCCATTATTGGGGTGTTTGGTGGGGAATGGAACCGTTTGAAATATACAAAGACAAAGTCGGCCGGTTCATGTCGGAATACGGATTCCAATCCATGCCCGATCGGAGTACTTTTAAAGCAATAGCGAATCCAGACGACCGGAACCTGGAATCGGAAGCTGTGAAAAACCATCAGAAACATCCAACAGGTTATCAAACGATAAAAACCTATATGGCGCGTGATTTTGTCGTTCCGGATGCATTTGAGGATTATATATACGTTTCGCAATTGCTGCAGGCAGAAGGCATGAAAACAGCTATAGAAGCACATCGCAGGGCAAAGCCGTATTGCATGGGAACTCTGTACTGGCAGTTCAACGACTGCTGGCCGGTGACCTCGTGGAGTTCCGTTGACTTTAACGGGAACTGGAAAGCACTGCACTACCAGGTACAAAAGAGTTTTGAGAACATAATCCTGTCGGTAAACAAAGAAGCAGATGATTATGCGGTTTTTATTGTCAGCGATTTGCTGACTCCGCAACAGGGAACGCTGGAAATGGAACTGCTGGATTTTAAAGGCAGGGTGCTGTTTCAGGAAAAACAGGTAGTAACATTTGTCGGAAACAGCAGTGCAAAACAGGCTGTGCTGAATGCCAAGACCCTGGCGCGTTACAATACTAAAGAAATAGTCTTGTCCGTCCGGTTGCAGCTTCAGGAGGGCAGTATGAAAAATGCCTTGTACTATTTTGAGAAAAACAAGGATTTGCTGTTGCCGAAACCTACTATTACCATTCAGAAAAAGGATGCCGGAACACTCGAAATTACTACCGATGTTTTGGCGAAAAATATTCAGCTGTCGGCAGAGGGAACCCATTTTAGTGATAACTACTTTGACCTGTTACCCCAAGAAAAACGACTTATAAAGATGACAGGTGAAGGAAAGCTGCCAGACTGCAAAAACCTTTATGAAGTACAGTCTAAAAAATAATAGTAAATACTTTTTGTTGAATATCAATGTTGTTTCGTTGTATTCATTATAAATATGCTTTAAGTGCTTTTTCTAATGAGTTTTTATTCAGATCAATTAGTTAGACATAAAAAATAGCTGCTAACTTTTAGGATAAACCAAGAGATATAATCTTGGATAAAGCTAAGTCTGTGAGTTCCTGATTTTAAGTGTTGAAAGAACGGTTTGCTTTCTGGAGGTGTGCAGGAACGGAGCAAACTGCCTGAAAATTACGGCTGTTTCGTCAAAATGTATTTTCCAATAGGTACACTTTCGTATCCTGCGGGTATTGGCGGAAGTTCGTCGGTATATACGTATGTTTCCGGCTTTAACCCCAGTTTCAGCTTTTCTGTGCCATTTTCTGTATAATATGATAAACTCATTCGTGCTCCCAAATACTCAACTACAGGGTCCTTAAATATTCCTATTACTACTTTACGCTGTCCCGGTAAGCATTCGTCACATCTCCTGATAATTGTAGCATAAATATTATTTGCCCCGTAGGTTGTTGCATTTTGTTCAAGACTGTTAAGCGTATTGGTCTGCTGTGTTCCATTGTAGACAAATGAATATTCACCTACCAGTATATCGGTCATATAATCCCCGTAAGGAACAGTCACTTGATTTTTCTTCTTTAGTACTATGGTTAATGAGGTGGTTCCATCGCTATATTTCCATGTCCCCTGAAATTTATTCAGATCATTATCAATGTCTTTATAATATCCCCCGGTGATCGCATCGGAAGAAAGATATAGCGGATATTGATTTTGAGAATAACTTACAATTGTATTGATGAGAAGTACTATTATTACAAGTGTTTTTTTCATGTTTTAGAATTTTATTGGTTACATGGTATACTTGTTACCTCGTTTGGAGTATTCGGGTCTATTATTACCTTAGACCAGTTAGGATTTGCGCCGTAAAGATCATTATTGCCGGCTTGATAAATAGCGATATCCAGATTGTATTTATCGTTTACAAATTTTATAAATTCCCTTAGGAGTGTGTTTTGATCCACATCCCATGGCTTTCCATTTTTTTTCATATATTTCCTGTAATTCATCAATGAACTTTCTTTTGGCTGTAGCATTCTGAAATTTAACAGAGAGTGCAGATAGTGCCTGAAGATTGTTCGGGATCAATGCATAGGTGTTGTCGGGAGCAACCATAATATTGGTCACAGGATAATCAATCGACTGGATGTTAATACTATTACTCATCGCTATCTGATAAGGAATAAACAAATCGTCTGCTGAAAACATTGGATAACTGGAATCTTCATCTTCTATTTTTACAGGATGATTATGTACAACACCAAAAGTAGTAGGATATACTCTTATAATACCACTTCTGGTTCCCGAAATTCCAGGGCGCAATGAAACATTCTTATCCGTTTTGTTATATTCCAAAGAGTATACCGTTTCTAAGTTGTTCTGCAAATTATTTTTCAAATAATTTAATCCGTTCTTAACAATTTTTTGTTTCAGAAGATTTCCCAGTTGTACACAGGGGTTTGGTGATACTGATGTATCATTGGGATCCATTTCTTCAACTGGTGCAGTTGTAAAATCAGGGCAACGCAGACAATTATTAGGTGGAGTTAAAATATCCCCATCGGTTGGTACCTCTCCGTCTCCTCCGCCTCCAGATCCACCCATTCCATCACCACCAGAGTAACCACCTGCACCTCCTCCGAAACTTCCTCCTCCTGCCGTCATATCACAAGTTGTTGTTGTAACACCATATAGATATTCGTTATTGTTGCAATTAGGTCCGGCAACATGTACGGGTCCTATGGCATTTCCTGACGAATGTTCTTTACACATCATGATAGTAGCCGTGACACAATGCAATGTTCTCTCTGCCGGCTCTATGTTATATTTGATAGGACTGATGTGGATATCTCCTTTAAAGTAAAATGATCCGTGCACATTACTTAAGCTTAAAGGTGTAGATTTTGTATACTTCACGATATAGGCACTTGTCTGCTCCAGACTATCAACGTTTATAACCAGGTTCTCGAAATAGGCTGGACTATTATGCTCCCTTGTTATTTTAAAGGTGTAGGAAGTCCTGTTGTCAGCCTCTATTACCTTTGCACCATGTGGCACAATAGTAAAACCATACTGGGCTTCCATCATTGTGCGGGATTTTTCCTTAGTGGTGTAAACTTTATTGTAGGCAGCCATAAACTTACGCTCACCAAGTAGTTCATCCAGAGAGGCTTCCCTGATTTTAATCTTTGCTGTATAATTTTCCCTGCGGACTACTTCCTCGTTCAGCTCGCAGCCTGCCAGCAGCACCAGGGTCATAAAAAGCCATATTTTAAAAACAGTTTTCATAAATTGTTATAAAAATGTGTTTGCAAATATTACTCCCTGAAAAACAAAACAATTACGGAAAACCCGTAATTAAGGTATTTTGTACCCAAAATGAGTATAAATGCGTAGTAAAACCTTTTACTTTTCTTACAACAGGTATCACGAATACTTAAAATAGTATAGACTAACAGGTTAGCGGCTTCGGAGTCAAACCGTATCACGATGGGGATAATGGTTTGTAATACAGAAAAACACCGTGCTATTGATGGTGTCACCCCTTTTCGGTCAAGTGTTCCGGTAGGGGGTTGAGGTATGGCAGTAAAAGTTTCTTTTCACCCGCGACAGAACGGGTATAAAATGATGCACCAAATGTATAAGTATGTAGGAGTATTATATCATCCTAAAAAGAAAAACGATTGTAAATCATTTATTTACAATCGTTTTTGGTTGTTTTGATGTATTTGTGTAAACTTTTATTCTAAAATAAACCGTTGATTTCGGCATCAATTCGGTTGATGATGTTTCCAAGATCTTCCGGATTGTCTACAAAATTGATATTGTCTACATCGATGATCAGCAATTTTCCTTTGGTATACGTTTGGATCCAGGCTTCATAGCGCTCGTTTAACCGGCTTAAATAATCAATAGAAATGGTGTTTTCATATTCACGTCCTCTTTTATGGATCTGGTTAACCAGGTTCGGAATGGAACTGCGCAGATAGATCAATAGATCCGGCGGAGCGACCAAACCTTCCATTAATTCGAAAAGAGACGTATAATTGCTGAAATCACGATTTGTCATTAATCCCATAGCATGAAGATTGGGTGCGAAAATATGTGCATCTTCATATATGGTTCTGTCCTGTATGATTTTTTTACCGCTTTCGCGAATTTGTAAAACCTGGCGGAAACGACTGTTTAAGAAATAAATCTGAAGGTTAAAAGACCAACGATCCATTTGGTGGTAAAAATCGTCCAGATAAGGATTGTCAACCACATCTTCAAAATGGGGTTCCCATTTGAAATGTTTTGCTAAAAGTCGGGTTAATGTTGTTTTTCCGGCGCCAATGTTTCCTGCTACAGCTATATGCATTATGGTAATATGATTTTATAATTCTTGATTTCGTTATCGGTAAAAATAGATAAAATTTGCTCTTTATAATAAAAACTTTCAATGCTTTTTTCCAGTATCGGAACAATTTGAGCCGTTTGATTTTCTAAATTATAAAGGGACAACAGATTGCCTTTTTTTAATAAAACCTGAGAAGTGCTGATAAATTGTATCGCATCGGCTTCCGGCGCTTTTCCCAGGAAGCTGATCTTTCCGAAAATATTGGAAACATAACAGTTCTGATTCCCGTCTATCCAGTAAAAATAATTGTAATCCGACTGGTATTGTACCGGAGTGTCTTTTATGGGCGATGAAACAGCGCTAAAGGTATTTTTGTAAATATCGTACAAACCCAGTTTCTGGGAATTCTGATCAAACAGCCACAACCGGTTTTGCGATGCCAGGCTCACGGCTGTCGGAAAAAGCTCCGGGTTGCTTTCTGAAAAATTTATTTTTGTGGTTTCATTTAACTGGTTGTCCAGCAATACGGCAGCATTAAAAGATTTATAATACAAAACGATCTGCAAGGGACTTTGTAAATCCACCTGTTTGATTCGTCCGAAAGTCAGGTTGCGGTACTGAAACTTTTGCGTCGCATTGCTCTTCCGGAATTCGTTATCTTTGATGGTATAGGAAAAGCCAAAAGGATCTTTCCCTACGAAAACAGCTCCTTCGGTATTGTCACTGGCAATAAAAACTGCGTCAATGCTTTTTTGCTGGGCAAAAGCAAGGGAACAACAGGATAAAAAAAGATAGAGGAGTATTTGCTGCATAATGCTGCAAATTACGAATAAACCTTTTATGATATAAAAAGTCCAATACAAAAATAATTTTTGATTGTAACAAAATCAAGGCTGAGAAGTCTTATGAGATAAACAAACCAGACAATAACATTATGAAAAAGAAAATAGTAACCGCGATTGCAGTATTCGGCTTTGCCATCACGTCGTTTGCCCAGAATTTTCAGGGAATGGCGGTTTATGAATCCAAAACAACAATATCCGATTTCAAAATGGAGGGAAGGGACATCACGCCCGAAATGCAGAAAATGATCCAGGAGCGAATGAAAAAAATGCTGGAAAAAACATTTGTCCTGAATTTTGACCGTTCCACTTCAATCTATAAAGAAGAAGAAAAACTGGATGCACCCGGACAACAGGGACCAGGCTCCCGAATGATGAACTCGATGATGGGAAGCGGCGGTACTTTCTTTAAAAATGTAAAAGAGAAAAGCTATACTGTTGACAAAGAATTTATGGGAAAAGAATTCTTAATTGTGGACAGCTTACCCAAACTGAACTGGAAACTGGAAAGTGAAACCAAAAAAATCGGGGACTATAACTGTTTTAAGGCAACAGCTGTAAAGCCGGTTAGCCAGTCCGATTTCCGAAACTTCAGAAGAAAGAAAGAGGACACGAAAAGCGATGAGGCTAAAAAAGAGAAAACAACAAACTTTATGGAAGATTTCGAAATGCCGAAAGAAGTAACCATAACGGCCTGGTACACTCCGGATGTTCCGGTTAATCAGGGACCGGAAAGTTACTGGGGATTACCGGGACTGATTTTGGAAGTGAATGACGGTAAAACGGTAATTGTTTGCTCTAAGGTTGTGTTGAATGCAAAAGATAAAGTGGAAATAAAAGCCTCTAAAAACGGTAAAGTCGTAAAACAAAAAGAATACGATGATATTGTAGTGAAAAAAATGGAAGAGATGCGGGAAATGTCCAAAGGACAACAGGGCGGAAACAGAATGCAGATGCGAATGGGCCGATAGTTTTCGGCGCGATATACAACCAGACCGGTTTCTCCTGATTGTAATAATCATACGGGAAACCGGTTTTTTTAATTATAATAATACGGATGCAGAAAAGAACGCTTAACAGATCAGTTTATAACCTCTTCCGCGAATGTTAATGATCTGGATACTGCTGTCCAGTGCCAGTTTTTTTCGCAATTTTGAAATAAACACATCCATACTTCTGCCGTTAAAAAAATCATCTTTACCCCATATTTTATTTAAGGCAAACGACTTGTCTACAATTTCATTTTTGTTTTCCAGCAACAGTCTTAAAACCAAAGCTTCCCGGTGGGTTAAATAAAAAACCAGCGCCTGATGCTCTAAAGTCTGCTTGTTGTAATTAAAACGGTAACGACCAATATTCAGCTGCTCTTCCGGATTGCTTTTACCGGTCCGGCCTAACAGGGCATGGATTCTGACGATTAATTCCTCCATACTAAAAGGCTTTTTCAGATAATCGTTGCCGCCATATTGAAAACCGTCCACCACATCCTGAACCTGCGATTTCGCACTTAAAAAAATAATCGGGATTGTCTTGTCTGTTTTCCGGATTTCCTGGGCGAGTGTAAAACCGTCTTTTTTCGGCATCATTATATCCAGAACGATTGCATCCGGTTTTTCATGTATAAAATGAGCCAAAGCCTCTACACCGTTCAGGCAGTGCGTTACTTTAAAATCCCGGGTTTCCAGGCTTTCTTTGATAATCAGGCCCAGAGTGGCTTCATCTTCTGCCAGTAAAATAGTCACCTTGCTACTCATGAGGAATGAAAATTTTAAAAGTTGTCTGTGTTTCTGCGATGAGGTCTATTTTGCCACCGTGTTTTTCGACAATGTTTTTACAATAATACAAACCGATGCCAAATCCTTTTTCGTCATGCTGATTGTTTTTGGGTACCCTGTAAAACTTCTCAAATATTTTCTGACGGTGGATCTTGTCAATGCCTTTCCCGTTATCCGAAACGGCAATCTCCACACCGGCATCCGTTTTTTGCAGGGTAACGGTAATGCAGTCGCCGCCGTATTTCAGGGCATTGTCGATGAGGTTAGAAATGACATTTTCAAAATGAAATGTATCAGCAAAAATAATCACGGGTGTATCCGGACTATGGAATACAATTGCTTTATCGGTATTGATCCGGAACTTGTCAATAGCAGTGTTTATCAGTCCGATAAGTGCAACCGGTTCTTTTTGCAGCCTTAGCTGGTCGCTTTCTAAAATAGAGGTTTCCAGTATTTTCTCTACAATAAGGTTCAGTTTGGACAAATGCTGATTGGAAATTTCAAGGTACTTCTTTGTTTTTTCGGGTTCATTGTCCGAATTGAATTTTTCAATACCTTCCAGAGCACTGTTCACAACGGCTATAGGCGTTTTAAGCTCATGGGAAATATTGCTGATAAAATCGTTTTTAATGATCGCAAGCTGTTTCTGTTTGCGGATAATATGCAGCAAATAGAAAAGACAGAAAACAATACTCAGCGATAACACCAGCGATAACATAATGCCTAGCATACCTTCCTGTAAGGCCGGGTAAAATATATCCGGGAAAAACAGCTCGATATTGCTGTTCTGAGGCAGGAAGGAAGACTTGGAACGCGTGGAGAAAAGGTACTTTTTGTCTTCCGGATTATGGTATTGCGATACGGTATTGAAATGCACTTTATAAAGCAAGGCATAATCAAAATCAAGGTTTTTCCGGGCAAACTCTTTATTGATGTATTGGGCGATTTTTTTTAGATCAACACTGTCCTGCCGCACCGAGATCACAATCTTTTCGGCTAAAACCCGGACATCTTTAATATTGTCCGGTTTGGGAAGTCCGGCTTCGTTGGAAATGAAAATAGTGGTCGCTTTTTTCCGTTTTGGTGCGGTGGAATCCGTATGAATTTCGGTATGGTAAAAATTAATGTTTTTGGCATCGCGCTGTAATTTCGAATGGATCGGCATTGGAAGTGCCACATCTTTGCCGGTAGTCGAATAAATAATATTGGACTTTGCCTTGTCATTGTAATAATTGTCGATACTGCTGTCTAAAGCACTTTGGGCAGCAAGGATAATACGCTGCTTATTGGTATCATAATTATTGATATTCCAATATATCTGAATGATTACAGTAATCAGAACCACTGTAACTGCAATCAGAAGCATACCGTTATGACGAAAAAAGGATTTCATAAATCAAATGTAAGAACTGTTCTTCTACTTTTTTTACCGTTAACACACGTTAACACTAATTACAATCCGGTTAAAACTCGCTTTGTTAGTTTTGATTACTCTTTACAGCGTAAAAGAAATAACTAACATAATAAAAATAATCATGATTCGAATTAGTATTATCATTGTAGGATTATTGTTGTTGAGCTTCGGGAAAATCTTTGCTCAGGACTTTAGCGGTATAGCGGTTTATGAAACCAAAATGACTGCCCCGAAAATAACATTTTCCGGAAGCGGAATAACCCCGGAAATTGAAAAAAGCCTGGAAGAAAAGGTTAAAAAGAATTTTGAAAAAACCTATACCCTCTCTTTTGACAAGTCGGCGTCACTATATGAAGAAGAAGAAAGACTGAAACCGCCTTTGAGCAGCAGTGGCGGCAGCGGCATGCAGATCACGGTTGGCGGCAGCGGCAAAAAATATAAAAACATAAAAGAGAAAAGATATGCACTGGCAACGGAAATAATGGGTAAAGAATTCCTGATTAAAGACTCCCTGCCTAAACTGAACTGGAAACTGGAAAATGAAACCCGGAAAATCGGCGATTATACCTGTTATAAGGCAACCCTGGTGCGGAAAGTGGAAAAATCCGGTTTTAAAGACAAGGAAAGTTCCGGAAAAGCAAAAACAACTTCCCTGTTAAAAGACCTTGAATCACCCGATTCGGAAACGATAACAGCCTGGTATGCACCGGAAATCCCGATTAGCCAGGGACCTGATGATTACTGGGGATTGCCGGGTTTGATACTGGAAATAAACGAAAAGAAAAGTGTTATTCTCTGCTCTAAAATTGTTTTAAACCCTAAAGAAAAAAAAGAGGTGAAAGAACCTAAAAACGGTAAGGTGGTAACCCAGAAAGAATATGATGCAATATTGGAGAAAAAAATGGAAGAACAGCTGGAATCGTTCCAAAACAGTAAAGGAAAAACGATCATCAGAGTAGGAGGATAAGGCGGGAAAAATATTAATTGCCTGATAATAGCGAATTAAAGTAACAAAAGGAATTTTTTTTCGTCTAAGAGATTGAACCTTATGCGGTTTTTAAAGTCTTATCAGCACGATATCAGAAAAGCGAAAATAAAAATGAGAAAATATTTACATTTAATTGTTTGTTTATTGTCTATTGCCGGTTATGCCCAAAACGTAAAATTTGAAGGCACGATAAAAGATACCACAGGCGTACCGTTGGAAATGGCGAATATTATGGCGATCAATCAGGAAACCAAAGCCATGGATTCCTATGCGATTACCAATGATGCCGGAAGATTCCAACTGGTGTTAAAAGCCAATACCAGTTATACCATAAAAGCCAGTTATATCGGATTCAATGCTTTTGAAGAAACGGTAAAAACGGGTACAACCGCCATCAGCCGGGCTATTGCACTGCGGGAAGGTATCGATTTACAGGGCGTGCAGATTGTAAAAGAAATGCCGGTAACGATAAAAGGCGATACGATTGTTTACAATGCCGATTCGTTTAAAAACGGAACAGAGCGAAAACTGGAAGATGTGCTGAAAAAATTACCCGGCGTTGAGGTTAATGCCGATGGTGAAATTGAAGTAGAAGGCAAAAAAGTACAGAAGGTCATGGTGGAAGGTAAAGACTTTTTTGACGGTGATACTAAGATTGCGACAAAAAACATTCCTGCCGATGCGCTGGATAAAATCCAGGTACTGCGAAACTATAACGAAGTATCCAACCTGAAAGGATTGGAAAATAATGAAGAAAATGTAGCCTTGAATATCAAGCTGAAAGAAGGGAAGAAAAACTTCTGGTTTGGGGAAATGATGGCGGGTATCGGAGCAGGGCATAAGGAAGACCGGCATATCCTGAATCCGAAACTGTTTTATTACAACCCGAAATACAGCGTGAACGTTATCGGGAACCTGAACAATATCGGGGAACTGCCGCTCACGATGCAGGATTATTTTAAATTCTCGGGCGGGTTCAAGAACATGATGCGAAAAGGAGGAACCAATTTTAACGTTTCTTCGAACGATTTGGGAATATTGGGACTGCGCAACAACAGAGCCAAAGAAATAGACGTTAAATTCGGTGCGGCAAACTTTAGCTATAACCCTTCCAAAGCCTGGACGATTAGCGGCTTTAGTATTTTTTCTGTCAATAAAACCGATCTGGAAACCAATTCGAGAACAGTCAGAACCGATAAACTGCCTGACGGAACATCGGCTACCGTTACCGAAGAGCGCCAGGAACTGACCCGGCAGAAAACCAACCTCGGCATGCTGAAACTGAGCTCAAGCTATGTGCCTTCCGATAAAGTACATTTTGACTATGACGGCTTCTTTAAAATTTCCGATCAGAAAGAATCGAACAGCGTTTTTTCGAGTTTGCTGGATGATATCTATACCAATAAAAAACAAAAACCGTTTTCCATTAATCAGAACCTGAATTACTATTATACGCTGAACAATAAAAACGTATTTGCTTTTGAATTGCAGCATTTGTACCAGGAAGAAGACCCGTTTTATAACGCCAACCTGAAACTACAGCCGTTCCAGTTATCCGGTTACCTTCCGGGACAAAACCGGAATGATGTAACACAGAACCGCTTTGTGAAAACCAATAAAGCAGATGCCAAGTTTGATTACTACTATATGCTGACGCCGAAAAGCAATATTAATGTAACGGTGGGAAATACCTATTCGCATCAGAACTTTAATTCGAATATTTTCCAGATCCTGGACAACGGGAATACCAATAATTTAACCGATCCGCAGAATAATAATGAGGTGAATTACACCTTTAATGATGTGTTTGTAGGATTGCATTATAAGTTCATTACCGGGAAATTTACCTTTAATCCGGGATTCAGCCTGCACAGTTATACGATGAATAACCAACAGCTGAACAGTGAGTTTAAAAATGATTTCGTTAGAGTGTTGCCCGATTTTTATGCCTTGTATCAAATTAAAAAGTCGGAAACCCTGACCTATAATTTCTCATTGGCGAATAACTTTACCGACATTAGTAAAGTAGCCGAAGGGTATGTTTTTTCCAATTACAACAGCTTGTTCAGCGGTAACAGAATGCTGGAAAACTCGCTGTCGCAAGTGCATTCCCTGCGTTACTTCAAATACAATATGTTCAATTTCGAAAATATCTTTGCGAACATTACCTATACCCGTCAAACGGATGCCGTAAAATCCAAAGCCTTTTTTGACGGTGTGAACCAGGTATCGTCTTCGGTAAACATGAATTCTGCTTTTGCAGATGAGAGCTTTTCTGCCAGTGCCAATTATGGAAGATCGTTCTGGAGATATTACAAAGCTTCGGTGGGCGGAAACTTTAACTGGAGTAAGAATAACAACATCAGGGTGTTCCAGGGCGGTGTGGAAGAAACCCAGACAACCGATTCATATACGCAGAATTACAACGTGAAACTGGCAACAAACTTTAAAAGAATCCCGAATATCGAACTAGGATACGGCTTTACTAAAAATGATTTTTTCAGTGATACCTTCTTTGTCGACAGCCCTTCGGTAACGCTGGAATATTATTTCCTGGATGCCTTTTCATTTACTTCCGATTATACTTTTTACCACAACAGGAACAAGGATAATACAATTAACAACGAATATGATTTCCTGAATGCCAGTCTGATCTACCAGAAGAAAGACAGCAAATGGGAATACAAACTGTTGGCAACCAATTTGCTGAATACCACTTCCCTGAACGACAGTAGTTTCAGTCAGTTGGGAGGTTCCAGCAGTTTCTCACAATATATCATACAGCCGAGGTATATTATTTTAAGCCTGAAATATAACTTATAGCAACCCATAAAAAAAGCCTGCATCGAGCAGGCTTTTTTATTTTATAAAAACGTTGGTTACAAACCGAAAGCTTCTTTTATAGTCGCTACGTAATCCAGTTTTTCCCATGTGAACAACTCAACGGTAACTGTTTTCTCTTTTCCGCCCGGAGCGATAAAAGTTTTGGTAACGGTTTCAGGAGTTCTTCCCATGTGTCCGTATGCAGCAGTTTCACTGTAAATAGGGTTTCTTAATTTTAAACGTTGCTCGATAAAATAAGGACGCATATCAAAAATAGCTTCCACTTTTTTAGCGATCTCACCATCGGTTAAGTTTACTTTCGAAGTACCGTAAGTATTGATGTAAATACCCATTGGTTTAGCAACACCAATAGCATAGGATACCTGAACTAAAATCTCATCGGCTACACCGGCAGCCACAAGGTTTTTAGCGATATGACGGGTTGCATAAGCCGCACTACGGTCTACTTTACTCGGATCTTTTCCGGAGAAAGCACCACCACCGTGAGCTCCTTTACCACCATAGGTATCTACAATAATCTTTCTTCCGGTTAATCCGGTATCTCCGTGAGGACCACCAATAACGAATTTTCCGGTTGGATTGATGTGATACTGGATCTTATCGTTGAATAAATGAGCATATTGAGGGTTCTGCGCGATAATACGGGGAATTAAAATCTCAATAATATCTTTTTTGATTTTTGCCAACATTGTTTCCTCATCAGCAAAATCATCATGTTGTGTAGAAATTACAATAGCATCGATACGAACCGGTTTGTTATTGTTGTCATATTCTAACGTTACCTGCGATTTTGCATCCGGACGTAAATAGGTGATTTCGTTATTCTCACGACGTAAAGCCGATAATTCCTGAAGTAATTTGTGAGAAAGGTTTAATGCTAATGGCATAAAATCTGCCGTTTCATTTGTAGCATAACCAAACATCATTCCCTGGTCGCCTGCACCTTGCTCTTCTTTGCTGGAACGGTCAACACCCTGGTTAATATCCTGAGATTGCTCGTGAATAGCAGAAAGTACACCACAAGAGTTGGCCTCAAACATGTACTCGCTTTTGGTATAACCGATTTTTTTGATCACTTCACGGGCAATTTGCTGCACATCAAGATAAATCTTCGACTTTACCTCACCGGCAAGAATAACCTGTCCGGTTGTTACTAACGTTTCACAAGCTACTTTCGATTCCGGATCGAAAGCTAAAAAATTATCAATTAAAGCATCAGAAATTTGATCGGCAACCTTATCTGGATGTCCCTCACTAACGGATTCTGACGTAAATAAATAAGCCATAAAATTAGATTTTTAATAATTAAGCGAGGAAAAAATATTGCAGGTAATGCCTAAAGAAGTATGTACTGCTTTAGCATTTTTTAGTACCAAAAACGAAATCTGGTAATAGAGGTTGCAATCAGTTCAAATTTTTCCTCTGAAATTTGTTGCAAATGTATGAAAGAGTTTTTTAAACTAAATAAAAAATAACAAAAAAAAATAACAAGAAGAGCAGTAGTTGTGAAAAAGGTAAGTTTAACAATTGCGAATTGTTCTTTAATGTATTTAAATTATTACATTGCCGTCACAATAACTCTTAAAAAATAATAAACATGAAGAAAACTTTACTTTCTCTTTTATTTTGTGTTCCTTTTTTAGGTCAGGCACAAAATCTTTACAATTACGGATTCAACGGTACAACGGCCGACATGACGACTGCAGGTTGGGTAAGAACAAATCAAAGTACATCTGCTTCTACCACACTTTGGACAGTTGGTTCTTATACTCCGGTTGTAGTTAATACCCTGGGAGTACCACCGGTACAGGCTACTCCGTTTCAGAATCAGGCGTATACAAACGGTCAGACCTGCCCGATACCAAACGGACAGGATGGAACGCCAAACACATTTGCATTGGTTAACTTTACCAGTACATCAAGTTCTGCTACTTCGGGAGCAACAATCAGTAACTGGTTGATTTCTCCTGTTGTTACTGTACAAAACGGGGATGTTATTACCTTCTACTCAAGATTAGGGAAATACTCCGCTACCGGTGCAGCATCTTTTGCAGATAATTTACAATTGCGAATGAGTACTAATGGTGCTGCAACTGTGAATCCTGCAGGAGGACCAACAAACCTTGGTGATTTTACAAACCTGTTGGTAGAAATCAATCCGGCATTGAACCTAACGTCCTACCCGACAACGTGGACGCAGTTTTCATATACCGTTACAGGATTATCAGGACCAACTGCAGTTAAATTAGGTTTCCGTTATTTTGTAACAAATGCAGGACCTAACGGTTCTAACTCGGATATTATCGGAATCGATACATTCTCTGTAGACAGACCATTAGGAACAAGCGATTTCTTTGCTAAAAACTTTACCGTTTTCCCTAACCCGGCAAACGATGTATTGAATATCACGGCTAAAAACAATACCGAGATCAAAGGAATTCAGATCACGGACTTGAACGGAAGAGTGGTGAAAAAAATGAATCAGCAAACACAAGCAGAAGTACAGATCAATGTAGCGGATCTGACTGCCGGAGCATATTTTATTTCGGTAGAAACGAATGATGGAAACGCAACATCTAAGTTCTTAAAGAACTAAAAAAATAACGTTTTAGAATATTAAAACCTGTCCGGTTCCGGGCAGGTTTTTTTATGCTGTAAAAGCTGGTTATTAGGAGATTGCAAATGTTAAAAGTAGTTTTTTGGTGTTAAAACATTGTGATTCAGTGCGGTAAAAAGGTTATATTAGGGGATTATGAACTTTTAAAAATAGAATCATGAAGAAAAAATTACTTTCACTTTTTTTGTTATTATCAATAACAGCGGGTGCTCAGACAACTCTTTTTGAGGATAGTTTTGAGGCGTATAATGACTTTATCATCCAGAACATTGGTTCCTGGATTACGCTCGATTTAGACGGTTCTACTACGTATGCTGATGACGGTACGATAGTTTGGAGTAATAAATTTTTACCACAGGCATTTATCATTTTTAACCCTTCGGTTGCCGGAGTAACAAACGCTGCTTCGGGTAATGAACTTCGGAATTATGATCCGAAAACCGGAAGCAAATATGCCGGTTCATGGGCGGCGGTTTTACCGGGTGACGGCGTTGGCGGAACCGGTCCGAATAATGACTGGCTGGTAAGCCCTCCCATCCCGCTTGGAGCCTCGGATAATGTTGTCAGCTTTTGGGTAAAATCAATGTCAAGCTCCTATGGACTGGAAAATTATACGGTTGGGGTATATACCGGTTCCGGTGTACCGGCAGCTTCTTCCGATTTTACGCTTATTTCCGGCGGCGGATCGCTAACGGCACCCTTTCCAAACTGGGAACAAAAAACCTTTAACCTGGATGCCTATGCCAATCAGACGGTACGGATCGGGATACACTGTGTTTCTGTAAACCGGTATTTTTTTATGGTTGACGATTTTAAAGTCACCACAGCCACATTGGGAGCCCGGGACTTTTTTAATCAGCATTTTACAATTTTCCCGAATCCGGCAAATGAGGTGCTGCATCTTTCGGCTAAGAACAATACCGGGATTAAAGGGATTCAGATCACCGATTTAAACGGCAGAACCGTAAAAAAAATAGAGCAGCCTCCAGTGGAAGCATTACAGCTCAATGTGTCCGATCTGACCGCCGGAATGTACCTGATTACGGTGCAGACAAATGACGGAAATGCGGTTTCCAAGTTTCTCAAAAACTAAAAAAACAGCGGATGAATTACTAAAACATCCTGTTTGCCTGTTGGTTTTTAGAAATTTATAAAAAATTTAAATACGTAGTATTTATATATATAACCAAAAAATATAAATGTTAAAATTTCTGTTTTTGTTTGGTCAATTCAAAATTAGTTTTCAATTTTGCTCCATCAAAACAGAAGAAAAAATAATGAAATCAATTAAGCGATATATGTGTATGATGATGTGGAAATGTTCCGCAGAGGATACCATTGCTTAATTTGAAATTTCAATTTTAAATATACAGCATAAGCCTCTGCCCAAAGCAGAGGCTTTTTTGTTTTCTGCAATTATTGAAAAAACGAAAACGAAAAGAAATTCAGAAAACTAAACAGAAGAAAATGAAAGCAATAGCAACAAAAAAAATGATGATGAAACGAATGATGTGCATTTCCATGTATATCCCACCCTGCTATTGCCAAAAGCGAACGACTTAATCTTGTTATAGTTCAAACTGTAAAAGTCCTTTTGGTAAAAGCACCGAAAGGACTTTTTTTTTAATCGAAATCTAACTTCAAAATCTATAAAACATGAGCACTCAAAAATTTTCAACAAACGCACTTCACGCAGGACACGACGTAACTAAAAACGCAGGAACCAGAGCGGTACCGATTTATCAGACCACTTCCTATGTGTTCAACAATGCAGAACATGCAGCAAACCTATTTGGTCTTACCGAAGCAGGATATATTTACACCCGTTTGAATAACCCGACAAATGATGTGTTGGAACAACGTCTTGCCGCCCTCGAAGGAGGAATCGGAGCTGTTGTGACTGCTTCGGGAACGGCCGCAATTGCCACAGCACTTTTAGTATTGCTAAAAGCCGGCGACCACATTGTAGCTTCCAGCAGCCTGTATGGCGGAACCTATAACCTACTGAATGTTACCTTGCCAAGACTGGGAATCACAACAACATTTGTGGACCCTTCCGATGCGGAAAACTTCACTAAGGCAGCAAAAGAAAATACCAGAGCCTTTTTTGCGGAAAGTTTAGGAAACCCGAAACTGGATGTACTGGACCTGAAAGCCATCGGACAAGCAGCCAGGGCATTTAAAGTTCCGTTTATCGTGGACAATACGGTAGCTACCCCATACTTACTGAATCCGATTGAACACGGTGCCAACATTGTGATTCACTCGTTAACAAAATATATTTCCGGAAACGGAACCTCTTTAGGCGGCGCCATCATAGACGCCGGAAACTTCGACTGGAGCAACGGGAAATTCCCGGAATTCACAGAACCGTCAGCAGGATACCACGGATTGGTATACCATGAAGCCTTAGGAAATGCAGCCTTTATTGCCAAAGTGAGAATCGAAGGACTGCGGGATTTTGGAGGTGCTTTAAGTCCGTTCAATGCCTTTCAGATCATTCAGGGCCTGGAAACTCTGGATATCCGGGTGAAAAAACACAGCGAAAATGCCCTGGAACTGGCAAAATGGCTGGAACAACAGGAAGAAGTAGCCTGGGTAAACTATCCGGGATTACCCTCCAGTAAATATTACGACTTAGCCCTGCAATACCTGCCGAAAGGACAAAACGGAGTGGTAACATTCGGACTAAAAGGAGGATTTGAAGCGGCACGGCAGGTAGCCGATACCACGAAGATCTTCTCTCTACTGGCAAACATCGGAGACTCTAAATCTTTAATTATTCACCCAACGAGCACCACGCATCAGCAATTAACGGAAGAACAACAATTGTCAACGGGAGTAACAAAAGATTTAATCCGCTTATCGGTAGGATTAGAGGATATAGAAGATTTAAAAACAGATTTGGCAGCAGCATTTGCAATAGTCAAAGCAAAAAGAACAATAACATCATGAGCACTAAAATAGTAAACGTATTAGGATTTGTAGGGAATGACGCGCAGTTTGTAGTAAAAGCGCAGGATTTCAAAGTAAGAATAAGCAGCAATGTTGCCGGAACCTCGGCAGAAGGACCCAGTCCGGTAGAATTTTTATTAGCCGGATTTGCCGGAAGCATCAACGCGGTAGGACAGCTGGTTGCCAAAGAACTGAACCTGAACCTGAAATCACTTCAGGTGGAAATTTCCGGAGAGCTGGAAACCAATAAAGCCGAAGGAATCGCCACCCGATCAAGACCGGGTTTCAGAAGAATAGAAGTAGTGGTAAAACCCACTACCGATGCACCGCTGACCTTATTAAAAGAATGGATCGACACGGTAAAAGACAGATGCCCGCTAAGAGACAATCTGCTCAACACCACACCGGTTTTGTTAACGCTGGTTAAGGAATACAACCAGTCGGAAGTAGCATAAGGCAATCCCGCTTAGGGATCATAAAAAGGAAAATTAAGTTGTTTTGTTTGTTTATACTGCCTCTAACGAGTCTGCAAAAAGTTAGAGGCAGTTTTTAAAAATGTAAAAATGGATACGCTGAAAAAAATAGATCTTTTCGATTTTACGTTACACAACGGGGTAAATAAAAGATGGCTGTCGTTGTACTATCAGGTCTTCGGACAACCGATAGGAACCGCTCCGGTAGTGTTGGTCAATCACGCGTTAACGGGTAATTCGCAGGTAACCGGACAAAACGGATGGTGGACCAGCCTGATTGGACCGGATGCCGTGATCGATACCGGTTTTTACACCGTAATCGCGTTTAATATTCCCGGAAACGGCTATGACGGAAATACCGAAAGCCTGATCCATAATTACCGGGACTTTACCACAAAAGACATTGCCAGGATATTTTGGGAAGGCTTACAATTTTTAGGAATCAAACAACTTTTTGCAGTAATAGGAGGAAGCCTTGGCGGAGGAATTGCATGGGAAATGACGTTACTGCAGCCGGAAAATATTCGGCACCTCATTCCGATAGCAGCAGACTGGAAAGCGACAGACTGGCTCATTGCCAATGTGCTGGTTCAGGATAAAATACTGAACAACTCCGATAATCCTGTCCATGATGCCCGACTGCATGCCATGTTACTGTACCGCACACCGCAATCGCTAAAGCAGAAATTCGACAGAACCAAAAACGAAACACAAAGCATTTACCAGATTGAAAGCTGGCTGCTGCACCACGGCGAAAAACTGAAAGGCAGATTTCAGTTGGCATCCTACAAACTGATGAACCACCTTTTAAAAACCATAGGCGAAGATTTGAATTGCGGCAGTTTTCTCAGACTGGGAAAAGAAACCAAAGCACAGATACACATCGTTGCCGTAGACAGTGATTATTTTTTCACCGCAGCGGAAAATAAAGAAACCTATGAAATTTTAAAAAGGGTTAAAGAAGACGTTTACTATCACGAAATCCAATCCATACACGGGCACGATGCCTTTTTGATTGAATTCGAACAATTGAACAACATACTCAAACACATATTTATAACAACAAAACAAACAATACAATGAAGATTTTAAAATTTGGAGGAAAATCACTGGCCTATGATGGCGGATTTGATAAGGTACTCCGCATTATTCAGGATAAGGCGGATAAACAGGAAAAGATAGCCGTTGTGGTTTCCGCTATCGGGAATGCCACAAATGAACTGGAACAGATACTGGAAGCAGCCTCAAAAAACCAGACCTATACGGAACAATTAAACCTCTTTAAACAACAACAGCAAGGCAGGCGGGCAGTCGATTTATCAAACGAATTCTCCCTTTTGGAAAAACTGTTTGAAGGAGTGGCATTACTGGGAGATTACAGTCCGAAAATCAAGGATAACGTATTGGCACAGGGAGAAGTCATCGCTGCTAAAATTGTAACGGATGCTTTAAAAGAAAAAGGACTGAATGCCAATTTTTCGGATGCCCGCTTACTGATCAAAACCGATACCCGTTTCGGAAGTGCCCAACCGCTGGAACAACTGTCCCGAAAGAACGTACTGAATCACTTCAAACAAAACAACGGTACAACCATTAATGTGATTACCGGATTCATTGGTTCCAATGCCAATAATGAAACAACTACACTGGGCCGGAACGGAAGCAACTACACCGCGTCACTGATTGCCAATTACCTGGAAGCAGAAGAACTGCAAAACTATACCCACGTTGACGGTATTTATACCGCTAATCCCGATCTGGTAACAGATGCCAGAAAAATAGACCGCCTGTCGTTTAATGAAGCCAACGAACTGGCCAACTTCGGAGCCACCATATTGCATGCCAAAACGATTATCCCTTTAATCGAGAAAAACATCCCGCTGCGCATTCTGAATACGTTTAACAATAACAATCACGGTACCCTGATCACTTCCGTATCCGATAATGAAGGAATCAAATCCCTTTCGGTACTGGACAATGTCGCCTTGATTAATCTGGAAGGAAGAGGGCTTTTGGGTAAAACCGGAGTCGATGCCCGTATTTTCAGGGTAATGGCAGAAAACGATATCAGTGTAAGCATTATTTCACAGGGTTCTTCCGAAAGAGGAATCGGGATTGTGGTCGCTGCCGATAAAGCCACCAAAGCCGTTATCGGGCTGGAAAAAGAATTTGAAAACGATTTTTATACCAAAGACGTCAATAAAATTTCGGTGACAGATGATGTTGCGGTGATTTCGATAATAGGGCAGGACCTGAGTACTTTCCACAAACCGTACACAGCCCTGATCCGAAACAAAATAGTACCAATCCTTTTCAATAATACCGTTACCGGAAAAAATGTGAGCCTGGTAGTGCAGAAAGGACAAATCCACAAAGCGCTGAATGTGATCCACGGTGAAATATTCGGGGTGTCCAAAAAAATTAATGTTGCGGTTTTCGGGCACGGACTCGTAGGCGGTACGTTAATCGACCAGATCCTGGCTTCGGCAGAAAACATTGAAAAAATAAAAGGCATAAAAATCAACATTTTTGCGATTGCCAATTCTAAAAAAGCCTTGTTCAACAAATCCGGAATTACCGCAGACTGGAAAAATGATATCCGGGAAAACGGAGCGGCTTATACAGTAGCGGATATTATCGGCTATGCAAACGAACATCACCTGGAAAACCTGATCGCGATAGACAACACGGCAAGCAGTACTTTTATTGAAAACTACATTGCCCTGGCAGAAAACAGTTTTGACCTGATCTCTTCCAATAAGGTGGCCAATACGGTAAGCTATGATTTCTACAAAAAACTCAGAAAAGTACTGGCCGAAAATCAGAAGAATTACCTGTATGAAACTAATGTTGGTGCCGGATTACCGTTAATTGATACGATCAAATTGCTACACCTTTCCGGGGAGAATATTACCCGAATCAAAGGTGTCTTTTCCGGAACATTGAGCTATTTATTCAACCATTTCTCGGTGGAGAACCGGCCTTTCAGCGAAGTGCTGCAGGAAGCGATCGACAACGGATTTACAGAACCGGACCCAAGAGAAGACTTATGCGGAAATGACGTGGGTCGGAAATTACTGATCCTGGCCAGAGAGCTCGATTTACAGAACGAGTTTGAAGAAATTCAGATCCGGAACCTCATTCCGGAAAACCTGAGAGCCGGTAATGCAGCAGCATTCCTGACGCGAACAAAAGAACTGGACAGCATTTATGACGAGCTGAAAGCCGCCCAAAAACCAAATCATGTGCTGCGTTATATCGGGGAATTATCCGGCGACCTGCAGCAGGACAAAGGCAATCTCGAAGTAAAACTGGTTTCCGTACCAAGTGATTCCGCCTTAGGACAGCTAAAAGGTTCCGATTCAATTTTTGAAATCTATACCGATTCATACGGAGATCGTCCCATTGTAATACAGGGAGCCGGTGCAGGCGCTTCCGTAACGGCGAGAGGCGTTTTTGGCGACATACTAAGACTATCGGAAAAAAAATAAGCATAAAACAAAACCAGCAACAACTTAATACACAAATAAAATGAGTACTGAAACCTTCGGATTTGAAACCCGGGCCATACGTTCGCAGTTAGAACGTTCGCAATATTTGGAACATTCCGTGCCTTTATACCTTTCGTCAAGTTTTGTCTTCGAAGATGCCGAAGACATGAGGGCTTCCTTTGCCGAAGAAAAAGACCGGAATATCTACAGCCGTTTCAGCAATCCGAATACGACCGAGTTTGTAGAGAAAATCTGCCAGATGGAAGGAGCCGAAGCCGGATATGCTTTTGCAACCGGAATGGCAGCGGTCTATTCCACCTTTGCCGCATTGCTGAACTCCGGAGATCATATTGTTTCTGCCAGCAGTGTCTTTGGTTCTACACACACGCTGTTTACCAGATACTTCCCGAAATGGAACATCACGACGTCCTATTTTAGCATTGCCGAACCGGAAACGATTGAACGTTATATTCAGCCGAATACAAAAATCCTGTATGCCGAATCGCCAACGAATCCTGCTGTAGATATACTGGATCTGGAATATTTGGGAGCGCTTGCGAAAAAGCACAACCTGATCCTGATTATCGACAACTGTTTTGCAACACCCTATATCCAGAACCCGATACAATTTGGTGCCGATCTGGTGATCCATTCGGCAACAAAACTAATAGACGGTCAGGGAAGGGTACTGGGCGGTATCACGGTAGGAAAAGAAGATCTGATCCGTGAGATCTATCTGTTCTCCCGGAATACCGGTCCGTCTTTATCGCCGTTCAATGCCTGGGTATTGTCCAAAAGCCTGGAAACTTTGGCGGTAAGAGTCGAGAAGCACTGTGAAAATGCAGAGAAAGTAGCGGCATTTTTAGAAGAACACCCGAATGTAAAAACGGTGAAGTACCCGTTTTTAAAATCCCACCCGCAATATGAGATCGCTAAAAAGCAAATGCGATTGGGCGGAAACATTGTCGCTTTTGAAATCAAAGGCGGTATTGACGCCGGAAGACAGTTTCTGGATAAGATACAATTGTGTTCCCTGTCGGCTAACCTGGGAGATACCCGGACGATAGTAACACATCCGGCATCGACAACACACAGCAAACTGACGGAAGAAGAACGACTCGCAGTGAGCATTACCGATGGACTGGTACGCGTATCGGTAGGACTGGAAACGGTAACCGATATTATTAACGATTTAAAACAGGCGCTATCCTGATAAGCAATAACTTATAAGATAGATTTGGTTGGTATAAAACAATTGCTTTACTTTGCACTGTTCTTATACACACTGAAATGTTATCACGAAAGGCGGAGGGATTAGACCCATTGAAGCCTTAGCAACCCTTTATCTATAAAGAAGGTGCTACATTCTACCTTATAAACGGAACCTGTTTCGGATTAAGGATAGATAACAAAGAATACTTTTCTGGTATTCTCCTCCAATTTTCTGATGACATTTTTTTATTCCGGACCCGGTTCGGAAGCTGCTAAAGACAATATAAAACAGTCCCGGTTTTCGTATATCCATACGTTAACTGCGTTGTAAACAGTATTGTGCTTTGGCAAAGTTTGTGAACAAAATAAAAAACAAACCAATGTCAAAAATTAAAGAAGCCATACAAAACAGGATACTCATTCTCGACGGAGCAATGGGAACCATGCTGCAGCGCTATAACTTCTCTGAAGAAGATTTCAGAGGCGAACGTTTTAAAGATTTTCCACATCCGTTAAAAGGAAATAACGACTTGCTGTCGCTCACTCAGCCGCAGGCAATCCGTGAAATTCATGCCAAATATTTTGAAGCCGGAGCCGATATTGTGGAAACCAATACTTTTTCCGGAACCACTATCGGTATGGCCGATTATCATCAGGAAGACCTGGTGTACGAACTCAACTACGAATCGGCTAAAATAGCCCGTGAAGTTGCTGATGAGTTTACGGCTAAGAACCCTGAAAAACCAAGATTTGTTGCCGGTTCCATCGGGCCGACCAACCGTACGGCAAGCATGTCGCCGGATGTAAACGACCCCGGATTCAGGGCGGTTACTTTCGACGATTTGAGAATTGCCTATAAACAGCAGGTAGAAGCGTTGATCGATGGCGGAAGCGATATCCTTTTGGTTGAAACCATCTTCGATACGCTCAATGCCAAAGCGGCCTTATTTGCAATAGATGAGGTAAAGGAAGAACGCAACCTGGATATTCCTGTCATGGTGAGCGGAACAATTACCGATGCTTCCGGAAGAACATTATCCGGACAAACCGTAGAAGCCTTTTTGATCTCCATCTCTCATATCCCCTTGTTAAGCGTAGGCTTTAACTGCGCCTTGGGAGCCGATCAGCTAAAACCCTACTTAAAGCGATTGGCACACAACACGTCCTTTAATGTATCGGCACATCCGAATGCCGGATTGCCGAATGCTTTTGGACAATATGACCAGACGCCGGAAGAGATGCAGTTGCTGATCAAAGAATACTTAGACGACAACCTGATCAACATCATCGGAGGATGCTGCGGAACAACGCCGGAGCACATCAAACTGATTGCTGAAGTGGCAAAAGAATACAAACCAAGAATTTTAGAAGTAAACGCATAATGGCAGAAGCAGACTGTAAAAAATATTTAAAATTATCAGGACTCGAACCGTTGTTAATCACACCGGAAAGTATTTTCGTGAATGTCGGAGAACGTACCAATGTTACCGGCTCGCGAAAATTTTTGCGTTTGATAAAAGAAGAGAAATATGAAGAAGCATTAGATATTGCCCGGATGCAGGTAGAAGGAGGGGCGCAGATTATTGATATTAATATGGATGAAGGAATGCTGGATGGTGTGTATGCCATGACAAAATTCCTGAATCTGATTGCCTCCGAACCGGATATTTCAAGGGTTCCGGTAATGATTGACAGTTCCAAATGGGAAATCATTGAAGCCGGATTAAAAGTAGCCCAGGGAAAATGTGTGGTAAACTCCATCAGCTTAAAAGAAGGGGAAGAACTGTTTATTCATCATGCCAAACTCGTAAAACGATATGGTGCGGCGGTAATTGTCATGGCCTTCGATGAGGTCGGACAAGCCGATACTTACGAACGCCGTATCGAAATCTGTAAACGTTCGTATGACGTTTTAGTGGATAAAGTAGGATTCCCGCCCGAAGATATTATTTTCGATCCCAATATTTTCCCGGTCGCAACCGGAATGGAAGAACACCGCCGTAATGCGATCGATTTCTTTCTGGCAACAAAATGGATCCGGGAAAACTTGCCGTATACCAATGTGAGCGGCGGGGTGAGCAATGTTTCCTTTTCTTTCAGAGGAAACGACAGGGTACGGGAAGCGATGCACTCAGCCTTTTTATACCATGCCATTCAGCACGGTATGTCGATGGGTATTGTCAATCCGGAAATGCTGGAAGTATATGATGAGATCCCGAAAGACTTACTGGAACATGTAGAAGATGTATTGTTAGACCGCCGGGACGATGCCACCGAACGCTTGCTGGCATTTGCCGAAAATGTAAAAGGCGATGTAAAAACAACCGAAAAACAGGCTCAGGAATGGCGAACCGGTTCGGTACAGGATAAACTCACGTATGCTTTGGTAAAAGGAATCGATGAGTTTATAGAAACAGATGTGGAAGAAGCAAGACTACAGGCAGCGAAACCTATTGAAGTAATTGAGATCAACCTGATGAACGGTATGAATGTCGTGGGCGATTTATTCGGCAGCGGAAAAATGTTCTTGCCACAGGTTGTAAAATCGGCACGGGTTATGAAAAAAGCGGTTGCCTATCTGTTACCTTTTATTGAAGCGGAAAAAGGCGGGGCTTCCCGTTCTGCCGGAAAAATACTGATGGCAACAGTAAAAGGCGATGTACACGATATCGGTAAAAACATCGTATCGGTAGTATTGGGATGCAACAACTTTGAAATTATCGATCTGGGAGTAATGGTACCACCCGAAAAAATCATTGAAACGGCGGTAAAAGAGCAGGTCGATATTATCGGATTAAGCGGACTGATCACGCCTTCATTGGATGAAATGGTTTACCTGGCCAAAGAAATGGACAAACTGAATATCAAAATTCCGTTGATGATTGGCGGTGCGACCACTTCACGTGCACATACGGCAGTGAAGATTGCGCCGGAATATTCCGACACCGTAGTCCATGTAAACGATGCCTCGAGAGCGGTAACCGTTGCCGGAAACCTGATTAATCAGCATGTAAAGCTTGATTATGCGAAAACCATCCGTTCCGAATATGATGAACTGCGCGAAGGATTCCTGAATCGTTCCCGTGATAAAAACTTCCTGACTATTGAAGAAGCACGAAAAAACAAACTTCAATTGGATTGGGATGGTTTTACGGCACAGCAGCCCAATTTTACGGGAATCCGGACAATAAGCCTGAATGTAAGCGAACTGGTTGATTATATCGACTGGACACCGTTTTTCAGAACCTGGGATTTACACGGGAAATACCCGAATATCTTAGAAGATGAGGTAGTAGGCGAACAGGCGGTGATCTTATTCCAGGATGCGCAAAAAATGCTGCAGCAATTAATTGCCGAAAACTGGCTGGAAGCCAAAGGGATTTACGGCATCTTTCCGGCCAGCCAGGTTAACGATGACGATATAGAACTGTATGATGAAAACGGAAATGTACTCGACACCTTTTTGACGTTGCGCCAGCAATCCCAAAAAACAAAAGGAGCACCGAATATTGCGCTATCCGATTTTATCACGCCGAAAACCATTGGCAAAAAAGACTATATGGGCGCTTTTTGCGTGACCACAGGATTTGGTGTCGATGAAAAAGCGGCGGCTTTTGAAGCGGAACATGACGATTACAACTCCATTATGATAAAAGCATTAGGCGACCGTTTTGCGGAAGCTTTTGCCGAATACCTGCATGAAAAGATCAGAAAAGAAATCTGGGGGTATGCTTCCGATGAGGTATTGAGTAATGACGAACTGATTTCCGAAAAATACAAAGGGATTCGTCCGGCTCCGGGATATCCGGCCTGCCCGGATCATCTGGAAAAAAGTACCATCTGGAAAGTATTGCAAGTCGAAGAAAATATAGGGGTAACGCTAACGGAAAGCCTGGCGATGTGGCCGGCGTCTTCTGTATCCGGATACTATTTCGGCAACCCCGAAAGCAAGTATTTCGGACTCGGAAAAATCAAAGAAGACCAGGTCCGGGATTATGCCAAACGAAGAAATGTTTCCTATGAATATGCCGAAAAATGGCTTAACCCGAATATCGCCGACTAAACGAACAAATAATATAGTACTGAAATGAAAGTTACCCAACATATAGAAAACGCCCAGGGAAAATCATTATTTTCCTTCGAGATATTACCGCCTTTAAAAGGACAGAACATCCAGTGTATTTTTGACAACATTGAACCTTTAATGGAATACAAACCGCCGTTTATAGACGTGACTTACCACCGGGAAGAATACGAATATAAAGAATTGCCAAACGGACTGCTCGAAAAGAGAATCGTGAAGAAACGTCCCGGAACAGTTGGTATTTGTTCGGCAATTCAGAATAAATACCAGGTGGATGCCATTCCACATATTTTATGCGGCGGGTTTACCAAAGAAGATACCGAAAATTTCCTGATCGATATGGACTTTTTAGGGATCGATAATGTTGTGGCATTGCGTGGTGATGCGGTAAAAAGTGAGATTTACTTTAAACCGGAAAAAGAAGGAAATCATTATGCCAGTGAACTGGTAACCCAGATCAGTAACCTGAACAAAGGGATCTACCTGGATGATCATTTGCAAAACACGAACAAGACCAACTTTTGCATTGGTGTGGCCGGTTACCCGGAAAAGCACATGGAAGCGCCCAGCCTGGACAGTGACATTCACTTCCTGAAACAAAAAATACACAACGGAGCCGATTATATCATCACCCAGATGTTTTTTGACAACCGTAAGTTTTTTGAATTTGTAGCCAAATGCCGCAAAGAAGGGATCACCGTTCCGATTATACCGGGGCTAAAACCAATATCGACAAAGAAACAATTAAACCAGATACCACATCGATTTAAAGTGGACTTACCGGATGACCTTATTATGGAAGTCGTAAAGGCAGCCGATAACGAAGCAGTTAAACAGATCGGAATTGAATGGTGTATTGAACAAAGCAAAGAATTGGTAAAGGCCGGAATACCGGTCTTACATTACTATTCGATGGGCCGTTCCGAAAACATCAAACAAATAGCCGAAGCGGTTTTTTAGATCCGGAACATCTTACGGACGTAACACCTGGCGGATTTTTAAAATCTGGCAGGTGTTTTTTTGTGGAATGCCCCTTACAAAGGTATCATTCCGGCACGAGGCAGCGGAATCCCGGTACAAGCCAAACACATTTTCGAAAATTAGCCTGAAATAAATATATTCTTATATATTTGCTTGTTTTCAAAAAATCAGATGCGCGTTTATTTTAATCTTTTATTACTTTTTTCATGTATTGCCTTCTCACAAACTGCAAAGGAAAAGCAGTATTTTGTGGATGCCAATTACTTTTACGGAAACATACTCCCGCACAATAACGCAATCAAGCATTTGATAACGGCACATCCGGAAGGCATTTTGCTTAGTGTGAGCCGTAAAACTTTTGGCGATAAAGCCTGGCAGGCAGAATATAATTTCCCGGATTACGGACTTTCTTTCCAGTACCAGCACAATAAAAATGAAGCCCTGGGAAATATGTATGGGGTATACGGGCATTACAGTTTTTACTTTTTAAAGCGAAACCTGCAATTCCGCGTAGGGCAGGGAATCGCTTACAATACCAATCCGTACGATAAAGAAAATAACTTCAGGAATTTTGCCTATAGTACCCACCTGATGCCGTCCACCTATTTTATGCTGAATTATAACCGGCAGCAAATCTGGAAAGGGCTGGGATTGCAGGCGGGATTGTTACTGGTTCATCATTCGAATGCCAATATCAAAGCGCCCAATACCAGTACGAATACGCTGGCCTTTAACCTCGGACTCAACTACAACCTGGAACAGCAGGAACCGGAATATCAGCACACAAAAGACAGCGTGCGTTTTACACAGCCTTTAAAATACAATGTGGTATTTCGCAGCGGAGTGAATGAAAGTGATGTGATTGGCAGCGGACAATATCCGTTTTATGTACTTTCTGCCTATGTAGACAAACGCATTGGACGGAAAAGTGCTTTGCAGCTGGGAGGAGAAATATTCTGGTCTAAATTTCAGGAAGAATACATCCGCTATATGGCAATTGCCTATTATGAAAAAAACAATGATCCCGATGTTGATTATAGGAGAGCCGGTGTTTTTGTAGGGCATGAACTGTTTGTTAATAAGCTTTCTTTTGAAGCACAGTTGGGAGCCTATGTTTATAATCCGGCAAAAATTAACGGATCGCTATACCAGCGGATAGGATTGAAATATTATTTGTCTGATAAAATATTTGGCGCCTTAAGCTTAAAGACCCATGCGGCAAAAGCGGAAGCGCTTGAATTTGGTCTGGGAATCCGATTGTAATGATGAAAGTAACAAAAAAACATACCGTTATTTACCTGCTCCTGATTGCTTTTATGGGGCTTTCTTCCTGCGATTCCGGGAATGCACCGGATTGCCTGATGTCTGTTGGAACAATCGTTTCCAATGAGATTGCTGTAGCAGATTTTGATAAAATCAATATAGCCGAAGGAATTGAACTGATTGTCAAACAGGGAGCGGAAACCAAAGTGGTTCTGGAAACCGGTACCAACCTGGTTCCGGGAATCAGTATTTCGGTAGCTGACGGAGAGCTGTTTTTGCGAAACTCCAATGGCTGTAACTGGCTGCGGGAATATAACACCACCAGAGTATATGTAACCGTTCCGGATTTGAAGAACATTTATTCGGCTTCACAGTTTAATGTGAAATCAGACGGAGTGTTACACTTTCCCGATTTTAAACTGCAATCCGGAATGTTTGCCGACACGGCTTCCGGTATTTTTGAGCTGGAGGTAAACTGTACGAATCTTGTTGTAGAAGACAACCGCGCGAGCCTGTACCGGATTTCCGGGTATACCGAAAACCTGAATATCGCTTTTTACTCCGGGGAAGAACGTTTTGAAGGACAAAACCTAAGTGTTCAGAATGTTTATGTCTTCCAGAGAAGTACCAACGATATTATCGTAAAACCGCTCCATGAAATAAAAGGCAATATTTACAGCACCGGAAATGTCGTACTCAAAAGTACGCCGTCAACGGTAGAAGTTACCCAGCATTATACCGGGCATTTAATCTATAATTAAGCTTATTTCTTTTTGGTCATTTCACGGAAAACAGCTTCCAGATTCTTGTTTTTAAGATTCAGCTGTAACGTTTTTAATCCGTTATCCTGAGCAAAATCAAAAACAACAGGACGCATATCCTTATCGGTCGAAAACGTAAGCTCCCAGGTATTATCGTGAATGTTCTTGTAGGACTTCAGGTTAGAGATCTTAGCAATAAATTCCTCCTCGATCTTATAGTCAAATTCCACTTCGATAACCTGTTCTTTTTCTTCAGACATCAGGTTGTTCAGTTTCTTGTCGGTAACGATTTTACCGTTGTTGATGATGATGACGCGGTCGCAGATGGCTTCTACTTCCTGCATAATGTGTGTGGAAAGAAAAACGGTCTTGTTCTTACCGATGCTTTTAATCAGCTCACGGATTTCAACCAGCTGATTCGGATCCAGACCCGTTGTCGGTTCATCCAGGATCAATACCTCAGGATCGTGCAATAAGGCTGTTGCCAACCCGACACGCTGACGGTATCCTTTTGATAGTTCCCCGATTTTTTTATGGCTTTCCGGTGTTAATCCGGTTAAAGCGATCACATCGTCAATACGCGATTTCGGAACTTTATATACGTCGGCATTAAAAGACAAATACTCACGAACGTACAAATCAAGGTATAACGGATTGTGTTCCGGCAAATAACCCACGGCTTTCTGTACCGCTTTCTGAGCCGCATTAACATCATTTCCGTTTACGGAAGCAGTGCCTTCATCGGCGTTTAAAAAAGTCGTTAATATTTTCATTAAAGTCGATTTTCCCGCGCCGTTAGGGCCCAGAAAACCAACGATTTCACCTTTTTTAATAGAAAAAGAAACACTGTCCAAAGCTTTTTGCTCGCCGTAATTCTTAGATATATTTAGAACCTCAATAGACATATAATACCTGATTTGGAGCAAAAATAAGAAGAAAATGATGCGGATTATTTTTAAAAACTTAAAATTTTCAAAAAATGTAGGCTGGAAATAATTTTTTACTAATTTTGTCCTTCAAATCGCTTAGCAAAAAAAGCAATGAATTCAAATAACACTTTTTATTACAACAATTTCTTTTATTTTTTCTGGAGAGAAGAAAGGGATTGTCGTATGGTTATTTGATTGAAATCAAAAATTTAGTAAACAACTATAGTACACACAATCCCGATGGTCTCATCGGGATTTTTTTTTGGCGTTATGGAAAGAAAAATAGCAATTCAGGGAATAAAAGGCTCTTTTCACCACCAGGTGGCAAAGGAGTATTTCAACGAAAATAAATTGTTGATTGAATGCATGTCGTTTGATGAATTGGTTAAAAATGTAGTAGGGAACAACCAGAATTTAGGCATCATGGCATTGGAAAATTCAATAGCGGGTTCGATCATTCCGAACTATGCTTTGATCGATAACAACCGGCTGCACATCATCGGGGAACACTATCTGGATATCCGGATGAACCTGATGACATTACCCGGGCAAACGATTGAAGATATTCAGGAAGTACACTCACATCCGATAGCCCTGCTGCAATGCAAAAAGTTTTTTAGCGGCTATCCGCACATCAAACTGGTGGAAGATGCCGATACTGCGGAAACCGCAAGACGCATCCGGGAAAAAGGATTAACCGGTATTGGCGCAGTAGGCAGCAGCGTAGCTTCCGAAATATATGCACTGCCCATTATTGCCGAAAACATACACACCGTAAAAAGTAATAAAACCCGATTTGTAATCGTAAAAGCTGAAAATTCCGTGATACCGAAAAATGAGATCAACAAAGCGTCTTTAAAATTTGAATTGGACGACATGCAGGGAAGCCTTGCCGGGATTCTGAATATCATGAATGAATGCAGGCTGAACCTCACTAAAATTCAGTCGATGCCGGTAATAGAAACGCCCTGGCAGTATTCTTTTTTTGTGGACATCACGTTTAACGACTATGCAGATTACGAAAAAGCAAGAAAACAACTGGAAGCGGATACAAAAGAATTTAAAGTTCTTGGAGAATATAAAAAAGGAGCGGCATGATAACAACAGCAAGAAGATTAGACCACGTGCAGGAATACTACTTCTCCCGGAAACTGAGGGAAGTGAGAGCACTACAGTCTGCAGGAAAACCGGTAATCAATATGGGAATCGGAAGTCCGGACTTAGCACCGGCCACCGCAGTAATGGAAGCGGTACAAAAAGCAATGTTACAACCTATGGCACACCAATATCAGAGTTATCAGGGATTACCGGAACTCCGTGAGGCCATGGCTCATTTTTATGGCCGGAATTTTCAGGTGACGGTAAATCCGGATTCGGAGATTTTACCGTTAATGGGATCAAAGGAAGGGATATTGCACATTGCGATGGCGTTTTTAAATGAAGGGGACGGAGTGTTAATTCCCAATCCGGGTTATCCGACCTATGCATCCGTAGCCAATCTGGTAGGAGCAGAAAGTGTTTTTTACGATCTGAAAGCCGGCCGCAATTGGGAACCGGATTTTGAAGCTCTGGAAAAACAGGACCTTTCCAACGTGAAATTAATGTGGGTAAGCTATCCGCACATGCCAACCGGAGCCACCGGAAGCCTGGAGTTATTTGAAAAACTGGTGGCATTCGCGAAGAAGCATCATATATTACTGGTAAATGACAACCCGTATAGTTTTATACTGAATGACAATCCGCAGTCTGTTTTACAGGTGGAAGGCGCTAAAGAAGTAGCCCTAGAACTAAACTCGCTGAGCAAAACCTTTAACATGGCTGGCTGGAGAGTAGGGATGGTGCTGGGCGAAAGCAAACTGATCCAGGCCGTATTAAAGGTGAAGAGCAACATGGACAGCGGTATGTTTTACGGTATTCAGAAAGGCGCTATTGAAGCCCTGAAAAGTGATGCCGCCTGGTTCGGGCAGCAAAATGAGATTTATACCCAAAGGCGGCAGCTGGTTTTTGAACTGGCGCAGAAGCTGAACTGTACGTATGATGAAAACAGTGTGGGCCTGTTTGTCTGGGCAAAACTTCCGGAAGGGGAAACATCGGCGGAAGCCTTTGTAGACCGGTTATTGTACGATAAAGATGTATTTATCGCACCCGGAACTATATTTGGAAGCAATGGAGAAGGATATATCCGTTTTTCATTGTGTGTGGAAGAAGCGAAAATAAAAGAAATTCTAAACCGGTTTTGATGGAGGATAATGAAAAAGAAAATGTTTTTATAATAGGATTGGGATTGATAGGCGGCTCATTGGCACTGGATATCAAAAAGGCAAATGCCGCTGCGGTTATTCATGGAATAGACCATAGCGATGCCCATCTGGAAGAAGCATTACAGCTGGGGATCATTGACCGGAAAGCCGGTTTTGAAGTCCTGTCGGAAGCCGACTGGGTCATACTGGCCATTCCGGTTGATAAAATGGTAAGCGTTTTGCCGGAAATACTGGATATCGTAAAAGAAGATGCCGTAGTTTTGGATGTGGGTTCCACGAAAGAACAAATCTGTAAAGCCGTTGAAAATCATCCTAAAAGGCGTAATTTTATTGCTACGCATCCGATAGCGGGCACCGAGTTTTCCGGACCGTCCGCAGCACAGGAAAAATTGTTTGAAGGAAAGACAAATATTATCTGTGAAGTTGAAAAAACGGCTTTTACCATTCAGGAAAAAGCGTTGCAGCTGTTTAAAAAGCTAAAAATGAGAATCCGTTATATGGATCCGAAATCGCATGATAAACACATTGCCTATGTTTCGCACCTGTCGCACATCAGTTCGTTTATGTTAGGAAAAACGGTTATTGAAGAAGAAAAAAACGAGCGGGATATTTTTGATATGGCCGGAAGCGGATTCGAAAGTACGGTGCGGCTGGCAAAAAGTTCCCCGGCTATGTGGACGCCCATTTTTCAGCAAAATAAGGAGATGGTATTAAAATCCCTTTCGGAATACATTGACAATTTGAATAATTTTAAAGAATTATTAGCAACAGAAGACTTCGGATCGGTTTATGCCGAAATGGAGCAAACCAATAAGATAAAAGAGATATTAAAAGGAATACATTTAAGAAAAGAGATAAGTTATGGAGAATAATGCAGGAATGAGAACATGGTTAGACGCATTCAATTTAAGCCATCCGCTGGTAATTGCAGGACCATGCAGCGCCGAAACAGAAGAACAGGTTTTAAAAATAGCACACGAATTAAAAGACTCTGACGTGAGTATCTTCAGAGCCGGTATCTGGAAACCGAGAACAAGACCGGGTGGATTTGAAGGCGTGGGCGCTATCGGTTTGAAATGGCTGCAGCGTGCAAAAGCGGAAACAGGGCTGTTACTGGCTGTGGAAGTGGCCAATGCCCACCATGTGCAGCTGGCATTGGAGCACGATGTGGATGTGTTGTGGATTGGTGCCCGGACAACGGTAAACCCGTTTGCCGTTCAGGAAATTGCCGATGCTTTAAAAGATACCGATAAAATCGTATTGGTTAAAAATCCGGTGAATCCCGATTTGTCCTTATGGCTGGGCGGTGTAGAGCGTTTGTACAATGCGAATATTAAAAAGTTGGGAGTGATCCACAGAGGATTTTCGACCTACGAGAAAACAAAATACAGAAACAATCCGGAATGGCAGCTGCCGATAGAGCTGCAAAGCAAATTTCCTGATTTGCCGCTAATCTGTGATCCGTCGCACATTACCGGAAAAAGGGATATGATACTGGAAGTATCGCAACAGGCATTGGATCTGAATTATGACGGTTTGATTATTGAAACCCATATTGATCCTGAAAATGCATGGAGCGATGCCGCACAGCAGGTAACCCCGGCAGCTTTAAAACAAATTTTCAGAGACCTGCGAATCCGTAAGGAAACGGACGAAGCAGATGAATACAATCAGAAATTAGCCGGACTGCGTACGCAGATTGATGAAATCGACAGCAAACTTCTGAATATTTTAGGAAAGAGAATGAAGATCGCAGACAGTATCGGGGCGTTGAAAAAAGAACGCAATGTTGCGGTTTTACAAAACAAACGCTGGAATGAGATTTTAGGCAAAATGGTACTTGAAGGAGAAGAAAGAGGGTTGAGTGAAGAATTTATTTTGAAAATGTTTAAAGCGATTCACCAGGAAAGTATTGCGCATCAGGAAAAAATTATAAATAGTTAACAGTTTTTTTGAAGAAAATTCGTATCATCGCGGGATTTTTTAAAAAACGATGTATGAAAAAACTATTACTATTATTGGCTGTTACGTTATTCAGTAATTTTTCAGCTTTCTCACAGTATAAAATGGAAAATGTTTCCATGACTTATGGTGAAGAGATCACCGAAGAGAAAGGTAAAATTATCAAGATTATTGGAGAGACCAATAACAAAATTTATGCGCTGGGTCTGAAAGGGAAAAGCGATTATTTCTTAAAGATCTTCGAATCCAAAGCAATGAAGCTGATTTCGAATAAGCCTATTGTATTGCCGGAACTGAAAGACAAAGACATTGATTTTGAGGAAATAGTTATACTGAACGGCAGACTGTATGTGATTGGAAGTGTTTACCACAGAAAAGACAAGGTTTTTACATTGGTAGGAATCGAATATTCGGAAGATGGTAAGCTGAGCAATAACATGACCACAATGTTTGAGGCACAGGTTGCCAGAAGTTCAGACCGTGGTGGATTCTATTTTAAAACATCGCCGGACGAGCACATGCTGCTTGCCATGCACACGGCGCTTTATGAAAAAGAAGATGCGATGAAATATGAATTGAAATTGTTTGATCCAAGTCTGAAACCGGTTTTTACGAACATTGAAAAAGTGTCGTATGATGACGATAAGAAAGATTTTGAATTCACAATTGCCGATTTTGACGTGAATACCAAAGACGATGCTTTTGTGGTAATCAATGAAAGCTACCGCGACAAAAAGAAAAAAGAAAAAGTAGAGAAATTTCAGGTATTTGCTTTCAAAAATGAAAACGGATACAAGAAAGATGTGATTGATATCAATTTTACAGGAAAAGAAATTATTAACTGTAAAATGTTGTCAACCAGTAAAAACACGGTACAATTGGTAGGTTTTTATTCCAGTGTCCGCGAAAACGGAAAAGCGAATAAAGAGCTGAAAGGCGTTTACAATGCTACAATTAATTTAGGGACTAATACGAACGATAATCTGAAATTTAACGAGTTCGATTATGCGACCAAAGTGAAATTGTTAGGAGAGAGAAGAGCGAAAAAAGGGAAGGATTTAAAACCGTTGTATATCATTCACTCTATTATTGAGAAAAATGACGGCGGCCTTATCGTGATCTCAGAATACCGATTTGTATATGTTGGTCAGAAACAGGGAATCGGACCGTTAGGAGTACAGCCGATAACCTATACAACTAACGAAATGATTGTTACGTCGTTAAAACCGGACGGTTCATTGGATTGGAGTAATGTGGTGGCAAAAGACCAGTCGGCTACCGTTACGGTGGCTTCGCTGAACTTCTTTGGAATAGGAGGCGGATCGTCAAACTTTAACGTAGCACTGGGATTATCGATCCCGTTAGGGGTTATGGGGAAAGGACCGGAGTATTTAAGTGCTATTCCTATTTATAAAGACGGGCAGTTGAGTATCCTTTTCAATGACAATAAAAAGAATAAAGGAATTACCGATATCGAAGAGATCAAATCGTTAGGGAACTATAATAATGCGGTTCCTACGGTATTTGTTTTTGATGATAAAGGGCAGATTTCCAGAAAAGATCCGGAAGAAGCAATTAAAAATGAACTTGTAATCCGACCAGGAATTTACTACAGAAAAAATGAGAAAGAATTCTTGATCTATGCATCCAGAAAATCTCAGGATAAGTTAGGAAGAATGGTTTTACAATAATAAGATTCAGAAAAGGTTGCTTAAAAAGCAACCTTTTTTTTGTAATAAATAAAGATGGCTATCTTTGCAGTATGACAGGAGTTGTTTATAAATCTACAGGAAGTTGGTACAGCGTTAAAACCGAAGATAATCAGGTTTTTGAATGCCGTATAAAAGGGAAATTCCGAATGAAAGGTATTAAGAGTACCAATCCTATTGCAGTGGGTGATGTTGTTGATTTTGAGTTGGACAATTCCACCGATGAAATTGCCGGTGTTATTCACAATATACACGACCGGAAAAATTATATTGTCCGCAAATCGGTTAATCTGTCGAAGCAGACGCACATTATCGCGGCGAATATCGATATGGTTTTTCTTTTGGTGACAATTAATAATCCGCCAACCACAACCAGTTTTATCGATCGTTTTCTGGTAACAGCGGAAGCTTACGGAATTGAAGCGGTGTTGCTGTTCAATAAAATCGATACTTACGATGAGGCAACGCTGGACGAGCAATTGTATCTGCAATATGTTTATTCCAATATCGGTTACAAATGCCTGCGTATTTCTTCAACCGAAGGTAAAGGGATTGAAGAACTAAAAAGCCTGATGAAAGATAAGGTATCCATGTTCTCCGGACATTCGGGTGTAGGGAAATCAACACTGGTTAATGCTCTGGAACCTACTTTGAATTTAAAAACCAAAGCAATATCCGATCAGCATCAGCAGGGACAGCATACGACCACTTTTGCAGAAATGTTTGAACTTTCTTTCGGAGCCCGCATCATCGATACGCCGGGAATCAGGGGATTTGGAATTGTAGACATGGAGAAACAGGAAATAGGAAACTACTTTCCGGAATTCTTTGCGTTAAAAGACCAGTGTAAATTCAATAACTGCCTGCATAAAGAAGAGCCGCATTGTGCGGTTAAAGACGCCCTGGAAAATGACGAAATAGCCTGGTCGCGCTATAAAAGTTATATCCAGATTCTGGAAGGTGAAGACGAACATTACCGAACGGATATTTACGGCGAAGGAAAAGCAAAAGATACCGAATAAAAAAATACGATTTGAAAGCAGTAATACAAAGAGTTTCGGAAGCTTCGGTAACCATAGACGGAAAAATTACCGCCGAAATTCAAAAAGGACTATTGGTGTTAATAGGAATAGAAGATGCCGACGGAGCGGAGGACATACAATGGCTGACTTCTAAAATAGCGAATCTCCGCATTTTTGGCGACGAAAATGACGTGATGAATTTATCCGTGAAAGATGTTGATGGCGCGATGATCGTGGTAAGTCAGTTTACCTTACATGCCCAGACCAAAAAAGGCAATCGTCCGTCGTATATTAAAGCGTCAAAACCCGATGTTGCCATACCGCTTTATGAAGGTTTTGTGCGCCAGATGGAGACAGAACTCGGTAAAAAAATCCAGACCGGTGAATTCGGCGCCGATATGAAAGTTCGCTTGTTAAACGACGGACCGGTAACGATCATTATTGATACGAAGAATAAAGAATAAAACAGCAGATCGATGGCGTAATGCTAAAGGCATTCTCAGGACTGTTACTAAAATAAAGCCCCCACACTAACATCTTAATAATTAAGGAATGAGAACAAAATTACTATTTTTTTATGCTCTGATTTGTGTGGTAGCCGGCAGCTATGGCCAGACACGAATGCTGGGCAGGGTTTCTGCCGAAGAATTGCAGCAGAAAAGGCATCTTAAAGATACCAGTGCTGCCGCTGCAGTCGTGTTTAAAAAAGGGCTGACAACATTTAAAGTAGGTACCGACTCCAAATGGTATGTCTATACGGAAGTACAGGAAAGGATCAAGATCTATAAAAAAGAAGGCTATGGCTATGCAAACAAGCAGGTGCCGTATTACAATAATGAGGGAGCCGGTGAAAAAGTAGTCTTCGAAAATGCTTTTACCTACAATTTAGTGGATGGCAAAATAGAAAAAACAAAGCTGAATAAAGAAGGGGAGTTTAAAGAAAAGTTCAACGAAAACTGGGATATTAAAAAGATTGTTATGCCTGCCGTAAAGGAAGGCTCGGTCGTGGAATATCAGTATACGATTGTTTCTCCGTTTATTACAGATTTACGGGACTGGGACTTTCAATATTCCATCCCGGCAGATTTTGTGACCTACCAGATCAATATCCCAAGCCATCTGGTCTATAATCAGATCATTACCGGATCAACAACCATCAATAAGGAATCGGCTGTGGCAAGCAGTCTGAACGGAGATTATGCGGAAACAAAGCTAACCTATACCGTAAAAGATATTCTTGCCATCAAAGAAGAAAAATATGTGAACAATATCAAAAACTATATTTCAAGCTTAAAATTTGAGTTGGTAGCAGCCAGTAATAAACTGGGAAGTAAATCCTTTGCTCAGAACTGGAATGATGTAGCGAAGAATATATATGAGGATACCGATTTCGGAAGACAGCTGAATCTTAAATCCTATTTTGAAGAAGAACTGGGGCCGGTTTTAAAAGGAGCCGTAGATAAGGATGAAAAAATGAAAACGGTCTTTGATTTTGTCAGGCAAAGAATGGTCTGGAATGAAAAAAACGGTTACCTGTGCCGGGATGGTGTAAAAACAGCCTTTAAGAATAAAGCGGGTAATGTGGCCGAGATTAACTTAATGCTCACGGCAATGTTGCGGTATGCCGGATTGGATGCCAATCCTGTTTTGGTTAGTACCAGGAATAATGGTATTGCCCCGTTTCCTTCCCGTACCGCTTTTAATTATGTTATTGCCGCCGTTAAAACTCCAGATAAAACCATTTTTCTGGATGCAACAGATAAAAATGCCGAACCGGATATTATCCCTTTCAGGGCAATAAACTGGGTAGGCAGAATAATCAGAGCAGATGAAAGTTCGGAAGAAGTAGAGCTGATGCCGAAATTTAAATCCAGAGAAAACAGTATGGTAATGGCCGAGCTGAATAAGGAAGGCGTGCTTTCAGGGAAGATCCGAAAACAATACCAGGGCTATAATGCTTTTGAATTTAAAGGAGATTATGGCGGTTTTACAAAAGAGAAAAGGATTGAAAATATCGAGAAAAAGTACGACGGAATCGAATTGGGGGACTATTCGGTAGTGTATCCTGCAGATTTCTCTAAACCGGTAACCGAAGATTATTCGTTTTCGCATAGCAATATGGTTGAGGCAATTGGCGACAGATTGTATTTTGCGCCGCTGTTGTTTCTGGCAATGAACGACAATCCTTTTAAACTGGAAAAAAGACAATATCCGATTGATTTTATTTATCCTTTTCAGTGGAAATATGTAGTGAGTATCAAAGTTCCGGAAGGTTATGTGGTTGAATCGTTGCCAAAATCGGCGACCATTACGATGGAAGAGCAAATAGGAACTTTTAAATACGATATTGTTGACAATGACCGGCAACTGCAACTCATGGCGTTGTTTGATATTAATTATGCCAATATACCGGAATCGTATTATGATAACCTGAAAGGTTTTTTTAATGAGGTCATTAAGAAGCAGACAGAAAAAATTGTACTTAAAAAAAGCTGAAATCCCAACGTTTCTATCCGGCCTGGTCGGTCGTGAAAGTAACGGGGAATGTTATTTAATTGCAGAAAGGGAAATAGAATTAAAGCCATAATGATGAATTCAAAAACTAAATATACCGCACTGTTGATCCTGTTTTGTTCGCTGTGGGCATTTGCTCAGGAAGCCGTTGTTATTCCTGACAGTCTTCGGGAAAATGCAAATACCATTGTAAAAACGGATAAAACGCTAATTCAGGTTTTGTCGGTCAGGAATATGCTGATCAGTAAAAAGAAAACGGTCATTGTACTCAATGAACAAGGGCTTTCCAGTATCGAAGGGGATTTGTATTATGATAACTCAACTAAAATAAAAAATGTTGAAGCGATTATTTATGACAAATCCGGAAAAGAGATCAAAAAATTAAAGCGAAAAGATTTTTTTGACCATAGTGTGGCAGATGGTTTTTCTGTTTTTTCAGATAACAGGGCACTTACATTAAACTATGTTGCCACAGAATATCCGTTTACGATTGAGCTGAACAGTGAAACGGAAACGTCCAATACCGGATTTGTAACCACCTGGTATCCGATTACCGGTTATGCACAGAGCCTGATGAAAAGTGAATACAGGATTGCCTATCCGTATGACCTGAAGCTTAAGTATAAGGAATACAATCTGGATAAATTTAAAGCCGTAAAAACAGCTAAAGGTACCGAACTTGTTTTTGTACTCGAAAATGTTCCGGCCTTAAAATATGAAGAATATGCACCCAGTTTCACGAAGTTAATACCCTATGTCCGGTTTGGATTTGGCAAATTCTCGTTAGAAGGCACGGATGGTGTGGCAGACAACTGGAAAGACTTCGGATTGTGGATGAATGATAAATTGCTTCAGGATGTACAGGAACTGCCGTTAGAAACGCAGAACACGATAAAAAAACTGGTGGAAAATGAAAAGAGCCCGATAGAAAAGGCAAAAAAAATATACCGGTATGTACAGGATAAAACCAGATACGTCAGTATTCAGGTAGGTATTGGGGGATGGAAACCAATGAAAGCCGCAGATGTAGACAGGTTGGGTTATGGCGACTGTAAAGCGCTGTCTAATTATACAAAATCGTTATTGAATGTGGTTGGAATCCCCTCTTATTATACCGTGATTTATGGCGGAAAAGAAAAGGAAAACCTGCAAAACGATCTTGTTTCAATCCAGGGGAATCATGCTATTTTAACAGTGCCGGACAATGGACAGTATTATTTTCTGGAATGTACCAGCCAGGTGTATCCTTTTGCCTATCAGGGAAAATTTACAGATGACCGCTATGCTTTAATTGTAAAACCGGATGGGGGCGAACTGGTCAAAACGAATGATATTCCGGATAAAGACAATACACAGCAATCAAAGGGACGTTATACCATTGATCCGGAAGGAAACTTTAGCGGCGAAATTGCTATTCGGTCCGGAGGAACGCAGTATGAGAACAAATACCTGATGGAACGAAAATCCAAAGAAGACCAGGAACGGTTTTACAAACACTATTTTTCCAATATCAATAACCTGAAAATTAATAAAGTTCAGTTTGAAAATGATAGGGACAAGGTAATATTCCTGGAAAATATTGCGGTTCAGGCAGAACGATATGCTACTATTTCCGGGGAGCGAATGCTTTTTCCTGTCAATGCTTTTAATGTAAGCCGGGAATTGCCGCAACGTTACAGAAACAGAAAGCTGCCGTTTGAAATCGGTAGGGGATACCATGATTATGACGAAGTAACGGTACAGTTGCCGGAAGGATTTTCTGTGGAAGGATTACCGCAGAATATTGCCTTAAAAACAAAGTTTGGCGAGTATAAAACAGACTATAAACTTGAAGGAAAGGACAAATTGCTTGCGATACGCTCTGTAACAATATTCAGAGGGTATTATGCAAAAGAAGAATATGAAGATTTTAGAAAATTCCAGGAACTCATTGCCAGAAATGACAATGCAAAAATTAGCTTAATTAAAAATAAATAATGATGAGAGTAACATTACTTAGTGCTTTGTTTTTTTTCATAACGGTACAAACATTTGCCCAAAAGTTCGATATGGGAAAAGTGACGGTTGAAGAATTAAAACAAACGGAACACCCTAAAGATCCCAAAGCAGAAGCGGCTGTTTTGTATAAAAAAGGAAGAACCTATTTTGAGTTTCACCCGGACAAAGGATTTCGAACCATTACGGAGGTGGAAACACGAATTAAAATTTATAAAAAAGAAGGTTACGACTGGGCAAATTTTGTCATTGATAATTATGTAGACAATAATTCCAAGGAGAATGTTTCGTTTACCAATGCCTGTACGTATAACTTAGTTGACGGGAAAATTGAAAAAACCAAGCTGAAAAGCGAAGGTATTTTTGTTGAAAAAACCAATAAATACAGAGAGCGCAACAAAATTGTACTTCCTAACGTAAAGGAATTGTCGGTTATTGAGTTTAAATATACCCAGGAATCTCCGTTTATCGGTGCTTTTAAAGATTGGAACTTCCAGATGGCAATTCCGGTGAATCATTCGGAGTATGTAACGCAAATTCCGGAATATTATATCTATAAGACACAAATGAAAGGAGCACTTGTGCCAAAAATAGAAAAGACAAGTTCTACCGGAAGTTATAGAGGAAAGGTAACACAAAAAGTAAATGGCGACGGAGGATACAGTAATGTAAAATCCAATCTGGATCTGGATTATCAGGAAGCGAACATCACCTATACCTTAAAAGATATTCCGGCAATGAAAGATGAAAGCTATATCAATAACATCAATAATTACAGAACGGCATTACTGCATGAACTGACGTCCATTAAATATCCGAACCAGCCATATAAAGATCTTTCTACAGATTGGAATACCCTGGTAAAAAGAATTTATGAAGGAGAGTTTGGAAGCGAGCTGAACAAAAGAAGTTATTTTGAAGAGGATCTGGCGGCAATATTAAAAGGAATCAGTAATCCGGATGAAAAGATTACAACTATTTTTAACTTTGTAAAATCCAGAATGACCTGGAATGAATATGTGGGCTATATCTGCGAAAAAGGAGTGCGTACAGCCTATAAGGAAAAAGTAGGAAACACCGCAGAAATAAACCTGATCCTGATAGCGATGCTAAGAGAGGCGGGAATAGATGTGAATCCTATTTTGTTGAGTACAAGAAGCAACGGAATTGCCTTTTTTCCAAACAGATCTTCTTATAACTATGTTATAGCCGGAGTTCAGTCTGGTGATCGTTTGTTGCTTTTAGATGCGACAGATAAGAATGCAGGTGTCGATATTATGCCTTTCAGAGCGCTGAACTGGTTTGGAAGAATGGTGCGTAAAGACGGAAGTTCAGACGATGTGGAACTGGTTCCTAAAAACCTGTCCAAAAACGTAGTAAATATCATGGCGACCATTGGGGCAGACGGAGTATTGAAAGGAATGGTACGCGAACAGCATTTCGATTATTTTGCCTATATGTACAGAGCGTTGTATGGCGATTTAAATCAGGAAAAATATCTGGAAAAACTGGAGAAGAAATATACCGGAATTCAGATAGAATCCTATAAAGTAGCCAATGCAAAGGATATGGCGAAACCAGTTGTAGAAGATTATAATTTTACGCATGAGGCAATAGTTGAAAGAATTGGCGATAAAATATATGTTGATCCGATGTTGTTTTTTGCCCAGACGGAAAATCCTTTTAAACAGGAAAAAAGAGAATATCCGATTGATTTCTCCTTCCCGAATCAGGAAAAATACATGATTAACCTGACCATACCGGATGGTTATGTGGTAGAATCGGTTCCGGCGCCAATAAGCATGGCAATGGAAGAAGACATGGGAAGCTTTAATTTTAATATTAATACTTCCGGAAATAAAGTACAGCTGGTGGCATCTGTAGATATTAACTGGTCATTGGTTCCGGCAAGTCACTATGAAATACTTAAAAATTTCTATAAGACAATTATTGAAAAACAAACAGAAAAAATAGTTCTTAAAAAAGCATAAGATGGATATAAAAAACGCACAACAGGACGTTGATAACTGGATTAAAAACCACGGGGTTCGTTACTTTAACGAACTGACGAACATGGCGCAGCTTACAGAAGAAGTTGGGGAAGTAGCCCGAATCATTGCCCGCCGTTATGGGGAGCAATCGGAAAAAGAAAGTGATAAAAATAAAGATCTGGGTGAAGAACTGGCAGATGTTGTTTTTGTGGTTTTATGTCTGGCGAATCAAACGGGAGTCGATTTACAGGCGGCGTTTGATAAAAAACTGGACTTAAAAACAAAGCGGGATCACGATCGTCATCACAACAATGAAAAATTAAAATAGCCGCATCAGGGCATAAGTGCCTGTAATACCTGGAACAATGAAAATAAAACTCCTGCCTTCCGAAATAAACAGTTCGTCTGCAATTGCCATAACCGGCTCTAAAAGTGAAACCAACAGGCTGTTATTGCTGCAGGCCTTGTACCCGGAACTGATTTTAAAAAACACATCCAATTCCGATGACAGTCAGGTCATGACCAAAGCATTGAAGTCGGAAGAAACGGTTGTGGACATCCATCATGCCGGAACAGCGATGCGTTTTCTGACTTCCTATTTTGCAGTTCAGCAAGGCAGAGAAGTGGTATTAACGGGTTCTACCCGCATGCAGGAACGCCCGATCAGTATTTTAGTGGATGCGCTGCGACAATTGGGTGCCGATATCACATACGAAAAAACGGAAGGGTATCCGCCCATCCGTATAAAAGGAACAAAAATTGAGAAACGGCAGGTAAGCCTGAAAGCGGATGTCAGCAGTCAGTATATTTCGGCATTGCTCTTAGTGGCACCCGGTCTGGAAAACGGACTGGAGCTCACGCTGGAAGGAACACTCACGTCTATTCCATATATTAAAATGACACTGGCATTGTTAGCCGAAATCGGGATAGCCACAACATTTGAAGGCAATACAATCACGGTTGCCCATCAGGCAAAAACAATCACAGCACAGGAAGTAACGGTGGAAAGCGACTGGAGTTCGGCATCTTATTTTTATTCGATTGCCGCTATGGCAAAACCCGGAACAACGATTGCACTGACCAGCTATAAAGAAAACAGCTTTCAGGGCGATAGCGACCTGGTGGCACTATACCGCCATTTTGGAGTCGAATCCGTTTTTGAGAACAATACGCTTACGCTGAAAAAAACAGCTGTAAAGATCGAAGATGCACTATCGTTTAACCTGCAGAACACACCGGATATCGCCCAGACGATTGCCGTAACCTGTTTTGGTTTGGGAATAAGCTGTCACCTTAGCGGTTTGCACACTTTAAAAATTAAAGAAACGGATCGTTTGCTGGCATTGCAAAATGAGCTGACAAAATTAGGAGCTGTCATTACAGTCACCAATGACAGTCTTACGCTGGAAGCCGCTGCGGTTATAAACCCCGATGTTCCTATTGCAACCTATCAGGACCACCGCATGGCGATGGCTTTTGCACCCTTGGCATTACGGGTTCCGCTAGTTATAGAGGAAGCCGGAGTAGTCTCAAAGTCATATCCGGATTTTTGGGAAGATCTTAAGAAAATCGGCTTTAAAATACAGGAAATAAATGAGTAAAATCCAAGTTTTTAAAAATAAACCTTAAAAGACTTGACAACCCCTATCGTGCAATAGTATATTTGCACTCAATTTAAAATTTGTACAATGAAGTTATCTCATTTCAATTTCAATTTGCCAGCGGAATTGTTGGCAGAATTTCCTGCTGAAAACAGAGACGAAGCTCGTTTGATGGTTGTGAACAGAAAAACACAAACTATCGAACACAAGCTTTTTAAAGACATTCTGGATTATTTTGATGAAGGAGATGTAATGGTGTTGAATAATACTAAAGTTTTTCCGGCTCGTCTTTATGGTAACAAAGAAAAAACGGGAGCAAGAATTGAAGTTTTTTTATTGAGAGAATTAAATGCCGAGCAGCGTTTATGGGATGTATTGGTTGATCCTGCCCGTAAAATCCGTATTGGTAATAAATTATATTTCGGTGATGATGATTCCTTAGTAGCGGAAGTTATTGATAACACAACCTCAAGAGGAAGAACACTACGTTTCTTATATGACGGTTCTTACGAAGAATTCAGAGCAAAATTACTGGAACTGGGAGAAACTCCGATACCAAAATACATCAACCGTGATGTAACGCCGGAAGATGCAGAAAGATACCAGACTATTTATGCTAAAGAAGAAGGTGCTGTAGCTGCTCCAACCGCAGGATTGCACTTCTCGAAACACTTAATGAAACGTTTGGAAATTAAAGGTGTTAATTTTGCCGAAATAACATTACACGTAGGTTTGGGAACATTCAACCCGGTTGAGGTAGAAGATTTATCCAAACACAAAATGGATTCGGAAGAATTGAGAATTACCGAAGAAGCTTGTGAAATAGTGAATACGGCAAAAGCCAACAAAAAAAGAGTTTGCGCTATCGGAACAACAACCATGCGTGCAATGGAAAGCTCTGTATCTTCTGCTAAAACATTAAATCCGTATGAAGGATGGACGAATAAATTTATTTTCCCTCCTTACGATTTCAGTGTAGCCGATTGTATGGTAACCAATTTCCATACTCCGAAATCGACTTTATTAATGATGATTTCAGCATTCTGCGGACATGATTTAATGCGTAAAGCGTATGATGAAGCAATCAAAGAAGGCTATAAATTCTACTCTTACGGTGATGCTATGTTAATCCTGTAATCTGAGAATTATAATATAAATAAAAAACGTTCCATTCCGGAACGTTTTTTTTATGACATATTTTTAATTTACCTGATACACCAGTTTCATGGTAATATTGGCAGTTTTCTTTTTGGAAGCCGTATTAAAGGAACCGCCCCAGGAATATTCCTCAGATGAGTTCTGGGCGATGATCTGGAAAACCCCCATATCCGATCGCTTCAATTTACCCAATTTGGCATCGGCATTTTCGGCAATCTTTTCGGCACGGGAATTGGCGTCTTTAGTTGCTTCTGCAATCATTTCCAATTTAAGTGCGGCAAGTTTGGTGTAATAATATTCCGGCGGATTGGAATAAAGTTCCACACCCGAATTGATCAGCTCGGTCACTTCACGCGAAATGCCTTCTACTTTGTCAACCTCTTTACTTTCTATCTGAACATTCTGGGAAAGCGAAAAACCGGTAAAGATTTGCTGACGGGTGTTGCCGTCGTTGTCATAAGTATTTTCAAAATCCTTATTAATATTTACAGCAGAAAAAACAATATTGCTCTCCGGAACTCCTTTTGAAATCAGATAGGATTTGATGATCTCCCGATCTTTATCCAGCGAGGCATAAGCTTCTTTTAAATTCATATTCTTTTTAGAAAAGGAACTGCTCCATACGATCAGATCGGAAACAAAATCTTTTTTACCTAATCCGGTTACACTAATAGTGTCATTGCTTTGGTTTCTGTTCTTAAAAGCACTGGAAAACAGGAACGCCGAGATAACCACTGCAACCGCTATAATGGCTGCATTAAGATTGTTTTTCATAACTAATAAATATTTAATTGTTATAAATGTATGAAATATCGCTATTACTTTCACAAACGTAAAATCTTATTTTTTCTTATTTTTACCAAAACCAAAATAACACATAATGATATTTCAAAATACTCGTGAGTTTGCAAAGCAACTGGATGAAAAAGATGTTTTAGCGAAGTACAGAAGCGAATTTATATTCCCGCAGGTAAATGGTAAACAAGTAATATATTTCACAGGAAACTCTTTGGGATTACAGCCCAAAAGAACAAAAGCCTATGTGGATGAGGTAATGAACGATTGGGGAAACCTGGCTGTGGAAGGACATTTTTATGCAGACAAACCCTGGTGGGATTATCACGAAAGATTTGCGGCACCACTAAGTACCGTTGTAGGAGCGAAACCAGCTGAAGTAACGGTAATGAACACACTGACCGTAAACCTGCACCTGTTAATGGTTACGTTCTACAGACCGACAGCTAAGAAATATAAGATTATATGTGAAGAAAAAGCCTTTCCAAGCGACCAGTATATGTTCCAGAGTCAGGTGCATTTCCACGGATTGGACCCGAAAGATACGATCGTAGAAATCAAACGCAGGGAAGGAGAACACAATATCCGTCTGGAAGATGTGCTGGCAAAAATTGAGGAAGTAGGCGACGAGCTGGCTTTAGTATTAATGGGTGGTGTAAATTACTATACCGGTCAGGTATTTGATATGAAAACCATAACAGAAGCCGGACATAAGCACGGGGCTTACGTTGGATGGGATTTAGCCCACGCTGCCGGAAATATTAAATTGCAGCTGCACGACTGGAATGTGGATTTTGCTGCCTGGTGCAGTTACAAATACATGAACTCCGGACCAGGAAATGCATCAGGCTGTTTTGTACATGAAATGCATCACAACGATACCGACCTGCCGCGTTTTGCCGGATGGTGGGGACATAATAAAGAAAGACGTTTTAAAATGGAACCGCAGTTTGATCCGGTGCGCAGTGCAGACGGATGGCAGATCAGTAATTTACCGGTTTTATCCTTAGCGCCTTATCTGGCTTCAGTGGAAATGTTTGCCGAAGTAGGGATGGACAAACTAATCGAAAAAAGAAACCTGTTAACAGCCTATCTGGAATTTATCTTACAGGAAGTCGATAAAGAAGTAGCTAGCGAATTTGAAGTGATCACACCGTCAAATCCGGAAGAAAGAGCCTGTCAGTTATCCGTGTTCCTGCATGGAGAAGGCAGATCCCTTTTTGAGTACCTGATGAAAAACGGCGTTATTACCGACTGGAGAGAGCCGAATGTGATTCGATTGGCTCCGGCTCCGTTTTACTGTTCTTTTGAAGATATGTATGAATTTGGGCAGATTTTACGCCAGGGGATATTGAAATAGTAAACAAAATAAATATTTTTTGTGTTTTCTCTTCATTTTTAGCTATTTTAGCTGTTAAACTTAACTAAATTTAACTAAAACCTAATTTAAAAATGAAGAGAAGACTACTTAAGTTCGCCTTTGTTTTGTTTTTATTCTCGCTGCAGGCCAATGCCCAGAGTTCTGAAAACGAAAGAGCAGCCAGAGACTTTATAAAGTCGCAGGCAAAAGATTTGGAGATAAAATCGTTTCATGATTTTAATCTGCGATTCAACCGGAAAGGACCTTCAGGAGAAACCTTGCGTTTCCAGCAGACCTTAAACGGGATTCCGGTTTTTGAATCGGAAATTGTGGTTCATTTTTCACCGGATGGAAAAATAACCTATTCTTCTAACAGTTACGATAAAACAGTAACGAATATCAGTGTTTCCCCTCAGTTTAACGACAAAAAAGCAATAAGCATTTCAGACAAGGCGCTGGCATTTGAAGGTGCGATAACGTCACAGGAATGCAAACTGTTTGTATATAATAAACTAGGCAAAACAACCCTGGTGTATAGAGTGGTAACGGCTGCCGAAGACCTGAAAGGACACTGGGAAGCGATCATCGATGCACAAAGCGGAGACATGCTGAGCCTTAAAGATGTTGCCTATTATGCCCATTCGCACAATAAGGATAAAGATAAAAAAGACAAAAAAGAAAAACAATTCGGAAAAAGCATAGCCGGTACGGCACAGTCGGCAACCGGAACAGCCATGATCTTTAACCCGGATCCGTTGTCTGTTGCAGGTGTGGCCTACGGTGGTCAGTATGTAGACAATAATGATGCGACCAATGCACAGCTGGATGCGGCAAGAAGCCAGGTAGAATTGGTTGATATCGAACTTTTGTCCGGTGTTTATAAGCTGAAAAGCCAATATGTGGAAATAAAGAACCTGCAAAACCCAAATACAGGACTTTTTACACAAAACACCAGTTCCTTTATTTTTAACCGGTTCGATGCCGGATTTGAAGCAGTTAATGCCTTCTACCATATCGATAACAGTTTCAGATATATTAACGGAACATTAGGGATTCCTTTGGTACCGCTGCAAAATAACGGCGTGGTATTCTTTGATCCACACAGTTTTAACGGAGCAGATAACTCCAGCTACGGAGGCGGTGCCTTGAATTTTGGTGAAGGTGGTGTTGATGATGCTGAGGATGCCGATGTAATCCTGCACGAATTAGGCCACGGTTTGCACGACTGGCTAACAGGTGGTTCTTTATCGCAGGTTAACGGACTTAGTGAAGGTTCCGGAGATTACTGGGCACAATCCTATAGCCGAAGTTTAAGTCAGTGGACATCTTCTCAGGCGGCTTACCATTATGTATTCAGCTGGGACGGACACAATCCGTTCTGGGCAGGAAGGGTAACCAATTATAATGCTACCTATCCGGGCGGCTTGGTAGGACAAATCCACCAGGACGGGCAAATCTGGGCTACAGCTTTAATGAAAGTGTACGATCAGATCGGAAGAACAAAAGTTGACAAAGCATTTTTAGAAGGTCTGGCAATGACGAATAGTTCTACAAACCAGCAAAATGCAGCCATTGCGGTAAGACAGGCAGCTATCGATATGGGATACAGCTGTCAGGATGTGCAGGCTTTCACAACCCATTTTACAGCTACAGGATATGTATTGCCGGCTTTACCTTTAACCATTCACTGTCCGGGTACGCAAACAGTTAATGCCGGGGGCGGCGGGACTTATGTAGTTCCGGATTATAGCGGACAAACAAGTGCTGTAACGGCAAACTGTAATGCAGTTGTTACCCAGTCGCCGGCAGCCGGAACAGTTGTAAATGTTGGAACACACCAGATTACGATGACCGGAACAAGCGGTACTTCTGTAAGTTGTAATTTCTCATTGGTAGTGGAAGCACCACTGGGAACGGATGATTTTGCAAAACAAAATGTGGCAATCTTCCCGAACCCGGCAAACAATGTGCTGACCATAAAAGGAAACTTTAATGCAGCCGAAGATTTTGCGATCTACAATATGTTAGGACAAAAAGTGCTTGAAAACACTATCGAGAACGGAGAAATCACCCTTGATGTGTCAAAACTGTCAAGTGGAGTATATTCGATATTCTTTAACAACAGTAAAGCCTCTTATAAATTCGTAAAAAAATAATAGGATACTTCTTTTTTACTGATATAATGACCGGATGCAGCTCCGGTCATTTTTTTTGAATATTTTTTCGCAATTATCCTAATGCGCTTATCTTTGTGACGTTAAGTTGTACCATCATCATTAGAAAATTAAAAATGAACAAACAGCAAAAAATAGAAAATTTTGATCCTTCACAACCGGGATTAGCAGATGCAAGTGTATTTGGATTGCCTTTTACAGCAGCAGAAAGCGATATTGTTATTGTTCCGGTTCCCTGGGAAGTTACGGTAAGTTACGGAGCAGGAGCATCGGAAGGACCGGATGCCATTCTGGATGCCTCTTTTCAGGTAGATTTACAGCACCAGGAATTTCCGGAATTATGGAAGTTGGGGATCTATATGGATGAAGCACCCAAACATTGGGAAGAAAATTCAAAAAAGTACAAAAGTCTGGCACAACCGGTAATTGAAGCGTTGGAAAACGGAGAAGATATTGCTACATTTCCTGCTTTGCAAGCCGACCTTGATAAGATTAATAAAGTTTGTAAAGACTTAAAAAATGAAGTGAAGGACCGCGTTTTACATTGGATGAAACAAGGTAAAAAAGTAGCTTTATTGGGTGGTGACCACAGTACACCATTAGGATATTATGAAGCCTTGGCTTCCCAGCATGAGAATTTTGGTATTTTACATCTGGATGCACACATGGATTTGCGTATTGCTTATGAAGGATTTACCTATTCGCATGCTTCCATTATGTACAATGCTTTGCAGATCCCGCAGATATCTAAAATTGTTCAGGTGGGAATCAGGGATTTTTGTGAACAGGAAGTAGAAGTGGCCAAAAATGCCGGAAACAGGGTTTTGGTTCATACCGATATGGATCTGAAAGCAGAAACGTTTGAAGGCAAAACCTGGTTACAGCAATGTGATGATATCATTGCTTCCCTGCCGGAAAAAGTATGTATCTCTTTCGATATTGACGGAATGTATCCCTGGTACTGCCCGAATACAGGAACACCGGTTCCGGGTGGTTTCTCTTTTGAACAGGCGGCTTATTTGTTAAGCCGATTGGCCGATACCAATAAAGAAATCATCGGATTCGACCTGGTTGAAGTAGCACCGGGAGAAGATGACTGGGACGGTAATGTCGGCGCAAGAATGCTATTCCACATGTGTGGTGTTTTTGCAAAATCACAAAAAATGAAAGTAGGCGAGAAGATTACATTCAACCGATAAAAAAAAATCCCCGATTGGGGATTTTTCTATTTTCAGGGCTTTCTTCCGGTTGCTAATCGGTACAGTACACCAACAATTGCCAGGATAAGCAATACATGGATTAAATTGCCGACAGCTTCCCTGAATCCGAAATACCCAACTAACCATCCGAGTAATAAGATAACCACAATCAACCAAATTAAATCTCTCATAATTAATAGTTTTTAAGTTATTTCTTTAAAATTATTAATATTTATTCTTTTTAGCTTGAATTTTAATAAAAAATTAAGGTTAACGCGCTTTTTTGTGTAATTAATTGAATGGCGCTTTTTGCAGGGCTTTTTTAAAAGTGAAAAATATGATAAAATCAGTATAAAACGGCTTCAGTTCTTAATTATTAAGTATTTTTACGCCAATTATTTAGAAGTAAATTTCATGCAAACGCACCAACGAATAGCTATAGTCGGTTCAGGATTAGTAGGGACATTATTAGCGATTTATCTAAAAAAAGAAGGACATACCGTCCATGTATACGACAGGAGTCCGGATGTGAGGAACATACAGTTTTCAGGAAGGTCGATAAATTTAGCAATGTCAGATCGTGGCTGGAAAGCTTTGGATGGAGCGGGAATTGGCGACAGAATAAGAAAAGTGGCGATACCAATGGATAAAAGAGCCATCCATCTTGCCGATAAGCCATTGGCTTTTCAAAACTACGGTATTGATGGTGAAAGTATCTACTCCATATCAAGAGGAGGATTAAACCGCCTGATGTTAACCCTGGCGGAAGAAGTGGGAGTGGAATTTTTCTTCGAGAAAAAAATATGGGATGTCACTCTTTCTGATGCGACCTTACATATCGGGGAAACCGAAAAAGGTGCATGGGAAGAAGTAAAATATGACAAAGTATTTGGTGCCGACGGAGCTTTTTCCCGAGTGCGACACCGGATGCAGCGACAAAACCGGTTTGATTATTCCCAGGACTTTCTGGATACCGGTTATAAAGAACTGAACATTCCGGCAAATCCGGACGGAACCCATAAACTGGATAAAAACTCCTTTCATATATGGCCAAGAGGGGCTTTTATGCTGATTGCACTGCCCAATATGGATGGCAGTTTTACCTGTACGCTGTTCATGCCGTTTGAAGGAGAAAACTCATTCGAATCATTAAACGACAGACAGGCGGTTCAGGATTTCTTCCAGAAACACTTCCCGGATACCATTAATGTGATTCCGGAATTGGTAAACGACTTCTTTAAAAATCCAACCAGTTCACTGGTAACGATGAAATGCTATCCGTGGACGTATACCGATAAGGTAGCGTTGATAGGGGATGCGGCTCATGCAATAGTTCCTTTTTACGGACAGGGGATGAACGCCGGATTTGAAGATATTACCAGTTTAGCGGAGTTGATGAAAGAGTATGGCGACGATTGGGAAACTATTTTTAAACAATACCAGATAATCAGAAAACCAAATGCTGACGCTATTGCGGAATTATCTTATCGCAACTTTATGGAGATGAGTACCAAAACAGCCGATGATAAATTTTTACTGCAAAAGAAAATTGAAAAATGGTTTGCGATCAGGCATCCTGAAAAATGGCTGCCGCTATACGACAGGGTAACCTTTAGCCACCGTCCGTATGCGGAAGCTTTAGCGATAGGGAACCATCAAAATGCCATTATGGAAGAGATTATGAGATTGCCGGGCATTGAGCATAACTGGGAAACGGAAGAAGTTGAGCATAAAATATTGGCACTGCTAAAGCAGGCATTATAAATAGAAACAAAAAAGTCGTGTCGTATAATTTATAAGACACGACTTTTTTGTTTTCGGGCTTATGCTTCCCGGTGCACGGCATCTACTGTAAAGGCCGGTTTGCAAACGGAAAGATAGTCGCAGGCTTCATCAAACGGGTTGGAATACTGGACCCGGGTGTTCTTTTCGATCTTAATGGATTGTCCGGCTTCCAGGATGATCGTTTCGCCGTCAATGATAAATTGTTTCTTTCCTTTTATAATATAGGTGTATTCGTCAAATTCGGGCGTTTGAAACGGCTCACTCCAGTGTGGCGGTGCAACCATGTGGGCAATTGAAATTTCAGCATTGCCTGTCGAGGCATTGCCATGATGCTCTTCGATTAGTTTACCGTCGTCTGTTGGAACAACAAACGGATTGTTTTGGATATAATATTTTTTCATTTTGTACTATTTTTTAAATATAAAGTAAACGGCCAGGACTAAAAAGCAAAAGCCAACGGCGTGATTCCACCGGAAAGTTTCGTTTTTGAAAAAAAGCAAAGAAAAAATAACGAAAACAACCAAAGTGATAACCTCCTGGATCACTTTTAACTGCATAAGGCTAAACGGACCACCGTTGCCATCAAAGCCTACCCTGTTTGCCGGTACCTGAAAGCAGTACTCAAATAGGGCGAGTCCCCAGCTGATTAAAACTACCGTTATCAAACCGGCGTTTTCAAACCATTTCAGTTCCTTGAATTTTAAATGTCCGTACCAGGCCAGTGTCATAAAAACATTGGAGAGGATCAGTAATCCGATAGTGATGTACCCTTTCATAATTATTTTTTAAACATTTTGGATAGTATTCCGAAAGCGCCTCTTATAAATGTCGCGCTGGTCAGGACTTTTACAATCGGATTCATGGCGCTGCTCTGGCGGGTTGCCGTGCTTTTCTGTGCTTTTTCTTCGGCTTGTTTTTCTGCTTCTTTTGCAGCCACTTCCTGTGCGGATTCTATTTTTTTATTCAGTATTTCATAAGCACTTTCCCGGTCGATGGTTTCCTGGTATTTTTTGACCAGTTTGGAATTGCTGTTGATGGTGTCAATTTCAGCTGGTGTCAGGATATCCATTCTGCTCATCGGGGAACGAAGCATACAGGCTGCTAAGGGTGTCGGGATCCCTTTTTCGTTTAAAGCGGTTACAAAAGCCTCGCCAATACCCAATTGGGTTATGACTTCGTCGGTTTTGTAAAACTCGGAAATCGGGTAGTTTTCAGCAGTCATTTTAATGGCTTTCCGGTCGTTAGCGGTAAAAGCGCGCAGTGCGTGCTGGATTTTTAATCCTAATTGCGCCAATACGCCATTCGGAACATCGGTAGGATTCTGGGTGATAAAATAAATACCGATGCCTTTGGAACGGATTAGTTTTACAATTGTTTCGATCTGATCCAGTAATGCTTTGCTGGCCTGGTCGAATATTAAATGCGCCTCATCAATGAAAATAACCAGCTCCGGTCTTCCGCTATCGCCCTGTTCCGGCATCTGGCCGTAAATTTCGGCTAAAAGCGAAAGCATAAAAGTGGAGAATAATTTCGGTTTGTCCTGTATGTCCGTCAGCCGGATAATGTTTATATAGCCGTTTCCATTGCTGTCAATCCGCATCAGATCGTCAATTTCAAACGACAATTCCCCGAAAAATAAATCGGCTCCCTGCTGCTCCAGTTCAATTACTTTTCTCAGGATGGAACCGGTAGAAGAAGTGGAGATCCGGCCGTATTCTTTTTCAAATTCGGCTTTGCCTTCTTCGGTGGCATATTGCAGCAGTTTTTTAAAGTCTTTTAAATCCAGCAGTGGTATCTGGTTGTCGTCACAATATTTGAAAATGATGGAAACAACGCCGCTTTGGGTGTCGTTCAGGTCCAGGATACGTGAAAATAAAACCGGGCCAAACTCAGAAACGGTGGCTCTTAAGCGTACGCCGTTTTGCGACGACAGGCTCATTAGTTCCACAGGGAAAGCCTTTGTTTCGTAAGGAATTCCGATCTTTTCATGGCGTTCGGTTATAAACGATTTTTCTTCACCGGGCATGGCAATGCCGCTAAAATCACCTTTAATGTCCATCATCAGTACCGGAATACCGTTTTGCGATAACTGTTCCGAAAGTACCTGTATGGTTTTGGTCTTTCCGGTTCCCGTTGCTCCGGCAATAAGACCGTGACGGTTAAGGGTTTTAAGAGGGATTTTGATTTGAGTATTCGGAACGGATTCACCGTTTAAAATAGCTCCTCCAAGTACGATATGTTCACCTTTACAATCGTAACCTGCGTTTATAGCATCTGAAAATTTTGTAGCTGTCATCTTTTGTTGTAGCAATAGTATTACGGATCGTGTTTATACAAATATACGAATCCGATTCTATAAAATATGCGGATCCGGAATATTCAAAATTGTATCTTTTTTAAAAAATTATAGAAAAAAGCAAGAATGAAAAAGAATAATAGTAACATTAAAGCGTTATTAATTTAAACTTATGTTAATGGTGGCGGGTGGAATTATAAAGAAAAGTATAGGGATTGTTAAATAATTTATTGTTAACACTTAAAAAAAATGCTTTTTATTTTTTTATTTACTCTAAAAACATAAATTTGCGAATCTTATAAGACGAGAATATTCATTTTGTAAGAAGGTAGTTATAATAAAATCAAAAAACTAAAAATTAAAAAAAATGACAAAAGTATCTAACGAAAATGTTGGGAAAGGAGCTAGCTCTAATGGATCAAGTGTATTTGCAGGTTTAGCAATTGTAATCTGTATTTTAGTCGGAGTTCTTATTTGGAAATATGTAATGGGTGCACCATCGAATTTCATCAATAACGACCCTAATGGTCATCCGCTACCTGGAAACTATTTAGGAATGGTTTACAAAGGAGGATTTATCGTTCCGGTGTTGATGGGATTATTTTTGATGACTGTTGTGTTTTCAATTGAGAGATTCTTCGTTATTTCAAAAGCAGCTGGAAAAGGGAATGTTGAAACTTTCGTTAAAAATATTCAGGTATTAATTAACCAAGGTAAAATTGATGAGGCTATCGCTGAGTGTGATACTCAAAAAGGTTCAGTAGCTAACGTTGTTAGAGCTGGTTTAACAAAATACCAAGAGGTTAAAAAAGAAGGTTTTGATAGTGAGAAAGCTACAGAAACTATTCAAAAAGAAATCGAAGAGGCAACTTCTTTAGAGATGCCAATGTTAGAGAAAAACTTAACAATTATTGCGACATTAGTATCAATTGGTACGTTGATGGGACTATTAGGAACGGTATCAGGTATGATTAAAGCGTTCTCTGGATTAGCAGCAGCTGGAGCTCCGGATCAGGCAGCATTGGCAACTGGTATCTCTGAGGCACTTATTAATACAGCAACTGGTATTGGTACTTCTACACTAGCTATTATTGCTTATAACATCTTTACTTCTAAGATTGATAAATTAACTTATTCTATTGACGAGGCTGGTTTTGCTATCACGCAAACTTACAGACGTTTCAAAGCGCGTAACAACGCATAATTATAAGGTAATTTAATAACAAATTGCAAACGGGATAGCGGAATGATGTTTCGACTATCAGGTTTGGAATTAAAAAATCTAAAAGAAAATGGCTAAAGCAAAAATGTCAAAGAAAAGCACAAGAATAGATATGACTGCGATGTGTGACGTAGCATTCTTGTTGTTATCTTTCTTTGTAATGACGTCTACGGCAAAGCTCCCAGAGCCGCTTCCGGTGGATACGCCTGCTTCTACAGTACAAACAAAATTGCCGGATGCTGATTTGGCAACAATTACCGTAGGAAAGGAAAAAGTATTCTTTGGAGTAGTAGGTAAGGATGTAAGAATGCTTACTTTGTCAAAGATGGGAGAAAAATATAATGTGAAGTTCACAGATGAAGAAGCTAAGAAATTTTCACTTATAGATGGTTTTGGAGTGCCTATCGGAAATTTAAAGCAATTGATCGCTTTAAACGGAGAAGAGCGTAACAAAGAAGGTCTTCAGCCTGGAATCCCATACGATTCTATTGATAACCAATTAAGAGAATGGATTCTGGCTGCTCGTAATGCGACAAAAGAAATAAACAATACTGAGCTTAAGATCGCTATCAAGGGAGATGCTAAAGAAGAATATCCTACTGTTAAAAAAGTAATTGATATTCTTCAAGACCAAAAAGTAAATAAATTCTTCTTGGTTACCGGTTTAAGAAGCGAAGATTTTTAATTAAAAAATAAACTGTAGAAATGGCAGAATTAAATACAGGCGACGGCGGCGGTAAAGGCAAGAAAGTAAGAAGTAAAAAACAAAACGCCGGTGTCGATTTGACAGCGATGGTGGATTTGGCATTCTTATTGATTACTTTCTTTATGTTAACGACTTCGTTGTCAAAACCTCAGTCAATGAATCTGGCAATGCCGGATAAAACGCCAAAGGATAAGCCGCAGGTTGAGCTAACTATTCCTGATGACCGTTCGTTGACAATTTTGATAGGAAAAGATAATAAAATCCTATGGTTCAAAGGACAGCCTGCATCACCTTTAGAAGGTCCTACAGCTGTAGCTTTTGGTAAAGATGGGATTCGTAAGGTAATATTGGATCAGATTCAGAAAGTAAAAGGAATTTATGGAGCTGACCCTAAAAAAGGATTAATCGTTGTAATTAAACCTTCTAAGAAATCAAACTATAAAAACTTAGTGGATATTTTAGATGAGATGGCGATTACATCTGTTCCGACTTATGCGATTGTTGATATTACACCAGACGAACTTAAAATGTTAGATAAAGAAGGAATTAATTAATTCTTTCCGGACTAATTAAAAAAACTAAATTATGTCAAGATTAAACATATTTAAAAAAGGGTGGATTGATATGGTTTTTGAAGGCCGTAACAAAGCCTATGGTGCTTATCAATTACGTTCAGAGAACCCTAAAACTACAACAAGAGCACTTTTTCTTGGAATAGTTTTATTCGGTTCTGCAGTAAGTGCTCCTTTGATCATGCGATTTATCTCTGAGAATATCGGTGTTGAGAAAAAGGAAAACATGGACAAGGTAATTGAAACAGCATTATTGCCACCACCGCCAAAAGATGAAATTTTACCACCACCACCACCACCGGAGCCACCAAAGTCTGTAAACGACCAGGTGAAATTCCCTCCGCCGAAAGTGGTTGATAAAAAATTAGTGCGTGACGAAGATCCGCCAACGGTTAAAGATTTGGAAACTGCCGATCCTGGACAAAAAAATGTTAAAGGAGATAAAGAAGCAGGAGATATCCTGATCGACAAACCAGCGGGTGACGGGCCTAAAAACTCGGATATCGTTGACGATGGAAATAAAGTATTCTTTACTGTAGAAGTTCCGCCGGAATTTCCAGGAGGTATGGCTGGTTTCAACAAATACGTTCAGAAAAACTTCAGAGCTCCTGATGTTGATGAAGGTGTTAAAACATTAAGAGTTATTGTTGGTTTCGTTGTTGAAAGAGACGGATCATTAACAGACATTAAAGTTTTAAGAGATCCGGGATACGGAATGGGTAAAGAAGCGATCCGTATGTTGCAGAATGCACCAAAATGGAAAGCCGGAGTTCAAAATGGTAGAGCGGTACGTGTAGCGTATAACTTGCCAATCACTATTCAAGTAGGAGAATAATTCTATGAATATATTTCAAATTTTTAAGCAGAAATCGCCTAAACAGCGATTTCTGTTTGTTTTAGGACTTATCTTCTTGTGTTTGTATGTCTTTATGGGACTGACTTTGATTATATGGAAATCAATGCCCATTGAGCTTTCCTATACAAGAAGAGTAATACTGGCAATTTTATTGATGATTTATGCCGCTTTCCGGTTTTTCCGTTTAATGCAGCAGGAAGATTAACCAAATATTAGGTTTAATTTCACGTTTTTAAGGTTTTGTAAAATAAAAAAAGGACTAACTTTGTAGCTATGGCTATTGCAGCTTAAATGTTTTTGATGAAAAAGATTGCTTTAAAATTATCTGTTTTACTTGGAGTGGCTTTCCTGACATTCCAAATGGGGTGTAAGAAACCAAGTGACAATCCGGAAGAAATTGAAGAAACACCTGTTTCGGGAAAAGCGACCGTTTCGGTTGAAGAAACGATCTTTCCGATAATGGAAGACGAAGTGATTATCTTTGAAAATGATTACAATCGTGCAAAGATTGAATTGCATAAAAAAACGGAAACCGAAATACTAAAATCTATTTTTCAGAATAGTTCGCAGGTGGTTGTACTGCCACGAACGTTAGACTCTGTCGAACTGAAGAATTTCAAAAGTAAAAGCATTATACCGCGTATTACGGAAATCGGAACCGATGCCTTAGCTTTTATCGTAAATGCTAAAGAAAAAGATTCCACCATCACCACTGAGGAAATTGTAGCAGTGATGCTGGGGAAAAAATCTACAAGAATCAAAAACCTGGTCTTTGATAATGCCAATTCAAGTTCCGTGAGAACAATCAGAGAATTGGCCAATGTACAGGTATTACCAAAAGAAGGTGTCTTTTCCTTAAACTCAAATGAAGAATTAATCAGGCATATTGCTGCTAACCCGGGAACAGTAGGAGTTGTTGGCGTAAACTGGCTGCTTCAGGCACCAAAAGACCTTCAGCCTTATGTTGAAAATGTTAAAGTTTTAGGGGTTAACAACAATAAACTGAAAGATAATAAGTTCTATAAACCAACGCAAAGCGCTATTGCTAAAGGTGATTATCCGATTACGCGAAAGCTGTATTTGTTAAATTTTCAGGGAACCACCGGTTTAGGCATGGGGTTTGCATCTTTTGTTGCAGGGAATAAAGGACAGCGGATTATTTTAAAATCCGGATTAGTTCCCGCAATAATGCCAAGTAGAGAAATACTGGTTAAGGATAAATAGAAGAAACCAAATAATAATAAATAACAATAAAAATGAAGAATGTAAAAGTTTTTACTTTGTTACTGTCTGTGATTGGTACTGCCACTTTTGCACAGGATTTGGAACAAGCAAAAAAAGCAGTTGATGCAGAGCAATATGACAAGGCAAAAAAAATATTAAAATCTTTAGTGGCTTCTGATGCCAATAACGGTAGAAATTTTTTCTATTTAGGAGATTTGTATTTGAATGAGAAATCTGTGGATTCGGCTAAAATCTATTTTGAAAAAGGATTAGCAGCTAAAGATAAAGGAGCACTTAACTATATCGGACTTGGGGAAATGAACCTTGACAATGGGGATGGTTTCGGAGCGGAAGCTAATTTTGCCAAAGCAACAAAAGATATTAAAAAGAAAGATACAGAAGAATTTTTGTTAATCGGTAGAGCTTACATTAAGTCGGATCGTCCGGACTTTAAAAAAGCGATCGAAAGCCTGAAAAAAGTACTGGTTGTTGATCCTAAATCGGCTCAGGCCTATTTGAGCTTAGGTGATGCTTACTATGGCGATCGTAACATAAACGAGTCGTACAGTGCTTACCGTAATGCCTACGATTATGATAATACGTTGTTGCTTGCAAAAGTAAAATTAGCAGCGATTACAAAAAATACAAAAGCCTTCCCGGAAGCAGTAAAAGCGTTTAACGAAATTGTAGCCATCAACCCGAACTTCGGACCGGTTTACAGAGAGTTAGCAGAAACGTACTATTACTGGGGTGCCAGTGAAACAACAAACTATAATGCTTATGTGAAAAAAGCATTGGAGTACTATGAGAAATACATGAGCCTTACTGATTACTCTTTAGAGTCCCGTATGCGTCATGCCGATTTCTTAATCCTGGCAAAAGACTATAAAGCATTGGAAGCAGAAGCTAAAAAAATGCAACAGCTGGATAAAGTGAATCCAAGAATCTTACGTTATCTGGGATATTCTGCTCATGAGAACGGAAACCACCAGGAAAGTGTAAAAGCATTAAATGAATTTATTGCAAAAGCAGAAGCTAAGAAAATCATCGCCAGAGATTACCTGTATTTAGGATTAGCTAAAATCGGATTGTCTAAAAAGGCAGATGGAAAATCGTATGATAAAACGTTCTTTGACGAAGGAGTAGTTGAAATCAACAAAGCGGTAGAAAAAGATCCGGTTATTGCCAGCGAATTAAACGAGTTTGGTTTAAAACTATTCAAAGAGAAATTCTACAGAGAGTCTGGTAAAATCTTTGAAGTAGCGGTTAAAAATCCAAAATCGAAAAACTATTTGTATGATAACTTCTATTTAGGATATTCGTTATACTTCAATTATGATGAGAAAACATCTCCTAAAGACGAGTTGACTAAAGCAGATCTTGCCTTTACAAATGTAATTGCAGCATCGCCGACAACTCAGGATGCACACTTATACAAAGCGAAAGTTAACCGTATTATCGATACTCCGGAATCTAAAAAAGTAATGGTGGGTTCTTATGAAGAATACATCAAAATTGTAAAAGAAAAAGGAGAAACGGAAAAAGCTAAAAACAACCTGATAGAAGCATATACTTATGTTGGGGCTTATTATGCTAATAACGGTGATAAAGCAAAAGCAGTAGAAAACTTACAGGCACTTTTAGTATTGGAGCCCGGTAATAAATATGCTACAGACACGTTGAAAAAATTGTAATCCGGAGGGATTTCGAAATACAAAGCAAACCCGGTAACAGTGTTACCGGGTTTTTTTATTTGAGAATGCCGGCCCGGATAATAAACTTTAGTTAATTATGGTTAAGCTTTTTAAGATTTCAAATTATAAAGTTTTCAAAATAACTATCTTTGCAGACTATTTTAGAAACACATGCTTAAAAAAGAAATTCAATTAGCGGTAGAAAGAGGCGAAATGTTGCCTTTAATGGAGGAATTTTACACCATTCAGGGTGAAGGCTATCATACCGGTACAGCGGCTTATTTTATACGGATAGGCGGTTGTGACGTAGGATGCCATTGGTGTGACGTAAAGGAAAGCTGGAATGCCGAACTGCATCCGCCAACAGCAACGGATCTGATTGTTGAGAATGCAAAAAAATATGCCGAAACCGTTGTTATAACAGGTGGAGAACCGTTAACGTGGGACATGACTACGCTAACCCGTAAATTAAAAGAAAAGAACCTTCGGGTACATATCGAAACCTCCGGAGCCTATCCTTTAACGGGAACCTGGGACTGGATTTGTTTGTCGCCAAAAAAGACAAAACTTCCTAAGGATGAAGTCTATGAAAATGCACATGAACTAAAAGTGATTATTCACAACAAACACGATTTTCTTTTTGCCGAAGAGCAGGCTGCTAAAGTAAACAGCAAGGCTATATTGTTCTTACAGCCGGAATGGAGTAAGAAAGAGGAAATGACACCGCTAATCGTGGATTACGTGATGAACAACCCCAAATGGCGCGTATCATTACAGACGCATAAATATTTGAATATTCCATAAAATAGTTTACTTTTATCCTGGTTAATTAACAAAATAACGATGAAAAAAATAGTATTAACATTTGCCTTTGTTTTAGCAGCGCAAATAGGAATGGCCCAAACGAATGAGGCTTTCAAAAAAGATGTATTAAAAGTGATCGATGTTACCGGTTCTGCGGGACAAATGAAGCTTGTTAAGGATCAGATCATCAAAATGATCCCTAAAGAAAAACAAGCTGCTTTCCTGGTAGAATTTGAAGCAACTTTACCGTCGCTATACGATAAAATCGCAAATGTTTATATGCAGGAATATACTCACGATGATATCAAACAGATCTTGAAATTTTACGAAACTCCGATTGGTAAAAAAATGACTGAAAAAGCGGGTGTTATCGCAGAGAAAAACATGACAGCAAGCCAGGAGTGGGGAAGCTCATTACAAGGAATGATGATGAAATACATGCAATAAGCACTGTAGCAACAATAAAAAAAGCCTGAGATTTTCTCAGGCTTTTTGTTATAATTTAAGATGCGTCAGTCGTGCCAGGTATTCAAAATGCGGACCTTCTTTTATCAGTTCGCAATGCAGGCCGTTTGCATGTGCCGCATTTTGCAGCGTATTGTAGTCCACGTAAACCCAGTCAAAAGGTTCTTCCTTTTCACCCTTATAGCTAACATTAAAAAGCACTTCACCATAATAGTCCACATCGGATGGAATCCATTTTCCGCCGTCTTCATCTTCATCGAACATATAAATAATATCGGAACTGTCAATTAAAATCTGTCCATGTATGGATAATAAAGTTTTTAGTTTCTGAAGAAACGGAGCGATCCGGTTCAGCTTTCCGCAAATACCGGTTCCGTTCATCAGTAGCAGGATCGTATCAAACGGTGCAGCTGTGAGCGTCATCATGTCCTGGACAAAAGCGTTTTGAAGACCTCTTAACTTACAGGCTTCAACAGCGTTTTCCGAAATATCAATAGCCGTAACATCAAACCCTTTTTCCTGTAAATACAGGCTGTGGCTTCCGGCACCGCAGCCCACATCGAGAACCCTTCCTTTGGCAAGCTGCAGGGCTTTTTGCTCGATCTTCGGCATTTCTTTAAAACTGCGGAAAAGATAGGCAACACTCATACTGTCGGCTTCGGTAATTGAAGTTTCGGTAATGATGTCTTCCGGTGCGTTATGCGTCTGATAATCCAGTATTGCTTTTCCTATTAGGTCTTTCATTATTTAGTTTGTATCTTATATCGGTTATTTGTTTATTTGCTGCAGATTTATTGAATAACCTAGCTGCATATCCAAAATGGACAATCTTATAAAAAATCTTCCAAAGCTTGCCAAAGATAAGCATAACGAAAACAAAAAGTATTTCGATAAGCTGAAAAAGAAAACGCCCAAGAATCTGGATTATGTGATGCAGGAACTGCATGATGCCGAGTTTAAAAGAACGGATTGCCTGAAATGTGCCAATTGCTGTAAAACAACAGGACCTTTGTTTACAATTGCCGATGTGGAACGGATTGCCAAACATTTCCGGATGAAACCGCAGCAGTTTATAGAAAAATACCTCCGCATTGATGAGGACAACGATTATGTGCTGCAAAGCGTTCCCTGTACTTTTCTGGATCATGAAAATTATTGTATGATCTACGATGTGCGCCCAAAAGCCTGCCGGGAGTTTCCGCATACCGACAGGAAGAAATTCCAGCAGATAGCGAATCTTACGTTAAAGAATGTTGCCATCTGTCCGGCCGCGTATAATATAGTGGAAGAAATGAAGAAAAAAATGCCGCTTTAAGTTGAAAACATTCCGATCCAAAACCGATTCCGCAATCATTATGATTCTTGCCGCCTCTTTTATAGGTCCGGCAATACTGTTTATCAGTCAGAAGGATTGGAAAGGAGCATTGCTTATGTGTGCGGTGCTGGCGTTTATTGTTTACCTGTTCCTGGAAACGAAATACTACATTAAAGGGGATATTTTACAGGTAAAAGCAGGATTTTTGGTCAATAAGAAAATAAAGATCATGTCCATTCAATCGGTCATGAAAACCGATTCGGTATTAAGTGCACCTGCAAATTCGATTACGGACAGGATTGAAATAAAATATGAAGACTCAAAAAGTGTGATTATTTCCCCAAAAGAAAAGGCAGCATTTGTTACGGAATTGCTGGCCGTGAATCCCGCTATTGTCGTGCAGTTATAAGTGCAGACCGATTTATTTACCGGTCCAGCCACTTTTTAAAGTTGGCAATCTCATGTTTGCTGACCAATATCGGACTGCTGTCATTGATGGCGGCGGTAACTTTAATTTCTACTTTCTGGCTGGAATGGCGAATGACTTCTTTGATCGCCGAGATGTGGAAAATGTATTTCCGGTTAACTTTAAAAAAGAACTCCGGATTGAGTTTGTTGATGACATCCTTGATGGTGTCACTGTACAAATAACTGTTGCCGTTTGAAGTGTAAATAAAAAGATGCTTTCCGGAACCCATAAAACAATCAATATCGGAATCGTTTATTGAAATAAACTTATAACCGTGATTCACCAGAAAACGTTTCTGGTAGGAATCGGCGTTCTTGTTTTCGATGGTTGCCAGCGATTGTACCGTCTGATTCAGGTCGAAAGCACTTTTCATCTTTTTGTATTTCGATATTGCGGCAAGCAGTTCCTGTTCTTCAAAAGGCTTGAGCAGGTAATCGATAGTAAAATGTTTGAAGACCTGTATGGCATAAGCATCATAAGCCGTAACAAAGATAATCGGACTCGGGATGGAAATTTCTTCAAAAATGTCCAGACTTTTGCCGTCACCCAGGTGAATGTCCATAAAAACCAGGTCGACAGTATGCTCTTTAAAGAAAGCAACCGCTTCTTTTACAGATTTTAAAATAGTTATTTTAGACACTGCAATGACGTCCTGTTTCTCCAAAATCGATTTGAGATAACCGGAAGCCAGATGCTCATCTTCTACAATAGCTACTTGCATTTTACTTTTTTATGTAAAAGTAAAAAAAAAGCCCGGTTTTAAAACCGGACTTCCTGAAATTATAAATTAGGGTTATTCAACTGCGCATTTCGTGGATAAGGCAGCGTATAACGCGGGTCATTCTGAATAAGCGTATAATCCTGTCCGTCTATCTGGTGAATGATCTGTTTCTGATTCATTCTTCTCAGGTCAAACCAGCGATGGCCTTCTACGGCTAATTCACGTCTTCTTTCTTCAAAAAGGAAGTTGGTGAAATCCTGGGCAGACATGTTGTTCACCTGGGTACTCAACTGGGTATATCCGGCCGGTGTATATCTTTTCTGTAACAATGGCAATACCGTTGCTTTTGCTTCGGTAACGTTGTCCAGTCTTAACTGCGCTTCCGCTTTGATTAAATACAACTCGGAAGTTCTGAAAGTACATTTCTGATCCTGCTCACCACCTTTTTTAAATTTGAAGCGGCTGCCCGATGCCTGGAAATACAACGGAAAACGAAGGTCATTCTGCTGGCTGAAAGCACCAATCAGATCTGCAGAAGCATAAGAAGCCGTTTTTAAAGTACTGATAAAAGCATCGTCTAAAGCCATTACCGATTCCACTCCGTTGAATTTGTTTGGTAACACAGCGGCACTGTTCAGGTCGGCAAGCTCACTTTTATAAGTCAGAGCCGTATTGGCAGCATCCAGTGCTTTTTGCCATTCGTTACGGTACAAACGCACTCTTGCTTCTAACGCAAAAATGGAAGCTTTGGAAAAACGGTAGTTTAATCCTGTCGCCTGTGTGGACTGATTCAATAAATTCTTAGCCTGGTCGATATCGAAAAGGATCTGATTGTAAACATTGGCAACACTTTCCGGAATGAAATTCTGTTCCAGATCCACTTCCAAAGCCAAAGGCACACCTTTATCACTGCCAGATGTCGCTGCGTTGTATGGTTTCCCAAACAGGTTGATCAGGTCAAAATAGGTAAGGGCTCTTAAAGCATGTGCTTCACCGATTAACTGGTTCTTTTCTGCTGAAGCCGGAACTTTTGCACTGGCTTCGTTAATCACTACATTCGTATAGAAAATAGTGTTGTACAGCTGTCCCCATTGAAATGTGGTCGTTGCCGGATCCGGGTTGGCATCTTTCCAGATATAGATGTCTCTGTAATAAACCAGCTGATCGTCAAATTCGTTCAAGGTCAGCTCGTCTGCGCGTAATGACGCAAGCGATTTGTGTCTTGGGAAAGCATTATATCCGGTTGTCAGTACGGCACGGAAATCTTCCAGCGTTTCCGGAATCACTTTTCCTTCCGGTTTAATGTCCAGGAACTCATTACAGCCTGTCATTCCGATAGCAGCGGCAAACAGAACGATATATTTTGATATTTTTTTCATGATTCTCAATTTTTAAAAAGTTAAGTTTACACCCAATGTTATTGATCGTTGGATTGGCTGTGCATAAATGTTACCAAATGTTTCCGGATCAAAATAACCTTTGTAATCAGAACTAATAACGAAAAGATTTCTTCCCTCAACGCTGAATCGAACATTCTGAATGCTCATTTTTTCAGTTACCGCTTTCGGTAAGGAATACCCCAAACGAATACTGCTGATTCTTAAATAACTCATTTCTTCTACCCAGGTATCCAAAAGCGCATAAGTGTTAATTGGTGATGCGTTTGCAAACCACTGGTATGCCATCCAGGAATCTCCGGTACCGGATTGCTGACCTACGATTCCCGGTAAGTTAGAATTCGGGTTGGAAGGCGACCATGCATTTAAAATGTCTGTGGTGAAGTTCTGACCTCTGTCCACTTGTGTTCCGTTGTATGGCGGTCTTTTAACAACCGTTTGTTTTAAATTAAAAGCTGTTGAAACCGTTAAATCGAAATCTTTAACCTTAAAGGTATTGATAAAACCTCCTGTAAATTTAGGATCCTGGTCACCCATATAGGTAAATAAATTTCTGAATTCCGATGCGCTTAAAGCAGACTGCGATAATTCTCCCGGCAGGAAATCGGCATACGGGTCAAACAATTTAAAGAAATTCACAGCGCTAACCACTTCACCATTGTTGTTTAAAAACTGTGGATAACCATTAGCATCGATTCCGGCAGTTTTCAAAGCGAAAACGGCATTAACCGGATAGCCTTCTCCTGATGGCAGGTAGCTGTTCGCTCTCACTTCTACACGGTCAATATTACTCTTGTTATGTGCAAAGTTAAAGTTGGTAGACCATTTGAAATTAGGATTATCAATGTTCTTAGTCGATAATGAAATCTCAAAACCTTTGTTCGTTACCTGAGCCCAGTTCATGTTTGTATATTCGAAACCGTTTTCAAGCGGTAAAGCACGGATACCTAATAAATCGGTACTCTTTCTGCCATATAAATCTGCTGCTACATTAATACGGTTTTTCAAAACACCTAAGTCCAGACCAAAGTTAACGTTTTCTGTTTTCTCCCAACGCAATTTGCTGTTTGGAGGACTGGTCACCACAATAGTCGGCTCCGATTGTCCCGGAAGAATACTGGTGTTGTTATAGTTTCCTACTACGAACGGAGAAGTACCTTTGTCGATATTTCCTTGTAAACCGTAAGAAGCACGAAGTCTTAAATTGCTAATTGTCGGAACATTGTCTTTTAAGAAGTTCTCTTCGGAAGCTAACCAGGAACCGGAAATAGACCATAACGGAAGGTATTTGTATTTAGGATCCACTCCGAATAGATCGGAACCGTCATATCGCACACTTCCGAAAACAGTATACTTTCTGTCGTAGGTATACGAAGCTGTTGCATAGAAAGAAGCAAAAGCATTCTCGTTTTTCGTTCTGTTGTACATTTTATAATCGGAACTGTTTGCCGTTTCCTGGTTCGGGAAAATTGGCTGAATAGTGTTTCCGGTTTTACGGTCATAACCAAATCCTCTGGTATAGATACTCGTATTATAGGTTCTTCTTAACTCATTACCCACAAGAAGGTCCAATTCGTGTTTTTCATTGAAAGTCTTGTTGTAGGTTAACTGTGTTTTTACGTTATACTGGAAAAAATCGGTATTCCAGTTTTGAATGATCCCGCCATCCGGTAAGAAATAGTAATAATTTCCATTGCTGTATCGTCTGGTTTTTTCTCTTTCCTTACGGGAGAAATATGTTTCTTTTCCGGCATATTTTTCGGTACCGGAATTATCCAGCTGTAAACCGATTTGAGAAGTCAGTTTTAAATCATTGGTGATTTTATACTCCAGATCAAAAATCGCTTTTAACGCTCTTGTTTTTAATTCATACGAAGTGTTTTCTCTTTCTTCCAGGAAGTTGAACGGAACATAACGATCCGAATATCCCTGGATATCTTTGTCATATACATAATTACCGTTGGCATCAATTGGTGATAAATACGGATTAGCACTACGGGAATAATTAGCAGGATTGGTAAAAGCATCCGTATCGGAAATATAGGAAGTGTTTTTACTCTGACTTCCGAATAAACCAACACCTACTTTAAACTTGTCTGATAATTCGTAATTGTTTTTTAACGTAAGGTTATATCTTTCAAAACCGGTTCCTATGGTCGCTCCTTTTTCGTCATAGTATCCTAATGAGAAATAGTAATCTGATTTTTCACCACCACCGGAAATACTCAATCCGTATTGTTTGTTCACGGCTGTACGGTATAATAAATCGCCCCAGTTGGTTTGATTTTTACGCAAAGCGTTAATCGCCTGCTGTGTTCCCGGAGTCAATGCAGAGAATCCACCGGTTCTGTAAGCGCTTAATTCACCGGCACCGTTAAGGATACGGGAAATTTCACCGTTTCCGTCTCTGTAGGTTAAATCAGAACGTCCTGCCAAAGCCAGTTCGAAATCCACTTTCTGGTCGGCATTCATTAAATTTAACTTCGAAAAATCCGGTTTTTGCGTTACGAAGGTATTCGCAGTGAAATTCACAGCCATTCTTCCTTTTTTACCTTTTTTAGTGGTAATCACGATAACACCGTTAGCCGCTCTTGCACCATAAATTGCTGTTGCAGCGGCATCTTTTAAAATAGTAATATCTTTAATATCATCCGGATTTAAACCGGCAATAGAAAAGTTATTCAACTGGTCGATATTGTCTTTGTCATTAAATTTCGGAACGTCATTTCCTTCTAACGGAAGTCCGTCCAATACCCATAGCGGATCCTGCGGTCCGGAAAGAGAGGCAGTACCCCTGATCCTGATTTTTGCGGCACCACCCGGGGCACCATTTCCGGGAGTAACGGCTACACCGGCAACCTGACCCGCCAATAACTGGTCAACGCTGGCAACACCGGCTTGCTGAATGTTCTCCATGTCTACTTTAGTCAGGGCAGCTGTAAGTTTACGTTTCTCAATTTTCTGATAACCTGTAACCACAACTTCCTGCAATTGATTCATGTCGGCTTTCAAAGAAACATTATAGTTACTTTGTGACGACAGGTCAATCAGATATGGTTGGTAGCCAATAAAACTAACCCGAAGGCTTTTTACATCTTTGGAAATTTCCAATTTGAAATGACCATCCATATCGGTAACTGTTCCGACACCGGTACTCTGAATAATACCATTTTGTTCCGTTTTGTTGGAAATGGATTGGTTCTCAACATATACCGAAACACCCGGCATAGGTAACTTATCTTGGGAATCGGTTACCTTTCCGGTAACCGTCCTGGTTTCTTGGGCATGGCTAACATAGGAGAGGAGGATAGCCATTAAAAAAATTAGTTTTTTCATTTTTGTCAGTCAGTTTATAGTGGATTGTTTAGCGCTTTGTCAATACGATTAATTAAATCGGCATAATGATTTCGGGTTTCCTGGTTTCCGGTATTCTTCTTCAATCTTAACAGTTGCAGAATCTTGTTTAATTCCCCTTTCTTTTCGGATGTTACCTCGGTAACTCTTTTTAAAGAAGACTGGTTGATATTTCGCACCATTCGATCTTCATGAAGATGGTTACATAAGGTTGGCATACTCAGTGTTTTCGAAAACTGTAGCGATTTCTTGGCATCCGTTTTTTCAAACAGTTTGTTTGTGGAAACGATCAATACATCTACATAGTTCTTTTGTGTCATACGCTCCAGAATGGATAGTGATTTATTCTGAAGAGTAGCCCCGAAGATCTGCTGATGTACTTTACCAAACAAATTACTTACCGTGAACAATTTATCTTTACTGTTGTTTCGTTGATACAATTCGTTTTCAATCATACGAAGCAAACGCTCATCGCTGAAAAGATCATATAAAATACCATACTGCAATTCTCTCGACAGGGTATAAGGCGTATATTCATAAGGGCCAACCGGCGAATCTTTTAATGGATTGGTTTTGTCAAGTATTGAATTGAAAAACAACCATTCCGGAATTGTAATCACATTTCTAAGTAAATAATCGGTTGCTTTTCGCTGCATTGCTGCCGGAACCGGAATATAACTGGCCTTGTTGTCACCGTGTACTGTAGTGTTCAGATACACACCGCCAATATTGTTCAGTACATGACGGTTGTACAATTGCCATTGCCCGATAGTTCCGATATATAATTTCCCGGTTTCATAGTAAGACTCGTCTTTGTCGTATGTCCAGGTCAGTATATTATTGACAACGCGTTTTAAATTCTTTAAACCGTATTCACTGGCTTTAACAGCGTCATTTCCTAAGTCTTCCGACTGAGAACGAGGGTCAATTATAGCCGCACCGTCCTGCTGTTCACCGTAAAAGTAAATAGGATCATGCTGATGTTTTGTGATTAAAGCGTTCAATTTTGTTTTTTCTTCCGTTTCATCTGGATACCATCGGTATCCCCATTCTATCGCATATTTGTCATATTCTCCAATTTTAGGAGTAATCGCTGTAACACCGTCTTCCGGTTGTGCCACATAGTTATAACGGGCATAATCCATGATTGAAGGTGCTGTTCCGCCCATCTTTTCAGTAAACGCTTTGGAACGAAGTGAATCTACTTCAAACGCAAAAGAAGAACCCATATTGTGTTTTAATCCAAAAGTATGCCCCACTTCATGCGAAGAAACAAAACGGATCGCTTCTCCCATGTGTTCATCACTAAATTTATTACCTCTGGCTTTCGGATCTATTGGTCCGGTCTGGATGCGCATCCAGCTGTGCAAAGAGGTCATTACATTGTGCCACCAGATAATATCGGCTTCTAATATCTCACCGCTTCTCGGGTCTACTACAGACGGGCCCATTGCATTTGCTTTTGGTGAAGCAGCATAGGTAATTACCGAATAGCGCACATCATCTACATCAAAATCGGTATCGGCTTCGGTAGGTTCCTTAGCGATTACTGCGTTCTTGAATCCTGCTTTTTCAAAAGCGGCCTGCCAGTCATGTACCCCGTCAATAATATATTGTCTCCACTGTTTTGGAGTGGATGGGTCAATATAATACACTATCGGTTTTTTAGGTTCTACCAATTCCCCTTTCAGGTATTTTGCTTCATCTTCTTTTTTAGGTTCCAATCGCCAGCGGGTGATCAATTCCTTTTCAACCATGGCATGCTGGGTATCGTTAAAATACCAGTGCTTCTCTGTAAAATAACCGATGCGTTTGTCTAAAAAGCGGGATTGCATCGGAACCTTATCCAACAATACGATATTGCTGGTAACACCTAAAGTTACGGATAAAGCAGGTCCGCCTTCGCTGATAGAGGTCGTTAATTGTGATTTTACCACCACATTGCCCGGAAAGGTCTTTACACTTTCTATATACGATAAATCAGACTTAACAGATCCGCCAAATCCAATCGAACTCAGTACATCGTTAAAACTCTTCTGCTTTCCGTCAAAGATCTTGTTTACTTTAATGACTACTGCTGTCGAATCGCTGTTTTTGGTTTCAATGTCAAAAACCTCAATAATGGATTCCGAAAAATTGTTTTTTACCGATTCGGTTATCGCATCCGTTTCCGGTGAAGAAACTTTTGGCAGGAATGATTTCACCCATACTTTTTTGGCAACCGTATCTTTATAAAAGGTGATTACTTTGTTTTCATAATTCATTCCTTTGTTTAATCCGGCTTCATTAACCTGCATCGGTACTTGCGATAATTTGTTTACCACAAGGAATTCTCTCCCCATTAAACTATCGGGAATTTCAAAATAAATATCGGTCTTAACCTGAATCGTATTAAAAAGCCCTTTTTTCAAAGTTCCTTTTTTTAATAATTCTGCGTAACCTTTTGTTTTTGTAATCGTAGTGTCTTTTGTCGTTTCTGATTTTGTATCTTTTTGCTTTTTCTTTTGGGAAAATGCGGCAACATTACTTAGTAAAAACAATAATATCAATACATATTTTGTGTTTGATATGAATGCCTTTTTGCTCATCTATGTTAAGTTTAGGTTAAATAATTATCGCGAAATTTAGAAGCTTTGGCGGCGATAAAAAAACAAAACGGAGTGAGTGGCTATTTTTTGAGAGTGAGTGCTCTTTTTTTAATCAATAAGGGGTAGGATACAAATGAAATTTCCGTTTTCTTCAAATGTTTTGAAGTCTTTTTTCGAATAATAATTATATATACTTTGTAAATATTTCAGCCCAAAATTATTACTTTGTTCAGGACTGGCCTTTTTTTGTAAATTATTGCTAATAATTACACTGTCTTTTTTAATAATAATGCGGGTTTTTAAAGGCGATTCGATGGTTGCAGAATTGTGCTTTATCACATTTTCAATACAAATCTGAAGCGCTAGGTACGGAATGTCTTTAATCAGACCCGAATCTTCTTCAATTTCAATGGAAAACTGCAATTCTTCATTGAACCGCGTCATCTGTAAAAAGATATATTTCTCTATAAACGATAGCTCATCGCTCAACGGAACGATGTTTTCCTGTGGCGGATCGATAAGATAACGGTAAATTTTGGAAAGATTCAGCGTGAACTTTTTAGCGGTTTGCGCATTGACATCAATCAGCATATAGAGTGAATTCAGCGTGTTGAATAAGAAATGCGGATTGATCTGTTCCTTCAGCTGTTGCAGCTGGATCAGCGCCTTCTCTTTGGTAACCTTTTCGTTTTCCAGTAATAAATTGTTTTTGTCCTTGATCAGGGCTTCTTTTTCCAGGTATTCCTTCCGGTTGGCACGATTGAACAGATAGAAAACAAAAACCAGAATAAATGTCGTGGTCAGGTAAATGGCCGAAGCATATTTTTTGACATTGTTTACATTCTCATCGGCAATCATTTTGGGGAAGTTAATACAGATGTACCAGTCGATACCCTCAAAGTGAAGCGGTTTTACAAAGCGGATAACGTCCAGCTGCAGGTATTCCGACATGGCAATCTCCTCATTGTAGTCCGTTTTCCTTTTGAAAATAGTATCGGAAGGCTTCAGGTTGGAAAAAGTAAAAATGTTTTTACCGTTCTTTTCAATATCCGGATGGAAAATGCAGGTACCGTTTTTGTCAAACACAAAAGCATAGTTTGGCGCATTCTCATCTATCGTGGAAAAATACTGATGCAGCTTTTTTAAATCAACATCATAACCGTAACGGATGGCTGTTGTTTCGTCTTTTCTGATTTTAAAATAATTGCGCCAGATTAAAGTATCGCCCTTGCGGAGAATAAGACTGGTGTTTTCTTCCTTATTAATAGGATCGACCAGCAGATTGAGATTCTTCTCAAAAGATGTTTTTTGAGAAGAACTGTTGCTGTAAATTTTGCCGTTGTTAATCTGGAACCAATTGGAGATAACAACGGGATTGCTAAGCTGGATCGCATTTAAAACCGAAAGGTTGTTGGCCAGATTCTTGTCGGTACTGATTTTTAAAACCTGGTTGACATTCTTTTTCTGCTCCAGTAATCGCGAAAACTCCTGCTGGAAAACATCATATTTCTTTAAAAAACTTCTTTGTGCAATTTCCTGATTGGATCTTTCGGTGATTTTGGTGATCAGGTTGCTCAAAAAATAAATAGCAATCATGGTCATAACAATGACGCCAAGACTGGTTATTAAAAACGTTCTTCGGGAAATAGTATTTTTTAAAGGAAATCGCAAAGATAAATCAGTGTTTAGTTTTCATATATAAGGTAAGGTGCTCTTGTTTTTTGAAAAGCAGTCAGCCCTTTTTCCCATGTTTTCCGGATCTCCGTTTCGCTCAGCCCGGATTCGATTTGCTGTTGTAACTTTTTAGTGCCGGCTAATTTACTAAAGAAACTGTTGAAAAAAGCTTTTTTATCGGTAGTTTCCTGATACGCCTTTATCAGCCACTTCAATTCTAAACGGGAAACAGGAGTAGCCTGCGACAGGTCTTCACCATAGCATAACTTTCCGTTGTAAGGCGGTTCTTTAGCACCGGTATTGGGCGATGGCGTAAAGCTGAAATCGGATTTTGGTAAAAACGGAGAACCGTAAAGCTGGAATTGTTTATCTGTTCCACGGCCTACACTAACATTTGTTCCTTCAAAAAAACACAGGCTGGCATATAAATTTATCGACTGGTCATTCGGAAGATTCGGTGACGGTTTCACCGGAAGGCTGTAAGCCAGCGTTCTTTTGTAATTGGAGCATGGGATTATTTCCAGCGGACACTGAATCCCATTCTTTAACCACTTTTCCCCATTGATCATTTTGCCGTATTCCCCGATGGTCATACCGTGCAAAACCGGGATAGGGTGCATTCCTACAAAACTGGTAAACTCTTTCTCCAAAACGGGTCCGTCAACGATTTTGCCATTCGGATTCGGTCTGTCCAGGATAATTAAAGGAATGTTTTCCTCTGCACAGGCTTCCATGATATAGTGTAACGAAGATATATAGGTGTAAAAACGCGCACCGACATCCTGTAAATCAAAAACCAGGACGTCAATATCTTTCAGCTGTTCCGGTTTTGGTTTTTTGTTGCTGCCATATAGGGAGATGATCGGTAATCCGGTTTTGGTATCTTTACCGTCTTTGATTAATTCACCGGCATCGGCAGTGCCTCTGAAACCATGTTCGGGAGCAAATATTTTTTGAACATCAATTTTATTGGCCAAAAGAAAATCAACCAGATGTACCGGTTGGGCTGTTTTCTTGCGGGAAGCATTATAATTTACAATACCGGTCTGATTGGTAACCACCCCGATTTTTTTGCCTTTTAACAACGGCTGGTATTTTTCAAAATTATCGGCACCGGTAAGTATTTCGTTCTTTTTTGAATCCGCTACTGCAATACTGCTTGAAGTTGCTGTTTTTTCTTCTTTACTCTTAATGATAGAATTTCCACAGGAAACTGTCGCTAAAACCAAGAATAAAACTGTATTTTTGAAAACCGAATTTGATATCATAAGACTTGAGATTAGAATATTTTATAGCAAAAAGATTAATTACTACTAAAAACTATAAAAGTAGTATTTCTGCACCAATAATAAAAATTGCAATTGCAGCCATCGCGATCGGTATTGTGATGATGATTGTTTCCGTGGCGACCGGAGTAGGATTGCAACAAAAAATACGCCAGAAAATTGCCGCATTCAACGGCCACGTTATTATTTCTAATTATGATAACAACCAATCCGAAGTGAGTGTGGAGCCCATTTCCATAAATCAGCCGTTTTATCCGAAGTTTAAAAATGTAGAAGGCATCAGTCATGTTCAGGCTACAGCTTCCAAAGCCGGGATTATCCGGACGGAAAATGCATTTGAAGGAATTGTATTTAAAGGAGTGGGGAAAGATTTTAGCTGGGATAACCTGAAAGAATATATTATAGCGGGCAGGATCCCGAATTTAAAAGCCGGTTTGAATGCCGAAGTGATCATTTCGCAATATCTGGCAAACAGACTCCAGTTAAAATTAGGCGATAAATTCAATACGTTCTTTATGAAAGAGGACGGAGGGAATAACCAGATGCCGAATTTGCGCCGGTTTGAAATTGTCGGTATTTATAATTCCGGATTTCAGGAATTCGATGCCTCTTATGTATTGGGTGATATCCGCCATGTTCAAAGAATCAATAAATGGAGTAAGGATGAAGTTGGAGAATTTGAAGTGTTTATTGATGACTTTTCAAAGATCAAAGAAAAAGGAGAAGAGATCTATTCTGAAATTCCGCCTACCTATAATAGTATGACTATCCAGGATAAGTACTTTAATATTTTTGAATGGCTGAAACTATTCGACTTTAATATCGTAGTTATCCTTATTATTATGATAGTAGTGGCAACCATTAATATGGTTGTGGCGCTATTGGTACTCATTTTGGAGCGTACGCAAATGATTGGTATTTTGAAATCGATAGGTGCCAACAATTGGATGATCCGGAAAATATTTCTTTACAATGCCTTATACCTTATTATAAGAGGACTGTTTTTTGGGAATGTTATTGGGATAGGTGTGTTGTTGATCCAGAAATATTTCGGAGTTGTCAAACTAAATCCGGAAAACTATTATGTTACCGAGGCGCCGGTGGTTATTGATATACTATATATAGGTGCATTAAATGCAGGTACGATACTGGTGTGTCTGGTTGTTTTGCTCATTCCGTCCTATATTATTACCAAGATTTCGCCGGTAAAAGCAATCCGATTCGAATAATGACGGTCAAAAAGTGGTCACCAAGAAATTTTTAAAGCAATAAAAGCGCAGCCCCGGATGATACCCGGGGCTTTTTTTTGATTTTTTGCTGGTCTTTTATACTATATATAAGGAGTGCTGTAAAAAGAAAATACCACAAAAACCATTGTGGAAGCCTTGTTTTAATAGGGATGGCAGCGGATAAGCGGGATTTGCACCAAAAACCCCTAAAAATAATTTGTTATATTAAGGATTAGTAATCAGTTTGTTAAGTTATTGTTTTGTAGAAAGGCAAAAAATAGTTTAGAAATAGTTTGGAGAAGAGTAAAAAGGTGCTACTTTTGCACCCGCAATCAAGGCGAAGTTCATTAGATATTGAGGTTGAATCAGGGAGAAAAAGGG